>JAANMV010000429.1_pt1 | contig 52164 bp, 33 predicted proteins | sample 7279661 | NCBI WGS metagenome assembly JAANMV01 (sample SAMN14094540, study PRJNA606508) | bioreactor metagenome | isolation source: A lab-scale SPAN reactor treating ammonium-rich wastewater day 121 | place: Ireland: Galway | collected 2017-05-16
GTCCCTCCGACTCGACGGCGAGATGGTGGAGGTGGTCGGCCGGACCGGCGCCGTCAAACGCTACGGGCCGTCGGTCCGGTAGGCAATCAGGCACCCCAAGGGGGTGTGCGCCTGGGAGTGTGGCGGCGCCCTCCCGAAGCTCGCCGGCCTCACACGATGGGACTCACACCCGCCCCCGAGTTGTGGTCCCACGATTGCCCAGGCACGGCTTGACCGGTTCTCCCACCGGACCTGGTCTCAGACGACGAGCGAGCGCAGGAACGCCACCTGCCGGCGCAGCTTGTCGGCGATGGGCTCGGCGCGGAAGTCCTCGACCGAGAGGTACCCGGCGTAGTCGCGCCGGGCCAGGTCACGCACGAACTGCGGCGTGTCGATGATGCTGTCGGCCAGGTCGCAGGTCTCCCACCCGTAGAGCTGCTGGCCGTCCTCGCGCCGCTCCTTGGCCACCGGCCGGCCGCCGCCGGCGTGCACGTGGGCGACGTACGGCCCGAGCAGATCGAGGCCCATGCTGCACGGCTCGTAGCCCTCGCCCAGGCTCATGTTGGCGATGTCGAAGATCACGCCCACGTAGCGCGGATCGAAGTTCTTGACGATCAGGTAGGCCTGCGAGGCGCTACAGGCCACCGTGCCGCGGTGAATCTCCAGGATGCAGCGCACATCCAGCGGCCGGGTGATCTCGATCGCCCGCTCGAAAGCCGCCACGGTCTGGTCGATCAGCGTGCGGTAGTTCTCCTCGCGCGAGTACCGCCGCGGCGCGCCGAGCCGAAACATGGGAATGCCCCACTCCGCGCAGGCGGCGGCCACCCGGCCCACGTCGTCCAGCTCGTCGGCGCCCATGTTGGTGGCCAACGCCACCGTCGCCAGACCGAGTTCGTCGCTGACCGCGCGCAGCTCGGCGCCGCGCTCCATGACGTTGTCCGGTGAGAGGTCGTTCTTGACGTTGCCCCACGGCGACCAGGGCTTGCCGACCTGCGCCTCGGGCACCCTCCGGCAGCGCCACTCGGCACCGTCGAACCCCAGTTCACAGAGCAGCTCGGCGGTCTCGCGGAGATCGTGCTCCGGCATCATCACGGTGGTCGCGGACAGCTTCAAGGTGATCCTCCCAGCGGCTCCATCCTAGCACTCCCGCGGCTCGGCCGCCAGCCGTTCACAGATAATTAGGGACGCCACCCTATTTCTCAACTAGCTGATAAGTAGGGTGGCGTCCCTAGTTTATGGCCGTTCAGCGGCGGCCCAGGACCTCCAGCAAGAGCGCCGGCTGGTTGGTCAAGAGGCCGTCGACGCCACAGGCGAGCAGGGCCCGCATGGCGTCCGGCTGGTCGGCGTAGAAGGGGTGGACGGTCTGGCCTAGACGGTGGGCGCGGTCACACAGGTCGGCGGTCACGGCGGCGTGGCCCGGCTGGAGGATGCGACAGCCCAGCGCGGCGCAGCGCTCCGGGTAGTCGGCCCGCGCGGTGTGGTCGAGGCAGCAGCGCTCCAGCCGCGGCTCGACCGCCGCCACGCGCTCGATGACCGCGGTCGAGCCGGCGATGAAGGCGGAGTCCAGCCGGTCCAGCCGGCGCAGCGTGGCGATCACCTCGTCGACGATGGCCGCCAGGTCGTCCGGGCCGGGGTAGACGTGGACGTTGACCAGCACCGGACAGGCCGCCAGCGCCTCGGCGAAGGTCGGGATCCGCTCGCCGGCAAACTCCGGTGCCCGATGCGACCCGGCATCCAGCGAGCGGACCAGGCAGCCGGTCAGCTCCCAAACCGGTCCGGACCCGTCGGTGGTGCGATCGACGGTGGGGTCGTGCATGATAACGAGCTCGCCGTCGATGGTCCGCCGCACGTCGAACTCGATTCGCTCGACGCCCAGTTCGACCGCGGCGCGGAAGGCGCAGACGGTATTCTCCGGATGCGTGCCCGAGGCGCCACGGTGGGCGCAGACCTGAAAGTCCACAGGTAGCTCCGCAGCGGAGCAGGAGGTACCGGGGACGGTGACGAACTCCACTCGCCGCCGGCCGTTCGTTGGCCGCCCGGCGGCCAACCACCTTCACGGCTAGGGGTACCGAGATGAGCAGACGGATGGTGGTGCGCTGCCGCTGGTTGCTCCTCCTGCCGTTGGCCGCCGTGCTGGCCTCGTCGGGCGAGACCTTCGTCATCGCGGCAGGGGTCGAGCAGTACGATGATGCGCGGATTTCGAGCCTGAGGTACGCGGTAGCCGACGCCGAGGCGGTGGCCGAGGCCTTCCGGGCCGCCGGCGTGCGTGAGCGGAACCTGCTGCTGCTGACCAGCGCCGACCAGTTGCCGGAGCGGCGGCCGAGCAGGGCGATCTTGCTGGCCGCCCTGGAACACGTCGCCGAGCACGCCGAGACGGGCGACAGGTTCATCCTGTTCTTTGCCGGACACGGGGTCGAGGCTCAGGGTCAGCGGTACCTCCTCCCGGTGGACACGCGCCGAACGATGCTCGCCGCTACGGCGCTGCCGCTGGCCCTGGTCCACGAAGCGCTGCGGGGCCTGAAGGCGCGCGAAGTGCTTTTCGTTGTCGACGCTTGTCGGAACGATCCGGATGCCGGCCGCGGCGACACCGACGCCCGCATGACCGACGGGCTGGTGCGCGCCCTGGGTCCTGTCCCGGCAAGCGACGAGACCGGCGCGCGGCCACTGGCCGCCACGTTGCTGTCTTGCGATGTGGGGCAACGGTCCTGGGAAGATCCCCCGAACCAACACGGCGCGTTCACCGAGCAACTCCTGAACGGCTTGCGAGGCGAGGCGGCCGAACCCGACGGCCGCGTCTTGCTGAGTCGTCTGGCAGGCTATGTCCGGGAACGGGTCGCCACCTGGGCCCAGCGGGCCGACAAGCAACAGACGCCGACGTTGCTCAATCCCGGCGGCGGCGACATGGTGGTCTTGGTCCGGGCGGGCGAGCCCACGGTCACCATCGACGCGCAGAGGCAGCCGCTATCCCGCCTGATCGCCGAACTCGGTGGACAGGCCGGCGTGCCGATCGCCCTGGGCAAGGGCGTCGATGGCCAACTGGCCATCACCGGCCGGATGGACCACCTGCCTTTGAGCCGCGCGTTGGCCTCGTTGACGGCGGCCTACGGCCTGACCGTGCGACGAGTCGGCGAGATCTACCTGCTCGAACGGTACGAGCCGGGCACGCCCGGCCCGGATCTGGTTCCGGACGGAGCGGCGGAGCTGAGTGTCTCGCCGGGGCGTGACGGCCAGTGCCGGACCATCGCCGCCGCGCTGGAACACGTCTCACCCGGCGGACTGATCCGGGTCAAGCCTGGGGTCTACGACGAGGCCTTGTTGATCACCCAGCCGGTCCGGATCGTCGGCGACGGCCCGCGCGACGAGATCGTGCTCGCCGCCTCCAGTGGACCGGGCCTGACCTTGCAGAGCACCGGCGCCGAGGTGCTTGGTCTGACCTTCTTCCAACGACCTCATCCCGACGGTCGCCCTCAGGCGGCCATTGACGTGACCCGCGGCCGACTGACGCTTGACGACTGCCTGGTCCACGGAGGGACGGACGGCGTGCTGGTCCATGGCTGGCAGGCCGAGGCGCTGGTCCGCGGCAGTCTGCTGGTCGGCGCCGTTCGGCGCGACGTCGCCGTCGAGGAGGGCGCGCGGGCGACGATCTCGGACTGCGAGCTGAGGGGCGGCGCCGTCGCCAGCCTGATGGTCGGGGACGCCGCCAACGCCGCCCTGACCGGCTGCGCCTTCGACTCCACCTCGGACGTCGCGGTCTACGTGCTGGGCGGGACCGCCACACTCGACCAGTGCGCCTTTGCCGGCCACAACGGGGTCCGGTGCGGACGGTCCGAGTCGCCCGGCGTGCAGTCTGTGGCGCGAGTCAGCGACTGTACCTTCGCCAACAGCTTCGCCGTCGGCCGACCGCTGGAGGCCGTGGCTGCCGGAGAGGTGACGGCCGAGCGCTGCACGATCGGCAACGACCAGTGCGAGGCGGCGTACGGCGGGCGGATGACACTGCGCGATTGCCGGTTCCGCCACTGCATCGCCATGGCGGCCGTCAAGGGCAGCCTGCTGTTGGAACGTTGCCAGTGGGAATCCGGCCCTTCTGGCAGCGACGGCTCGGGGGCTTGCGTCCAAGCCCGCAATGGCGGAACCGTTGTCTGTCGCGGCTCCAAGCTCGGTCCGTACGAGTGGGCCGTCAGTGCCCGCACCGGCAGCTTGGTGACCATTGAGGACTGCGATCTGCGCGCCGCCAGGAAGGGCGCGGTAACCGCGGACCCAGACTGCACCATCGTGCGGAAAGGCACGGTGCAGGAATGAGCGGGACCCGCCTTGGACCGGCACTGATCCTGCTGGTCATGATGAACGCTGTCGGGGCGGCCGAGACCTTCGTCTTGTCCGTCGGGGTGGAGCGGTACGACGACCCGCGGATCGCCACCGTGGCCTTCGCCGCCACGGATGCCGAGGCCATCGGCGCCTGCTACCGGGCCGCCGGGGTGCCCACCGAGAACGTGGTGGTCTTGGCCAGCGCCGCGGAGGAACTCGGGTCGCGCCCGACTCGCGCCAACCTCCTGGCGGCGCTGGAGCGGTTCGGCGGGATAGCTCGTGCCGATGACCGACTGGTGCTGTTCTTCGCCGGGCACGGTGTGGAGGACCGCCAGGCCGCCTGCCTGCTGACCGGCGACACCCGCTTGGCGATGATCACGGCCACGGCGCTGCCGGTGGCCGTGCTGACCGAGGCGCTGGCCGCGGTGCCGGTCGGACAGGTGCTGCTGTTGGTGGATGCCGCCCACGGCGACCCGGTCGCGGCGCGTGGCGACCGCGACGCGCCCCTGACCGACGGGCTGGCGCGGGGGATGCGCCCCCTGCTCGAGCGCGGCCGCGCGGCGCGCGTGGCGACGCTGTTGGCCTGCGGGGTGGGCCAGCGGTCGTGGGTCGACGAGGGGAGACGTCACGGCGTGTTCGCGACGGCGCTGCTGACCGCCCTGGGCGGCACGGCCGCCGACGCCGCCGGACGCATCACGCTGGCGCGGTTGGCCGAAGAGGTGCGCCGCGAGGTGACCGCCTGGGCCACCGGGGCGGGCAAGTCTCAAACGCCCAACGTCGCCGCGCCCGAGGGCGAGTTCGAGGTGCTGGTTCGGCCGCGGGAGCCGGTGGTCACGCTGGTCGTCGCCGACCAGCCGTTGGCCAAGGTAATCGAGGAGGTGGAGCGCCAGACGGCGGTTCGGGTCGAGCTGGGCGAGGCGGCGGACGGCGGGCTGAAGGTCTCGGGACGGCTGGAGCGCCAGCCGGTGGGTGCGGCGCTGGCGGCGCTGACTGATCGCGGGGGGCTGCGAGTCCGGTTCGACGGCCAGGTCTACGTGATTGAGCGCGCCGCGGCGGTGGTGGACGAGGAGGACACCACTCCGCCCGACGCCGAGACGGTGGTCGTCTCGCCGCGCGGCAAGGGCTGCCGGACCATCACCGAAGCCCTCGCCAAGGTCCCGCCCGGCGGCCGGATCCTGGTCAGGCCGGGGCTGTACCAGGAGAGCCTGACGCTGGACAAGCCGGTCCGGCTGGTGGGTGACGGACCGTGGCGGCGGATCATGATCACCGCAGACACCGGACCCTGCCTGCGGATCAGCGCCGATGTCGAAGTCCACGGTCTGAGCTTCTGGCAACGTCCGGGGCCGGCGGGCAAGCCAGTCGACGCGGTCACCATCACCGGCGGCCAAGTGGCCATGGAGGCCTGCGACGTCGCCGGCGGCAACGACAACCTGCGGTTCACCGGCCCGACCACCCGCGTGATCCTGCGCCGCTGCCTGCTGAGGGCGGCAGAGGAGTACGGCCTGGCGGCCTACGAGGGCGAGGCAACCGCGGAGGGCTGCGTCTTCGTCGGAAGCCACAGCGCGTTCACGGCCGCCCGCGGTGTGCGACTGAGCCTCGACCGCTGCCGGATCGAGCAATGCCTCAACGGCGGCAACGTTGACGCCCAGTCGGTGGTGCTGAGCGACTGTGACCTGACCGATTGCACCCGCGGCCTGATCCTCCAGCCCGGCGATAGCCGCGCCGTGCTCAAGAACTGCCGATTCCAGTGCGCCGAGTATGCCATCCTCGTAGATCGCGGGAGGCGCCTGGAGGCCGAGGACTGCCGGTTCCAGGGCGGCGTGGCCGGGGTAACCATCCGTGGCAGCGGCCAGGCGAGCCTGCGGCGATGCCGCTGGGAGAAGGTGTACCTGAGGCCGGTCGGCGTGGACAATGGGGCCGGCAACCCCGCCGATCCGCCAGGACGGCTCGAGCTGACGGACTGCACCCTCGGTGGCGTGCGCGAAGGGATCTATGTGATTGGCGGCGTGCTGACCATGACCCGGTGCGCCATGACGCGCACCGAAGACCGGGCCGGCGCTGCCTTCACCCTCCAGAAGCAGGCCAGGCTGGTGCTGACGGAATGTGATCTGCGCGAGGCGGGCTTCCCGAAGCTGTTTCGCGTGCAAGACGGCAGCACGGTCGAGAAGTACTTCGTGCTGGAGTAGCCTCAGCCGACCAGCGCGAACACCTCGTGCTCGGCCAACGCCCGGCCACCGACGACGGCCGCGGCCCAGGTCGCGTCGCCCAGCGCGGCGCGCGCCGGGGCCAGAGCGGTCTCGAGATCGCGTGCCTGGCCGTCGGTCAGCGGCAGCCCCAACTCCTCGCGCAGCGCGTCGGCGGCACCCATCAGTCTGGCCGCCAGGTCCGGCTCGGACAGCGTCGCGAGCGATTCCCACAGCTCGGCGTAGCCCAGCCGGTCGCCGATTTCGCGGCGCACGGCCAGACTCTCCAAGTAACGCCGCCGCGCAGCGTCCCGCTGGCCCCGCCGACGGGCGAGCGCCCCGAGGTTGCGGAGGCAGTAGGCCGTCAAGCGGCGGACTCCGCTCTCCTCGCACAGCGCCAGGCAGGACTCCAGCCGCTCGGCCGCCTCGTCCAGAGCGCCGCGCTCGATCAGCAGCGCGCCCAGGTTGACCAGGAACACGGCCGAGGACTGGCCGTCACCCAGCTCGACGCTGAGCAGATGGCCTTCCTCGTAACACCGTTCGGCGGCCTGGTTGTCCTCCCGAGCGTGCAGCGCCACGCCCAGGTTGGCCAGGGAGAACATCTGCCCGCGCTTGTCGCCCAACTCGTGTTGCAGGGCGAGGCTCTGCTCGTGCATCCGGGGCGCCGCTTCCAGATCGCCCTTGAGCTGGGCCACGGTGCCCAGACTGCTCAGACAGTAGGCCGCGCCGCCCAGATCGCCCTGAGTGCGGAGGAGCTCCAAGGACTCCTCCAACAGCTCCCGCGCCTGGTCCTGGTCGCCTTGCAGGCTGCGCAGATTGCCCAGGCTGTGGAGACTGATCGCCAGCCCTTCCGGATCGTCCAGCCCGCGCTGCTCCGCCAGGCTGGCCGCGATCAGCTCGGTCGCCGTGGTCAGGTCCTCGCGCCGCTGCGCGACGCGGCCGAGATTGTGGCGCAGGCGGCAGTAGGCGACCCGGTCGCCGAGCTGCTCACACAGCTCCAGCCCGAGCCGATCCCAACGCTCCGCGGCGTCGAGGTCGTCCAGGTGCATGGTCAGCAGGCCGGCGCCCTGCCGAGCCAGGATCTGGTCCCGGTCGGGACAGTCCTCCGCGCCGCGCGCCAGGGCCGCCTCCAACTGGGCGCGACCTTCGGCCCAGTAACCCTTGAGGTCCCAGAACCAGTACAGGTGCCCGGCCAGTCGGAGGCCGGCGCCGGGGTGCTCCGGCCGCGCCGAACACCAGTCCAGCGCCGCGCGCAGATTGGCGCGGTCGGTCTCGAGGCGCGCCAGCCACTCGCGCGCCGCGGGCCGGGAGCGATGGGCATAGGCGCGCTCGGCGAGGTTGGCGAACCAGGCCAGATGCCGGTCCCGGACCGCTTGCGAGCCGGTCTCCAGCAGACGCTCCGCGGCGTAATGGCGAATCGTCTCAAGCAGCGAGTACCGCCCCGCAATGGGATCGAACTGGGCCATCGAGCGATCGACCAGCGCGGTCAGCGCGTCGGCCACTTCCCAGGGCCCGAGCCGCTCGCCGCCGCAGACCGCCTCCGCCTGCTCCAAGGTCCACCCGCCGACGAAGACGCTGGCCTCCTGGAGCACCACCTGCTCGTCCTCGCCCAGGAGCTGGTAGCTCCAGTCGACCGCCGCCTGGAGCGTCCGCTGGCGAGGCAGCGCGGTGCGGCTGCCGCCGGTGAGCAGCTTGAACCGCTCGTCCAGCCGCTGGGCGATTTGCCCCGGGGTCATCGACCGCACCCGCGCCGCGGCCAGCTCCAAGGCCAATGGCAGTCCGTCCAACCGGCGACAGATCTCGGTCACCGCGGCGACGTTCTCGGCCATCAGCGCGAACCCAGGCAAGGCCTCGCCCGCCCGGGTGATGAACAGCCGCACCGCTTCGTTCTCGGCCAGCGCGGCGGGATCGCCGTCCATCGGCGGCACGGCCAGCGACGCGACCCGGATCGTGGTTTCGCCCGCCAGCGCGAGCGACTCCCGGCTGGTCGCCAGGATGATCACCTGCGGGCACTGCCGCAGGATCTGCTCCGCCAGCTCGGCCACGGCGTCCAGCAAGTGCTCGCAGTTGTCCAGAATCAGTAGCAGGCGGCGCCGGCGGAGGTAGTCCAGCAGCTCCGCGTGCCACTCGCGGGCCGACCGCTGCGTGACACCCAGCGCCGTCGCCACTGTCTGGGCCACCAGCACTGGGTCGTTCAGCGAGGCCAGCTCAACCAGCCACACGCCGTCGCTATCGGCGCTCAGCCATTCGGCGCCGACCTGGACCGCCAGGCGGGACTTGCCGCAGCCGCCGCTGCCGACCAGGGTGACCAGCCGATTGGCGCTCAGGCTGGCCGCGATCTGCGCCACCTCGGCCTCGCGACCGATGAAGCTGCTCAGTTGATGAGGCAGGTTGTGGCGCAGCGTCTGCAGCGACCGGAGCGGTGGGAAGCTCGCCGGCAGGTCCGGGTGGTTGACCTGGCTGACGCTCTCGGGGTATTCCAGGTCGCGCAGGTAGTGCTCGCCGAGGTAATCCAGCGAGCAGTCGTCCGGCAGACGGTCCTCGATGGCCTGGCGGACCGCGCCGGAGACGACCGTCTGACCACCGTGCGCGGTGCCGAGCAGCCGGGCCGTGCGGTTGAGTGGCCGGCCGAAGTAGTCGCCGTCGCCGACCACCGCCTCGCCGCGGTGAATGGCCATCCGCACGCGGATGGTCAAGGGCTCGGGCCAGGCCTCGGCGGTCAGGGCCAGTTGCCCGGCGACGGCGGCGCGGACGGCGTCGAGCGGGTCGGCGAACGCGGCACAGCAGGCGTCGCCGACCCACTTGAACACCCGTCCGCCATGGCGCGCGATCAGCTCGCCGAGCAAGGCGTCGTGACGTGTCAACGCCTCCGCCATGGGGCCCGGATGCTGCTCCCACAAACGGGTGGAGCCTTCCATGTCGGTGAATAGAAACGTGACCTGGTCCGCTGTGGGGACTTCCACGACCGACCTCGCTCCCGCGGACGGCGGACTACCGGAGCCTCGTTCGACCTCGCCGGGCCGCGCACCTCCCGCGGGAGGGCTTGGATCGACCACCGCCGCCGGGCGGAGACAAGGTTGACGGAATCGGCGCCGAAGCGCCATGGTGACACAGAGGTGTGAGCGACATGACTGCCATCGTGCTGGCCACTTGCCTGCTGGGCGTGCAGGGCGTGGGGGACGTGGTCGAGGTGACCTTCTCGCCGCCGGCCTGTCAGGTCGGTGGCGTGACCATGGTCCCGGTGCGGCAGCTTGCCGAATGGCTGGAGGTCGAGACGACTTATGATCCCGCCGAACGGCGCGTCACGGGCCGCTTCATCGGCCGCGCGGGAAGCTTCGCGGTAACCGCCGGAAGCAGCTCGGCGCGAGTCCTGGGCGAGTGGGTCCCGCTGCCCGCCAAGGCCCTGCTGGCCTGGTCCGACGTCTACGCGCCGATCCGCTTCCTGGCCGAGCTGTTCGAGATGGAGGTCGACTGGAACGCCGCCGACCGGCGGGTGACACTGCGCCGCGGCGAGCGAGACGCGGCGTTCGACGTCCCGCCGCCGGTCTATCCGCTGGTCAGCGCCAAGTGGAGTCTGCTGTTGGGCGGGTTGGACGGGCGTGACTGGGTCGCGCCCGAACCGCTGGCCGCACGGCTCGGCGGCGGCGAGCGGTACCGGCTGTACGGTCTGACCGAGGATCTCGGCTGGAGCGCCGGCGCGAAGCCGCGGATCGAGGAGCCGGGCGAGTACCGGCACGTCGACCTCGAGCCGCGGCCCGAGGCCGCGGTGGTCGCCGTCGGCGCGCCGTGGAACGCGGCCGCCCGGCCGGTGGTTGCCACCGACCTCACGCAGCCTACCTACGTCCAGGCGGTGCGCGACATCCTGCGCGGCAAGGGCCTGGCCACCGCGAACCCGCGGCTGACCCAGGTCCTCCGTGTGGATCTCGAGGGCGACGGCACCGAGGAGGTGTTGTTCGCAGCGACCACCGGCCGCGAGCATTACCCGCGGCCCGACATCGCCATCGGCGACTACTCGTTCGTGGCCCTGCGGCAGGTGCTCGGCGGGCGGGTCAAGACCACCTTGTTGACCGGCGAGTTCTACGACCGCCAGGCCGAGTTCGCGGCGCCCTGCCGGTTCGAGGTCGCCGGCGCGCTCGACCTCAACGGCGACGACGTGCTGGAGATCCTGGTCGCCTGGGAGTATTACGAAGGCGCCGGGATGATCGTCTTCGAACTGCGCGACGGCCGGCCGGTGGAAGTGCTCCAAGCCGGCGCCGGGGCGTAGGCTCATCGCGCACCGGGGCGCGGCTCACGGCGGCCGTGCCTCGCCACACTGACAGACGCCCGCCGCGCCCAGACCGACCGCGGCGAGAGGCGCAACATCCGGTATAATGGGGCTCCCGAGGGCGAGACGGGAGCGCGGTGGCCGTGGGCGAGAAGACTGGACCGAAGCGGCTGGGGGTCCTGGTGTCGGGTGGCGGCACCAATCTGCAGGCCATCCTGGAGGCCGTGGCGGCCGGGCGGCTGGCGGCCGAGGTGGCCGTGGTGATCGCCGACCGCGACGGCGCCTATGCCTTGGAGCGCGCTGCCCTGGCCGGCGTGCCGACGGCGGTGATCAAGCTCAAGGAGTACCCGGACCGCGACGCGTTCTCCGCCGCCGTGGCCGACTGTCTGGGCCGGCATGGCGTCGATTACGTGGTCTTGGCGGGCTGGTTGAAGATCTTCACCGCGCCGATGTTGAAACGCTTCGAGGGCCGCATCGTCAATACCCATCCGGCGCTGCTGCCGTCGTTCGGCGGAGCGGGCATGTACGGGCTGACGGTCCACCAGGCGGTGCTCGACTACGGCTGCAAGGTCTCGGGATGCACGGTCCACTTCGTCGACCAGAGCGTCGATGGCGGGCCGGTGATCGAGCAGGTGGCGGTGCCGGTGGCCGAGGGCGAGACGGCCGAATCGCTCCAGGCGCGGATCCTGGTCCGCGAGCACGAGGCGCTGGTGCGGGTGATCGGCTGGCTGGTGGCGGGTCGGGTGACCGTCGACGGCCGGCGCGTGAGCGTGTCCGGACGGGAGGTCGGATGACGGAGAAAGTGATCGAGCGGGCGCTGCTCAGCGTCTGGGACAAGCACGGCGTGGTCGAGTTCGCGCGGGGTCTGGCGGCGCGGGAAGTGGCGCTGATCAGCACCGGTGGCACGGCCCGGACCTTGCGCGAGGCCGGGTTGGCGGTGACCGACGTGAGCGAGGTGACCGGCTTCCCCGAGATGATGGACGGCCGGGTCAAGACGCTCCATCCCAAGATTCACGGCGCCCTTCTGGCTCGCCGCGATGTCGAAAGTCATCAGGCGGCCTGCGCCGCGCACGAGATCGAGCTGATCGACCTGGTGGCGGTGAACCTGTACCCGTTCCAAGCGACGGTGGCGCGGCCCGGAGTGACGTTCGAGGAGGCTATCGAGCAGATCGACATCGGCGGCCCGGCGATGCTGCGCTCGGCGGCCAAGAACCACGCCGCGGTGACGGTGATCTGCAACCCGGACGACTACTCGGTCGTCCTTGAGGAAATGCAGGCCCACGGCGGCCGGACCACCGCCGTCACGCGTCGGCGTCTGGCGCGGCGGGTGTTCGAGCACACCGCCGCCTACGACCGCGCCATCGCGGACTATCTCGAAGGAGTTTCGGATTGACGGCGCGCACTGATCACCGGCAATCGGCAACCGCGCGATGGCTCTGGCTGGGCGCCGCGTTGGCGGCCCTGACCGCCGCTTCCGGGGCGGAGCTCTTGCGGCACGACTTCGGCGGACCGGCCGACTGGCTGACCGAGCCTTGGCAGGTGCGCGCCGGCGAGCTGACCGTGGCCCTACGTGCCGGCACGGCGCGGCTGGTGGTGCCCGGCACGGCGGCGCTGAGCGACTACACCGCGCGGGTGACGATCCGCCAGACCGCCGGCGAGCCGGCCGAGCTGCGGGCCGGGCTGCTGTTCCGGGCCGGCAACGGGCGCGACGGCTACTTCGTCTTGCTCCGTGGCGAAGGGTCGTATTGGCTGGGCAAGCTGGTCGCCGGAAAGGCCGTGCCGGCGCTGGCCGGGCGGATGGCCACGCCCCCGACCGCCGGGCCGAACGTGCTGTCGGTGCGCTGTGAAGGCGAGCGGCAGATCATCACCCTCAACGACCTCCGGCTGATCTCCCGCACCGACGCCGCCTTCGCCAAGGGCGGCGTGGGCCTGGTCGCCGAGGGCACCGGCGAGGTGGCCTTCGACGACCTGGTGGTCGAGGATCTGTCCGGTTCGGGGCCGGCCACCGGAACGGGAGTCCGGGCCGCGGACCCGCCGCTGCCTGCCGGCCACGAGGCCGGCGTTGAGCCTCCCACCGCCGTCGCGCCGAACGGTCCCCCGCCCTCGCCGCAGCCGCGCGTCCCGGTGATGCCGCCGCCGGCGCCGCGGCCGACGGTCGGCGGTCCGACTCCGGCGGGCACCGCCGAGGCCGGGCCCGAGGCGGTCGCGACCGAATCGCTCGAGCCGCCGGCCGGACCGGCCTCGGTCGGTCCCAGCCCGGCGCCGCCGCCGGTGACCGCCAGGCCGGCGGCCGCGCGGCCGGCCGCCACGGCGCCGACCATCCTCTTCGCCGAATCCTTCGACCCGCCCAAGTACCGCTGGAACGAGGACGCCGCGCGGCGGATCGAGGAGGGTGAGATCCGCGTCCGGGCGGTCAGCGGGTACCTGCTGAGCGGCTTTCCGATGGCCTTCGGCGACTTCCGCTACCGGGCCAAGGCGCGCTCGCTGTCCGAGGGCGGCGGCACCTACGGGCTGGTCGCCCGCCTCCAGCGCGACGGCAAGAGCGGCTACCTGTTCGTCGTCCGCGACCCCGACGTGTTCGCCGTGGCCCGGCTGGACGGCGGCAAGTCCGTCCTGCTGCGGCGCGGCCGGGTGGCCCTCCCGCCGGCGGCCAACCTGCTCGAGATCGAGTGCGTCGGGCGCACCTTCACCTTCGCCGTCAACGGCGCGGTGGTGGCCACCTTCGGCGACGACACCTACCGCGGCGGGGGGATCGGGCTATGGGTCGACAACCACCGCGCGGCCGCGTTCGACGATTTGGTGGTCGAGCAGGCGGAGGCCATCGCCGGCACCGGCGAGGCGACCGCCGGCGAGGGCGTGCCGGTCGAGCCCAGCCGGGTGCTGATCGAGGAACGGTTCGATCCGCCGCGGCTGGATTGGCTTCAGAATGAGCAGCGGCAGATCGTCCACGGCGCGTTGCGGCTGACCTCCAGCCCCGGCCGGTTCATCGTCTCGGGCGCGCCTGAGCAGCGCACCGGCGACTACGACGTGAGCGTCGACGTGACCCGGCTGGCCGGGCCGGACCGCGGCCTGTGCGGGCTGGTGGCCCGTTTGCAGAGCGACAGCCGGACCGGCTATCTGCTGGCCTACGACTCGGCCGGCCGGTTCGTGGTCCTGCGGCTGGACGACGAGGGCGCGACCGAGCTGGACCACGGCCGGGCGCCGCTCCGGGACGGGACCAACACGCTCAGCGCGCATTGCGATGGCGACCGGCTGGAGTTCGAGCTGAACGGCACCGTGGTGGCCAAGATCAAGGACGGCACCTACCGCACCGGCGGGTTCGGGCTGTACGTGGACAACGGGGTGATGGCCAGTTTCGACAACCTGATGGCGGTGGCCCTGCGATGAGTTGCCGCGCGCTGGTGCCCATCCTCTGCCTGACCGCCCTGCTCGCCGCCTCGGCGGCGCAGGAGCCCGCGGCCGAGGCGGTGCTGCTGTCGGAATCGTTCACCGACAACGCCCGCGGCTGGCGGGTCGACGACTACAGCCGGCTGGCCGACGGCGGCTACGTGATCGATGCCCGCAACGAGGGCGGGTACTACCGCTGGTTGGACAACCCCGCCAACCTCAAGGACTTCACCTACTCGGTGCTGGTCCAGAAGCGGCGCGGCAACAACGCCAGCCCGCTGTTCGGGTTGATCTTCCGGGTCCAGGACAGTTGGCGCAACTGCTACTTCCTGGTCGTCAACGGCTCCGGCGGGTACTTCTTCGGCAAGTTCCGGCAGGGCAGCCCGACCATCCTCAAGCAGGGCGTCAGCGAGGCCATCAAGACCGCCAACGGGATCAACAAGCTGACCGTCCGGGCCAACGGCGGGATGTTCGGTCTGGCGGCCAACGACCAGCCGCTGGCCAATATCGTCGACGACACCTTCCCCGGCGCCGGGCGAGTCGGGTTGTGCGTCGAGGCCCCGGCACTGGTCTGGTTCGACGAGGTGATGGTCACCACCCTGGCCGGTCCGCCGGACACGCCGGGCGGCGCCGCGCCGTCGGCCACGCTCTACCGTGACGACTTCAGCCGCAATCTAGGGTGGGCGGTCGACGAGTACCGGACCTTCTCGGACGGCGCCTACCACCTGACCAACCAGGGCCAGAGCACCAGCTTCCTGAGCTGGCAGCCGAAGACCGGCGAACTGACCGATTTCGTCGCCGAGTTGGACGTGACCGTGGTCAAGGCCGATCCCAAGGCGCTGGCCGGGGTCCTCTGGCGGGTTCAGGACGGCACCCACTTCTACTTCTTCCTGACCGGCGCCGACGGCCGCTTCTACGCCGGCCTGAGCGACGGCGAGGGCATCCGGGTGCTGCGCAAGGGCAAGCAGATGGCCATCCGGCCGGCGGGTGAGACCAACACGCTGTCGGTCACGGCGCAGGGGACGCAGTTCCGGCTGGGCGTCAACGGCGCCGAGACCTGCTCGTTCGTCGACGCGACGCTGGCCAAGGGCAGTCTCGGCGTGTACCTCGAGCAGCCCGGCGACGTGGCCTTCGACAACCTGGTGGTGACCGCCGTGGGGCAGGACCTGCCGCCGGTGGTGGGCGGCCCGGCCGAGGCCGGGACCTGGCCGGTCGGTTCGCTGCTGTGGCACGACGCGCTCGACGCCAACGGGCAGGGCTACACCTGGCCCGCCGACGCCGACCACACCTTCGACCAGGGCGGCTACTGCGTCCAGGCGCCCGAGCAGGGCAGCCGCACGGTGGTCCGGCAGGGCGCGGCCTCGCCCAAGGATGGGGTGTTCCAGGTCAATGCCCGGCCGGTCCGCGGCAACCTCCAGGGCTCCTTCGGCCTGGTCGTGCGGGCCGGCGGAGACGCGGCCGATTTCACCTATCTGTTGATGAACGCCGCCGGGCAGTACTACGTCGGCCGCTGCCGCAAGAACCAGTTTGAAACGCTGGATTCCGGTCCGGTGACCCAGCTTCGCGGCGGCGACGCGGGGAACGAGCTGCAGATCACCGTCTCGGGCGGCACCATGCGCTACGGCATCAACGACCGGCTGCTGGGCACGATTCCCGTTGACGACCAGCGTGCCGGGGTGGTCGGCTTGCACGTTGAGAACGGCGTGGTGGCCTGCTTCCGCAACCTGCGGGCGTTCGCTTTGCCGAAAGGATGAGCCCGATGGGCGAGCGCTCGCGGCCAGGCCGACGGACCCGACGGAGAGTGTGGCAGGCCGGGGGGCTGGCCGGTTTGGTGCTGCTCCTGTCGGCCTTCGGCTGCGGCGCCGGCGGGACGGGCGGAGACGCCGGCAACGGCGGGAACGGCGGCACCGGCGGCACCGTCACGGTGCCGAAATTCAACGCCACGCGGGCGTTTGGGGATCTGGTGGCCCAGACTGAGTTCGGCCCGCGGGCGCCCGGCACGGCCGGGCACGAGGCCTGCCGGCAGTGGCTGGCCGCCAGGCTGGCCGAGCTGACCGACGACGTCACCGAGCAGCCGTTCACCTTCACCACGCCGGGCGGGACCACGTTCTCGCTGGCCAATCTGCTGGCGGTCTTTCCGGGCGACGGCCGGCCCCTCGACCAGGCGCTGATGCTCTGCGCGCATTGGGACACGCGGCCGGTGGCCGATCGCGACCCGGACCCGGCCAAGCGGGACCAGCCCATCCTGGGCGCCAACGACGGCGGGTCCGGGGTGGCGGTGCTGCTGGAGGTCGGCCGCGCGCTCACGGCCCAGGCGCCGGCCCGGCCCGTCATCCTGGCCCTGTTCGACCTCGAGGATTCGGGCCTGACCTCGCTGACCACCGGTGAGCCGTACAGCGGCTTCTCCATCGGCGCGCGCTGGTTCTCCGAGCATCTGGGGCGGTGGCGGCCGAAGGAGGCCATCCTGGTCGACATGGTCGGCGACGGGCACCTGTCGCTGCCGCAGGAGCCCAATTCCCTGGCGGCGCACCGGAGCCTGGTCGAGAGCGTCTGGGCCACCGCCAACGCGTTGGGCTTCAGTCAGTTCGAGACGCGAATCGGACCGACGCTGACCGACGATCACCTGCCGCTGATCGCGCAGGGCGTGCCGGCCATCGACATCATCGATTTCGACTACCCGGGCCCGAACGACCACCGCTTCTGGCACACCACCGCCGACGTTCCGGCGAACTGCGACCCGAACAGCCTGAGGATCGTCGGCCAGACGCTGTTGCAGGTGATTTTCGGGGATTGACGGGGCGGGCGGGGGGCAAGAACATGAGCAGGAGCTGCGCCGAGGGCAGCAGGCAGTGGGCAGCAGGCAGTAGGCAGTGGTTGCACCGGTTGGCTCGCGCGGCGTCGTTCCCCACTGCCCAGGTCCGGAGACTGGGATGAGGTGGCGAACCGGGCTGGTGCTGGCGGCCGTGAGTTTCGCGGCGTGCGGCGCCTCGGCTCAGGTCTACCGTGCCGGGCTGACCGGGCTGTACGTGACCATCGACCCGCGCGATCCCGACCATCTCATTCCCGGCGTGACTCGGGTCGATCCCTACCCTTGGTTCTATCAGGTGCCCCGCGATCTACGCAGCGGGGACATCACCATGCGGCGCTCGTCGGAGTACCCGTGGCCGCAGGAAGTGGCCGAGAAGGTCGACCTGCGCTCGATGCTGGTGGTCTGGAACGGGTTCCTGTTCGTTCCGCGGGCCGGCAGCTACGGATTTCAGCTCCTGGCCGACGACATGGCCCTCCTGGCCATCGACGGCCGGCCGGTGCTCAGCCACATGCAGGGCTTCTTCGTGCGGGCCCGGCGCGGCTGGAGCGTGGCCTCGCCGACGGTGGCGACCATCGAGCTGCCGGCCGGCATGCACCAGGTGGAGTTGGTCTACGCCAACGTCGGCGACATCTCCGGGGTGTTCCTCCGCTGGCAGCGTCCGGGCGATGAGGGGTTCGGGGTCATTCCGGCGGAATCGCTGCTGCACGACCCGAACGCGCGGCAGACGGCGAAGCGTCCGGCCGAGTTCGGCCGCGGGCCGAAGCTGATCGGGTCCGGCACGGGGTTCGTGGTCCACCCCGACGGGTGGGTGCTGACCTGCCACCACGTGGTCTCCGGCGAGGGCTACCCGTCGCTGCTGGTCGGCGGCGACGAGGTCCCGGCCGAGATCGTCGCCACCGACGCCGGTCACGACCTGGCGCTGCTCAAGGCGGCGCGCGGCGAGCTGACGCCGGTGCGGCTCGGCGAGGCGAAGTCGGTCGCGCGGCAGATGGAGGTCCTCTGCTTCGGCTATCCGCTGGCCGATCTGCTGGGCCTCGACCTGAGCACCGAGAACGGCCGCATCACCGCCGTCCGCGAGCGCGACGGGCAGACCACCTTCCAGACCAACGCGCCGGTCAAGCCGGGCAACAGCGGCGGGCCGATGGTCAACCTGCGCGGCGAGGTGCTAGGGGTGGTCAACGCCCGGTTGGAGGTGGACGGGAACAACGAGGGCGTCGCCTTCGCCGTCCCGATCTCGTACGCCGTCGGGCTGCTGAAGCGGATTCCCGAGTTCACGCCGAAGTTCGGCGGGGCAGCCGGCGAGCTGTCGCCGGCCGAGGTCGACCAACTGGTCAGTCCCTCGGTCCTCCCGGTGTTGATGCGCCAGGAGCGGGTCGAAGCGCCTCCAGCGTAGCGGCTGGCGCGGGCGTTCGTGACCCTGACGAGACGATCAGGCAAGACAACGTTCAGGACGGCCGCGGTGCGGACAGGGCAAAGGATCCTCGCACGGTGCCGCGCCACTGTTTTTGTGGCGGTTGCAGGAGCCGGCTGGCAGAAGGTAGAATCAGAGCGGCTGGGGGCGATGCCCCAGACCGGTCGCCGTACCCGGAGAGAAGGCATGTACCGAACGATGACGCGCTACGCGCTGATGGTCCTGGCGGCGGCCGCGCTGATGCTGACCATCGGCTGCGGCGCCACGTCGGGCACGGGGACCGAGGGACTGGCCCAGGCCGTCAGCCGCCAACGCGGCGCGATGGACGGATTCGTGTTCGTCCCGTCTCGCGCGGTCGGCCGGCAGACCGTCCAGGGCTTCAGCATCCCGTTCGCCAAGATCGAGGTGTTCGTGATGCCCCGCAAGCCTGGCGACGCCCCGATCCGCGTGACGCAGGCCGGGTACAACGGCGATCCCATCAACCCGCGCTTCGATTTCTACAAGATCGACGATCTGGAGATCAACCTGCCGTTGGTGATCGTCGCCACCGACCCGTTCAACCCGCAGCGCGTCCTGAGCGCGGCCATCAGCTTCGAAGAGCAGTCGGACAAGAAGACCAAGGACATCACCCCGACCACCACCGTGGCGGCCAAGGTGCTGGAGAAGAAAGGCACCGACAAGCCGGTTTCCGATGCCCAGGTGGCGGCGCTCGAAGCGGTGGCGGAGAAGAAGATCGCCGCGCTGCCGCCCGACGTCGACGTGACCCTCGAGACCGAGGAGAACGAAGCGGAAGTCGCCGACTTGGTCGAGGAGGCCGAAGCGGAGAGCTTCGGCGACCTGATCGTCCACGTCTTCAGCGACCCGGTGGCGGCCGCGACCATCTTCCTCAACGGCGGGAATGTGGGTACGGTGACCACCGCCCTGCCGGGCACCGTCGGCGCCACCGCCAACACGCTCGAGCTGGAGGATCTGCCGATCGGCACCGCCAACGTCCGGATCACCGCGCCCAAGTTCCTCACCGACGAGACCACCACGGACATCGTCGGCGGCGAGGAGGCCGAACTGGACCGGACTCTCGCCCTGGCGCCGGTGGTGGGTCAGAACCTGCCGGTGGCCATCATCTCCGCTCGGATGCGGCCATCCACCCTCCCGTTCCAGGGCGGCACCACGCAGATCGAGGCGGTGGTGCGCGACCCGGAGAACGGCACGGTCACCGGCCAGGCGGTGGTCCGCAAGCCGACCGCCACCGGAACCGGCGGGAGCGAGGTGTTCGCGCAGCCGACCCTGACGCGCTCGGGCGAGACCTTCACCGGCTCGGTCACCGTGCCGGGCAACCCGAACAGCTTCAACCAGTCGTACGTGGTCGAGCTGGCCTTCACCGACGGGAACAATCGCCCGGTGGTGCGGAAGGTGATCACCTTCCAGGTCAGCGGTGTGGCACAGCCGCCGCAGCCGCCTCCGGACGAGGGCGCCAGGCGGCTGGTGGCTCGCTGGATCGAGCAGCGCAGCGGATCGAGCATCCCCACCATGACCACCTTCATCGGCATCCCGGACGTGCTCAACATCACCGCCGACGCCAAGTTCTCGGTGACCACCGACACCGGAAGCTTCGCCGGCACGGTCGAGAGCATCACCACCAACAGCGATAGCTCGTTCAACTTCCTGCTGGTGGTGACCGAGTCCAGCGGGACAGACGTGCCCCCGGTCGGCAGCCGCGTGCCGGTCACCGCCACCGTCTCCCCGGACGGCAGGATCCTGGTCACCGTCACGGCCCCGGGCACCGCCGGCCAGCGGGCGGTGGAGTGGAAGCGCGACGGGTCGTAGCCGGCGGACGGGGCCGGACCGAGTCCGGCCCCGTCGAGGTCGTCATGTCCGGAGTCCAGCTCGAAGGCGTCACGGCCGGGTACGGCCGGCGGGCCATCGTTCACCAGCTCAACCTGTCGCTCGCGGCCGGCGAGATCGTCGCGCTATTGGGTCCCAACGGCGCTGGCAAGTCGACCGTGCTCAAGGCGATCTTCGGCCTCGTCACCGTGACCGCCGGGCGAGTGCTCTACGCCGGTCAGGACATCACCGGCCGGCCACCCGCGGACAACCTGCGCGACCGGATCGCCTACCTGCCGCAGGGCGGGCAGGTGTTCGGGCCGCTCAGCGTCGACCAGAACCTGCGCGTGGCCGCCCCGCCCACCGCGGACTCGGCCGACGCGCTGGCGGACTGGCCGGAGTTGGCGGCGCGGCGGCGGCAGCGGGCCGGCTCGCTTTCCGGTGGGCAGAAACAGCAGCTCGCCATCGCCATGGCCCTCCGCCACGCGCCGCGGCTGCTGCTGGTCGACGAGCCGAGCATCGGTCTGGCGCCGCGGCTGGCCCGCGAGACGCTCGAGCGGCTCCGGCGAGTCCGCGATCAGAGCGGCGCGGCGGTCCTCCTGGTCGAGCAGAACGTGGCCCTGGCTCTGGCCGTCGCCGAGCGCGCCGTGTTGCTCGTCAACGGACGCCTCGTGGCCGACCGCCGCGTGCCCGACATCGTCTCCGATCACGCTTTGCGCAAGCAGTTCACCTTCGGCCTCGCCTCGCCCGATAATAGCCAACCCGTATCATTGACTTCCAGATAATCAAACGGCATACTAGCCGGTGGAGGCCGAGGAGGCCCCGGTTCGGTGGCTAGGGGAAGTAATCAGGATGTCTGATCTAATCGTCAAAGTCGGCGGTGAAGGCGGGACCGACTCGCCGACCACGGCCGGTGATTTCATCACGCTGTCCGCTATCCGCGAAGGGAACACGGTGTTCACGCTGCGCACCCTGCCGGCCGAGATCAAGGGCGGCATGGCGACCTACCAGGTGCGCATGAGCGATCATCCCATCCATTCTCAAGGCGACGGACCGGACGTGCTGTTCTGCATGAACCAGGAGAGCTACGACCGGCTGATCGAGGAGTTGCGTCCCGAGGGCGGGGTCCTGGTCTACGACAGTGACAGCGTCACCGTGACCGAGGACGCCAACGGGTTCGTCTACTACCCGATGCCGATGAGCAGCATCGCCGCCGACGAGATCAAGGAGCGCCGGACCAAGAACATGGTCCTCCTGGGCGGCTTCTCGGCGCTTTTCGACGTCCCCTTGGAGACGCTCAAGAACTGCGTCAGCGAGAAGTACGGGCGGCGCTCGGCGCAACTCGTCGAGGTCAACCACGCGGCGCTGGACGCCGGCTTCGCCTGGATCAAGGCCAACGTGGCCAAGGTCGACCCGTACAGTTTCGAGCCGAACCCCGAGCTGCGCGCGGCGCGCCGGATGGTGGTCGACGGGTCGGAGGCGGTGGCCATGGGCGCGGCCGCGGCGAAGGTCGCCGTCTATGCCGGCTACCCCATTACCCCGGCCAGCGACATCATGCACTGGCTGGCCAGCCACCTGCCCAAATTCGGCGGCACGGTGATCCAGACCGAGGACGAGATCTCGGCCTTGGGCGCCTGCCTCGGCGCCAGCTTCGCCGGGGCCAAGTCGATGACCGCCACCAGCGGGCCGGGCCTGTCGCTGATGGTCGAGATGATCGGCCTCGGCGTGATGGCCGAGCTGCCGGTGCTGATCGTCGACGCGCAGCGCGGCGGTCCCAGCACGGGACTGCCGACCAAGTGCGAGAGCGGCGACCTGAACCTGGCGGTCTACGGCGCCCACGGTGACGCCCCGCGGGTCGTGGTCGCGCCGGCCAACATCCGGGACTGTTTCTGGGACACCGTCGAGGCGGTCAACCTGTCCGAGAAGTACCAGACGCCGGTGATCCTGTTGTCCGACCAGTCGATGGCCATGCGCACCCAGGCTCTGGACCTGCCCGATCTGGACAAGGTCGAGCTGGTCCAGCGCAAGATGCAGAAGCGGCCGTCGGCCGATTACGAGCGGTACAAGCTGACCGAGGACGGGATCTCGGCGGTGCAGCTCCCCGGCACCAAGGGCGGCGCGTTCTACACCATCACCGGCCTGGCGCACGATGAGCACGGCAATCCCGCCACCAACAACGGACCGCTCAGCGCCGCGATGATGGACAAGCGCCACCGCAAGCTCCAGGCGGCGCGGCTGGAGCCGGGCTGGTCGCGGCTCTACGGGCCGGAGACCGCCGAGCTGGGGATCATCAGTTGGGGCAGCATCGAGGGCTCCATCGCCGAGGCGGTCGAGCGGGTCTCGGCCACCGGCCGGACGGTGCGCTGCCTGCATCTCCGGATGCTCTCACCGCTGCCGGTCGAGGAGATTGTGGCGTTCGCCGAGACGGTCGACAAGCTGGTCGTCTGCGAGCTCAACTTCTCCGGCCAGTTGCAGAAGATGATTCGCGCCGAGACGGACCTCAAGCCGGGGCTCATTCGCAAGTACGACGGCGTGCCGTTCACGCCGGTGGAGATCGTCGAGGCGATCGGTGAGGAGTTGGCGTGACCATGGCAGATACGGCACAGGCTCAGACCCTCCAAGAGGCGCAGGTCAAGAAGGCCAAGGACTACCGGAGCGGGCTGGATCCCATCTGGTGTCCGGGCTGTGGCGACTACGGCGTGCTGTCGGCCGTATCCGAGGTCTTCGCCGACCGCGGAGTCGATGCCCACGAGGTGGTGATCGTCTCCGGCATCGGCTGCAGCGGGCGGTTCCCCGCCTTCCTCACCTGTTACGGCTTCCACGGCGTCCACGGCCGGGCGTTGCCCATCGCCACCGGGGTGGCGCTGGCCAACCCCGATCTCCACGTGATCGTGGTGGGTGGCGACGGTGACGGCCTGAGCATCGGCGGCGGGCACTTCCCGCACGCGGCGCGGCGGAACATCAACCTGACCTACCTGATGCTGGACAACGAGATCTACGGCCTGACCAAGGGCCAGCTCTCGCCCACCACCACCGATCTGTCGTTGGCCAAGAAGGCGCTCAGCTCGCCGCACGGGACATGGGAGCAGCCGATCAACCCGATCGGGTTGGCCCTGTCCTACGGCGCCAGCTTCGTCGCCCGGGCGTACAGCGCCCAACGCAAGGAGCTGTCGGCGGTGATCGACCAGGCCTTCGCCCACCGCGGGTTCAGCTTCGTCCAGGTGATCAGCCCCTGCACCACGTTCTACAACAGCTACAAGACCATCACCCCGAAGGTCCGGCTGATCGAGGACGACCACAACATCCACGACCGCAACGGCGCCCTGCAGTTGGCCTACGACCGCTCGACGCTGTGGCTCGGGGTGTTCTTCCGGGACGCCGACCGGCCCACCCTCGACGACCAGTTCACGCACCTGCGGCAGATGGCCACCGGCGGCAAGGACATGGCGTTGCAGCAACTCTTGGAGCGGTACTGCTGAGCCGCCGGCCGAGCCGTGGGATGTGGTGGAGTGGACGTGGACGCGTCGTGGCCGGAATCCGACCTCGATCCGGGCGAATCCTTCGCCGAGCTGACCGCCGACCACGTCCGTGACCTGGCCGGCGCGCTGGCGCGGCGCCTGGCGACGCTGAAGGCAGCCGCCGGGCGGGGCGAGCCGGTGGACACCGACCTTCTCGAACGCACCCGCCGTCAGTTGGACGTGCTCGCCGAAGAGACCGCCATCGCCGAGTTCATCGAACTGGCCGCCTCGCTGACCGCCGCCGGCGCCTTGACCGACGAGGCGGAAGGGCAGGACGACGGGTAGGCCGGACGAATCTCCGCCCACGGCGCGGAGGTGCTCGATGCCCGCTCTCGCTCTGGTCCTGATGGCCACCTGTGTTTCGGCCACAGAGGTGACCTGGTCGTTCGACGATGGTGACCAGCTCACCCGCAGCGCCAACCTTCGCGATCTGTTCGTGGCGGGCGGCTTGGCCTCCGGGATCGCGCAGTGGGATCCTTACCTGTTCTTGCCGCTGCCCAAGGGCGGGCTCGACGCGGCGCGGCTGACCAGGCTGACCGTCCGGCTCTACTCCTCGGCGCCGGCTGACCAGCTCGCCGTCTACTACGCCTGCGCCGACGGCCGCTGGTCGCTCGGTCACGGCCCGGCGGTGCAGGCCGGCTGGGCGGTCTACCGCCTCGACCTGACCCGGCTCGACTACCGGGACAGTTCGCCGCTGCCCGATTCACGGCAGTGGGGAGGGACCAGCAAGCGCGTCAACCAACTCCGGATCGATCCGGGCAATCAAGCCGGCCGGTGGATCGCGCTGGACTACCTCCGCCTGGACCCGCCCGGCGACGAGCCGTTCGCGGTCGGCGCGTTCCCGGAAGCCACCGGCGACGGGAAGCTGGTGCGGGTCGAGGCCCCGGCCGAGGTCCGGGCCGGCGACGAGCTGAAGGTCTCGGTGACGGCCGGCCTGGAGGCTCCGGCCGGTGAGCAGACGGCGGTGATCTGGCTCCTGGGTGATGGCGGGGAGATCGGCGCGACGGCGCTGAGACGGGTTCCGGTCGGCACCGGGACGGTGACCTGGTCGGCGACGTTTCCGCAGGGCACGTACCAGCCGCCGGGCACCTGGCGGGTGCAGGCGGCGCTGCTGGAGACCCGGCTGGCCGGCGCCGGATTCGGGACCGACCTGGCCACGGTGAAGCTGACCAACCCGCGCGCCGGCACCGTCCGGCCACCGGCGGTGGTGATCAGCGACGTCGGTGGGCCGGTGCCCTCGGTCGACGGCCGGCGGCTGACGCCGTTCTTCACCGTGCTCCGCGGCGCCAGCGCCGACCTGCAGCGGCGCGAGATGGGCGCGGCCGGGATGCACCTGTTCTGCGACTGGTTCGGCACTTCCGGCGCCTCGGACATAGGTCACGTGGCGCCGGACCGGTACGACTATCTGGAGTATGACCGCTATTTCACCGCCGCTCTGGCGGCCGACCCCGACGCGCTGTTCCTGCCGCACATCGGGATTACCCCGCCGATGTGGTGGCAGCAGGCGCACCCCGAGGAGCTGTGTCTCTACGCCGACGGCGGGCACGGGCCGCAGTCGTTCACCTCCGAGCGTTGGCGCCGCGAGATCGGCGACGACCTGCGCCGGCTCCTGGCGCACCTGCAGTCCAGTCCCTATGCCGACCGGATCCTGGGCTACTGCCTGTTCTCGGGCTACAGCGCGGAGTGGCAGTCTTGGGGTTTGTGGTACGACCACCTGGCCGATTACAGCCAGCCGGCGCTGGCCGCCTGGCGGCGGTGGCTGACGGCCCGGTACCGCACCGACGCCGGGCTTCGCGCCGCCTGGCGGCGGCCCGATGCCACGCTGGCCGGCGCCGCGCTGCCCACCGCCGCCGAACGTCACCAGTCGCCCTGGGGCGCGCTGCGCGATCCCGACCGCGAGCAGCCGGTGATCGACTTCTACCGATTCCTCGCCGACTGCACCGCCGAGGCCATCTTGGACTTCGCTCGGGTGGCCAAGGAAGCCACCGGCGGCCGGTCGCTGGTCGGCACCTACTACGGCTATCTGACCGAGCACAACGTCCGGCAGCAGGACTCCTCGCACCTGGCGCTGGCCCGGGTGCTGGCCTCCAAGGACATCGACTTCCTGATGAGCCCGCCGCTGTACACCGGCCGGAACCTGGGCGGCACGACCGGCTTCATGTCGGCGGTCGAGAGCGTCCAACTCCACGGCAAGCTGTGGCTCAGCGAGGCCGACTACCGCACCCACCAGACTCCCCCAGGCATCGGTTACGGGCGGGTCGACACGCTGGAGCAGTCCCAGGCGGTGCTGCTGCGCGAGATGGGCCACGTGCTCACCCACCGCACCGGCGTGAGCTGGTTCGATATGGACGGCGGTTGGCTGCGCGGCCCGGACCTGGTCGGCTGGCTGGCCCGCCTGCGCGAACTGCACCACCAGGCCATCGCCACGCGGTCGCCCTGGCACGGCGAACTGGCGGTGGTGGTCGACGAGGCCAGCTTCACCTACACCACCGCCATGCACCCGGTCAACCGGTCGTTGTCGCTGGACGTGATCGCCGAGATGCCGCGGGTCGGGGTGAGTTGGGGCTTCTACCTCCTTGACGACGTGGTCTCGGGCGCGGCGCCGCCGCACCGGGCCTACCTGTTCCTCAACGCTTTCCGGGTCACCGCGGCGCAACGGGCGGCGCTGCGGGCTCGGCTCGAGCGTGAGGGCGCCACCGCGGTATGGGTCTACGCGCCGGGGTGCTACTCGGACGAGGGCGTCGGCGTGGCCGGGATGCGGGCGCTGACCGGGTTCGAGCTGCAGCGACAGGACGGCGCGCGGGCGCTGAAGGTGATCAGCTCCAACGGGCGCGAGCGGGCCGGCTCGGACCAACCCGTCACGCCCTGGTTCGCGGTGACCGATGGCGAGGCGGAGGCGCTCGGCACGGTGGCGGCGACCGAACTGGTCGGCCTGGCGCGCAAACGGGTGGGCCGGTGGACCTCGGTCTTCTGCGCGGCGCCGCCGCCGCGGGTGGACCTGTTGCGCGAGCTGGCGGCACAGGCCGGCTGCCACGTCTACTGCGAGACCGGCGACGCGATCTCGGTGGACGACCGGTACCTTTGCCTCCACGCGGCTACCGACGGCGACAAGACCGTCCGGTTCCCCACCGGGGTCGAGTTGGTCGACGCGCTCAGCGGCGAGGCGCTGGGGACCAGCGCGCGCGCGCTCACGCTGCCGATGCGCCGCGGCGAGACACGGCTGGTGCGGATGGGCGAGAGCCGGTAGCGCGCCTCATGGCCGGGAACTCCACGGCGGGCCCGGTCGTTGACACAGAATCATCTCAGGCGGTGACGGGAGCGGCGGGTAACGAGTATGTCGGAGTTGGAGCAAGCGGACCTCAGAGAGCGGGCGGTGCTGGTCGGAGTCGAGCGACCCGGCCAGAGCGGTTGCCTGGCGGACCGGTTGGCGGAGCTGGAGCTGCTGGCCGATACCGCCGGCTGCGTGGCCGTGGCCACTGTCAGCCAGGCGCGCCAGCGGCCGGACCCCAAGACCTACGTCGGCAAGGGGAAAGTGGACGAGCTCAAAGACACCGCCGACGAGTCCGCGGCGGACGTGATCGTCTTCGATCAGGAGCTGTCGCCGGCTCAGGCGCGCAACCTGGAGACCGCGCTCGGCCGGACCGTGGTCGATCGCACCCAGCTCATCTTGGACATCTTCGCCCGCCGGGCCAAGACCCGCTTGGCCAAGTGGGAGGTCGAGCTGGCGCAGCTCCAGTACGAGCTGCCTCGATTCCGGCGGATGTGGACGCACCTGAGCCGGCAGGACGGCGGCGGTGTGGGCACGCGCGGGCCGGGCGAGACCCAGCTCGAGGTCGACCGGCGCCGCGCCCGCGAGCGCATCCACATCCTCCAGCAGCGGCTGGACACCGCGGAGCGGCAGAAGGCCGTGGCCACCCGGCGGCGCGAACAGGTCTTCAGCGTCGCCCTGGTCGGCTACACCAACGTGGGCAAGTCGACCCTGATGAACGCTCTGACCTCCGCCGACCTGTTGGTCGAGAACCGGCTGTTCGCCACCCTGGACGCCACCGCTCGCCGCCTCGAGCTGGACGGCTCGGAGCTGGTGCTGACCGATACCGTGGGCTTCATCCGCGACCTGCCGCAGAACCTGGTGGCCAGCTTCCACGCCACCCTGGCGGAGTTGACCGAGGCGGACCTGCTGCTGCACGTGTGCGACCTCGCCAACCACGAGCTGGGCGAACAGATCGCCGCGGTGCAGGCGGTGTTGCGGTCGATCGGCGCCGAGGAGCGCCCGGTGCTGATGGTCTACAACCAGGCCGACCGCCTGCCGCCGGACGTGGACGCCCCGCGCCTCGCCGCCCGGCACGGCGACGGCGTGATCGTCTCCGCCCTGACCGGCTTCGGCCTGGACGAGCTCCGCCACCGGCTGGTGGAGACCCTCCGCGGCCAACACCGCCGGCTGACTCTGGAGATCCCCTACGAAGACGGCCGGACCACGGCCTACCTGGAGGCCAACGCCAAGGTCCTGGAACGCGAATTCAGCGCCCGCGGCACCCGGATCACGGCCCTCGTCTCCCCGGCCGACGCCGGCCGGTTGAAAGACTACGTGGTCGACGAGCAGTAGTTGGCCACGCCTTCCGGGGTGTAGTGGACCCACGGCCCCTGGGCGCAGAAGCAGAAGTCGGAGTCGCCGATGCGTTTGGCCGGCTGCCAGTTGCTTCCCAGATGCCAGTCGCCGGTCGACGGCAGCGGTGGCTTGCTCGGCAGTTCCGCCGCCCCCGCCACCGACAGCGCGAGACAGAGCACCCAGCCAACGGTGCGGACCCGGGCCACCATGTCGTCCCTCCCGTGGCCGGCCAGTTCCCCGGTCGCGTGCGGCGACCTTCCGGGCGGGTCGGAACGGAATCACGGATGAGGAGGATGACGAGGCTGAGCGTCGCAACCGTGCCGACAGGGGTGCGTCGATGGCCAAGCAGAGCGTCGTCCAAGCGGTCGCCGCCAAGCGGGCGGTGGTGTTCGACCTGTTCCACACCCTCACCTCGCTTCCGGCCACCTGGTCCGCGGGCCGGCGGAGCGCTTGGGAGATGCTGGGCGTGGACCGGGCCGCCTGGGACGAACAGCTCCACTGGTGCTCGCGGGACCGCATGATCGGCGTGCTGCGGGATCCGGTGGCCATCGTTGCCGGCATGGCGCGGGCCATCGACCCGACCATCTCCGACGAGCGCATTGCCGCTGCCACCGAGCACCGGATCGCCCGGTTCGCCGACGCGCTGCGGGGGATGCCGGACGAGAGCCGGCGGGTGCTGCTGGCGCTCAAGGCCCGCGGGCAGAGGATCGGGCTGGTCAGCAACGCCGACGTCATGGAGGTGGCGGCCTGGGGCGAGTCCCCGGTCGCCGACCTGTTCGACTCGACCATCTTCTCCTGCCACGTCGGCTGCGCCAAGCCGGAGCCGGAGATCTACCAGCGGTCGCTGGAGGAGCTGGGCGTCGCGCCGGAGCAAGCCATCTTCGTCGGCGACGGCGGCTCGAACGAGCTGCTTGGGGCGCGCGAGGTGGGCCTGACCACGGTCATGATGGCCGGCATCATCCGCGAGCTGTGGCCGGAGCGGGTCGACGAGTTGCGTCCGCACGCGGATTTCGTGATCGAGCGGTTGGGCGAGTTGGTGCCGACCCCGCGCACCGAGCTGCGGCTTGACCAAGATCTGGCGCTGCGGCTGGTGCAGCCCGACGACGCCGAGGAGCTGTTTGGGCTGGTGGATGCCAATCGGCAGCACTTGCGGCAGTGGCTGGCGTGGGTGGACAGGACCACGAAGGTCGAGCACATAAGCGGGTTCATCGCCTCGCAAGTGGCCGCGGCGGAGCAGGGGGCAGGCTACGTGTGGGCGATCCGACTGTCCGGCAGCGTGGTCGGCGTGGTCGGCTTCAACACTGTCGACTGGGCGAACCGGAAGGTGGCCATCGGCTACTGGCTGGCCAGCGACGCGATGGGCCGCGGGATCATGACCCGGGCCTGCCGGGCGCTGACCGACCACGCCTTCAGCGAGCTGGACCTGAACCGCGTGGTCATCGCCGCCTCCTCCGGCAACGCTCGCAGCCGGGCCATTCCGGAGCGGCTCGGGTTCACCCAGGAGGGCCTGTTTCGCGAGGCGGAATGGCTCTACGACCGCTACGTGGACCACGTCGTCTACGCCGGCCTCAGCCGCGACTGGGACCGCGCCCTGAACCGATGCGTCTGACCCGCCGTCAGAGCGTTCCCAGCACCTCCGCGGCCTTGGCCTCGTAGAGCGCCTGCCATTCCGGCGCCAGGAAGCACTCGACCACCTCGTAACCGCTCTTGTCGTAATAGCTGGCCGGCGGGCCGTAGTGCACGTAGCCGTTGGAGAAGGCGGCCACCCAGGTGTGCTCGAACGGCGATTCCCGTTGGATGTTCTGGGCCACCTCGACCAATACCTCGGCCGGGGAGGTGACCAGCACGCAGTCGCCGATGCGGATGCCCTGCACCTCGGTGGCCACCACCGGCGAGCCGGCCCGGCGGTTGATCTCCTGGTGGCGCCGGAAGGTGGCGATCTCGTCCTGGATCTTGGCCAGCTTCTCCATTGCCCGGATGTTGTTCAGGTACTTGGCGATGAAGTTCCGGTTCTCCGCATCCAGCGCCTCCAGGTCGCCGCTGCCGATGGACTCCTCGTGCAGATAGCGGTAGGAGTAGTCGGACGGGAAATCGGGGTTCAGCGCGTACTGGAGGTAGAGCGGCAGGAACTTGCGGAAGTTGAGCGAGGTGGCCCGCAGGGAGGCCAGCAGCTCGGCCTGCTCGCGCAGCTTGGCGGCGATGCGCTCCTCCGAATCAGTCCGGCGCGGGAGGTCCAGCGGCTCGTTGACCACCGTCAGCGTGGCCGGTCCGGTCTGGATGCCGGCCAGCGCCTTGACGGTGCTGACGCCCAGCAGGACGCCCAACGGCCGCGCGTCACGGGGCCGGTTGGCCTCCTTGTAGAGCACCTCGCACACGTCGCCGGCGGCGCCCTCGACGAACAGAGCCATGCCTCCCTCGCCCAGATGCTGCTCGATCACCTGGGAGGCGAAGCCGACGTAGTTGGCGGTGATAGCGCCGCCCGGCACGCCGATCAGCGGGTGGCAGGCGAAGTGGTAGACGACCACCGGCGGCCGGCCCTGCCGGTCGAAGCGCAGGATGCCGATGCGCGGGTCGATGGGACCCAGCCCGGCCACGTCCTCGTCGGGCGGGCAGGGATTGGCGTGCCGAATCGTCCAGTGTCCGCCGTCCTTGAGCCGCAGCGTGCGGTTGATCTGGATCCGGTCCTCGTGCCCGGCCCCGACGCCGACGGTGGCCGGGGTGAGGTCGTCGATGGCCTGCGCGACCGCCTCGAAGACGCGCTGCACCTGCTCGTCATGGTCGACCAGCAGCCGGCCCGGCGGATGGGTGTGCGAGGCATTGACCAGCACGTGCGCGCCGGGCAGGCCCAGCTCGCCGGCGATCCGGGCGCGCAACTCGGGCAAGAAGTCGTCGTTGACGTCGCCGATCTCGCCGATGGCGACCACGTCCATGCAGACGATGGCGACGCGGGTCCGGCCGTCGTCCAGCACCAACGCCTTGGCATACAACGGGTCATGCACCGCGGCCCCGGGCTCGCGCCAGGTGATCTCACTCCGACCAACCCCGGCGCGCAACGCGCCGGCTCCAATTCCTGACATCGACGGACCTTTCATCGCGCAACACCGCCCATGTTATAGGCAGCCTACAACATGGCCCACCACTCAGCCCACCGCCTGCCGCAGCTTCTCCAGACGCTGTTGCCAGCGCTGACGGTGGTCGCGCTTGGACTGCTCCGCGAACTCGGCCGGCTCGCGGCGAAACAGGTCGAGTCTCGCGTCCAAGGCCGTGTTCAGCCGTTCGATGGCCGCGGCGAGGTCCGCCAGGACCGGCGATGGGTCCTGACCCGCGGCGCGCCGGGCGGCCAACTCGCGCACCAGGCGCAGGGCATCGACCAGTGCCACCAGGTAGGCCGCCTCCAGCTCCAGCGTCCGCTCGCCGGTCTGCCCGGCCAGCCGGAGCGCCTCGCCGGCCCGCTCCGCCACCCTCTCCCAACCGCCCTCCCCGCGCATCGGCCAGAACAGTGTGTCGTCGCACTTGGGCAGCCGACCGGCGGCAAGCGCCTCATAGACCGGCGGCCAGTATCCGTCGGCGAACAGGCCGTGGGTGGACTGGACCAGGTCGGCGGCCAGCGGGTCCAAGGCGACCACGCAGTCGGCCACCTGCTCGGGCCGGTCCATCCCCTGCCGGGTGGCCCAGGCCGCCGCGAACTCGCGGAGGTCCCGCCCGTTCAGGTTCCACGACCACTCCGCCAGCGCCTCGATCTGCTGACTGAAGACCGCCTCATGCCAGGCTGCGCCGGTGTACAGGTAACTGATCGCGTACGCGCTGCGGAAGCCCCGTTCAGCGGTCTGCCGCAGGAAGCCGCGCACCCAGGACGGGTAGGTCGACAGACCTACCGAACCGCCCTTGGTCAGGTACGGCGCACCGTAATCGCCGACCCAGACGCCCTTGCCGGCGGCCTCGACGTAAGGGGCGGTGGTGCCGTAGACAATCTCCGCCTTCACCCCGGCCGGCAGCATGGCCAGGCACTCGCGGGACGCCTGCAGCTCGACCGGCGTGCGGCGAAGGGTGAAGAAGATCCGCAGCCGCAGGCGCGGATACTCCGGCTGGACCTCCTCGAACGCCGCCAGCGTGGCCTTGGTCTCGAGCTGGAACTGACCCGCCTTCAGACACTCCGGGCACTCGCACTGGGCATAGAACTCGGTCAGCCAGATGCTGACCTCCTCGCCGCCCTGCCGCCCCGCCTCGCGCAGCCAGTCGGCGATGATCCGCCGGAGCTGCGGCTGGCTGGCGCAGGGCGCGGTCGCCCCGTCCACCTGGTACTTGTAGGGGCACTTCGCCCGCTCGCCCTTCCCGACCAGCTCGGGATAGGCCTCGTTGAGCCCGTGCCGGTGCAGGAAGTTGAGGTGCGTCGAGGTCAGCACCGGGTTGAAGCCCCGGCGCCGGGCGCCGTCCAGGAAGCCGTCCGCGACGGGTCGAAGGGTCACTGGTTGGTCGCGCTTGATGGGATTCAGGGTGGTCGGGACCTTGGCGAAGTTGAGCTTCCGGTCGGCCAGCCAGGGGATCAGGTCGAGAGGGAAGTTCCACAAGCCCCGTTCCTCCAGATCGGGCCAGTCGGTGACCGGGCCGAGCGGGATCGTCACGGTCTGGTCGGTGAGCCTGGCGGCCAGCAGTTGGCGCAGCGTCCGCGAGCCGTGGAACAGCCCGCGCGGGTCCAGGGCGGCCAACGTCAAACGGCGGTCGGTGCCGCGCAGCAGGTAGGCCTGTTGGCGATTGGGCAGACCCCGCAGTCGGTCCAGGTCGCCCGGGGCTATGCCTGGCAGCTTGCCTTCGGCGTCGGGCAGCCGCAGCGCCAGTTCGAAGCCGTCGCCGGTGGCGGGGCCCAGCAGCGCACGCAGGTCGGCCACCGCCTGCTGGACCGGACCGGCCTGGTCAGCGGCGGTGATGGTCACCGTCGCGCGCGGGACGGATACCGCCGGCGAGAGGGTGACCTCGTGCGGCAGCGGCAGCACGTGGCGCAGCCAATCCCGCTCGGCGGCCGGCGTCAGAGCCTGCGCCTCGGCGCCGGCCGGCCGGTTGGCGCCGACGGCGAGCGCGCAGACGATCAGGAGTCTGGTGGGATCCATGCTCACGGCACTCCGCGTGTCCGGCTTGTAGCAGTCGGCGCGGGCGATGTCAAGGAGCCGCTTGACGCCATCGGCCCGGCATGGCACACAGAAGCCGCGGAGTCGAGTCATGCGATGCGGGCGGTGGCTGGTCGTGCTGTTCCTCGTCCCGGCCCTGGCCGGGGCGGCGGCGAGCTGGAAGCTGGGTGGGTTCACCTTGACCATCGGCGACGATGGGCGGGTGACCTCGCTTCGCTCGGCGGACGGGCTGGAGCTGGCGGCGGCGGACGACTCGCCGGCGTTCGAGGTGGCGACCGACCAGGGCCTGCTGCGCCCGACCGCGGTCCAGCCCACCGCTGACGGGTTCACGGTCCGGTTCGGGCAGCAGGGCACGATGCGCTGCACCGCCACCGCCGGCGATGGCTTCCTGGTGCTCAAGCTGGTCGAGCTGAAGGTGCCCGGCACCGTCCGCCGGCTGCGGCTGTTCTGTCTGCCGCTGCCCGATGGCGGGACGCTCGCCGGGTTGCTCAACGGCTGGTACGACGACCGCTCGGCCGTGGCGGTGATGGCCACCGAGCCGAACGTGCAGGGCACCTCCCAGGCGCCGTCCACCACGCACGGTGACCACACCGGTTGCTCGCACCGGTTCGAGCGGGTCACCGACCCGGTTCGCAGCGGCGCCGCGGCGGTGCGCTTCACGGCCACCAGCACCCGGGCCGACAATCACGGCTGGAGCTGGGGCCGGCAGCCGTTCGAGGCGGCGGTCGACCTGACCGGGATGACCGCGCTCCGGGCCTGGGTCCACGGCGACAACTCCGGGGCGGTGCTCAAGTTGCAACTGCGCGACGCACGGGAGGGAGCGCGGGACGACACGCTGGTGCTCAACTTCGCCGGCTGGAAGCAGGTCACGCTGGGCAAGGCGTCCTACGACACGCTGCGCTACGGGCAGGTCAACTCGCTCAACCTGTACTACAACGGTCTGCCGGCGGGCAAGACCGCGACCTGCGTGGTCGACGGGGTGGAGGCCCTGCTCGGCGAGGGGGCCGCTCAGAAGGTGGTCCCGCTGGCCGACTTCGAAGGCCCCGCCTCACCGCTCTGGCAGTCGTCCAAGAGCAGCCGCAAGCTGCTCGCCGAGAGCTACGACCGGCACGGCCTCACCCCGGCCGGGGTGGCCGTGGTGGCCTGCGGGCGGGCCGACTACGAGGCGGCCATCGCCCGCTGCGAGCGGGCGGCCGGGCTGCCCAGCCCGCGGCCCGGCGGGGTGTGGAGCAAGCAGTCGCCGCTGGCGCGGCAGTCGTACCTGCTGGCCCTGAACCTGACCGAAGCCGACGTCGATGAGGTGATCGAGTTCGCCCGGCGCGGCGGGCTCGGGACCATCATGATCTTTCAGAGCGGCGGGATGTGGTGCGCCACCACGGGCCATTATCTGATCAACACCACCGCCTGGCCGCGCGGGCTGGACAGCCTCAAGGACGCCTGCGCCAAGATCCACCGGGCCGGGCTGAGGGTCGGCTTCCACTACCTCGGCGCGTCGGTCTACCCGCCCGATCCGTACATCGCCCCGGTGCCGGATCCCCGGCTGGTCAAGGACGCCTTCGGCGAGCTGGCGTCCGACCTCGACGTGGCCGCCGGGTTCATCCCCCTGGCCGCGCCGCCGAAGGACTTCCCGGCCAAGGACGTCGATTACCTGGGCAGCGGGGCGGTGGTCCAGATCGGCGACGAGCTGATCCACTACACGACCACCTCGCTGGACCCGCCCTACGGCCTGAAGGGCTGTTCCCGCGGGTTCCACGGGACCGTCGCCGCGGCCCACGCCAAGGGTGCCCGGGTGGCCCACATGCAACGCTCGTACGGCTACTACCTGTACGACATGGACACGCCGATCCTGGATGAGATCGCCGATGCGGTGACCCGCATTCTCAACGCCTGCGAGGCCGACATGGTCTACTGGGACGGGTCGGAGCAGCTTCAGGGCGATCACTGGTACTACAACGCCAAACTGCACCGGGCGTTCTACGACCGGCTGAAGAACAAGGACACCCTGTGCCAGGGCAGCAGCGTCAGCCACTACTCCTGGCACATCCACTCCCGCCTCGCCTCGGCCGACGGACACGGCGACCTGAAGGGCTACCTGGACGAGCGACGGCCGCGGTTCGCCTGGTACCGGGACAACCTGCTGCCGGTCGACATCGGCTGGTACTCGGTGTTCGACACCAGCCAGCCGCTGGACGCATTCGAGTACATCCTCAACAAGTCGCTGGGTTACGACGCCTCGATCTCGTTCGGGATGATGCCGCAGGTGCTCCGCCGGCATCCCTACCTGAACGTGATCGCCGACCGAATCGCCTTCTACGAGCGGGTCCGGACCGCCGGCCGGGTGCCCGAGGTAACCCGAGCCGTGCTGCGCGAGCCGGGCCGGCGGGAGTACCGGCTGGTCAACCCGGCCGCCCCCGAGCTGCAGCGCGTGCTGTACCAGCCCCGGCACGACGTGATCGACGCCGCCGGTGGCAGCGCCGAGTGGTCGGTCGAGGTCCAGGACGCGCCCTGCCGGCTGGCCGTCGAGCTGACCGTGCTGGATCGATTGGGCAGCCCCGGCCCGGCCTACGGCGCGCCGGAGGCGGTGGTGCTGGAAGACTTCCAGAGCCTCAAGCCGTACCTGTCCGACGCGGACGGGAAGATAGACACGATGGTCATCGGCGAGGGCAAGGCGGGGATGACCCGGGAGGGGGTCACGCAGCGTTTCGAGCTGCTCGCGGGCGGGCCGGGCGGCGCCAAGTACGTCGCCTACACCGCGGTCAGCACGCTGGCCGACGCCGGTGGCTGGTCGGCCATCGGACGGCCCATCACCCCGGCCGTGGATATGTCCAAGCTGGCCGGGGTGGGCCTCTGGCTGCGCGGCGACGGCCACGGCGGGGCCTTCAAGCTCCAGCTCCGCGACGAGGTCGGCGCGGCCGATTGGTACGTTGCCAACGACTTTGAGGGCTGGCGCTTCATCCAACTGCCGTTCGCCACCGCGCAGATCTGGCGCACCTTGGACTGGGGCAAGATCTCGCGGATCATCTTCTACTACAACAGCCTCCCGGCCAAGAGCACGGTGACCTGCGGGATCGCCGGCATCCGCGCCCTGCCCGCACTCGACGAGCCGGTGCTGGCCAATCCCCGACTATCGGTCAACGGCACGACCATCACCTGGCCAGCCACCCTGAACGGCGCGGCGTGGCTGTTCGCCTGGCCTGGTGAGCCGGCCCGGGTGTGCACCGCGACCAGCGACCGGACGCTCGACCCGCCGCCGGTGGTGACCCTGCCGCCGGGCACGCACCGTTTCCGGTTCGCCGCCGATTCTGGCGCGGCCATGCCGGCGGTGGGCGTCAAGCTGATGCTGCTGCCCCCCGAAACGCTGCCGGCGGGAGCCCGGCCGTGACCATCACCGAGGTCAGGGCGTACGCGGTGGTGGCGAAGCACCGCGCGAACTGAGGCGGGCATGGGTCATGCGCTCGCGCATCCCGCCCTCGGTGAGGAAAGCCTGTTCCAGGGCTAGGATCTGGCGGTCGAGCAGGTAGGTGGTGATCTTGGTCAGGCCCAGGATGGCGTTGGCCGCGACGGCCGGGTCGGAGTGCTCGACGGCGGTGCGGAAGGTCTCGTAGTCGGCGCCGGGGGTGCGGGCCAGCTTCGACAGACGCGTGGCGTGGGGGTCGTCCCGCTCCCATTCGACGGCGCCGCGCCGCCGAAGGAAGTCGCGGTAGTCCTCCTTGAGCTCTGCCAGGCTGGCTCGGGCCACGTTGGTGAGCTTGATCTCCATCTCCTTGGAGGTGCCCGACGCGACGCTGGCCTCGACGATGTTCTGCTTGCCCGAACGGGCGGCCTGGACCATCTGATCGACGGTCCGGTCGCGGCGATCGAGGTGCCGTTCACAGAACCGGACGGTGGCCAGGTAGACGACTTCGGCGCGCTGGTACGACAGCAGGTTGCGGTACCCACCGTGCGGCGGGATGAAGCCTTCGGGCATGATCGTCCTCCCTGAGAGGGACCCAAGGGACTCAAGGGACTCAAGGGACAGGCGCCGCGGCGTGTCCCTTCCATCTCTTCCGTCCCTTCCGTCCCTTCCGTCTCTTCCGTCTCTTCCGTCTCTTCCGTCCCTTTGCCGTTCGACTCCCCTCACCTTCCCTCCTCGAACACAAACTCCCGCCTCACCGTCACCGCCGGTGGGAGTTTGTCGTCCCACTTCAGGATCAGGCTCGGATAGCTCTTGCCCTTCACCGCGGCCAGCCGCACCGACCACAGCCCGCCGTCCTGGCCTGCCGTCGGCACCGTCAAGGTGGCGTTCCGCACCAGTTCGTCGGTCGGCTGGTCCGCCGCCACCCGACCGGCCGGGTCGAAGACAGTGATCTGCACCTGCGCGCCGGTCGCGCCGGACGGGCATTGGGCCATCAGGGTGAACCGGTCCAGGCCGCGCGGGACGTGGAAGTAGAGCCTGCCGCCCGGCCCGGCCACCTCATACGGCGGGTACGAGGTCCAGGTCCAATGGGCGTACGGCACCGTGGTCGTCAGCACCCGGCACCGGCCGTAGTAACCCGGCGAGAGCACCACCGTGTGCAGACCGGCCAGCTTGGCCGTGAAGCCCAGCGTGAACGGCTCGCCGGGCGTCATCCGGCCGGCGGAGAGCTGCTGCCCGTCAGGACCCAGCACGGCGTACGACACGCCCCAGACCTCGCCCGAGGGGCGCTTGACCACCTCGAACACCAAGCTCGGCGATTCGCCGGAGTCGAGGCTCATCATCATGTAGCTGGTGACGGTCAGGTCGAGTGGCGGCACCGCCATCGGCTGTCCGCGCGGAGCGGTGCTCCGGTCGACCAGCTTCGGCGCCTTGAACCGCTCGAGGTCGAAGCCCGGGTGCCGGTACCGCACCGGCTCGTCGACCAGCTTGAGCGAGGTCTGGTACTCGCCGTCCCAGGCCAGATTGTCCAGCTCCCGGTTGGCGTCCTCAATGGCTGTCAGATACTCCTCCGGCGTGCCGGCGCAGAGGTGGAAGTCGCCGCGCTGTTTGGCCTCCGGCAGGCATAGGGTGTGGACCGGGAAGATCCAATAGCCGTCGCTCTTGCGGGCGATCTCGTACAGATTCGCCGCCAGGTTGGCGGCCGAGTACATGCGCAGCAACACGCCGCCGGAGTAGCGGGCATGAATCCCTTGCGCCCGCATCTGCCGCCGCCAGTCGTCGGGCACCTTGGCCGGTCCACCACCGCCATAGGTGCTGGTCGCCCACAGGATCATCGGATGCGCGGGGGTGCCCAACCCCTGCGCCACACCGATCAGGTGCCAGTTGTGCGGCACCGGGTAGAAGCCGAGCAGGAACTCGGGATCGACCGCCTCGACGGCTTCGCGCAGACGGCCGGCCAGCGCCCGGACCTGCTCCTGCAGCCTGGGCTGGTAGCCGTCGTGGAGCCCGTTGTTCTTGAGCCAGGCGACGCGCTCCTTGTAGGGCACCGGCGCGACGTCGAGGCCGTTGGCCTTCAGGTACCCGCCGAAACAGTGGTCGCAGTAGCAGGCGTCCGAGTAGTAGATCTGGCCGCCCTTGGTGGAGTTGACGTACATCTCCCAGTCGATCAGGATCCCGGCCACGGCCTTGGCGGGGTCCTGCCCCTCGCGCGCCACCTCGACGGCTTGCCGGGTCAGCACCTCGTCCCAGTAACGCGGCTCGACGGGGCAGGGCACGACGCTCTCGTACCCGTTGCCGAACACGCACGGCCGCATTCCGGCCGCCTGCCCATCGAACGACGCGCCGACCACGCCGATCAACCGCATCTCGGTCCGTTTGGCCTCGGTCGCCCACTGGCCGAACGCTTCCCGGTTGCCGGCGTGGAGGATCAGGCAGTTCATGCCGCGCCGCTTGAAGAACGCCAGCCGCTCGACGCCGTCGCCGGCAAAGATCCACCCCGCCCGGATCTTCTCCCGCCCGACCCAATCGTCGTCGGCGCGGACCGGGGTGAGCGTGGCGATCAGGCAGGCAGCAATCAGCCAGACGCTATGCTGACGGTTCACGGATGAATCTCCAGAACTGGCTGCGGCGTGCGGTGCGCCGTCACCCGTCGTCGTTATCCCGGCCGAGTACGTCGTCAAGCTTCTGGAGAACCACGTCGAACGCAGCTTGGTCGAGCCGGCCGAGCACCCGTTCGATGATGTCCTCGCTGAGCGTGTACAGCTTGCCGCTCAGAACCCGGCTGTCGCGCACTAGGGAACCGGCTTCGAGGTCGTCATCGCTGATGTTGACTCCTGGGGCCGGGTGGTCGAGGTTCGAGGTGATTGAGGCTACCAGGACGTCCGGAGAGCTCTGGTTGTGGAGGGAACTCGACAGCACCAAGGCGGGCCGACGCTTTGCTGCGGTCAGGTCCGTGAACGGTATCCGCACGAGGACAATCTGCCGCTGCTCAAGCGTCATTCCAGGTCTCGTCGTCGATCGGGTTGTCCCAAAACGCCAGGCTGGATTCGGCCGCTGCCAGGAGTGGCTCCACACCGGCCTCGGTGGGTTCGCCGACCAGGACGATGACCTCGACCGCGGTGCCCGCCGCGACCGCCAGGTCGTGGACGACCAGCCGGCCGCCCGGCTCGATCCTCTCCCGTCTCCGGATCGCCTTCATCTCCCGCTCCCGCCCTGTATTATACCCGCCCGGCTTGCCGTCCGCGTGGGTCGCTAGAACTCCTCCCCCAACGCCAACGTCCAGACCTCGCTGTTCAGCGGCTCGGCGTGGCCGCCGGCGACCCAGAGCTTGTCTTGGAACACGTACGCCGACAGCTCGTGCCGCTTCCGCCAGATCACTTCCGACTTCAGCTCCGTCCAGTCCACCCCGTCAGCGGTGAACCAAACGTCGCCGTAGTTGCCGTGTTCCTTGGACCAGCCGCCGATCACCCACAGCCGGTCGCGGTAGACCACCGACGAGAACCACAGCCGCGGACCCCACGGCGCGGCCGCAGTCACCTGCGTCCAGCTCTCGCCGTCGTCGCTGCACCAGACGTCGTTGCGCGCCACGTGCTCCGGGTGCCACAACCCGCCGCCCAGCAACCATAGCTTGTCGCCGAACACCACCGCCTGCGCGTGCGCGCGGGCCGACCAGCCGGCGGACAGATTGACCAGCTCCCACTCCCGGCCGTCCGGCGACGACCAGACGTCGTTGCGGACCATCTCGGGGCTGTGGTCGTAGAAGCTGCCGGTGCCCCCCAGCACCCACATCCGGTCCTTGAAGACGGCGAAACTCGGCGACACCCGCGGGCTCCAGCCGGCCTCGCCGACCAGCGTCCAGGCCGCCCCGTCCGTTGACCACCAGACCTGGTTGCTGACGTCGGTGCCCGGCAGCTTGCGCCCGCCCATCAGCCACATCCGGCCGTCGAACACCAGCGCCACCGACAGATCACTGTGGACCCACGGCGCCTCTGACAGCACGCAGGTCCAGGTCCGCCCGTCCCGCGACTTCCAGACATCCCGCGGGTTCGGCGTCTCCGGCGTGAACCACCCGCCCAGGATCCACAACTGGTCCTGGTAGACGAACTCGCCCATCGAGTCCCGCGGCTCCCACTCGGCCTTCTCGGTCACACAGACCCAGTTCGGTCCGATTCTCGGCTCACTCATGGTCACGACCTCCCGGCCATATCGCGACGGGGTCAGGTCCTGCAATCGCACATTTGTGCGATTGCAGGACCTGACCCCAATCAGTCTATCTTCCCGTGGGCTGCTTCATGTAACATCTCGAGCGCCTGGTCGATCATCGCCTCGCCCGTGCCGGGCTCGGCCGCGCTGTGCCAGCCGGGCCAGAGTTGGTAGCCGCCCAGATCGTACGCCTCGCGGTCGCCGACATAGCCGATGGTGTCGTTGGCCAGGCCGACTACGTAGGTATGCCGGAACGGCGAGCGGCGGCGCAGCCTCAACCCCAGGCTGGCGAAGATCTCGCCGGGCAAACCGACCAGGGCCACCCCGTCCAGGACCATCACCTGCAACGACGTCTGCCGCTTCTCGCCGGCGTGCGGGGCCATTTCGGCGCGCATCTCGGCGAAGATCTGCTGGTGCCGCGCCGACCGTTCCGGGTCGTAGTGCTCCGCCCAGTAGCGCACCGCCTCGGCCTCGGTGGCCTCGTCGAAGTGGCGGATCCGGTAGGTGAACGGCCGCTGGATGACCACCGGGCGGCCGACCATCAGCGGCTCGGCCTCGCGCAGGCCCTCCTCGACCGCCGACACCACGCGGTGGACGCACTCGGCGGGCGAGACCGCGTGGAGGTTCTCCGTCCGTCCGAATGGGCCGGTGTTGTGGCTCGAGCCGAAGGCGCCGGGGAGGAAGCCGCACACCCCGCCGTGCCGGCGCTCCAACTCCTGGGCCGCCAGGCCGTAGAACCCCGGCGAGCGCACGCCGGGGCGCAGCGTGCCGATGTTGTGGTTGCCGTGGTTGAACAGCACCGCCACGGTCGACCCGTCGCCGCGCCGCAGGGCGAACACGGGCAGGTCGGGATCGAACGGCCCGGTCGGCCGGACCACATCCGACCACCGGTGCCGATGCCAGCAGATGGTCCCGTCGGCCAGCAGGTACCGGCTGTTCATGCCGACCGTGGCTTCCTGACTCTCGGCGAACCACAGCGCGGCGGCGGTCTGTTCGGGCGACAGCGACCGATCATCAAGCGTCGCGCAGGCCTGCCGCACCGCCTCGGGCAGCGCCTGCCGCAGCCGCTCGCAGAAGGCCGCATCTCGCCGGCAGCCGAGGATGTCGATGGTCGGCGGCGCGTGGTGGGTATGGGTGGCGGTCAGGAGCTGGTGCGAGACCGGGATGCCGGCGCTGGCGATCGCCGCCCTGGCGTCGGCCAGCACGTCGGCGGGGATGGTGATGCTGTCCGTCACGGCCAGACAGACCCGCTCGCCCGCCTCGATGACCACCGCCACCACGCGCAGCTCGGCCTCCTGCTCGGTGTCGATCGGGAGCGGCACCGCCGCCGCCGCGGCCCTCAACGTCTCCGCCATGGGTCTTCCCCTCGCTCCGCAACGGGATCATCGATGTGCAGGATGCGTAGGATGCACGGCAGGGCCGGTCGCCCTCCGCCGGCGGGTGTCTTGGCCGCCTGTCCTGACTCATCCTGCTCATCTTGATCGCCGCCACGGGCCGTGGGATGTGGTACGATCCGCGCAGGGGTGAGGGGAGCGCAAGGGCCTGACGGTCCTCAGGAGATGACCATGCGTGGTCGGGTGGCCCAACACGCCTGCGCGTTGCTTGCCGTCCTGGCGCTGACGGTCTCCGACTCGTTCGGCTACGCCAACGACGGCGAGTTGGGCGGACCGCACCGCCGGATCAATGATCTGGCGCTCGACCGGCTGATCGCCGACCTCGCGCCCAAGGACCCGATTCTCCAATGGTACCGCTTCGACCCCATCAAGGTCGGGCACCAGCTCGACGTGACCGGCGTGGCGGTGATCAAGAGCGGGCAGTTCCATCCGGAGGATGTGGCCAAGGCGGTCGCCTGGGTTCGCGTCTTTGTGAGCGCCATCGCCGAGGGCAACCGTGAGGAGAGCTTCCGCTGGTGGCTGGTCGAGGGCGGCTACTCGGCCGACGAGCCGGAGGTCTTCCAGGCGGTCCGGCACTTCTACGACCCGACCCGCACCGGGGTCATGACCACCGGCAAGCAGACCGAGAAGGTGGCCTACCTGAGCGACATGGCCACCGGCAAGCTGGGCTTCATCAACCCGCGCATGGACCTCAAGCAGTGGGCACTGACCGCCAGCCCGTACTCGCTGGCCACGGCCGCCCGGGCGTTCGACCTGGCCGGGGTGTTGTGGCCGGCCAACCGGCCGGAGCAGGCGCCGTACCTGGCCAAGGCCTGGCGCAGCCAGGGCGAGGCGATGCACCTGCTGGCGGACATGACCGTCCCGGCCCACGTCCGCAACGACGCCCACCCGCCGGTGGAGGGACTGGACGCGTTCTTCCCCGACTGGTCGGCCGACCCGTACGAGACGATGGTGACCGCCGATGTGGTCAACGCCAATGCGGGCCGCCCGGTGCCCCCGGAGGCGGCCGCGGACATGGCCAAGGCGGACACCCCCGACGCCTTGTTCGAGGCCGTCGCGCGGTACACCAACCGGTCGTTCTTCAGCCGCGACACGGTCTCGGGCAAGGACGCCGTGACCGGCAAGCCGGTCAAGAACGCCAACGGCCAGCCGAGTTACCCATCGCCACGGCTCGACCAGTACGAGTACGGGCAGCTCAAGGACAGCGGCCGGCGGTTCTACAAGAACACCGCCGAAAGCGTGATGATCGCCGAGCGGGTCGAGGCCGACGGCAAGGTCGCCCACGAGGTCGATCGCTCGCTGGCCTGGCAGGCGCGGCAGCTCATCCCCCTGGCCATCGCCGCCGACGCCAGGCTCTTGGAGCTGGCCCTGCCGCGGGTCAAGGTGGTGGTCGAAGGGCTCGATCCCGTCCGCCGGACGCTCCGCTGCAAGGCGGTTCTGTGCCGCCGGCAGGGCGGGGTTGACCAGCCGGTCCGGCTGGTGCTGCCGACCCACCAGGATCACGTCCTGGCGTTCGTCAAGCTGGGCGACCGGGAGACCAAGGGCTGGGCGCCGCTGGGCGAGGTGCGGGGCAACGGCTTCGACGTCGCCGCGGAGTCGGTGCTGCCGGCCGAGTTGACGGACATCCTGGCCGGCAGACAGCCGGCTCCGGCGGGCGGGGTCAGCCTGCAGGTCGGCCTGAACATGGGCGGGATCCTGGTCCTCTCACCACCCTACCGGCCGAAGCTGCCGGAGCGACGCGAACCGGTGAAGCCGACGGTCGAGCAGCCGACGACGGACCAGCCGGTCGGCGGCGACCCGGTGACGCTCCGGCAGGCAGTCGACGCGACCCGCTTCCCCGAACGGCCGAGCCGCGGCGAGACGAAGTACGGCTTCACCTACAACCCCACCATCTCCTGGCCGAACCCCGCCTGGACGCTGGCCCCGAGCAACTGGGCGAAGCTGCTCGACCACGGAGTGGTTCACCACGTGTCGGACTACAACGGCAACAAGAAACGCGACGGCGCCGACCAGGACCGGCACTTCGATGATCCCTGGGCAGCCTGGTACGAGGCGCGCATTGGCGTAGGCTTTGGCCATCTTCCCTACGAGCCCGCCGCCGATGGCCTGTGGCCGGGCACCAAGGACATGATCACGGTGCGCCGCTGGGCTGGCCAAGTGCTCGACAAGCAACTCAACCTGGGCGACGTGGCCGCGGCCGAGGACTTCGCCAAGCCGCCGGACGAGTACCCCAACAGCTACCGCGACACCTACGAAGTGATGGTGGCGCGCGGTCCGTTGATGCTCTTTGTCACGGTCCAGCTCAGGCTGGAAGGCCATCTCCATGGCTGGTCGTTCAGCCGCCAGCACGGCGGGTATCGGCTGCTGGGCGACGCGCCGGAGGGGACTTTCTGGATCGACTGGCCGGGAGGCGCCAAGGCCTTCGCCAAGAAGATCGACGGCTGGCGCGAGGCGATCCCGCAGGTCACGTACGAGTTGGCTCGGCAGGCAATCAAACAGTGGGAGACCTGGTATCTCCGCCGGGTGGGGCCGTCGACCGGTTTGAAGGGCCTCTACCCGCTCGATTACCCGCGGTTCTGGCTCCCGCCGGCAAGCCTGCCGGGCCTGAAGCTGAACGCCAACAGCCAGCCGCCGGCAGCCGGCGCGGTAAGTTGCTCGGGCGCGCTGGAAGTGCCCAATCCCGCCTGGACTCCGGGCGGCAACGTCTACCCGCAGACGTTCGCGTACTACGGTTACAGCGTCCACATCTTTCCCTTTGACTCCGAGACCGATTCGGCCGACAGCGTCCTGGCCGAGGCCAGCGCCTATTACGCCCGACAGGTGCAGGGGTTCAAGCGCCCACGACCGTACCAGTTGCCCGGCGCCGACGAGGCCGCCGAGTTCTACTACCGGCACCTGACCAATAACCACACCCTGGTCTTCCGCTACGCCAACCTAGTCGGGTGGGTCAACGCCAGCGACAGCCGGCCCAAGGCCGAGGCCCCGGTCCCGCAGGTGCGTGAGATCGCCCGGCTGCTGTTGGCCAAGATGAAGGGCGAGACCCTGGCGCTCAAGCCGTCCGAGCCGCTCAAGGGGATCCGCTGGGGCCAGCTCGCCCTGCGCGAGCTGAACCTGACCGACGGCAAGACCAAGAGCCCGGTGCGCACCGAGCGGCTGGGCGCCGAAGCCATCGAGCAAGTGACCAACGTATCGCTCCAGGGCACCACGCTGACGCTGAGCCACGAGTCGAGCGACCTAGACACCGGCTACCAGGTCAAGGGGACCCTGACGGCGGTGTTCAACGACGACGCCACGAAGCTGCTCAAGCTCACCGTCAGCGAGACCAGGACCGAGGGCGTCGGCACCGCCGATGCTCGCAAGCGCACCTGGCAGGCCACCGCGGAAGGGGACTTCCCGGCCGCCGGCGACGCCGACGAGTTGACCGCCCTGGTGCCCAAGCTGAAGGCCACGCTGACCGAGGAGCGCGGTGGCAAGGTCGTCGGCAAGCACTCCGGCGGCGGGGCCGGGACGCTGGTCCTGCGCGGCGGGCCGTGACGCCCGGACGGAGTCATGGATGAGGAGGATGGTCGGGGTGATGGGTAGCGCGGGCCGGGCAAGGGTCGCTGCTCGGCCTGTCGCGCATCCCGCTCTGTCCTCCTCATCCCTGACCCCGGGCCGGCGTCAGCGGTGCCGGGTGCGCTCGACGATTTCGAGTTGGAGCGGACGGGGAAGATTGACGAAGCGGGCCGAGTAGCCGCCGACGCGGACGATCAGGTTGGGGTGCGCCTCGGGATGATCGAGCGCGTCCAGCAGGTCGGCGACGGGGGTGGTATTGCCCTGGAAGATCTGCCCGCCGAGCTGGCGGAAAACATCGACCACGGCCCGGACCGCGGGCAGATCGACCCACGCGCCGTCGAGGTCCCACATGGTCGAGGCGCCGCCGCGGACCAGGTGGTTGGGCAGCGTGCCGTAGGACAGCATGGCGCTGGCCAGACCGTCGGCCATGCCGATGCCCTGGGGCGTCAGGCCGTGGGCGATGGGCTGCCCGGCGCGCCGGCCGTCGGGCGAGGCGCCCAGGCTGCGGCCCATCTCGGGCGCCCAGGTGAAGGTGAAGATGATCGGCTTGACCGGCCGCCCGAAGCGGTTCGGATAGGCCTCGAAGACCGCGCACACGGTGGCCGTCACCCGCCGCATCATCGCGTCCGCGCCCGAGTCGCCCGAGCCGTACTTGGGAATCGCCAGCAGCCGCCGGTGCAGCCGCTCATGCCCGACGAAGTCGGCGCGCAGCGCGGCCAGCAGTTCGTCGACCGAGCACAACCGCTGGGCGTAGATCGCCTGCTCGACGGCGTAGAGCGCGTCGGCCACGTTGGCCAGGCCCAGCGGCGTGCCGCCGTAATCGTTGTACCGGGCGCCGCCGTCCTGCAGATTGCGCCCGCGCTCCAGGCAGTCGTGGACCAGGCTCGATTGGAGGAAGGCCGGCCGGCAGCGGGCCAGCTCCTCGCTGTAGATGTCCAGACAGCGCACCTTGGCCGCCATGGTCCGGTGCAGCTCGGCCTCGAACGCGGCGTAGAGCTCCTCGAAGGTGCCGCACTCGGCCAGGCCGGTGGGCAGCGCCAAACGCCGCTGGCCGGTGGTCAGGCACTCGCCGCCGGTGACCAGCAGCTCGACCTGCTTGGGGATGTTCCAGGTGAACGAGAAGACCTCGTCGCTGTTCATCCCGTGGGGATTGAGCTCCATGCACCCGCCGCAGATGTACTGCCGGGCGTCCTCCACCGGCAGCCGCCCGTCGCGCGACATGGCCGCCACGATGGCCTCGTCGATCAGGAGCTGTGCCCGGTTGCCGCCGGTCAGCAGGAACCGCACGCTGCGCTCGAGCCATTCGAGCGGGTTGACCTCGCTCAACCGGGTGTAGACGGCCGGGTGCGTCAGGTCGAGCTGCTCGAACACCTCCAGGCAGAGGTGGCTGAGCGGGGTGACCGCGTCGGACCCGTCGGGCGCCTGACCGCCCAAGACGATGGTGTTGACGTGCCCGTCGGCGTAATGCACCCGCTCGTCGAGCTTGATGAACAACTCGGCAATCAGCTCGCCGGCGGCCTGGTAGCTGATCGCCCCGGACTCCAGCTCGTCGCGCAGCCAGGGCCACAGGAACCAGTCGAACCGGCCCGGGCTGTTGCCACCGTAAGGCACCTCGTACATCACCGCCAGCCAGGCGAAGTAGAAGCTCTGCACCGCCTCGTGGAAGGTGCGCGCCGGGTGCGCCGGGACCCGCTCGCAGACCGCCACGCTGTCGGCCAGCCGCGCGCGTTCGGCCGGGTCGGTCGCCTCGGCCAGCAGCCGGCGCAGCTCGGTCACGTGGCGCGCGTTCCACTCCAGCACCGCCTCGTAGAGGATCAGCACCCCGTCGTAGTAGGCCCGCGCCTGCGGGTCGCCGGTGGCGGCGCGGGCGGCGCGGTGCCGCTCGGCCAAACCCTCGATCCCGTGCTCCAGCACCAGGTGCCAGTTCCAGGCGATGTGGCCGGGAATGCCGCCGCCGTCGATGAGGTAGCTGCTCTGCCCCGGCCGCGGCTCGACTTCAGGCCACTGATTGGCCAGCGGCGCGATCTCCGGCACTTCGTCTCGAACCCGCCTCGCGGCGGCCGGCGCGGCGGAATGCTCGCCCCACTCCCCGTCGCTCCACTGCGGGTCGGAGCCGTGGTAGAACATCCCGTGGAGCCGCTCGCCCGGGAAGAGCAAGACCGGCTCCCGGACCATCGCGTAGGCCAGCGACCGCGCCTGCCGCTCGCGCAGCGGCAGATCGGCGTACACCTCGAAGTACGCCCGCTTCTGGTTCTCCCGCCGCAGGCACCCCGGCGGCTCGGCCACCCGCGCCACCGCCGCCGCGGCCAGCGCACGGAGACGGTCGACCAGCTCGAACCGGAACGGACTCACCGCGGTGCAAGAGGTGAAGGATGCGTCGCTCAACTCAACACTCTCCCGCCGTCCGTTCTGCCGTCATTCATGCTCACTCATCCTGTTCATCGGTGATTCCGTCCGCCGTCAGGGTTTGCGCCCCCAGACCTGGATTTCGGCGATGGTCAGGTAGCTCCGGTTCTCCAGTTGGTGCAGTCGAAGCCGGAACCGGCGGGTGGCCAGGTTCAGGGCGTCGAAGGTGTTCCAGCCGTCCACGGCCTGCTCGATCACGGCGATGGGCTCCTCTGCTTCAGCCGGCAGGAGCTCGATCTTCGAGGTGCCGTGGGCCTTGCGGCTGGAGTCGCAGTTGACCTTGAGGGTAACCCGCTCCACCCGGTAGTCGCCGTTGAGATCGAACAGCAGCTCGCCGGACTTGCGCCGCTCCCAGTAGGCGTAGCTGCACGGCCGGCGGCTGTAGTCGTAGTTGGCGTCGCCGTCGGTCAAGCAGCCTTCGGTGAACAAGATCGGCCCGTCCTTCTCGACGTCGCCGAACATCGGCTGGTCCGGCAGGTACGACCCGCCGGTGAGCAGGAGCATCTCCTTGGCCGGCTCGCGGCCCTCGTGGCCCACCCCGTTCTCGGTCAGCAGGTACCCGCGCTCGCCCAGATCGTGCAGCTCGACCCGGTCGAACCAGACGTCGCCGGTGCCCTGCCGGTTGCCCACGGTCACGGTCAGGACCATCTTGCCCATGGTCATGAAGTCGCCCGCCAGCTCGCGCCACTCGCCGTCGGTCTTGCCGGTCGGGGTCAGGGCGCCGCTGCCGCCGGGCACGCCTTCGTAGCTCTTGATGCTGTAGAAGGCGGTCGGGGCCATGGTCTGGTCGGCCTTGTTCCAGAGCGTGACCCGCCACTGCCGGCCGGCCGGCAAGGCGGTCTGGTTGGTGGCGCTGATCACCCGCCGGCGGTTGTCGGAGTGGATCCGCAGCGAGCGCTTGCCGTCCAGCTTGACCTGCTCGTCCAGGTAGTAGCCGACGTTGACGATGGGGTCCCAGTAGAAGTCCTGGCCAGGCACCTTCTTGATCGACCAGGCGGCGAACTGGCCCTGCTCGAACCCGCCGTTGGTCAACTCGCGCGGGTTGCCGGCCCAGGAGTACTCACGCGCCCGGGCGAACGCCTCGGCCTCCTCCTTGGGCCCCCACCCGGCGGCCTTGGCTTCGCGCAGGAAGGCGGTGATAAACGACGTGGCCGAGTTGTCCGAGCCGCTGCGCTGGTTGAGCAGGCAGTGCGCCAGCACGTCCATGCCCAGCCGCAGATACTTGCGGTCGCCGGTCAGCTTCAACGCGTAGCCCAGCGCCGGGAACAGCACCGAGCCGCGGCCGAGGGTGTAGGTGCCGATCACCAGCGCCCGCTCGTCGGGGGAGACCTTCTCCTCGGGCAGCAAGGTGAAGCACGCCCGCCCTTTCTTCTCCACGTCCAGCGACAGGTCCAACTCGCGCAGGAAGGTGGCCTTGAGCGCGTCGCCGCCGACGTTCCCGTGGAGCTTGGCCATGGCCAGGCAGCCGTACCAGGTGAAGGCGCTGCCGGCCTCGTACCGGTTCTCGTACCAGGAGCCCTTCTCCGCGCCGCAGACCCCGGTGGCCGGCTCCTGCCGCTCGGCCAGCACCTTCAGGTGGGCCATGATGCAGTCCAAGTAGCGCGGCTCGCCGGTGGCCTGGTAGATGTCCACCAGGTCGTCGATCGGCCGGGTCCAGTCGCGCCCGGTGGTGAAGCCGGGCTCCTTGGTGATAATCCGCTCGCCAACCTCGCGCATCACCGCCAGGCTGCGCCCGTCGCCGGTCAGGAAGTAGAGGTCGCGCAGGCCCTGGATCCAGGCGTGCGACCAGCCTTCACCGGAGGCGGTGTGGTTGCTGCAATGGGTATGGCAGTAGCCGTAGCGGTGGTCGATGTCCACGTCGCGGTAGTGCTCGGCGGCCAGCCGCGCGCCCTCGTAGTGCTCGCGGGAGAGGGTCCGGTAGTAGTGGAGGAAGATCTCATGGTCGGCCATGGTCTCCAGATTCGACCACCCGCCATCGCCCGGACCGTCGCCGAAGTTGAACCAGCCCAGGTACTTGCCGCGCCGCTTGCCCTCCCACGAGAACCGGCCCAGCGTCTCGAACTTGCCCAGCGTCTGCTCGAAGATCGGAAAAGTCTCGGCATCGGGTGTGAGGAGGTACTCGAACGCGCCGCTGCCGCAGATCCACGGCGCGGCGGCGGTCAGGTGGGGCAGCGCGGTGGTGGCGTAAGCCGGCGGCGGCGCGGTGGCGGCGAAGTCCAGCAGCGCCTCCCAGGTCCGCGCCAGGCCCTGGCTGAAGAGCACCGCCGGCGCGCCGGCCGGCCAGGCCGCGGCAGGATTGGCGGCGCAGACCGAGAGCAGGTCCGGCCCCGCGTTGTCGGCGAAGTCGCGCACCGCCAGCCCGACCCTGGCGCCGCCGGGCAGGTTCATCAGCCCCGTCCCGGCCGGCGTCTCGCCGGCGCCGAGCTGCCCGTCAAAGTCGCCCTCGCAGCCGGTCAGGCCGAGCGGCCCGACCACGCAGCGGCCGCCCTGATTGATGAAGCAGGCGCTGACCAGTGCCCGGGCCGAGCCGGCGAACAGGCTGACCCGCGTCTCGACGGTCAATGGCCCGAGCTTCTGCCGCCGGCAGACCACCGCCGCCAGCGGACCAGAGCGCTCGACCACCAGCCAGCCCGGCTCGTCCTCGGCCGAGGCGCCGTGCAGACCGGCGGCGGACAGCCCGATGGCGGCGGCCGGGCCGGCGCCGCTGACGCGCAGCAGCTCGGCGCCCGACCCGAACTCGAACTTCGCGCTCCCGGTGGCCACCGTCACGGCCTGCTTGGTCTCGGTCACCGCCAGCGCCGGCTTCGGCTCGGCGGCGGCCGGCGGCGACGCGGCGTAGCGCAGGGCGAGCCGGTCGGTGCCCTGGGCCACGGACAGCGGCAGAGTGATCAGCAGCGCCTGGATGGACTGGTCCTCGGCCCACCGCGCCAGCACGTCGAGCTGGGCGGTGACGGGCTTGCCGGCCGCGGTGACCTGCACGCAGCGCCGGTCGTAGACAGTCCCCTTGGGCAGCGGCACGCCGCCCCAGACATAGGGCATGGGCGCCGGCCCGGTGCCGGCCAGCAGCCGCAGCGGCACCTCGCCGGTCCGGCCCTTGCCCGGCCCTGTGTAGTCCTGCAGTGCATCCAGCCGGAGCGGCTGGCGCGGCACCGGCCGAGGGTCCTCGACCTGCTCGTTGTAGCCCGGCCCTGTGGCCTTGATGGAGAAGTCATCGGCCGCGATGGCCACCTCGCCGGCGGGCGCCACGGCCAGCTCGACCGCGCCACCGGTCTCGGCGGTGGCGATCAACTCAACGGTCTGCCAGGCTGTGGTCAGGTCGACGGTCCGCTTCTCGTCGACCCGATTGAGGCGGTTGAACCAGCTCAGCCGGACCGTCGCCTTGGTCGGCGCCTCGGCGCGCAGCTTGATGGTGCCGGTCAGTTGCCCGCCGCCGCACTCGCCGCCGATGACCAGCTCGGAGCCCGTCTTGGCGCCCCGCGCGCAGACCTTTCCGGACGCCGCCTGTTGGCGGCTGACGGTCCATCCGTCGGCCACGGACACCTGCCCGCAGCGCGCCCAGACCCCCCGCGCCGGCGCGCCGTCGGGCGCCGTCAAGTACTCGAGGTCGCCATACGGCAGCGCCTCGAACTCCCCGGCGGCCACCCCGCCGGCCAAGATCGCGGTGATCAGCATGACCATGGTCCCATCCTCCCCATCACCACCCGATTCGCCACCGGGCGGCGGGCGCCTTCGCGCGATTGCCGGGAACGACAAGGGCGGAAGCCGCTTCGGTTGCGCTCCTAGCGGGAATGGCGGTAGACTCCGCT
>JAANMV010000432.1_pt1 | contig 51999 bp, 51 predicted proteins | sample 7279661 | NCBI WGS metagenome assembly JAANMV01 (sample SAMN14094540, study PRJNA606508) | bioreactor metagenome | isolation source: A lab-scale SPAN reactor treating ammonium-rich wastewater day 121 | place: Ireland: Galway | collected 2017-05-16
AGTCCCTCCATGAACGCGACCGTTCATTCAGGGCGATTCCTTGTTACCCGCCCATTATCCGTTATCAAGGAAATTCCTCCTGACTAATAAACTTGTTAGGCCACATCACACCCCACGATGATATATGACTATTGAGCAAGCCCTCGAACACCATCGCCAGACCTTGAGATATGCGACTCCTAAACTCTTGCGTAGTTGGAGCGGTCCTCGGTTGCGCGACCACATCCCAACATCGCCTGTGGCTGCTTTGAGCGAGAAGAAATCGTTCCAGGAAGTCTTTCTTGTGAAGAAGACGTGGAGCGCGGCTTTTTGTGCATGACGACCTTGTGGCCTAACCAGAGCGCTGCAGCGAACCGCCGCCCCGCCGGGCAGTTGGACGGTTCAGATAATTTGTTCGCGACTGTTGCAGCCGACCGGGCGTTTCCGGCGGCGGTCGCTGAGCTTGGTCGTTAGGCATCACACCGTATGAGCGCACATCCCGACAAAGTCCGAGAGTTCCTCGACGCCTTCGAGGAGGTCTTCGACCGGGACTGGACCTACACGAAGGAGATGCTTGGTATTCGAGACGAGACTGAGGCGCAGAAGGCTGAGGCAGCCAGGCTTGGCTTGGAGACCATTCCGATTATCGCTGAGGACGGCACATTCGTTCATCCCAAAGTCGAGGATGAGGGTTCAGATTGGGGACATCGGGCGCGACTGTTGGCAGCGTATCGAGCACTCAGGAAGGAGATGCCATGATGCCTAATCGCCAAAGGATTGGAAAGGGCCGAGGCGCGGAGTTGGCGTCGCCTTGTCTGGGTGTGTGATCGCGCCGAGCGTCCTTTCCAATCCTTTGGCGATTAGGCAGCTTCACACATCGGGAGAACAAACAGTATGGAACAACAACCAAACGACAGAACACCGGGACGCTCTAGTGCTGTCGCGATTCTTTTGGGAGCGAGCATCGCGTGCGGCATTGGCATAGTCATGTGGCTGGCAACGGGCAATAATGCCGTGGGTATTGTCGTGGCAAGCGGAATCGGCGCTGTTATGTCCAATATGCTCCGGAAAGCAAACAAATGACGGCATCACGAAGACACTGTTGTTATTGCACCGCCTACAAAATCACTGGAGCGAACGCGGGCGGGCCACGTCCGTTGGCAATGCGGACGCGCTGGGCCGCCCGCGTCGCTCAGTTCGTTAGACCACATGACGACGCGCCTCGTAATTCCCGCCGTTTTCCTTGCCGCTTCGGTTTTCATCGTTGGATGCAACGACTACGCGCTCGATACGGAATGGCGTAGCGGGAATTTTCGGCTGATTGCCATAGACACTCGCGGGCAGATGAGTCTGATTGATACCAGCGACAAGTCTTGGGAGGGGATCGGCCCGACAGTCTTTTCCATCGGGGCTGACGACAGATTCTTCGTAGTCGCACAGCACCCGAGCACGAATGCGTTCGGCGAGTTTGATCGCTCCGTTACTCGCCATTTTATTGTCGAGCGGACGAAGCGAGGCATTCAAGGGCCGCTGGGTAGAGATGAGTTTGACAAGCTCGCAGCGAGTCAGTCGCTTCCAAAGTTCACCAAGACGTTTGACGATTTGAAATGAAGATGTGGTTCAACAAACGGGTGGAGCGAACAGCCGCTATGCGTTTCGGTTTCGACGTTGATGGGTTGCAGACCGTTGTAGTTGCAGTCGCGAGTGCGCTGCCAGCGGCTGTCGCTCACCCGTGTCGTTAGGCCGACTCGTTCACGCCATGACATTCGCCGCGATAGATTGGATTCCTTTGACGATAGGGTGCGTGTTCGCTGCCTTTGCTGTGGGGACAGCGTATGAGTCCATTCGCATTCTAGTTCGTGGAGTGGTCGCCTCTGGCACTGTCATCGGCTACAAGGAGGTGGAGGACTGCTTCTGCCCGATTGTCGAGTTCACCGACCGCAGTGGGAGCACCCGCCGTTTTACATCTTCGTCCGGGCGCGGGGTTCGGCAGTATGCCGACGGTGCGCGAGTCACTGTTGTCTATGACCCATTGCATCCGCGTCGAACGCAGATACGTGCATTTTGGTCGTTGTGGATTTTTCCAGCGTTCATGTCTTTGTTCGCCATGCTGCTCATAGCCGCAGGTTTTGGATTGTTCAGCCAGGAGTAGCAATCGGCCTAAAAGCAGGGTCTTGACCGCGCCCGGCCGTACCTGGTCCCAGTCACCAGCGTTCCACCCGCACCACACCCCGCCGCGGCGCGTGTATTTGGTCATGCGGGCAACTTCGGCGATTCCCTCTCCTTCCGGCAACTGCTTTACATTCCCATCCCACTCCGGGCGGTCTGCCTGATGGCGCGTCAGCGGATGAAAATCTTCTCCGGCTTCCACTTCCCATCTTGCTCCGCGCAGAGATACCAGCCCGATTGATCATTCATCGGGATCCAGCGCTTCTCCTCCGTGCGATAGTGCCAGTCTTTGTCCACCTGAAAGAAGACCTGGCGGCCGACCAGTTCGAGGATGTTGCAAATCTCGCCGTTGTGATAATTCTGCGTGTCGTAATCAGTATTCCTGGCATGGGCCATTTCGGAATAGACATGGTTTAGGTCGCGCAACAACTCATCCACCGCCGGGTTCAGGTCTTGCACATTCAATCCCAATTTCCGCGCTTCCCGGGCCGTGATCGGATACGAATGGGAGGGATAGTCGTAGTTCAACGCCCGGCTGATCTTCAACGCCTTCGCGCGGTTGGGCACGTGATAGCTCAACAGTTCCTGACAGATTCGCATGGAGAGCGAACTCGACCGGTCCAAGGCGCCGAGCACCAGTGGATGCAGATACTTATAGACCTCCGGGAACGGATTGTCGCCGCACTTTTGCTCGCGCCAGAGCCGCAGGATGCGCATCACCTCGTCCTGGCTGACGGACACGAGGTAATTGTGATGATCCACCGGCGAGAGATCATGTTTCAGCGACGAATCTACGGCCGTCAGATAGGAGGTCGGTCCCATGTGAATTTCGTTCGCGCCCAGCGCCACCATCGTCGCCGCGGAAGCGCACTCGAACGGGGCGAGGAGTGTGAGGCGTTCAAACTTCTGCCGCAATAGATGCACGAAGCGCAAAGCCGCCTCGGGATTGCCGCCGTCGGACTTCAGGAACAATGCCACCTGGGGACGGCGTCTGGCTTGGCCGAGCAGTCGCGACATCGCAATGACATCGTTTTGGCAAATGGACCCGCCGGTGGACACCCAGTACACGAGGACCGGCAGCTTCAACTGAAGCTGCAATGCGGTCACCAACTTCTGTGTTTTCGCGGTCAGAATTGGCGGACGCTGAATCTTCACCCTGGCTTGGGTCGGTGGCTTCATGATCTGATTAAACTTATGTTTGCGGCTCTGGAATCACCGCATGGAACTTCGCCACCGGCTCTGACTTTTGGATCGCGCCATGCGGATCGTAGCAGTAGGGGCGGACTTTTGTGCATCAGCAGCGCCATTATCCTGAGAACTGCCGGCCGCTCAACGATTTCTTTTGCCGGAGGATGGGCGTTCATCGCGAAGATCCAGCGGACATTGAAGGTCAGCCAGGGTAAACTCGCCAGCAACATGTCTTTTGCATTGAAACAAATCCCATCAAATGCCTCGCGAGCATGGCGAGTGGTGTGGCTGCTCTCATTTGGGCTGGCGGTTTCGGGTCGTGGTGATGACCTCCAAATTGGAATCAACGTCCTGGTTCGATTCGCGACCGTGGAGGAGGGCCGCGGCATCCTGGAGCGCAAGGATGAGTTCATTGCGGCGCTGACACCGTTTGATCGGCGCGTGCGCCTGAAGTCTGACGCGGAGGTTTCCGAGAGGGACTTTCTGGCTGGCGTCCGTCAAAGCGCGAGGTCGTGGGAAGCCGCTGAGGCCCGCCAAATAAGGGACATTTTGCGTGCAGACCTGGACAAGCTGGCGGGCTGTGAACGTTTGTTTCCGACCAACATCTGGTTCATCAAGACCTCCGGCGAGGAGGAGTTTGACAACGCCTACACCCGACAGAACGCGATAGTGTTTCCGGCTATAGTCTTGAACGGGCGTCCATCCGCCTTGCGGCACCTCGTCTTGCACGAGTTGTTTCACATCATGTCCCGGCATGACCCGGAATTTCGCCGGGCAATCTACGCCATCATTGGTTTTCGGAAGGTTAACGAAGTTGAACTGCCCGACGGACTGCGCGAGCGCAAGGTTACCAACCCGGACGGCATCGAAAACGGCTGGGCCATCGCCCTGACCAACCGGCTGGAGGTGATCCAAGCTGTGCCCATCCTCCTGGCTACCGGCCCGACGTTCGATCCGAACCGAGGCGGCGATTATTTTCGGCTGTTGGCGGTGCAGAACGATGGCGGACGCTGGACGCCCCAACTGGTGGACGGCATTCCGCGTCTGCTGCGCGTCTCTCAAGTCGCCGGATGGTTCGAGCAAATTGGTCGGAATACCCGCTACACGATTCATCCGGATGAGATCCTCGCGGACAATTTCGTCGCCTGGGTTGAAGGTGCGACCAACCTTCCGACGCCACGGATTGTGACCGAGATGGCAGAAGTGCTTAAGCGGTACGGAACGTGGAAGTAACCGGCTTGGTTGCCTGATGTGCTTGCCGGTCGGTCGACCGTTAGCTGAGGCGGCGGGCGTTGAATCTGTGAAAACGCGATGAAGCCAGGAGACTTAGAAGCACCCGCAGACAACTCAGGGCCGGATGGGATCACGCCCCGCCGCCTACGCCTGCGCACCGTTCCCGTTTAGCTGCATTTGCCCAAGAGGCTTTTCCGCCAGTGTTTGCTTGATCACCGCGAACAAGCGATCGTGATCAATTGGTTTGCGGAAGAAAGCCACGGCTCCGACGGCACGTACTTTGGCTTCGTATTGCGCCGGGTCGCTTCCCGAGATGAAGATCACCGGAATCTTCGCGGTCTCGTCTATCCGCTTCAGCCATTCCATGATAAGAAATCCGTCCCAAGGAATACTATCAATCTCGGCTGGAAAACCGATGTCCAACAAGATGAGATCAGGCCGCGCGACCGGTTCCGGCGGCACGGCCGCACACGCCCCTTTGCCGTCGGCAACCTCCAAGCCGTCGGCGTTGGGCGAGCCACCTTGGAGCCGCGACAAGACCCCGACCAAGTCTGGCTCCGTCAGCACCTCATATCCCTGCGCGTTGAGCTTGATACTGAGTGCTTTGAGAACGACGGCGTCGTCGTCCACCACCAGAATTTTTTTCCGCGTTGTGCTCATTCAAATGCCCCCATGCGGGGCTGGCTCGACTCAAGCAGTATCTGAACCAAGCGGGGAATGAACTTCTTCGCTCTGGTTGCCGCCCGCAAACCTTGGGTTTTGTAAGCTTTTTTGTCGCTTCAACTCTCCGTCTTGCTCAGAATTGAGACGCATCTGTACCGATGACCGACGAGTATTTCATCCCCGGCGATCAACGCGCACATAAAGTCCATGAACTTTTTGCCGCCATCGCTCCGCGTTACGATTTGATCAATGACGTGCAGAGCTTCGGCTTGCATCGCCGGTGGAAGCGGCGCGTCGTTGATCTGGCGGACATTCGTCCGGGAGATCGGGTGTTGGATGTGTGTTGCGGTACGGGCGACCTGGCGCTGGCGCTGGCGCGGCGCGGCGCGGAAGTCGTCGGGTTGGATTTCAACGAGCCGATGCTGACGATCGCCCGCAAGCGAGGCCAGCCGTCCCGCAGTGCAAAGCTCCATGCCGAAAATGAGAATCCACAATTCCTTCACGGAGACGCGCTGCAGCTTCCTTTTGCCGACGCCAGCTTCGACATCGTCACGGTGGGCTACGGGCTCCGCAATCTGGCGGATTGGAAAGCGGGTTTGGACGAAATGGTGCGTGTGGCCAAACCGGGCGCCCGGCTGCTGGTGCTGGACTTCGGCAAACCCGCCAACGCCCTGTGGCGAGCCGTTTACTTTGGCTATCTTAAATTGTTTGTGCCGTTGCTGGGCTTGATCTTCTGCCGCAACGCCGGGGCTTATGGCTACATCTTGGAGTCGTTAAGGCACTACCCGGCCCAGCAGGGCGTCGCGGCGCACATGCGCGCCCGTAGCCTGACGAACGTGCGGATCGTGAATCTGCTCGGCGGGGCCATGAGCATCAACTACGGTGAGCGAGCCGTTTGAGGTTTCGGCGGGTTCGCCTCGCGGGCGCATTTGGCGGCTGACCTGGTATTCCTCGTTGCCAATGCAGCATGGGTTTCGTCAGAATCCCGCTGTGAATTTCCGTGAGAAAATCATTCCCTGGGATGAATTACCGGCCTGGCGCGCGGCCCTGCGAAGCCGTGGTCGGACCTTGGTGGTGACCAACGGCTGCTTTGACCTGTTGCACCCGGGGCATGTGACGTATCTCGAAGCGGCGCGCAATCTGGGCGAGGCGCTGCTGGTTGGATTGAACAGTGACGAAAGCGTGCGTCAGTTGAAGGGCCAGGACCGGCCAGTGAATTCCGAAACTGACCGCGCGATCGTCCTGTCGGCACTTGCCAGTGTGGATGGCGTGTGCATTTTCCGGGAGAAAAGCGCCGCGCGGTTTCTCGCCGTCGCGCAGCCCAATGTTTACGTGAAGGGCGGCGATTACACCGTGGAAACCATGAACCCGGAAGAACGCCGGCTGGTGGAACAAGGCGGCGGCAAGGTGGTGGTGCTGCCGGTCGTGCCGGGCAAATCCACCACGGCCCTCCTGCAAAAAATCGCGCGGCTCTGATGAACAGCCGGAGAACAGTCGTCGAGTTTTGCAGTGACGCCCGGTCCATGATACAGCGGGGCGGGACGAGTCCCGAAACCAACCACCCAGAGCAGAGTTTCCCATGCGCTTCTTGATGCTGAACTGGCGCGACCCGAAGAATCCGCTGGCCGGCGGTGCGGAGCGGGTCACGCAGGCTTATCTGGCCGCGCTCGCGCAACGCGGGCATGAGGTCTATTGGTTCACTTACGAATTCCCGGGGGCGCCCGCCACGGAAATCATTGACGGCATTCAAATCGTCCGCGGCGGCGGCAAGGGAACTTCCATTCTCAAGGCCATCCAATGGTATCGCCGGCAGAAACCTTTTGAACTGGTGATAGACCAACATCATGGGCTGGCTTGGTATGCGCCTTGGTGGTGTCGAACCAATTGTGTGGCCTACCTTCACGAAGTGCTGGGACCGATCTGGGATACGTTCTATTCGTGGCCGCTGGGCGCCATTGGACGTGGTCAGGACCGCGCCGCGCACTGGCTCTATCGGCAGGTGCCGTTCTGGACCGCATGTGAATCCACCCGCGATGATCTGCACCGGCGCGGCGTCCGCAACGTTACGATCATCCGTTACGGGGTTTACACCCGCGCGCTGCCTGAGTTGGATGCCAAACCGCTGACACAGCCATTGCGGTTGGCGGTGGTCGTACGGCTCGCGCCCAACAAGCGCGTCGGGCACTGCCTGCAAACGCTTGCCGTGCTGCGCCAGCGTGGGGTTGCGGCAACGATGACGATTGTAGGCGGCGGTGAGCGGGAAGCTGCGCTCAGGCGCGAGGCAGTTGAACTGCAATTGGGAAATTCAGTGCGCTTTGCCGGGCGGTTGCCCGAAGAGGAGAAGGACGCGATCCTGCGCGACGCGCACCTGCTGCTGCACACATCGTTGCGCGAGGGCTGGGGCTTGAACGTGATCGAAGCCAACGCGCACGGAACGCCGGCGGTCGTCTATCCCGTGGCCGGGCTGCGCGAATCCACGTTGCACGACCAGACCGGTCTCGTTGCGGAACAGGAAACACCAGCCGCTCTGGCGGATCAGATCGTCCGCCTCCTCAGTGATGACGCCCGCTATCAGCGCTACCGTCACGCCGCTTGGGAGCGTGCCAAGACCATGCACTGGGATCACATTCTGCCGGTCGCCTGCGACTGGTTGGAAGCAAGGGCGCGGGGTGAGAAAGCCGTACCGCAGGTGATTCCGTAGCGGTTCGTCGGCCGGGTCATGTCCAGGTGATGGACTTCACCGTTGGGAGCGTTGCCCGCGCTCGCGCCAGTAATCGAGAACATCCCTTAACATCTGCTCGAAGGAAATGGTCGGCCTCCAACCGGTGGCTGCGTGAACTTTGGCCGCGCTGCCCACGAGGTTCGGCACGTCGGCCGGACGCAATCGCGCGGGGTCTTCCTGAACCGCAATGCCCTGCACCGTGGCGTTCTCGAGGAAGAAATCCAGGATTTCCTGAATGGCATGAGAATGGCCGGAGCACAGATTGTACACCTCGCCCGGCACGCCCTTCTCCAACAACAACCAGTAGCCGCGCACGATGTCACGGACGTCTGTGTAGTCGCGCCGCGCCTTCAGGTTGCCCACCAAGATCACCGGTTCGCACGCTCCAGCTTCAATTTCAGCCACCTGCCGCGCGAAGGCCGAAGTCACGAACACCTCCCCCCGGCGCGGACCGTCGTGATTGAACGCCCGCGCGCGGACACAGGGAATTCCGTAGCTACGGAAATACTGGTGAGCCAGCAGGTCCTGCGCGACCTTGCTCACGGCGTATGGCGAGAGCGGCCGGAGTAGTTGCTCCTCGGTGACCGGCAATTCGTGCTCCTGAACCAGTCCATATTCCTCGCTCGAACCAACCACCAGCACGCGCGGAAAATCGCCACCGCGCTGCCGGATCGCCTCAAGCAAATGCACCTGGCCGATGACGTTTGTTTGCAGCGTCTCCACCGGTGCATGCCACGAGGTCATCACCTGACTCTGGCCCGCCAGGTGAAAAATAAGCTCGGGTCGGGTGACCGCCAGCATTTCCTGCACGGACGATTGGTCCCGCAGATCCGCCTCCACCAGATGCAGCCGGGAACGGAGCGATTCGATATTCTCGGTGTTGCTGCGCCAACGGCAGGCCCCGAACACCTCCGCCCCTTGCGCCAGGGCGTACTCGGCCATGTGGCTGCCCACAAACCCCGTGATCCCGGTAATCAGCACTCGCATGGGCGGAGTATCCGGCTGCCGGAATGGTTGTCAAAGCCGTTCCTGTTGGGCGACGCGTTCACTCCCGCGCGATCCAGCGCGATCCAGAGTTCTCCAGAGTTCTCCTTGACCAACCTGCCTGCCGTGTCGCAGCATCCCGTCGCAAATTGTGGGTTCTCAGCGCATCATCATCATTGGCGGTGGAATCGTCGGACTCGCCACGGCGTTCAAACTGGGCCGGCAATTGCCCGCTGCCAAAATTACCGTGCTGGAGAAGGAACCCGGCGTTTGCCGACATCAATCGGGTCACAACAGCGGAGTGCTGCACGCGGGCCTTTATTACAAGCCCGGCTCCGTCAAGGCGCGCATGGCCGTCAACGGGATTCAGGAGTTGGTCGCGTTTTGCCGCGCGAACGATGTGCCCCACGAAATCTGCGGCAAACTGGTCGTGGCCGTGGACGAAACGGAATTACCGCGCTTGCATGCCTTGCACGAACGCGGACAGCAAAACGGTCTGCAGGAACTGCGCCTTTTGAGCCGCGAGCAGATGCGGGAAATCGAACCGCACGTGGGCGGCATTGCCGCGCTGCACGTTCCGCAGGAAGGCATCGTGGATTATTTGCGAGTCTGCGAAGTGTTACAGCGCAAGATTGGCGAACAAGGCGGGCGCGTGGTCACGCAAGCAAGAGTAACCGGTCTGCAATCACGAGCGGGCGGCTGGCAAGTGCAATCCACGGCGGGCGACCACCAGGCGGACCTGCTGATCAACTGCGCAGGGCTGCACTGCGACCGCGTGGGTGAACTGGCCGGCGAAACGCGCGCCGTCCGCATCGTGCCGTTTCGTGGGGAGTACTACAAAATCAAGGCGGCGCGTTCGTATTTAGTTCGCAACCTCATTTACCCCGTGCCCGACCCGCAGTTTCCGTTCTTGGGCGTCCATTTCACCCGCCTGATCCACGGCGGAATCGAGGCCGGTCCGAACGCAGTTCTTGCCTTCGCGCGCGAAGGTTATCGCAAGTCTGATGTCAACTTGGCGGATCTTTTTGACGCGCTGACGTTCGCCGGTTTGTGGCGTTTTCTCGGCCAGCACAAACGCATGAGTTGGGAAGAATTGAAACGCTCCTTCAGCAAACAGCTTTTTTGCGAGTCCCTGCAACGCCTCGTGCCGGACATCCGGCTGGAGGACCTCGAAACCGGCGGCGCCGGCGTTCGCGCCCAGGCAATGTCGCCCGACGGCGCATTGGTTCAGGATTTCTGCTTTCAGCAATCGCGAAACGCGTTGCACGTGCTCAACGCGCCCAGTCCCGCCGCCACAGCTTCGCTGACGATCGGCGAGGAAATTGCCCGGCTGGCGGTCGCCCAGTCTTGATGTATTCGAGCCTTACGGGTGAGCCTGGCGGGTCTTGCGACGGTGATATCTGAACGCGGCTTCGCTGGGAGGTTCACAACCAAGAGGTGATCTCCAATGTGCGGGCGTGGAAGCCGGCTTATGGAGGCGAGAAGGCGCGGTAGAAGCGGGAGGGATGATTGCTGGCGGAGAGGTCCACCACGTCCATCGGCAACGTGGTGGCCACGATGCTCGTCACCGAGGTCCAGGTGTAGAAGTTGGTGGAGGCTTCCACGGTGAACGTCTGCCCGAGTTGGCCGTAGAGTTGAAACTGGAAATTGGCGTCACTGCGCTTTTGAGGTTGCCGGAGCGCGGGCTTTTCCACCTTGCCGGTATGTCGCGCGTTCTGGCGATACATCGGCCAGGGCGAGTTTGCGGGGCCGTTGGTGCCCGTGGCGATGGCGTTGAGCGTCCGGCCAATGGCGGCGCAAAGAGTGCCGTCGGGCCCGATGGTGGGAGAAGTGTTAGCCAGTTCAGCATTCATGGGGCCGGTCTCGGAAGTAGTCACCTTCCATAGGACTTGGCCCTGCGGATTCAACGCCCAGACGCTGTTTGAGACGCAGTAATAGATTCTCCCGCCGGCATCAATGGCCGGAGCGGTTGGGTAGCCGAAGGGAAGAGCATGCAGGTTAGTTTGCCAGAGCGGCTCTCCCCCTTGTGCGATTGCATGGAGACTGTTGTTAACGGGGCCCGGTACGTAAAGCTTGCCAGTCTCTCCGATCACAGGCGGTCCATACGCGTCTCCGCCGAAGTCGCCGATGAACCACAGATAAGATCCAGCCGGACTGCAGGCATTCAGGGCGCCGACAGACACATAAATGGTTCCGTCACCGGCGATTGCGGGAAACCCTCCCGCGCTACGCCAGAGATCAGCGGACCATTTGTTTGTTCCGTGGCGACTAAGCGCGAATAACCTACTGCTCGAACCAATGAAGATCGTTCCGTCACTGCCAACCACAAGGGAATGTAGCTCTCCGCTGGACGAACCACCGATGTCGTAGTCCCATTCTTTTGCACCAGAGGGTGAGACTGCGTGAAGGAAGCCCGTGGCGACGAAGTATATCGTGTTGTCTAAACCGATGGCCGGTGAGCCTTGTAAGTATTCCAGTATTCCCAAATAGTGGTGGTCCCGTTCACGACCGGGTATAGCCAGGACGGGAAATTCGTATGCATCAGGAGTTCGTACGCCTTGCCAGTGTAGCCATTGCGGCTGAGCTCCAACATTTCCCGGGCTGCATACACGTAACCGGAGGATAGGCGATTAGTGCAGAAAACCGGATTGTAACCGTCGTTGGTATAACGGACGTTGTAATTGACAATCCCCAGATTCGTGACGTTGAACAGCAGATTGAGAACGTTCGGCCGTTGGCTGGGGGGAATCATGTCGAAGTACAGCGCACTCATGCAGTCACTTTGCGAGCTTTTCGTCCCCACGCGATTGATCGCGCCGCCACCGTCGTACTGAACCAGGCCGTTGCTTGCGTTGGTGTAGGCCGTTCGCGCCTTCGCTGCGAAATTTGTAAAGTTCGTGTAATAACCTCCGTAAGAGTTTGCGCCGGAAGTATCGTTTCGCGCGATGGCATCGAGTTGCAGCACGCTCGCAATACTCGCTGCCGTGTCGAGGGCATAGGCGCTGAGGGCGGTGCCGTGGTTGGGTCTGTTTACGTCCGCGTCCTTGGGCCAGTTGTATGGGTTGGGATAGCCCTTGTTAAAGATATCAAAACCGTCACCGTTGCCCCAGTCACCGTATGCAACAAGAACTGGCAGAGGGTGTCCAAACTCCTGTTTTCCACGAACCATCCGCCGCCAGACACAAATTAGTGAGGAACCGAATGTGATTTGTTGCCGAAGCAAAGTGCTGAGCCAGCGCACGCGTATCTCCATAGTTTTTGGTACATTCGCCAGGGGAAAAGCAGGCCAGCCGCTTGTGCTCCGGGATCGTTGAAATTGGTTGGCAAACCGCTGTTCTCAAACAGCATGTCCTAGGGCGCGTAAACCGTGTACGCACCATCCCCGATAAGCGCTTGGCGCACCGCCTGAGCATCGCGGATGTCGCGAATCCACTTCGTTAAGAAGCCAGCCATGTCCGCGTAAAAACAGGCGCTTTGGGAGAAAATGCCTGAATCAAACATGTATCCCTCGCGCTCCGGACGTTGGGGCACTGCGGTAAACACGCCTTGCAGGTTGGCGCGGAGACTCCAGGACGCATTCGTCACGAGCTTGCTGACCAGATTGGTAACGTAAGTGCACGCGCGCGCATCTGAAACCCAGAACGCGCCGGCCATGGGCACACTGGAGTGGATCACGCAACCAGTAATGGAATTCAGGTTCAGATTCGTGGCCACCGCCGGCGGTGCCCAGACCTCGACGTAACGGAATCCGTGGTAGGTGAAATGAGGATGAAACTGCTGGTTCGTACTGTCGTTGAGAATGTAATTCTCCTCCTGCAGAGCGTCTCGACCAGTGTTAAGGGCGAGATTGCCTCTGTAAATAGTCGTGATGTTGTTCGGTCCAAATGCTCCGTTGTTGTTTCCGTCGACGTTCAAAGCCTCTCCGTGTTGGACCTTAACAGCCGTTCCCGCCACATTCGCCACGTTGGTCAACGAGAGGATGCACCAACCTGCGATGTTCTGGCCGAGGTCGTACACGATTTTCATCTGACTTGCGTTACTCGAAGCCGTCCACTTGTTTATGGGTTGAAGATACTGAGTAATCTGGATCGGATCGTTGACCTGCGCCACCATCTGTGTGGAGACGACGTTGCTGACGCTCATAGAGTTCGTGAAATACAAGGGCGAGTACGCGGCGGTGCACCAATTCGTGATTGCTCCTTCCTGTCGAGCGTCATAATTCTCGCCCACGTAGATGGACGCGCTGCGGATCGGACCATTGGTGGAGCACAGCCAGTTGGCGTCGCCAAAGTAATTCGTCATGCTGCCATCCATGTTTGTGATGCTCAACTGCAAGAGGAACTGCGGATTCCGGATCCCGTAGTAGTTTCCATAATCGGTGGGTCCATAACACCAGCCCTCACCCACAAATGCACCCATGACGTTGGTCGAAGTAGAGGTCCCGTTTGTGAGATACGCCGTGACATCATAAGACTGGTACTGGATGCGCCTGTTGTAATCAGTCCATTCCGGCGCGAGGATGTTTGGTCCGATTCGGTAGCCGTTAAGCCAGAACTCATAAACGCCCTTTGCCGAGACGTAAGCCGTGGCACGGGCGACTTGATTTGTCAGCACGAAAAGCGGACTGCGGAACATGGGGCAAGGGTTGGTGTGGGGAGTCGTTGGGTAGTGTGGGTATGGATTCACGCCAATCCACTTGGCGCCGGTCCAGTCGTTGGTGCTCAACAGGCCCATTTGGAAGAATGCGTTGGTGCTCCAGGGCGAGGGTGAGCCCCAGGCGTCCCAGCTTCGGACTTTCCACCACAGGCGCTGGCCGGAAGCCAGAGCGTTGCCCTTGTATTCCACGTGAAGGGTCTGGTCGGAGGGCACGATGCCGCCGTCCCACATGTCACCGTAGTTGAGGTTCAGGTTCGCTTCGCTGCTGGCCACCAGGAGCCGGTGGGCGCTCTGCTTTTGGGCGCGGCGATTGGAGGTCACTATCCAGTAGAGTCGGGGCGTCCCGTAATTGGTTTCCACGCCCAAGGGGTTCTGCCGGTATTCGCAACGCAGGTAGCGGGGCACGAGGATGGAGCCATACACGCCCGAGAGGTCGTCGTCTGCCGCGTGACCGGCTCTCCATTCGGTTTCGTTCGTGTTCACCGTGCCGTTGCTGTTGGCGTCTTCCAGGTAGTCCGGAACGCCGCCATGGTCAGTATCCATCGGTTCGCCGCTGTTGTCCATGGCTGCCACGTAATGGAAACCAATATCGAGGCGTGAATCGGCTTCCTTGGTCTGGTTCGTCAGCGTGGTATAGTGATAGAGCCCGGCCAATCCTGCGTCGGTGACACTGCCAGCATTTTGGAGGTTCGTGGAAGATTGGTAGAAATCACCGAGCGGACCCGTGACATAGCTGAAGTTGGTCAACACCACGTCGTTGACATTCGTCGGTTGCAGCCGCCCCGAGCAACTGATGTAGGCGTTGTGGCTGTTGGTGAGCGGCATCCACAGGGAGGAGACATCGCAATGATCGAAGGCATTGTCATGGATGCGCCAGAGATTCGCGCCGTCCAGATTCAGCAGCATGACCTCGGTGTTCCGCACGAGGTTGTTGGAGAGGGTCAGCGTGGCTCTGGCCGTGGCATAAGCATCCAAGCTGGAACGCTCAAACAGGTTGTTCTTCAGCACGGCGGCGGAATTGGTGGCGACTTCCAGATAATTCCAGCCATTCCAGAACTGGCAGTCTTGCACCCACAAATTGCTGTAAGCCCACTCGGCGGAGTGAATCAGGAGGTAAGCCCCGCCCGGGGACGCAAAACGAGTGAAGCGATACAAGCCATTCGGCCCGGTGTTGCCGTAATGGTAGGGATTGACCGCCAGCGCGGAGGAAAGGGCAGCGTTCCCGATATAGACCGGCTGCTCCTGAACCAATGTGTAATGTGCAAACCAATTGGGCGACAACGGCGAGCCCACCGAGTTGATCGCGCTGTTGTCTTGCAGCCAGACCCCGGCGCCTTGGTTGAAATATCCAATGGCCACTCCATTCGAGAGGTTCAGCGTAGCGTTGGTCACAATGCACTGGGCGAGGATGAAGTCCAACGGGTCGTAGTGGAAACCCAAATCTGGTGCGTCCGTGTCGCGTTGCGCCTGAGGCAGGAGGTTCGTGCTGGCCGTGACCGTCATGTTGGAAAGCAACACCGGCGGGTAAGTCGTTTTCTTCCGCAAGGTCGCGAGCAGCTCTGAGCCCAGGTCCGCCGTGCCGGTGTCGCGATGGATGCATCGCATTCAGCGATCAGCGCATTGTCCAACTGAATCGTCGCCCCACACCCGGTGAAACACATGCTTTGCTGCGCCTGCAGGGGAAACCGGCACTTCACGAACTGGACGTTCCCAATATGGACCTCGCCCGAAGAACCGCCCGAATCATAACTCACACCTTCGTAAAGGTAGGCAAACCGCAAGTTCGTCAATGTGCTGCCGCTGGTGCTGAGACTCAGCCCATGGCCGTAATAGTTGGTGGGCGTGCCAGTGCTGCCGGGAAGTGTTGTGCCCACCGAGTCATCATCCTTGCTGGTGAAAATCGCCGGTCGGTAAGGGCCGGTCTGGCAAACGGCGGGACCGGTGAGGTTGAGCCGCGCATCCAGAGAATGGCTCCAGTTCGTGTACTTCAACACGGCGGCGACTTCGATGACCGTGGTGCCCGCCAGGTTCACCAAACCGCTGATGTAATAGGTCGTGTCGCCCTTGAGCGTGAGATTGGTCGCGCTGCTCAACAGTTCGTAATCAATCACCACGGCCGGCTGGTTTAAGGGATTGCTGGCCAGTTGGGTTTCTCTCCCCTTTTCAAACGCCCGATAATGTTCTCACGGCAGACCCGCTTGTTCCAACTTGTGTTTGATCTGGCGAGATGAGTTTACGGCAAGTCCGTTTGTCGTGGGGAACTCGGCCGCCGCCAATCCCGCGAGCAGCGGTTCAAGCTGCTTGAATTCCACCGCTTCAATCAACACCGGTTGACCATCAATCATCCGTTACTGCTTGCCGACGCGAATCAGCCGGCGCTCCGCTTCTTCTCCCAAGCTGAACGCCGTCCCGGCCCGCATGGCCATGCCACTGGCAAACGTGAGTTCTGAATCGGTGAAATCCGGCTCGACCATCTGCGCCCGCAGCACCGGGTCTTCCTCGCGCCGCAGCACCCGTGTCGTGACTTGCGGCCACGGCGTCGCAGGATCGAAGGCGGTGTAACACTCCAAACGGGACTTGTCCGAAAAGCCCTCGGGCAATTCGAGGCTCTGTTCAATCACCGCATGCTGATGCACGCCCGCTTTCGTGAAGAGGAATCTTATCGAACCCCGGATGCGGTCGAAACATTCACGAAACACGATCTCATTTGGCGTTGCGCCTCCTTCCGCTTTGCAGTCCTTCACCTCGGCCAGCACCACCTGCTTGCCATCCACCGGATCATAAAAACCCAAGACTCACCGGACTGGAAATCAATCGCGTGACTCCGTCAGGCAAGAGCACATCCACCGCTCCAGCCAGATTCAAATTGGTCGCCAGAATCACCTTGGACTGCCCGAAGCGCGCCACAATCCCGTCGGGGTAAACCTCCCACTCCTGGCGACTGGGCCGCCAGTGCGGCGGGGTTTCGTCCGAGAGGTGGTTTAACCCGGTGGCGAGCTCGACGAGTTCATTGGTTCGAGTGACCGCCTCGCCAAGTTGGTTGGTTATCCATTCCACCCGCTGCCACACCGTTTCGTGCGCCGAGCGTGAGAAAGCCGTGTAGCCGTTTTGCCCGCTCTCCTGAGCCAATGAAGCCGTAGTGAGACTGACCGCGAAGAAAACCCACGAAGCCTGTTTCAAAACCTGACCCTTTCGATCGCCTGGTTGAAAAGCCTGTTACGACGCTGCCACTCTACTCCTGCCACGCGTTTCGTGTCAATCCTTGATGTTTGTGACCAAACCGCAAATCCCGATTTTGCGTTGCATCCTGGAATCGCATTGCCAATCGGATGCAAAACTGGAATCCTCCGCGCTCAATCATCCGCTCCAACCGCACGCTGGAGCGATGGGGAAAAAGTCATGGCAGAAAAGTTTTTCGTGATCGGCAGCAACTCCTTCACCGGGGCGAGCTTCGTGGATTTCCTGCTCGCGCGGGGCGATGAAGTCATTGGCACCAGCCGTTCCGCGGAGCTGAATCCGGTGTTTCTGCCCTACCGCTGGACGAAGCAGCGTCCCGCCGGCGCGAAGTTCACGTTTCGACAGCTCGACCTGAACAAGGACACGGATGCGTTGGTCGCTGCCATCGGCGACTTTCGTCCGGATTACGTCGTCAATTTCGCCGCGCAGAGCATGGTGGCGGAGAGTTGGTTGCATCCAGACCAATGGTATCAGACCAATGTGGTCGCCAACGTGCGGTTGCACGAGAAAATCCGGCAGTTCGCCTTCATCAAGAAATATGTTCACGTCACGACGCCAGAGGTCTATGGCAGTTGCAGCGGCAACGTGACCGAGAGTGCACCGTTCAATCCCAGCACGCCCTACGCGGCCTCACGCGCGGCGTGCGACCTGCACCTGATGACGTTCTTCAAGAACTACAAATTTCCGGTGGTCTTCACGCGCTCAGCAAACGTCTATGGGCCGGGCCAGCAACTTTATCGCATCATCCCGCGCACGATCTTGTTCATCAAGACGGGACGCAGCCTCCAGTTGCACGGCGGCGGACGTTCGGTGCGCTCGTTCATCCATGCGCGCGACGTGGCGGACGGCACGTGGCGCGTGGCACGCCAGGCGCCGCCCGGCGAAGCCTATCATTTCTCCACCGACCTTTATGTTTCCATTCGCGAACTGGTCGAACGCATCTGCGCCCGTCTGGGCGTGAAGTTTGACGACGTCGTGGAAGTGGTCGGCGACCGACCTGGCAAGGATGCGGCTTATCTGCTCGACAGCACCAAGGCGCGGACGACGCTGGGTTGGAAGGATGTCGTTTCGCTGGATCAAGGAATTGACGAAACCATTGCCTGGATTACGAACAACCTCGAAGAATTGAAAAAGCAACCGGCGGATTACCTTCACAAACCTTGAGTCTCATGGCTTCACACAAGATTTTGGTCACTGGCGGGTTTGGCTACGCAGGCTCGCGGCTGACCCCGCATCTGCTCGCGCTGGGTCATCACGTGCGCGTGATTGATCTCATGCTTTACACGGATGCAGGGCTTGACGCACTCAAAGCAGACAAGTCTTTTGACCAATGGCAAGACCGGTTTGAACTGGTGCGCGGTGATATTCGCGATCCCCGGACCGTCGCCCAAGCGGTCGCGGGCTTGGACACAGTGATTCATCTTGCCGCGATCTCGAACGACCCGACGGGCGACATTGATGAAACGCTCACGCGCCAGGTCAACTTCGACGCCGTCGGCCTGTTGCTGGCGCAAGCGCGGGCCGCGGGCGTGAAGCGCTTCATCAACGCCTCATCCAGCAGCGTCTTCGGCGTGCGCGACGTGGCCGACATCAACGAATCGTTGGAGCCGGAGCCGATCACATTTTATTCGAAGTACAAAATGCTTTCCGAGTGGCTGGTCACGGCCGCGGCTTCGCCGGATTTTTGCACGGTGAACATCCGCCCGGCGACGATTTGCGGCTACTCGCCTCGCCAGCGATTCGATCTTACGGTCAACAAACTCACGGCCGACGCGCTCCGTAAGCGTGTCATCACGGTTCACGGCGGCGAACAGCGCCGGCCCAACGTCGGCATGACGGACATGATCAATCTCTACGGACTGCTTGTGGAGACGGATGCCAATAAGATCAATGGCCGCACGTTCAACTTCGGTTTCGAGAATCTGAAGGTCATCGAAATCGCGCGGGTGATTCAGGCCGAGTTGAAGGATTTGAATGTCGAAATCAAAGTGACCGACACGCTCGACAAACGTGATTACCACATTTCGTCGGCAAAAATCCTGCGCGAGTTGGGCTACCAGCCGGTCAGTTCCATTCGCGCCGAAGTGGCGAACTTGCGCAAGGCGCTTGACGGCGGCGCGTTCCCGGACATTGATGCGCCCGAGCACTACAACATGAAGTTCATGAAAATTTCGCGATCGGCCAAAACCTACGACTTCGCCTCACGCTGAATTCCCATGCCGGACGGCAAAGTCATTTCATTTGAGCGCGCGCCCGCGTTTTTCAAAACGCTCCGGAAGCGCGGCAAACGCATTGTTCAGTCGCATGGTATCTACGACTTGATCCATCCTGGCCATGTCCTGCACCTGGAGGAAGCGTGCGCATTGGGCGACGTGCTGGTGGTGACGCTGACGGCCGACAAGTTCGTCAACAAAGGTCCAGGCCGGCCTTATTTCAAGGAACAGTTGCGTATCCGCAGTCTGGCGGCGCTGTCCTGCGTGGATTACGTCGTGCTTGTGCCGTTCACCGGCGCCGTGGAAGCCATCGAATGTGTCCGCCCGCACATTTATTGCAAGGGCAAGGAATACGAGGACCCGGATTTCGACACCGAAGGGAATCTGCCCAACGAAATCCGCGCGGTGCAACGCGTCGGCGGAGCGGTGCGATTCATCGGTTCGATTAAATACAGTTCCACCCGGTTGCTGAACCTTTACTTCGATCACCTGGGCGGGCCGGTGCGGGATTTCTGCGCCGCGCTTGCCGCCCGTTACACCCGCCGCCAGTTTGTCGAGTCGGTTGAGGGTTTCGCGGCCCTGAAAGTCCTCGTCATCGGCGACACCATCTTCGACCGCTATTCCTATCTAAAGGTTCAGGGACTGACCTCGAAGAACAAGATCATCTCCGGCCGCTTTCTGCGTGAAGAGACGCAGACCGGCGGCGCGCTGGCGGTGTTCCGCCACGTCAAACAATTCGCGCGCCACGTAAAATTCATCAGCCTGATTGGCGCCGAGCCCTGGGCGCAGAAGCAACTTCGGTCGCATGTCGCACCGGCTGAGGATGGTGTGGTGCGCGATGCAGGTTTCACCACCATCATCAAGCAACGCTTCGTCGAGCCGCTCCTGGACGGCAATGAGATGAGCAAGTTGTTTGCGGTGAATTATCTTGATGCCAACCCGCCCCCGGCTGCGGTTCAGAAAAAAGTTGCGGACGCAATACGCCGCGCAATCAAAAAGGCCGACGTGGTCTTGCTCGCGGACTTCGGCCACGGTCTCTTGCAGGCGCAAATCCGCGATCTCGTGCAGAACGAGTCGCCGTTCCTTGCGCTCAACTGCCAGACCAATTCCAACAACCACGGTTTCAACATCATTTCGCGCCAGTATCAGCGCGCCGACGCCTTTTCGCTGGATGAACAGGAGTTGATGCTGGCCGTCGGCCGGCGCGACCTGCAGCATGAGCAGGAACTTGCGCGACTGAAGAAAAGTCTCCGCTCGCGTTACGCCTGGCTCACGCGCGGCGCCGTGCAGACCATCGGCCTGCGCGACCGCGAGACCGCCTGCCATTGTCCGCCGCTGGAGACCGACATCGTGGATACGATCGGAGCCGGCGACGCGTTTTTTTCCGTGGCCGCACTCGCGGCGGCGCGCGGATTGCCCGTGGACCTCGCTACGTTTCTTGGCCAGCTCGCGGGCGCGCAGGCCGTGAAAATCGTCGGCAACGCCAGCCCGATTTCCAAAACGACCCTCCTCAGGGGCGGAATGTCTTTGTTAAACTTCTGATCTGGTTTATTGATTCAACGGATGAAAACCGCCGCCGCCATATTGGTTGAACAACGCCAGCCGCTCGTCCTGGACGAAGTGGAGGTGTCGGCGTTGAGCTACGGGCAACTGCTGGTGGAGATTCATGCCACGCGAATCTGCGGCTCGCAGATTGGGGAGATTGACGGCGTGAAAGGGCCGGACAAATGGCTGCCGCACCTGCTCGGGCACGAAGCCGGCGCGACGGTGCGCGAAGTCGGACCGGAAGTCCGCCACGTCAAACCCGGCGACCGCGTCGTCTGCCACTGGCGGCCCGGACGCGGCGTCGAAGCGCGCGGCGCGACTTATCAGTGGAGAGGCAAAGCCTGCAATGCCGGCCCGATCACCACATTTCAACAATTCGCCGTGTTGTCCGAAAACCGCGTGACCGTCGTGCCGCCGGACATGGATTTGGAGATTTGTTGCTTGCTGGCCGACACGCTCACCACGGGCTTCGGCGTCATCAACAACGACGCGAAGACCAGGATCGGCGAGTCGGTGGTGATCATCGGTTGCGGCGGAATTGGTTTGGGAACAGTCCTGGGCGCCAAACTGGCCGGCGCGCATCCGGTCATCGCCGTGGACATTCACGAGCACAAGCTGGCCGTGGCGCGGCAGCACGGCGCCACGCACGCGGTGAATTCGGCGGAGGAGGATTTCAGCGACGCGGTGCGAAACATTCTGGGCGGAGCGCAACCCGACGTCGTCGTGGATGGCACGGGCAATCCCGCCGTGTTGGAGAAAGCGTTTGGGCTGGCAGGCAATTCGGGGCGCGTCGTGGGCGTGGGGGTGATGCCATACGACAAGAAGGTTTCAATCAACACGCTGCCGCTGCATCTCGGCAAAGTGCTGCGCGGCTCGCACGGCGGCGACAGCCAACCGGCCGAGGACATTCCGCGATACGTTCGCATGATGCGCGACGGTCGTTTCGATCCGAAGGGTTTCATCTCCCACCGAATTGCGCTCGCCGAGATCAACGACGGCATTGCCAGGATGCGCTCGGGCGAAGTCATCCACTGCATCATCCATTTCGAGGCACGTGCATGAGGACTGAAAAACTCCATATCATGGCATTGTCATCCTCACCAAGATTTCCCCTCCCCATGAACCTCCCCCCAAAAGCGGCTTTAGCGCCGCTCTTCATCCGACGGTCTTTCAATTTCAAGGCGGGGTTCAGGGGTTCAATGCGCAAAATTCCCTTTGGGAGAATTCTCACCTTCACCCCCCTCAGGGAGAGGGAACAGCAGCCGGGTAAAGCCGTATTGGCGAACACACTTGCTTCAATCTCCGCGACACGCCATCTCAGCGAACGGTGGGTGCTTCTCCCTCTTCCCGGGGGAGAGGGCCGGGGTGAGGAGAAAGCGCGCAACGAACCGGTCTGCTTTTGCACATGACCACGACACCGTCGCCGGCTCCAGCAGGATCGAGTGCCGATCTCGATTTGGTCGCGCGGCGCTTGCGCTTGAAACTCATCCAGATGTCGCACGCCGCCGGCACGCCGCACCTTGGCTCGGCGCTTTCCTGCGTGGACATTCTGGTCGCCGCTTATTGGAACGTGGTGAAGGTAGATGCCAGGAATCCATCCGATCCGTTGCGCGACCGCTTCATTTTGAGCAAAGGCCATGCGGCTTCGGCGCTTTACGCCACCCTCGCCGAACGCGGATTCTTCCCGAAGGAATGGCTCGACACATTCGCCCAACCCGGCGCTCCACTCGCCGAACAGCCCGCGCCGAATTGCGCGCCGGGCGTTGAGCTTGCGACTGGCTCGCTCGGCCACGGCCTGCCCGTTGGCGTCGGCATGGCGCTAGCCGCGCGGATACAGAAACGGAATTATCGCGTCTTCGTCTGCATGAGCGACGGCGAATGTAACGAGGGAACAGTGTGGGAAGCCGCGATGTTTGCGCCCGCCCAGAAGCTCGACCGGCTTTGCGTGGTGATTGATTACAACAAGTGGCAGGCCACCGGCCGCAGCAACGAAATCATGGCGCTGCCGTCATTGCGCGACAAATGGGCGGCGTTTGGTTGGAACGCGCACGAAGTGGATGGTCACGATGTCGCCACCCTGAGCCGGTTGCTGAATGATGTTCCCGACGGCAGCGGCAAACCTGTCGCCCTCATCGCGCACACCATCAAGGGCAAAGGCGTATCGTTCATGCAGGACGACAACAACTGGCACTACAGGATCCCCAAGGCGGAGGAAGTTGAAGAGGCAAGGCGACAACTGGGCTTGGATCAAACGCAAAATGCAGAATGACAAATGCAGAATGGAAAACCGGATTTGAAGGAACGCACCAAGGCCTATGCCCGGCGTGTGATCCGGATGTATGTCGCGTTGCCGAAAGAGACCGTGGCCCAGGTCTTGGGCAAGCAGGCGCTTCGATCCGGGACATCGGTCGGCGCCAATTATCGGGAGGCAGACCGGGCGCGATCGAAACCGGAGTTCATCGCCAAAATGGGCGATTGCTTGAAAGAACTGGCGGAGACGGAATACTGGCTGGAGTTGCTCGTGGACGAGAACATGGTGCGCCCGGCGAAAATGAGCGCGCTGCTCGACGAAACCCGACAACTGACGGCAATTTTCACCACCATCATCAACAAGAGTCGGGGCCGCGCATGATTCTTCATTCTTCATTTGTCATTTGTCATTTCTTGTGAGAAACGCCTTTGCGAAGCAGATCACCGAACTCGCCCAACGCGACGAACGCGTCGTGCTGTTGAGCGGCGACATCGGCAACCGGTTGTTCGACGACCTCAAGGCGAAGTGTCCTGGTCGCTTCTTCAACTGTGGTGTGGCCGAAGCCAACATGATCGGCATGGCCGCAGGGATGGCCATGAGCGGACTGCGGCCGGTCTGCTACACCATTACGCCGTTCATCACCTATCGCTGTATGGAGCAAATCCGCGTGGACGTTTGTTACCATCATGTGCCGGTGGTGATTGTCGGCACGGGTGCGGGACTTTCCTACGCCTCGCTGGGCGCGACGCATCATTCGTGCGAAGAGATGGGCATGTTGCGCTTGATCCCAGGATTGGCCGTGATCGCGCCCGCCGACGCGATGGAAGTGCGCGGCGCGCTGAAGGCTGCTCTCCATGATCCGCACCCGGTTTACATCCGCATTGGCAAGAAGGGCGAACCGGTCATCCACCAGACCGAGCCAGATGTCCAAATCGGCAAGGCAATTTCAATTCGCGAAGGCGCCGACGTCTGTCTTCTGAGCACGGGCAACATGCTGCCAGTTACGCTGGAAACCGCTGACTTGCTTGCCGCGCAAAGCGTTTCCGCGAAGGTCGTCAGCTTTCACACCATCAAGCCGTTGGACGAAGCCATGCTCGCGATTGCGTTCGCCGAATTCAAACTGGTCGTCACGATTGAGGAACACAGCATCCTTGGCGGTCTGGGCGGCAGTGTGGCGGAATGGCTGGCGGATCACTCGCCGGTGAAGGCGCGGTTGCTCCGCTGCGGCACCGCGGATGAATTCCTGCATGAAACCGCCGAACAGGCGGAAGCCCGTGAACACTTCGGGCTGACCCCGAAGACAATCGCAAGCCGTGTTCAGCAGGCGCTCCGTCCATGAAGTTCGGGTCAAGAATTGAGAATGGTGGGAGGCCGGCTCCCGACTTTGTCAGCCGCTTGCTTCGTCATTCGTCATTCGCCGTTTGTCATTTCTCCCATGCACATCGGCGTTGATTTCGACAACACGATTGTTTGCTACGACGCGCTGTTTCACAAGATCGCCCGCGAGCAGGACCTCATCCCCGGCGACGTGCCGGTCAACAAATCCGACGTGCGCAATTACCTGCGGCGCGTCGGCAAGGAGGACGCCTGGACGGAAATGCAGGGCTATGTCTATGGCGCTCGCATGGCCGAAGCTGCGCCTTATCCGGGCGTGATGGAATTCTTCCAAGCCTGCCGCGCCGCCGGAATTCGCCTCTCCATCATCAGTCACAAAACGAAACATCCTTTTCTTGGAGAGAAATATGACCTGCACGCCGCGGCGACCCACTGGCTGGAGCAGCAGGGGTTCTTTGATCCCGCTCGTATCGGTTTGCTACGGGAATATGTTTTTTTCGAACTGACCAAGGAGGCGAAACTCGAGCGCATCGAACGATGTGGCTGCACGCATTTCATTGACGACCTGCCGGAGTTCCTGGCCGAACCGTCGTTCTCTCCGAACGCGCTGCGGATTCTTTTCGACTCCAATGATCTCTACGCCGGGGAAAACCGGTTTGTGCGCGCGCTGAGTTGGGAGGATATCCGCGCACTGTTTGCCGCGGAGTTGCAAACCCCGACGGAAGCCGCGGCGCTGCGTGAAAAGGTCCAGCCGTTCTTGCGACAGCGCGGCACGACTGGCGGATGGTTGCTGCAACCGCTGCCGGGCGGCGCCAACAACCGCGTTTACCGCGTGCGCTCGGAGAGCGCCGACCACGCGCTGAAGGTTTACTTTCAGAATCCCAATGACCCGCGCGACCGCTTCCGCGCGGAGCGGGCGTTCTACGATCATCTTTGCCGGCACGGGGTGCAGCGCATCCCCGAGCCTTGCGGCTGGGACGATAAAAACCGTTTCGGGCTTTTCACCTTTGTTGCGGGCCGGAAGTTGCTTCCGGAGGAAGTCAATGCGGATGCCGTCGGACAGGCACTGGATTTCATCCTGGAAGTGAACCACGCCCGAGCGTCCGTCCCGCCGGACTCCATACCCGTTGCTTCGGAAGCCTGCTTCAGCATTGCGGAACATCTGGCATTGGTGGATCGCCGCGTCGCACGCCTGCAACAGATCGGCACGCAAACCGACCTCGATGGTCAAGCGGTGGTGTTGGTGCGGGAGGAATTGAATCCCGCTTGGGAGAAAATCCGCGCGACCGCCGCGGCGACTGCCGGAAACCACCTTAACGAGGTGCTGCCGCCAGCGAATCGTTGCCTGTCACCCTCGGATTTTGGCTTTCACAACGCCCTGCTGGCGGCGGATGGACGATTGCGTTTTTTTGATTTCGAATACGCCGGTTGGGATGACCCGGCCAAGCTGATCTGCGACTTTTTCTGTCAGCCGCAAATTCCTGTGCCGGTCGCCCATTGGGAGCAATTCGTTGGCCAGTGGGACGCCGATTGGAGCCGGGAAGGCGCGCTTGCACAACGGGCACGACTCTTATTGCCGGCCTACCGAATCAAATGGTGCTGCATCATGCTGAATGACTTTGTGCGCACCGACCGTGCGCGGCGGGAATTTGCGCTGGGCGCGGGTGCGTCAGCCGACCGCAAGCGGGTGCAGTTGGCGCAAGCGCGGACGTTGTTGGCGCGACCTCGGTGAAACCGCCCACCCCGGGGGGATTCTCCGGCAGGAGGTGTAATCGCCTTCGTGGCCTTTGACGGGGGGATATCGATCCGGGACCACGCAGGGGCCAGGGCAGAATTGCCTATAAAAAACCCCGAAAACGGAGGTTGACAGGGATGGTCTGGGCGGCGTTGAATGACCATGTCAGGAAAGCTTGACGCTCACCAGCATGCAAGAAAGAGAGGCATAAATGAAACGCTTCAAGGAATTGTCGGTCCCGTTCCCCGCTTTGGTCGCCGCATTGTTCTCCGTCTTCACCCCGCCGGCCATCGCTCAAACCAATTGTGCTGCCCCGCCGGCGGGGTTGGTCAGTTGGTGGCGGGCGGAAGGAAATGCGCTGGATCAGTCCGGGATCAACCACGGGACACTGCTGGGCAACACAACCTACGGGCCGGGCCGCGTAGGGCAGGCATTTGTATTCGACGGCAATGGAGATGGCGTGTCCGTGGGCAACCCAGCCAGCCTGCAACTGCAAAACTTCACCATTGAGGCGTGGGTAAAGCGGCATAGCAACTCCGCGGCCTCAGGGACGCCTTGGGGAGGGCTCGTATTTGGCTGTACTTGGGGCGGATACGGTTTGGGATTGACGGATAATGGCCAGCTTTACCTCACCAAAGTAGGTTACAGTGGCGTGATATCAACGCTCGCCATTACCGACACCAATGACTTCCACCATGTCGTCGTGACGAAGAATGGTGGCACAGTGGTGTTTTATCTGGATGGGGTGGCGGAGACTGTCAGCCCTTATGATCCTGGCTTCGTATTTGGTGGCTTCACGGCCATTGGAGCACGTGGAGATGATCTCGTGGGAAGCTTCCTTGGATCAATTGATGAAGTCAGTATTTACAATCGCGCACTTGCCGCGGGCGAAGTGCAGGCGATCTACAGCGCCGGGAGCGCCGGGAAATGCTTGCCGAGTGAGCCAGGTGAAATCCTCACCAATGGCAGTTTGGAACTTTTACCGGGCGATACTTTCCGAACGGTTCTGCCGGGATCGTCTTATGCAGGATGGAATTCGGTTGGGAGCGGCGACGTTGAGTTCGATGCTTCTTACTTCAGCCCAAAAGCGGAAGGTTCTGGATGTGTTGACCTCAACGGAATCGCCTATCAAGGTGCCATTTCACAGGTTTTGAGGACCGAATCTGGTGTGTTATACCAGGTTCGTTTTGCGATGTCAGGGAACCCTGGGCTTCTAGGCCAGAACAAGCGGGGCGACAAGACGATGGCGGTGTCTTGGGGCGGCACGGAGCTTGGCTCGTTCGTGTTTAAGCACCTGCAAACCGACACACAGACGACCCTGCGCTGGGAATACCATGAAGTATTGGTTTACGGGAGCGGACAGGACGAGCTTAGATTCACGAGCACAACAGCGGCGTATAACGACGCCGGGCCGCTGATTGACGATATTACGGTTGTTGCCATTCTCGACCAAGTCCCTTCAATCACTTCGCATCCTGCGGACCAAGTGGTGAACGTGGGAGGTGCCGCTACCTTCAGTGTGAGCGCAACCGGCACGCAGCCCTTGAGCTATCAGTGGCGCTTTAATGGCAACAGCATCAACGGTGCAACGTCCAGTTCGCTGGTGCTGACGAATGTCCAGTTGGCGGACGCGGGGACGTATTCCGTGGTGGTTTTCAACGTCGCAGGCAGCGTTACCAGTTCCAATGCGATTCTCCAGGTGGATCCGGCTTGCGCCCCCGCCCCTGCCGGTCTGGTGAGTTGGTGGCCGGGGAATGGCAGCGCAACCGATATTGCCGGTAGCAATGCCGGCACATTTGTCGGGGCCAATTACAGCACTGGCGAGGTGGGCCAAGCCTTCAATTTCGATGGTGCGGGGAATCATGTCCACGTTCCAGCTTCCTCCTCATTGGATGTGGGTTTGGGCGATGGCTTCACCATTGAAGCCTGGATCAACCCGGTCGACTTTTCGCTTGGCCCAATCGTGGAATGGGCGCTCCACGGCTCGTACGCGGTTCATTTCTATGCCAACGCGCTCAGCGGCGGGCGGCTTTACGCCAATTTGGCAACTGTTAACGCGGGAGAGTATGTCCTTGAAACCCCGGCCAGCGTACTCACCACCAATGCCTATCAACATGTGGCCCTGACTTACGACAAGAGCTCCGGAGTGGCCCGGCTGTTCCGAAATGGCCTGGTCGTTCGGGAGTCGAACTTTGGGAGCCTCACACTTAGGACCGCTACGGATTTGTACATCGGATACCGGCCTTCTGAGAGCCCCGGCGGCCCGGTTTCCTTCAAAGGCCAGATTGATGAGGTTTCGCTGTATAACCGGGCGTTAAGCGATGTTGAAATCCAGGCCATTTACCACGCGGCTGCTGCGGGAAAATGCACGGCGGCAACTCCGCCCATGATCGTGGCGCATCCGGCGGACCAGGTTGTGGTGGAAGGGGGGACGGCGACGTTCAATGTGACCGCTACCGGCACGCCGCCCTTGAATTATCAATGGCGCTTGAACGGGACCGAGCTCAACGGCGCGACCTCCAGTTCTCTCGTGCTGGAGAATGTGCAATCGCAGGACACAGGCACTTACTCCGTGGTGGTTTCCAACAGCATCGGTACGGCCACCAGTTCCAATGCGGTCCTGGCCGTCAATCCCCTTCCGCCCTGTATCACGCCGCCGGCGGGTATCGTGAGTTGGTGGAAAGCGGAGGGCAACGCGCTGGACCATGCCGGCACTAATCACGGCATCCTTCAAGGCCAGACGGCCTATGGACCGGGTCGCGTGGGACAGGGATTTACACTGGATGGAAGTGGTGATGGTGTAAGGGTGGGCAATCCGGCTGAGTTACGATTGCAGAGTTTTACCATCGAAGGCTGGATCAAGCGCGGCAGTGTGTTGCGGGCGTCTTCCAGCCCGGGTGGGGGTTCCATCTTTGCCTACGGTCAGGGCGGATATTCCCTGGGTATGTTTGATAACGGCATCCTGTTCCTCAGCCGGGTAGGAGTTAACCACGTGGCGTCGAGCGTGGGCATTGCAGATACCAAGTTCCATCATGTGGCGGTGACCAAGGTGGGAACAGCGGTTGTGTTTTACATTGATGGGACGCCTCATGCCGCGCCGCCTTACGGTGCCAGTTTCACTTTCTCCACGCTGGCGGCCATCGGCGCCCGAGGAGACAACCTAGGGGGTAGTTTCTTGGGAACCATTGACGAAGTCAGCGTTTACAACCGCGCGCTTTCCGCTGCCGAGATCCAGGCGATCCACAGTGCCGATGGCTCAGGCAAGTGCGAGGTAGTGCCGTTCATTACCGCGCAGCCCGCGGATCAGGTCGCCACTGTTGGTAGCCCCGCAACCTTTACCGTCGGCGCCGCCGGCACCCAGCCCTTGAGTTATCAGTGGCAGTTCAACGGCACGAATCTCAGCGGCGCGACGGCCAGTTCGCTGGTCTTGGCAAACGTACAATTAGCTGACGCGGGCAATTATTCCGTGGTCATTTCCAATCTGGCCGGGACGGTGACCAGTTCCAATGCCACGCTGACGGTCAATCTCCCGCCCGCAACCTTGACCGTGGCAAGCCTCAGTGCGGCAGCGGGGGCCCATGTGGCCCTGCCCATCGTGCTCACGGCCAATGGCAACGAGAACGCGCTGGGCTTCAGTCTGAACTTTGATAGCACACGGCTCACCTACACCGGAGTCAGCCTGGGCAGCGGTGCTGCCGGGGCGGCTTTGCTCGTCAACACCAACCAAGTTGACACGGGCAAACTGGGAATCGCGATGGCCCTTGCCACCGATACGACCTTCCCCGCCGGAGCGAATGAGGTGGTGCTGGTCGGGTTTACCACCGCCGTTTTGACCGCCGCCACTTCGACAACCCTCGGTTTTGGCGACGTACCCATCAACCGCCAGGTGTCCGACGCGCCTGGGAATCCGCTGGCCGCCAACTATATCAGCGGCACCATCTCCATCGGAGCGGTTACCTACGAGGGTGACATTGCGCCGCGACCGAACGGCGACCAAAACGTCACCATCACGGATTGGGTGTTGGCGGGCCGGTACGCCGCACGGCTGGATTATCCCACCAACGCGTCGGAATTCCAGCGCGCGGACACGGCGCCGCGGGCCACGCTGGGCGACGGGGCCATCACGGTGACCGATTGGGTGCAAACCGGGCGGTATGCCGCCGCGTTGGATCCGTTGACACCCGTGGGCGGACCCGAAGCGGAGGTTGCGGGCGGACAGGCCAATGGCGGTTCGGTCCGGAAGGCCGACGGAGAAGAGGGTCCTGGGCGACAAATAGCCGTCCTGAACGGTTTGTTGCTTTGGCAACAAACGGCGACCATCAGTGTCAGCCTCAAGGCGCAGGGGGATGAGAATGCGCTGGGCTTCAGCCTCGCCTTTGATCCCGAGCTGGTGACATACGCGGGCGCGGCCCCCGGAAGTGATGCGAACGGGGCAACGCTGAATGTGAACGCCACCCAGGCAGGCGCTGGCCGCTTGGGATTTGTCCTTGGATTGGGCACGGGCAGCAGCTTTGCGGCGGGCAATCGTGAAGTCGTCAAGCTGACTTTCAACGCGGCCACCGCCGCTTCTACCCAGGCCTTGATCACCCTGACGGATCAACCAGTGCCGCGGCAGGTGTCGGATCCCGGGGCGTTCGCTCTGCCCGCCGACTACGTCAGCGGCGCGCTTACCGTCAATCCGCTGCCGGTGCTGAACATAGCGCGGGCGGACGAAAACCTGCGCCTCTCGTGGCCGCTGTGGGCCACCAATTTTGTGCTGCAACAGGCGGAGGGTTCATGGACTTCTCCGACCAATTGGACGCAGCTTGAGATCGGCATCGGAACGACTGCGGACGAGAATGTGGTCACGATGCCTTTGAGTGATGGCGTCAGATTCTACCGGTTGTACCGCCCGTAAACGTTTTCCTGAAGATTTGATGCAGGGTTGTGCGGGCCTGCAATCGAACAGACAGGCGCACATGGATGATGAGCAGAAGACTCACAGCAGTCGCCGTCTGACGAAGAAGCGGCAGAAATGCTTTGGAACGCTACGTTTTTTTGCTTATCTCATCAAAGTTCTGAGCGTCTCAAACCTCAATAGAACGTGGCCGAAGTGGCATAGTTCCTGACAAGGCCGATTGAGCCGTTGCTTGATCTCAGATTTGGCACGTCAAATTTCGTGACTGATTTCCATACCACGCGGCCATCTCCATAAAGTTGGTTCAGTCCGGTGAATGCTGGCGGACCGGGATCAGAATTGCTGCCGGGTCGCCGGCCATGATTATAGCTCCAGGAGTTGTCCGCGTGGAACTGATACAGAATGTCGCTCATCAACAGGCGGTCACCAGCCAGATGCTTGTGCGTGAGCTCCTCAGGATGCGTGGCCTCGTTGGGTCGCCAAATGTCAGCGCGGCCAAAGTAAGAGTACGTCCAATTGAACCACCCCCAACCCCGGATTACTGATGAAATCTCGGTGGAAACCGGGGCTGGCGCGCTGGGACACCACCAAGTCCCGCCTATTTCTGCGCCTGCGGCAGTTGCGTTGACGCCGGGCACATAAGACCTCAACACCTCCCAGGTGAGGTAACTGAATCCGGGCACGTTGAAAACCGTGACCACCGGCGGGTGGCGTTGGTTGCCCGTTGATTGGCGTGTTTCCAGAACGATCTGGCTATTGTCATTGGCATAAATTGTGTGGGCGATTCCGAACTGGCGGAGATTGGAAATACACTTGGTGCGCCTGCCTCTCTCCTTGGCATTGCTCAAGGCTGGTAGGAGCATGGCCGCCAAAATCGCGATAATCGCGATTACCACCAGAAGTTCAATCAGGGTGAATGCCGCTTTCCGGATATGCCCTTGCTCCGTTGACTCGGTTTTCTGCTTCATAGCCAAAATGAATGAAGATTTGTGGGTCGCACCCTCCGCTCCATCGGCAGAGACTTTCAAAGCCCTAAACGAGGGTCAACCAAACCGCAGCATTGTCAAGGTGCGGCAGCGCGCCAGGTGTTGCAGGCACTGCAATTCGTGCTATCCGACGCACCCTCGCCTCCAGAAAAACTGGCAAAAAAAGCTGGCAGCTTCGCGAGTAATCCGATACCAAAGTGTCAATTCTAAAACCAATCCAAATTGCATCGAAAGGAGAACCCAAAATGTTAGTGAGAAAATCACATGAAGTTCTTATCTGCCTTTGTCTGCTTGCTTTGGCGCAGCCCGCGGCGGCCAGCATCCTCACCAATGGCGGCCTTGAGCTGTTAGCGGGTGATACATTTCGGACGGTTCTGCCGGGATCGTCGTACGCTGGGTGGAATTCGGTTGGCAACGGCGACGTTGAGTTCGATGCCGCTTTCTTCAGTCCCAAAGCGGAAGGTTCTGGATGTGTTGACCTCAACGGGGTCGCGTATCAGGGGGCCATTTCGCAAGTTTTGACGACCGAGTCTGGCGTGTTATACCGAGTGCGTTTTGCGATGTCCGGGAACCCCGGGCTCCCGGGCCAGAGCAAGCGGGGGGACAAGACGATGACGGTGTCTTGGGGCGGGACGAATGTTGGCTCGTTCGTGTTCAAGCATCTGGAAACCGACACGCAGACAAGCCTGCGCTGGGAATACCATGAACTATTGGTTTACGGGAGCGGACAAGACGAGCTTAGATTCACGAGCACTACTGCGGCGTATAATGACGCTGGGCCGATCATTGATGACATCTCGCTTTCGCTCATTGCTGACCCACTCCTTTCCATCAGAGTCTCGCAAGTGGAGATTTGTTGGAATACCGAGTCAAATCTCACCTACCAGCTTGAGTATCGTTCAAGCTTGACCACGAACCTGTGGGTTTCGCTGGGTGATCCGCTGCTTGGTATTGGTGGGAAGATTTGCACCAATGACACCGTCCTCCCAGATGAACCGCAACGGTTTTACCGCGTTGCAAGATCGCCGCAGATTCGCTGAGGTTTGAATCGCAAACGATATTCAGAAAGCTCGCGCCCTGGCAGCCGGGCGAGCTTTTCGGACGCTGTGCCGCGTGACTCAGTGCGGCGGGCGAGTTGAACTGCTGAAATATTCACCAGTCTTGATGTGATTGCCAAGGTTGCGAGGATTCAGTACTACACACGCGATGGCTTACATTGACTTCACATCACCGCTGCATAGGAAAACGAAGCGCGATTACCTTGCTCGCGTCAACGAAGTTCCCAAGGCCGAAGCCGCCAAGCTCGCCAAACAGTGGGGCAAGGATTATTGGGACGGCGACCGTAAGGTGGGTTACGGCGGAATGCGCTATGACGGCCGCTGGCGCGTGGTAGCGGAGGCGATAGTCAGGCACTACGGCATCAAAGCGGGCGACAAGATTCTGGATGTGGGATGCGGCAAGGGATTCCTGCTTTACGACTTCACCCAAGTCGTGCCGGGGGTGGAAGTGCATGGCTTGGACATTTCCGAATACGGCATTGAGAATGCGAAGGAGGAAGTGCGACCGTTCCTCCAAATCGGCCATGCGAACTCGCTCCCGTTTCCGGATAATAGCTTCGACCTAATCATCTCCATAACTACACTGCACAACCTGCAATGCTTCGATCTGGATCGCGCCCTGCGCGAGATTGAACGGGTGGGCAAGCGTAGCAAGTACGTTGTCGTCGAATCGTATCGCAACGAGGAGGAGAAGGCGAACCTGCTGTACTGGCAATTGACGTGCGAATCGTTCTATCGCCCAGAGGCGTGGGAATGGTGGTTCAAACAGACCGGCTACACCGGCGATCATTCGTTCATTTATTTCGAATAGAACCGCGAGGCCAAAGATCAACCTCAAGAAATCAACCAATGGAAGTCAAAGTCACCCGCAGAACGACATGCCGTTTGTGCGACAGCAATCAACTGGAGCTGGTGGTCCCGCTCGCGCCAACGCCAGTTGCAGAGAAGTATGTCACCAAAGACGAACTCGACAAGCCGACTCCGAGTTATCCTCTCGATCTCCACATTTGCCTGGATTGCGGCCACGTGCAGATGTTGGACGTCGTTGATCCAGCTTTCTTATTCGACAACTACACGTACGAGAGCGGAAAGACCAAACGTATCATCGAACACTTCGATGAGGTCGCGGAGGCAACCATGCGCGGGTACAACGTCGCGGCCGGTGGTCTCGCGGTGGACATTGGCAGCAATGACGGTTCACTTTTGGGCCGATTCAAGCAACGAGGCATGCAAGTCCTCGGGGTTGATCCCGCCAAAGACATCGCGAGGAAGGCAACCGAGTCTGGGATTCCAACGATTGCCGATTTCATGTCCTTGAGTCTGGCGAGGCAGATCAAGCAAGAACACGGCGCCGCATCAGTTGTCACTGCCTTCAACGTGTTTGCGCACAACGATGACATCGCGGGTATGGCTGACTGTGTCCGTGAATTGCTCGCCGCGGGAGGGGTGTTCGTGTTTGAAGCTTCCTATCTGCTCGACATTCTTGATCGCATGTTGTTGGGCACCATTTTCCATGAACACGTGAGCCATCACTCCATTAAACCGATGGTTGCTTTTCTGCGGCGCCACGGAATGGAGTTGATTGATGTGCAGCGCAACTCGATTCAAGGCGGTTCAATCGTGGGGACAGTGCAATTGGCTGGCGGGCCGCATCCAGTATCCGCGAACGTGGAGGAACTGCTGGCCATTGAACGAGACCGCAAGCTTGATCAGCCTGAAACCCTGAGGAAATTCAGCCACGATTTGCAGCAGCTCAAGCTTAGGCTGGAGGGGATGATGGCCGGTCTGAAACGCCAGGGAAAAACGATCTGGGGTTACGGGGCAGCGCGCAGCGGCACGACCCTCATTGCCCAGATGAACCTGGGCAAGATAATCAGCCACATCGTTGATGACAGTCCCGACAAGCAAAACAGATTCAGCCCGGGCGATCACATTCCCATTTTGCCGACCAAGGAGTTGTATGAGAAAATGCCCGACTACGTCTTCATCCTCGCGTGGATTCATGCACAACCCATCATCAAGAACAACCGGGCGTATCTTGAGCGCGGAGGTCGTTTCATCATTTGCGTCCCGGATATTCAGATCATTGGCCCGGAGACGGTGAGCACACAATGAAGGCTTGCGCGATATGCCAGCAGCCGGCTTGCCGTGAAATCATCAATTTCGGCGAGTTGCCGATCTGCCATCATTTTCTCAAAGATGGAGAAGTGGAAGATACGCATCCGGCGGCGTTAGGTCAGTGTGAGTTCTGCGGTTTGGTTCAAATGATGAGCCCAATTCCGCCCGCCAAGCTGGTCCCCCGGTTTGACTGGATCAAATACAACGAACCTGAAGCCCACCTCGACGCGGTCGTTGAGGCGTTGCAGCGACTCCCAGGAATCGAGCCCAATTTCAACGTCGCGGGAATGTCGTTCAACGATGACTCCACGTTGCGAAGACTGCGCGAATGCGGGTTTGCGAACACTTGGCGAACCGACATGGTTGTTGATCTCGATATTCGTACACCAAATGCGGGAATCGAGACAGTGCAAAGCAGGATTACGCCACCAGTCGCCGTGAAGCTCAGGCAGAAACATGGCGCACCCGACTTGTTGGTTGTGCGTATGATGCTTGAGCATGCTGGAGAAGCCGCGATCTTCCTTGAGGCCCTTCGAGAGTTGGTTAGCCCTTCAGGACGAGTGATTTTCGATGTTCCAGATTGCGGGCGCGCTTTCGATCTGTTCGATTACACCACCTTGTGGGAGGACCACACCCTCTACTTTGTGGAGAAGACTTTTCTGGCGGCACTATCGAACAGCGGATTCCAAGTGGAGTGGTTTCAATGTTACAAGGGATCGTACGAGAATTGCTTGGTCGCAGTCGCGAAACCCGTTGCTTCGCGAGGCCCAACCCCTCTTCCCGAGACGAGCAAGGACACAGAGTTCGTGCGTGCGGCCAGATTTGCTTCCGAATTCAAGACCCGGCGAGAGCTCGTAAGAAACGAACTGGAAAAGTGGCGCAGACGCGGCAAGATCGCCTTGTTCGGCGCTGGGCATCAATCAGTGATGTTCACCAATCTCATGGGCATAAGCGATCTGATCGAGTGTGTGGTGGACGACCACCCACACAAGTGCGGCCGGAAGATGCCCGGTTCGCGGCTGCCCATCGTCGGCTCGTCCACCCTGTATTCCCAAGACATCAAACTTTGTCTGTCGAGTCTCGGTGCAGCCAGCGAGCCAAAGGTGCTCAAGAGGCATGAAGAGTTTATCCGGAAAGGCGGAGTGTTTGCCTCCATCTTCCCCGTCAACCAGGCTTGTGTTCTTAACATTTTGGCCGGAAGCACTAATCAAAACCCGGGAGACGTTGTTTCTCAATGACACACACCAAAACAATCAACAACGAGGTCTTTGTCGCCGAAGACCATGTAGTGACTGTGGGGCGGGACTGCATTGAATCCTTTAAGCAACAAGCCGCGCAGAATTTGCGCCATCGTGCCCGGTTGTGTGCGCACAAGCATAACGAGAATCCCATTCACGAGATGTTCATCGCGCTGACCAGGGACGCCTACATTCGCCCGCACCGGCACATTAACAAATCGGAATCATTTCATGTGATCGAGGGCACCGCGACGGTTGTCTTCTTCGACGATGTGGGAAGAATTGAAGAGGTCATCCAGATTGGGGATTTCAGGTCCGGCAAGCCGTTTTATTACCGCAACGAAGATGCACGTTTTCACACTCAGATTGTCACATCCGAATGCCTGGTGTTCCATGAAACCACCAATGGTCCGTTCAATCGCGCCGACACCGTTCTCGCCCCCTGGTCGCCGGAAGAAGCCGACCATGCGGCAGTTAGGGCATACTTGGAGCAGTTGCAGCGGGAGGTCTCAGAATTCAAATAACCGTTGGCTCACCACATGAAGTATTTAATCACCGGTGCTTCCGGCTTCATCGGTCGCAATGTGCTGACGCACGTCCGCTCACTCGGCTTCGAGGCGGTAGGCACACAGTCGCAACCTCGCGATCCGAATCTGGTTACGTTCAATCTGTTGCGCGACCGAATCGTGGACTGCGTCGGGAAACCGTTCTTCGAGCAGGGCGGACAAGTTTGTGTCGTCATCTGTGCCGTTGTTAGCAACATGGACCAATGCTTGTTGGAACGCGAAACGAGCCACCGCGTGAACGTCGAACAAACCATCCGACTTATTGACGATGTGCGGGTCTTTGGGGCAAAAGTGATCTTCCTTTCGTCCTGTTTTGTTTTTGACGGCACAATCGGCTACTACAACGAGGAACATCCGGTTACACCCGTCAACGAATACGCGCGCCACAAGGTTGAAGTAGAAAACCACCTCCTAAAACATCATCCGGATGCATTCATAGCCCGGCTTGAGAAGATTGTTGGCGACGATCCGAATGACCGACAGTTGCTTTCCAATTGGCACAAGTTGCTGCGAGCGGGCGAGCCGATTGTGTGCATTAGAGGATCATTGCTATCGCCCACTTACGTCAAAGATGTCGCGCAGGCTTTCGTGATCGCCTGCCAGAAGAAACTTGCAGGCATCTACCACGTCTCCAATTCCGAATTCTTTTATCGTGACGAACTGGCGCGACAATTCTGTTACGCCATGGGCCAGTTCCCGAACGTCGTTTCACGCCCTTTGGAAGAATTCGCGTTTCCTGACAAACGGGCGCTCAAGTGCTATCTGGACGGGTCGAAATTTGTCGAGGCCAGCGGATTGAGGTTCACGCCGATGCGCAAGGTGTTTCGCGGGTTTAGGCAAAACGCGGCCACGATTGCTTTTTGAAGAATGTCACTGTGCCCCATTTGTTGCCCGTTTCAATTTAAGCTTAACAAGTTATGCATCCAAAAATTGGACCGCGCGAAGTCGTTTATCAGAACCCATACCAACTGATCTACCGGGTTAACGCGCAGTTTGATGGATTCGCCAAGGATATTTATGTCCTTGATTGTGGGCGGCGTGTCGGCGTGGTGATTCTGCGCGGAAAGGAGGTCCTACTGGTTCGTCAGTATCGCCTGCTTGTTAACGACATGGCCTGGGAGATCCCTGGCGGCAAAGTTGATCCTGACGAAACCCCGGAAATTGCGGCATGCCGGGAAGCACTTGAGGAAGCATGCCTCCGCTGCAGAAGTGTGAAGCCTCTGCTCTATTTTCATCCAGGTCTCGACACATGCGATAATCCAACCTTCATGTTTCTAGCCGATGAGTTTGAGGAGGTGTCTGAGGATAACTTTGATTCCCGTGAGGTGTCCGAGCGCGTTTGGATTCCGCTGGAGGAATGCATTCGCATGGTCTTTGCCGGCAAAATCGTGGATAGTCTGACCGTTGCGGCGCTTCTTGCCACGTACCTGCGCGAGCAACACCCGGAAATGACCAAGTCTTGACCCTTGGGGCTCTCGTGTGCTGGGAGTGCGGTTTGCTGGCCCCGCCTGGGTGCATTTATTCTGCGCTTCTCAAGCGCGTTGCTATACTTGCTTTGAATTCGAGTTTTCCGTTATCGTAACGCTTGGGATGCGTGGGTCGGAAGGTAGTGATGCACATGATTTCGAGGGTGCTTCGTCCCGCTATGTGAGATGAATTTCTCCCAATGGTCGGCAAGGTGACGGGCGATTCCGCATGCCTTGGAAATGGGCGGGCATTTGAGTTGTTGGAAGTCAATTTATGAAATCAGATACCAGAGAGCCGCAGTATCAGCCATGCTTCGATCATATTAAGAGGTTTGGTCGCGCTGATCTCGGTGTGATGCACAGCCATTCTTGGGACATTGATCCCAAACACCTTCTGTTTTCCCTCTCTCGCTACAAGTTCGTGGCCAAAATGCTGACGGGACGGAAGAACGTCCTGGAAGTTGGCTGTGCGGACGCGTTTGCCTCGCGTCTTGTGCGCCAGACAGTGCAGAAGCTGACGGTTAGCGATTTTGACCCAGTCTGGATTGCCGAGGCTGAACGACGAAACAATAAGTCGTGGGACTACACTAGCAAGGTTCACGATATGCTGGAAGCCCCGCTCTCCAATGGTTTTGACGGCATTTACGCCTTGGACGTGTTGGAACATATCGCGCCGGAAGATGAGGTTCGTTTCCTCCGCAATGTTTGTGCGTCCCTAGCCGAAGACGGTGTGGTGATCTTGGGCACGCCGTCTTTGCAATCCCAGGTTTTTGCGTCCGAAGCCAGCAGAGCCGGGCATGTAAATTGTAAGGACGGTGACTCGCTAAAAGCGTCGCTTCAGCCTTTCTTTGGGTCTGTGTTTGTATTATCCATGAACGACGAAGTAATCCACACGGGCTTCTTCCCCATGGCGCATTACCTCTTTGCCCTTTGCAGCAATCGCAAGTTGTCATGAGCCTGCACTCCTGAGTCGCGCGTGATTCAGAGCGCGTTCCCCCTGTGAGCACCTCTCCCCAAACCATCACCACCGCCTGTCACGTCTGCGGTTCAACTGAACTGGAACTGTCGCCGGCCTACGTCGCATTCCACCGCGTCACTTCCGACTGCAAACCCTGGCCTCCAGGCGGCCAATTGGCGCGTTGCCACGCCTGCGGCTTCGTCCAGACGCCCATCACGCCGCAGTGGCAGGCGGAAGCGGACCAGATTTACGCCGGCTACACGATTTATCACCAAAGCGGCGGGGCGGAACAGAATGTTTTTCAGGCTCGCAGCGGCGCCGGCAAGCCGCGATCCGAACAGCTCATCCAGGCTCTGCGCGCCGCGTGCCCGCTGCCCGGGCAGGGACGGTTGCTGGACGTCGGTTGCGGCAACGGCTCGTTCCTGTCGGCTTGGAGCCGCTCGATTCCAGGCTGGAGCCTGTGCGGGACGGAAGTCAGCGAGAAGTACAAGGCACAGATCGAAAGCATTCCGGGGGTCGAGCGATTGTTTACCGGTGACATCGCAGATGTTCCGGGAACCTTCGATGTCATTTCGTTGATTCACGTGCTGGAACACATTCCTTATCCGGTGGCGTTCCTGCGACGGCTGCGGAAGAAGCTGAAGCCGGATGGGCTGTTGTTCATCGAGGTGCCGGATTGCCAGCAGAATTGTTTCATGCTGCTCGTGGCCGACCATTGTTCGCATTTCTCGCCCAACCTGCTGGCGGGCGTGGTGAAGGCCGCCGGCTTCGACGTGCGGCATGCCACCAACCAGTGGGTGGCCAAGGAGGTCAGCGTGGCGGCCCGGCCGGACCCGAACGACGATGAAGGCTGCAAGGTCAACCTGCCTGAATCCGATTCACTGCAAGTGTTTAATGGCTGGCAGCAGTTGCGGCAAATCCTGGCGAAGGTCGAACCGCTGGCCCGACGGCCGAACTTCGGTTTGTTCGGCACAGCCATCGCCGCAACCTGGCTGGACGCGCAACTGAATCGGGCCGCGCGCTTCTTTGTGGACGAGGATTTGAACCGCGTGGGCAAGACTCATCTGGGACGGCCCATTTTATCGCCGGCTGACGTGCCGGAGCAGGCCACGGTCTTTGTGGCCTTGCCGCAACCGCTGGCCGGAAATGTGGCGGCGCGTTTGCAACGGTTGGACAGGGGATTGCGCGTGGAACTGCCATGAGAAGGGCCGTGTTCCTGGACCGCGACGGCGTGTTGGTGGAGGACGTGGATTTGCTCACGCGTGCGGATCAATTGCGCCTTCTGCCCGGCGTTCCCTCTGCGCTTAACGCATTGCAGAGCGCCGGATTCGCCCTGGTCGTGGTCAGCAACCAACCCGTCGTTGCGCGCGGGTTGGCCACCGTGCAGGAGGTTGAGGCAATTCATGCAGAGTTGGACGGACTCATTCACGCCGCCGGCGGGCCGGCCATGGACCGATTGTATTTTTGCCCGCATCATCCGAAGGGCACGCTGCTGGCGTATCGGGTGGATTGCGATTGCCGCAAACCGAAGCCCGGCCTACTGCTGAAGGCGGCGCGGGAGTTGAATCTGGGTTTGCGGGCCAGTTTTATGGTGGGCGACCGGATCACGGATATCATCGCTGGCGCGCGGGCCGGTTGCCGCACAATCCTCGTTCAAACCGGCAAACATCTGGAGAAACCGATTGAAACCAGCGAGCCACTCGACACAACCATTGAACCGGATTATGTCGGCGCAGATTTGCCGGCAGCGGTGGAGTGGGTTCTCAAGCAATGCAGAATGCAGAATGACAAATGACAAAGGAAGCATCCAAAGAGGCTGAACGAGCGCAACATTCTGCATTCTACATTCTGCATTTTGCATTTCTCCCATGAAGGCCATGGTTCTTTGCGCCGGTTACGGCACGCGGTTGGGTGAACTCACGCGGGAGATTCCCAAGCCCATGTTGCCGCTCGATGGTCAGCCAATGCTGGCCTATCTCATCGCCCACCTGAAACGACACAGTTTTGATCAGATTGCCATTAACCTCCATTTCAAGCCGGAGTTGATTCAAAATCACTTCGGCGACGGTTCACGTCTCGGCGTGAAACTCACGTATTCACAGGAGGCCGCTCTGCTCGGCACGGCGGGCGGGCTGAAGAAGGTGGAGGCGTTGTTTCGCAACGAACCGGCTTTTCTCGTGCAATACGGCGACATTCTCACGGATCAGGATTTCAGGGCGATGATGCGATTTCACCGCGAGCGAGACGCTTTGGCCACTCTGCTGGTGCATCAAAGGATGAAGTCCAACAGCATCGTGACGCTGGATGACGAGCGCCGCATCACCAGTTTTCTGGAGCGTCCGACCGACGAAGCCCGGCAAGGCCAGACCTCGCCCTGGGTGAATTCCGGAGTCTGCGTATGCGCCCCGGAAATCCTCGATCACATTCCGGTAAACACGGCTTGCGATCTGCCCCGGGATGTTTTCCCGAAACTCGCCGTCACGGGGCGCCTGTTCGGCTTTCCGTTGTCCGGCTATCGTTGCGCGGTGGATTCGCCAGAGCGGTTGGCCGAAGCACGGGCCGCGCTGGCGGAAGGGCGTTGTCACATTTCGCTTTCCGGGTAATCCCGCCTGCTTTACAAGAGCCACCGATGAATTTGCCGACGCTTTCGGTTGTGATACCGAATTACAATCACGCGAAATATCTGCCGCGTTGTCTGGGTGCATTGCTGGGCCAATCCATGCAACCACAGGAGATCATCGTGGTGGACGATGCCTCCACGGACAACAGTGTTGAAGTCATTCGAGAATTCGCCAGCAAGCATCCCATCATCAGGCTGCTCCAGAACGACCGGAATCGGCGTGTCATGGAAACCACCAATCGCGGGATTGATGCGGCGGCAGGTGAGTTTGTGTTTCTGCAAGCGGCGGACGACGAAGTTCTGCCGGGCTTCCTCGAAAAGTCGCTTCGGCTGCTGGCCCAGCATCCCAACGCCGGCTTGTGTTGCACGATCGGTGATTGGCACGAGTGGCGCAGAGACGGCACTCTGAGGTTGAGGTGGCAGATGGGCGCGGGCATGACCGACCGACCGGCTTATCTTTCGCCGCAGGAAGTCGTGCGATTGGAGCAGAAAGGACGATTGTTCATTCCCGGCCACACGGCGATTTACCGGCGCGAGGCTTTGATCAAGATTGGCAAACTCAGACCAGAATTAAGTCTTCATAGCGACTGGTTCACCACCACAGTGCTGGCCCTCAGACACGGGGTCTGTGTGGTGCCTGAACCCCTGGCGGTCTTCAACATTGAACCCAACACCTTCTATCAGGACACTCGCCGTGACCGGGCGAAGAATGAAGCGGCCATCGAGCAGGCGATGAAGCTGCTCGCGTCGCCCGCTTATGCCGATGTGGCGGGACTGCTGACCGAAGCCGGGTCGCTTTACCTGTTTGGCTGGGCAGGGTTGCGCGTGCTGCGCCGGCACGAGGAATTCCATCGCTTCCGAACGCCGCGGTATCTGCGCAAGGTGGTGTGGCACGCCACCCGGGTCTGGCTGAAGAATCATGCCCCGGCAAGCCTCGTGAACTGGTACGCCAACCTCGCGGGCTATCGCGCGCGTGCCACAAAGCCGCAGTCAAACCGAGCGAACTGCTGATTAACCGCGCTTGGAGATTCGCGCGAAGGATCTACTGTTGCGGAAAGAGAATGCCCGATTGAAGCGGGAGAACCGCAGGGAGTCCAGTACTCTGGCCAGACGCGGCGCATTGTTCAGCATCGCGCTTTTGAAACGTTCCAACGTTTGCTTGCCGGACGGATTCCGCTGGATTCCTTTCGTCGTGCTGTCCGCCCAGGCAACTGCGTAATCGCTCTGTTGCGGCGTCTCTTGAAACAGCGGTTTAACTTCAATCCGCCTGGCCCACACGAAAAGGATGACGGGGGACGAATTGATGAGTGTGACGCGGGCGCGGGCGGCTTCCGGATCCGTTACAGCGAACCAGCGCCGCCGCGGTCCTTGTTCGACAGCCACGCAGTGTTCGACGTGGAAGCCGTTTTGCGGCGAGAGCACGCGAAAGAAAAGCTCCGGGCTGAATTGATAAAAGCCGTGACCGAAATAGTTGTTGGCCGGCGTTTGCGCGAAGAAGCAGCCGCCAGGTTTGACCATCTCCATGCAATTCCGAATGGCGACGGGAAAATTGAAGACATGTTCCAGTGTGCCGACGTCGCAGACCACGTCATAGGCCTCCTTCCATTCAGCCGGAATGGGTTGATTCATGTCGTGAACGTGCGTTGCTCCTTCAAACTTGCTCGCATCGAATGTGTGCAGGGTTTTGGCGCCGAGCATATCCCAGAATGCCTCGGAGTAGGCGGGATACTCCTTCGTGAACAGGTTGGGGAAAGCGTAGTGCGGAAGACCGGACTCCTTGAGTAGATTACGCATTTCGCTCCCGCTGATGAATAGGTGCTGCCTTCCCAGAGTTGCGCAACGTTCAAAGCACACTGCCTCGCGTCGCCGGGCGAGCAGAAATCGCGCTGTTTCAGTATCTATTCCCATTTGGTTAGTTCAATTTCCGAACGTATTTGCGAGGTTATCTAATGCGGAAGGAGGCTACCTGGGCCATAAGCAAAGTAAAGCCGATCTCCCCAAGTCATCTGCTCAGGTCAACCGTGATCGAAAGACTTTTAACTAGCTTCGCGTTTTTGTGGACCTAATATCCACCTCCAGCAATCGAGTCTTTCTGGATATGAGCCGAGATCGCGCCAGCACAGGTTGGAGAATTAGTGCAGGAACTGCCAAGCGGGCAGGATTCATTCTGCTGCTTCTTGTGGTTCTGAGTGTTCTGTTCTGGCGCAGCTTTCATCCAGCATGGGTTGTTTTTTCCAATGATGGTCCTTTGGGAGCGTTAATGGCTGCACGCTCTCAAGTGCCTGCAACACTTCTGGGTAGCTGGACTGACCTGAGTAGTTACGGTTTTCGGGACAGCGGCGCACTGCCAAATCTCACATTTGTGTTGCTTTGGCTTGCAGGACCAGTGGGCTTTTCAAAGTTCTATGCCCCGTTCACGTTGTTCTTCCTGGGTACTTGTGCCTGGTTCTTCTTTCGTCAGCTTCGCTTGGGAAATCTGGCCTCAACCGTGGGGGGCCTCGCCGCGGCGCTCACTCCGGACTTTTTTGGCGTGGCCTGCTGGGGTGTTGGCACGCAAGCGATTTGCTTTGGATTGAATTACCTCGCGCTGGGTCTGGTCGTGAGTCCGCATCCGCTGCGGCCCTGGATCCGATATCCGCTGGCGGGACTGGCGGTGGGCATGGGCGTCACGGAGGCTTATGACATTGGGGCCATCTTCAGTGTCATCACGGCGCTGGCCGTGGTGGTTCACGCGCTGTTGGGCGAAGGCCCGCCGGTGAAGCGCCTGTTGCAAGGCGGCGGGCGGGTGGCGATTATCGCGGTGTTTGCGGCGTTCATTTCGGCGTCCGCCTTGTCGAGCTTGATTGGCACACAGATCAAAGGCGTGGTCGGCACAGAGCAAGACCAGCAGACCAAACAGGAACGCTGGGATTGGGCCACGCAATGGAGTTATCCCAAGGCGGAAACGCTTAACATCGTCGTGCCCGGATTGTTCGGCTATCGCATGGATACGCCGGACGGCGGTGCTTATTGGGGCTTTGTCGGGCGCGATCCGTCCTGGGACCGCTATTTTGCTGACGGCAAGCAGGGCCAACCGCCGCGCGGTCCAATTCGTTATGGGGGCGGCAGCAGTTACGCCGGCATCATGGTGTTGCTGGTGGCGGCGTGGGCGGTGGCGCAATCGTTTCGCCGGGAGAAATCGGTCTTCAGCGTCCGCGAACGCCAACTCCTGTGGTTCTGGGCCGGGCTGGCGGGGGTCAGTTTGCTGTTGGCGTATGGCCGGTTCGCGCCGTTCTATCAATTGTTCTACGCGCTTCCTTACGCGTCCACCATTCGCAATCCCGTCAAGTTCATCCACGTGCTGCAATGGGCGTTGCTCGTGATCTTCGCTTACGGGTTGGGCGGATTGAGTCGGCGCTATCTCACGGCCACCGCCGCCGCGCCGCGCAATTTGGTGTCGCACGTGCAGGCTTGGTGGGCGAGGGCGGACGGCTTCGACCGCAAGTGGGTGCGCGCGTGCCTCATGCTCCTTGCCGTGAGTGTGCTCGGCTGGCTCATCTACGCCTCGTCGCAAAAAAGTCTCGTGCGCTATTTGCAGGAGGTGATGTTTGACGCGGACACCGCCAAAGTCCTTGCCAGTTTCAGCGTCCGGCAGGTGGGCTGGTTCATCGCGTTGCTGGCCGCGGCGGTGGGGCTGCTGGTGGTGTCGTTGAGCGGTTATTTCAGCGGTCGCAAGGCACGCCTCGGCGCGGTGCTATTGGGCGTGTTCGTGGTGGTGGACCTGGCGCGGGTCGGTTCGCATTGGGTCAACACCTACAACTGGAAGGAGAAATACGTGGCGGCGGCGGACAATGGGGTGATTGAATTTCTGCGCCAGAAGCCGCATGAACAACGCGTCACGGTCTGGCCATTCTCCCTGCCCGGACAATTCGCAATCATTCAACAAATGTACGGCGACTTGTGGCTGCAACATCTGTTTCAATACTACAACATTCAGTCACTTGACATCATCCAAATGTCCCGGATGCCGCAGGACGTGGCGGCGTTCGAAGGCGCGTTGACGTATGACAACACGCCCGCCACGTTGCATCGCGTGGTCCGACGCTGGCAATTGACGAACAGCCGTTACTTGATCGGCGCCGCCGGCCTCATCAACACGTTGAACACGGAGATTGATCCGCAACAGCGATTCAAGCTGCTCAAGACCTTCGACGTCGCGCCGAAGCCGGGCGTGCTCAACCCAACCCGTTTTGAACAGCTTGCGGTGGTGGAGTCCCCGCAGGGTCGGTTTGCCCTATTTGAGTTTTCCGGCGCGCTGCCGCGGGCGAAGCTTTACTCGAACTGGCTGGTGAGTACCAACGACGAAGCCACACTCACCCGACTGGCCAACAAGGACTTTGATCCCGCGCAAACCGTCATGGTGGCTGAACCGCTGCCGGTCATGCCCAACAGCGATTCGGCGAGCACCAACGGCGGTACGGTGGACTTTGTCAGCTACGCGCCCAAGCACCTCGTGCTGCGCGCCAACGCCACGGCCCCCGCGGTGCTGCTGTTGAATGACAAGCATGATCCCAACTGGCAGGTGACGGTGGACGGCCAGCCGGCGGAGTTGTTGCGCTGTAATTACATCATGCGCGGGGTGTACCTCGAACCGGGCGAACACACGGTGGAATTTCAGTTCCGACCACCGGTGGATGCGCTTTACATCAGTCTGGTCGCGATCGTGTTCGGGGTGTTGTTGACAGGCATCGCCATCGTCAGTATTCGCCAACGGCCGGTAGCGGCATCAGGCCCGGGTAACAAGATGATCTGAAGCTTCCGTTGCCGGCTCGAGTTTCATGGGATGGTCGTGATCAAGAGACTCGCGGCAGATGCGGAAAAAGTCCTCGCGCGTTTGGCAGCGGCGAATTTGGTGGAGAAACCGGCCGCCCGGGCCGACGCCCTCGCCGAGATAGTTCATGAACTTTTTCATGCGCTCCACCTGAATCCTTTCCGGCGCGTCAAAGCTCGCTTGTGATTCCCACAAGGTGGAGATGTAATCAAGCACGTCGTGACCAAGGGGAAAAGTCAACGGCTCGCCGCGCAACCGCTGGCGAATCTGGTTGAACAGCCACGGGCTGCGAATCACGCCGCGTCCGATCATCAATCCGCGCGCCTTGGTGTGCGCGAGCACGTCCAACGCTTGGTCGGCGGAATACACATGGCCGTTGGCGCACACGGGACATTTCATCGCCTCGGCCGCCTGCCCGATGAGAAAATAATGAACCGGCAGCCGATACATCTGCGCCACGGTGCGTGCGTGAACGGTGAGCAGATCAATCGAATGCTTCGCGAAGATTGGCAGCAGCGCGTCGAACTCCGACGATGACGCGAAGCCCACGCGCGTCTTGACGGTGAACTTGATGCTGACGGCCTCACGCAACGCGCCGAGGATGGAATCAATGCGCTGTGGCTCACGAAGCAAGCCGCCACCCGCGCACTTTTTGTAAACGATCGGTGCGGGGCAGCCGAGATTGAGGTCAATCGCGGCCACCGGGAGCTGTTGCAGTTCCTTGGCCGTGCGAATCAGTGATGGGATGTCATTGCCAATCATCTGCGCCACGACTGGCCGGTCCGTGGAATTTTGCTCGATGGATTCGACAATCCATTTCTCCAACCGCGACGTGGCGTGAACGCGGAAGTATTCGGTCCAATAAACATCCGCGCCGCCGTAACGGTGCATGAGTTTCCAGAAAGCGCCGTCCGTCACGTCCTGCATGGGTGCGAGGGCGAGGAATGGTTCCGGGCCGCGAAGAATCGAATCCAAGTCGGTCACAAGACCAACTGTGCCCAGGAGACAGTGAAGCCGGAAAGTAATTTGGAAGCGGCCGGCTCACCTTGTTCGGCCAGGGCGTGGAGTTTGAAAGCGCCTCCCTCCAGCGCATAGACTTCGATGGTTCGCGCCTCCGGATCCACGATCCAGTACTCGCGGACCCCGAATCGTTCGTAGAGTTCCTTCTTGTCCACGCGATCCCGGCGGCGGCGGCCGGGTGAAAGGACTTCCACGGCGAGGTCCGGCGCGCAACGCACCCGGTCGGTGACGAGGTGCAGGCGCGATTTGGCGATGAAGAAAACATCCGGCTGAACCACCTGCCGCTGAGTCAGGACGACGTCGAGTGGGCTGAGGAAAACCTTGCCCAGTTTCTTCCGCACGACGAATTCGCGCAACTCGCGGGCAAAATTGAAGACAATGTCCTGATGATTGGGATTGGGTGTCGGCGACATAATGAGTTCTCCATCCCAAAGTTCCATTGGCAGGTTGGACTCGGGCAATTCGGCGACCATTTCATCATAGGTCCAAAGCCGCTTCTTCGCGGCGGGCCGGGGTAGAGTTGCTGTTGCCATGACTGCAACTAAGCTGAATTCGGCCGGAAAATCAAACGGCTTCTGTCGGACGATCTTCACGGCAGATGAAGCTCGCCAGCGATCCGGCCGCGTACGTGATAGTTGAACCGATCAACACATACCATTGCCAGGAGACTTTAAGTTGCAGCCACACAAAGGTCATGCAGGCGATTCCCGTTATCACGCCGACCAGCGCCCCGTTCGGCCCGACGCGCCGCGTCAGAGTGCTGAGGAGAAACAGACCCAGGATCGGGCCATTGGTGAACGAAGCCACGGCCAGCACTGCGTCCACGCCTCGTCCTTGCATGGCAATGGCGATCATGGCCACCGTGATCTGCACCGCTCCCCAACCCGCCGTCAGCCACCGCGACACGTTGAGATAGTGTTGGTCGGATTTGTCCGGCGCGAACAATGGCCGATAAAAGTCCGTCACCGCCGTCGCGGAAAGCGAGTTGAGCGAACCGGACAACGTGCTCATCGCCGCCGCAAAAATGGCCGCCACTACGAGGCCAATCAGGCCGTTGGGTAGTTGTGTGACGATAAAATGCGGAAACACGCGGTCGGCTCTGGCCGCGACTTCCGGTGGCAGCGGACCGGCCTGCTGGTAGAACACGAACAACATGACGCCGATGAGCAGGAACAACGCGAACTGCGCCAGAATCACCACACCGCTGGTCAACAGCGCCGCGGTGGCTTGCTTCGCGCTCCGCGCGCTCAGATAACGTTGAACCATCAACTGATCCGTGCCGTGCGTCGCCGTCGTCAAAAACGCGCCGCCGATCACGCCCGCCCAGAACGTATAACTCCGCGTGAGATCAAACGTGAAGTCAAACAGGGTGAACTTTTTGAATTCATTGCCCACGGACACCACTTCACTCCAGCCACCGGGGATTTGCCCGAGTAACACGAACGCCGCCGCCACCGCGCCGACGAGATACACCACCAGTTGAATGGCATCGGTCCAGATCACTGCCGCCATCCCACCCAGGTACGTGTAAGCAATCGTCACCACACCAATGATGAGAATCGAGACCGGGTCCGCCCAACCAGTCAGCGCCACCAGCACAATCGCCGTGAGAAACAAGCGGATGCCATCCGCTATCGAACGCGTGATCAGGAACAGCGATGCGGCCGTGCGTTTAACCCGGCCGCCGAAGCGCTGATCCAACACCTGGTAAACCGTGAACAGTGCGCCCTTGAAATAAAGCGGGATGAACAGGGCGACGATGATCAGCCGCCCGATCAAGTAGCCGATGACGATCTGAAGGAAGGTGAAGTTTCCGCCGATTCCACCGGCGTTCGCGGCAAACGCAAATGCCGGCACGCTGATGAAGGTAACGGTGGAGGTTTCCGTGGCCACGATCGAACCCATGAGCGCCCACCACGGCGTATCGTTGCCCGAGAGAAAATAATCGCGGATGTTGCGTTGCTTCCGGCTGAACCACCAGCCCACGCCGAGCGTGCCCAGCATGTAAACGACAATGATGACAAGGTCGAGCGGATGCAGTTTCATCGTTCAAGATGCGACATTTCTGGGGAAGCCCAGGCACAAAGGCGAGGAAAATTTCCCCCGAAAATGAAATTGCGCCGGTTACGTTGTCGGAACGGGACGTCCGCCACTGGCACGGCTCACTGCTTGGCGAGTCTGTCACCAAGCGCTGCGGTCAACGCGTCCCTTCTCCGCGCCGCGTGCGGATTCAATCGCAGCAGCCGGGGATTCCACGCCAGACAGTAGCGCAACCGCAAGGAGTCAATAGAGGGCACGCGCACTCGGATAAATTGACCGGTGCCGCCGGCCGGATTGAGGAATTCCGGGAGAATCGCCGCGGCGCCCTGTTCATTGAGCGCGATTTGCGCTTCGACGAAACTTTCGCAAGCCAGCGCAGGCGCCTCATTCTTGAAGAACTCCAAGGCAGCGGGCGGCAGTTCACTCATTGCCAAGGCCATCGGCAGGGTGTGTTCCGACAACGCGCGCCGGACCTGTTGCGCCGAACGGCACAGTCTTCGTGGCACCCACAGGCGAAACCCGCAATGACCGAGTTCGGTGGTTCGCAACGGGCGGCTCAAGTGCTCCCGCGTCACCACGCCGAAATCCAGGGTCAGTTCGTGCAACCGCCGTTCGATGTCATGGTCGGAAACGGTTTCGACCTTGAACCGGATGCCCGCCCGTGTCGCGCCGGGCACGGCCAGCACCTTGAGCAGAAAGGCATGGATGAACGTGGCACTCGCCCCAACGCGATAAGTCTGCCCTTCGGCGAGGCAGCCGCGCTGGAAGTTGGACAATCCGAGCAGAAAGAAACGCGAGATGCGCGCCAACTCGCGACCTTGCGCCGTGAGTCGGACATGCTTCCCATGCCGCTCCACCAAGGCGGTCTGGAAAAAATCCTCCAGCTCCTTGAGTTGGCGGCTGTATTGGCTCTGCCGAACCGGATCGCCCTCGGCGGCGCGCACGATACTGCCGCCCGCGCCGACTTCGATCAGGGCGCGAAGCCGGTCGAGCGACAAACCCGATTGAGCCAGCAGTCGCGCAAACATAACTCGCCAGTCAGCCTATCCGCGATCATCGCGCTATCAACGCAAAATCCCGCGGGTAAGGTTGCGTCATGAATGAAAAACCAGAAATCACCCAAGCCCGTTACAATATCAACGCCCGGCTCACGCAGGCTGAAATCGCTGCCTTGGAGCAAATCCTCGCGGATGAACTTGAGGTGCGGATCGAACAACTCACGCCCGAGGCACAATTGAAAGCGGACCTGGGCGCTGACTCGCTTGACTTGGTTTCCATCGTCATGCGGGTGGAGGAGCGCTTCAACGTGGCAGTCACCGATGAACAAGCCGAAGGCGTGCAGACGGTCGAAGATCTTTGTGCCACACTGGCGAAAGTGCTGGGACGTGCGCCGGAGTGAACCGTTCGGAACGAAATTTGTGCCTGCTTCAGGCTGCAACCGGCTTCCTGACCAGCGATTCGACCGCGGCGGGCAGGGGCACACAAAGCTCGTCAAACAAATCGCGGTATTGCGCCTCGCCGCCGCCCAGTGATCGTGCCGCCGCCTGAATGAACCCCCGGGTCGTCTGTTGCGCGTAGCCCAGCAGGCCGGGCCGCAGTGGCAGCGAATAAACCGCCAGCGTCAAACCATAGACCAGCGTGTGCCAGCCCTGTGCCTGCCCGCTTTCCACTGCGTGCAGGTAACGCTGAACGATGCGCTCGTCGCGCAGGGGACGCAGCCGTTGCAGTTGCGCCTGCCCGACGCGCCGGCTGGCGGACGCAAGGTCGCGAAGCGCCGGTTCGTGGGAAATCCGCTGATCCAGGGCGACGAGTTCACGCGCGTGCTGGCTGGCCGCGTGGGTGTGCGCGGCGCTAATCGCCGGCAATTCATGCGGCAGCAGGATGTGCGTGTGATACCCCTGCAAAAAGTCGCGCAACGCACGCAGGTTGGCAACGGGCTGCAACGCGAGCGATTCGGCCAGCGCGTCCAATGACACCAAGCCGTCCGCCGAGCCAAGTTGTTCGACGAGCGGATGCGCATCGCCCAGCCATTCGGCAGGGTCGTGCGTCAATTGCGGTTGCGGCCTCAAGTTCATTCGTCGTATCACGGTCAACGTCGTTCGTCACTTTCATCGGGCGCATTTCCCGCGGGCAAATTCCTCCACGCTCCTGCGCTCGCGTCATGGGAAATAGCTAAGTCCGTGCCGCCGCGCATTGCGAGTCATAAAAGTCTGCGGGTGTGAGACCAAATTCTTCCGATAGAGTTTTCCGGCTTGCTTTTTGAGGTGTGTGTACCTAGTAGTCTAGTCACAATATGAATCCATCCAATAAAC
>JAANMV010000435.1_pt1 | contig 51818 bp, 41 predicted proteins | sample 7279661 | NCBI WGS metagenome assembly JAANMV01 (sample SAMN14094540, study PRJNA606508) | bioreactor metagenome | isolation source: A lab-scale SPAN reactor treating ammonium-rich wastewater day 121 | place: Ireland: Galway | collected 2017-05-16
CTGATTTGAATTAGTCTTCTTTCAGAAGGGTACTCGTGACTGACCTTATTTCATAATCGTTGCTGGACCTCGTTCAAAAAAGTGTCCGGTAGAGAAAATACTGAATACTGACCACTGACTACTGACTCCGCGGACGTAGCCGCCGGTAGCGCCAGCGGATTTCGATGGTGCGCAGCGCTGCCTCCAGTTTCACCGGCACTGTCATCTTCGATTTGCCGATGCGCCGATCCTCGAAATGGATGGGCAACTCCACCAGGCGATAGCTCAATTGCTGGCAGATGTAGGCCATTTCCACCTGGAAAACATAGCCGTTGGAGCGCACCGCGGCCAGATCGATCCCCTCCAGGGCGCTGCGCCGCCAGGCCTTGAACCCGGCGGTGCCATCCTGCACCTGCAACCCCAACAGCAGGCGGGTGTAGATGGCGTTGGCCCACCAACTGAGGAAGCGGCGCCACCAGCTCCAGCCCTCATCCAGCGTCCCTCCTTTGACATAACGGGAACCAATAGCCACATCTGCCTCCGCCAGGGCCGCTATCAGCCGGGGCACATAGTGCGGCGCGTGCGAGAAATCCGCATCCATCTGCACGATGGCAACCGCTCCCATCTGCAGCGCCCGTTTGAACCCGTCGATGTAGGAGACGCCCAGGCCGGGCATGCCCGTGCGGTGGATGACGGCAACCTGATCAGGATAGCGGGCGGCCAGTTGGTCGGCGATCTGCCCGGTGCCATCAGGCGAATTGTCATCCACCACCAGGATGCTCAGCCCCGGCAGATCCAGGCCCAGCAAAGCCGCGGCCATGTTCTCCAGATTGTCCGCCTCATTGTAAGTGGGGATCACGACGATGGTTTTGCGCGCTTGGGGGTCGGTGGCAAGGGAGTGGGCAGACACAAGCGCACATTATAGCGGGGCCGCGCGGGATGGTCAAAGCCGCGGGCAGTCAGGCGGCGCGGCAGATCTCACTTTTTCTGCGCGGTTTGCGCGGCTATTTCCCCTCGCCGGCGCGCCCCATCAATAGTTTGGCGGCGGAGGGGTGGTGGTGGCGATATCGTACTGCGGCGCCGGCGTGGGCGTGGGCATGCCGATTGTCAGCGCCGCCGGCGTGGGCGTGGGCGAAGGCGGCGGGGGTGGGGGCGTGTCTGTGGGGGGGAGGGGCGTGGCGGTCGGGGGGACAGAGGTCGGCGTCGCCGTCGGTGGAATCGGGGTGGGCGTGGCCGTCGGGGGGACGGGTGTCGGCGTGGCCGTGTCTGCCGGGACTTGTGTGGGCGTGGCTGTCGGCAGGATGGCTGTGGGCGTGGCCGTATCTGCCGGGCCTGGGGTGGGCGTGGCGGTGGGCGCTGGGGTGGGTGTGGCGGTGGGCGCTGCTGTCGGTGTGGGCGTCGGGGTCGCCGTGGGCGGGCGCACCACCACCCGATCGGCCAGGATGACGCCATCGGGCCGTTGGCGGCCTGCGATCTCCACGAACGCGCCCACCTGCAACACGCCGGCCACCACAGCATCGGAGATATCCACGCTGCGGCCCCGCACGATGATTCTGTCCCCCTGCATCGCTTCGATCTCGCCATCGAAGCTGACCTGGGGCAGTTCCGACGCCTCGATCAGGTCGGCGATGGCGGTGACGCCGTCCGAGTCCCAGTGCCCGGTCACGGCAGCCTGGCCGCCGACATACACGTAGCCGTTGATCTGCGTGCTGCTGACGATCAGGAAGCGCCGGCCGTTTACGGTGATGGCCTCGCTGCTGTACGCGGTGACTTCGCCACTGGCGGTGACGCGTTCACCCGCGGGCTGGCCCGGCGTGGGCGCGGCCACAGGCGTGCTTTGTACCGCGATCGCCAGGGCCACCTTGACGCCATCCTGCTCGACGTATTGCACCATCACGCTCGATTGCAGGGGGATGCCCGCGGCGCTGACGCCTGCGCCCAGCAGGAAGGTCTCGCCGCTGACGGTAATGCGATCCGCGGCGCTGGCGGTGAGAATGCCGTTGAAGATGAGAACAGGAGGGCGCGTGGGCTGGATCGTGCCCGTGGGCGACGGTGTGACTGTGGTTGTAGCGGTGGAGGTGACGCTGGCCGTGGCTGTGGGCGTCGTCGTGGCGGCCAGGGCAGATGGCCGGCTGGGCCGCGGGGTAGCCGGCCGCGGGGTGGGGGGCCGCGGGGTCACCGCCGCGGGCGTGTCGGTGGGCAGCGATTGTAGGGAAGCGCCGGGCAGCAGGGGCGGCGTGGGCGTGGGCGTCATTGTGGCCGTAGGCGTGGGCGCTTGCGCCGGCGCCATCTCCCAGCGCTCCAGGCGAATGACGCCATCCGCGCCGGCGTGGCCGACGATGAGTAGATAGGCGCCGGTGGGCAGGGCGGCGAACTCGGCGCTGGCCGCGCCCGCGTCCACCCAATAGGGGCCCACCCGCCACAGGCCGTCCATCTGACCTTGTAGGCTGCCGAGATAATCGACCTGCACCTCTCGGCCTTGCTCCAACACCTTTTCGATCTCCTGCACGCGGCGATCGTTGTTGCGCGCCAGCAAGTCGGCGCGCTCTTGCTGATCGAAAGTGAGCAGGATCTGCACATTTTCGGCCGCGCGCTTGAGCGGATACAGGGCTTCGCCGGGCAGGGCCGCGGCCGAGACGGTCACGCCCGTGCCTACGCTGATGGCGAGGAAGAGCAGCAGAATGATCGCCGCCGTGGCCCAGGCAGGCACAGGCCGGGGCTGGAAGAGGGCGAGGAGCTGTTGCCACCAGGGGGCCGCGACCGTAACCTGACGGCGGGCCGGGGCCGGGCGAGCGACGGCCGGTTGGGCCGGGGCCGCGACAGGAGCCGCGGCAGGGGTCGCGGCAGGGGCCGGCAAGGAAGCCATCATCCGCGCGCGTGCGCGCGCCAGCGCCGCGGTGGCATCGGGCGGGGGCGCGGCCTGGGCCCGCAATTGCGTTACCAAGGCCGCCATCGCTGCCAACTCCGCCCGCGACGAATCGGTCGGCGGGGGCGCTTCCCCCTCCGGGCCTTCGATCATCTCGGCAAAGAGATCGTGCAGCAGTCGTTCGTCGCGGGTCATAGGAGAGAATCTTCGAGGAAGCGTCGCATGCTGGCGACGCCCCGATATTGCAGGGCCTTGATCGCGCCTTCGGTCTTGTCCAGGATCAGGGCCACTTCGGCGATGCTGTAACTTTCGAGGAAGCGCAGCGTGATGACCTGGGCCTGTTCTTCGGTGAGCGTATTGATGGCGCGAATCAACGCCTCACTGTCCAGATTGGTCGCTGCGACCTGATAGGGATCGTGGTCGTGCGCGGGGATGTGGGGGGAATCGTCGATATCGGAGAAGGTGGCTTGACTGCGCTTACGGTATTGATCAATGACCAAATTGTGAGCGATGCGGTAAAGCCAGCCGGAAAAAGACGTTCGCCATCCTTTACCTCCCTGCACGGATTCGATCATACGCAGAAACACCTGACCGGTGAGATCTTCGGCGACAGTGGCGTCGCTGACCCGGTGATAGATGTAACTGTGTATTTTCGGCGCGTACAGATCGTAGAGGGAACCGATAGCAGCCGGATCGCCGGAGGCGGCCCGTTCAACCAGGGTTTCCTCGTCCACAGAGGTCGGGGGCAACGTCTGCTTGGTACTCAAGACGGGAGTTGAGGGAAAAAGCTACGGCGAAAAGAAGGCGCTCTGCCAAGAATGAGTGTTGCTAAGCAAGAATTAAGGTAACTGTCCGGTGGCAAGATCGCGGCGCTGTGTGCCAATCTGTGGCCGATTCTGCGCTGCGGCTGGGCCGCGACTTGCGCCTATTCCCTAACGGGCTGGCGCAGGACGGTTTTCAACCTTTCCGGCGCAGTCCTTTGGGGATCGCTCAAATATATTTCATGATGCTTGCCGCCCAAGGCATAACCGCTTTCCATGATGAAATCGTGTAGTTTGGTTATTGTCGGTTCTTCTGCAGCATAAGGGCCAATATGCATAATCTGGGCGGATAGTCCTTCGTGATAGGACGCGAGTCTTACTCTATATAGCGCCGTAAGATTTTTCTTTCGCCCGACTTCAGCCAATGCTTCCGTGCATAATTCAGCTGTGATAAATTCGGGCTGCATAATCATCGCTGTCCACTGCCAGATTTCCTTGTTATTCATACTGAATTGACTTGGATCTTCTGTCCACCAAAGCCCTTCTAGTGGCATTACAGCATAATCCACGCCACTGCTCTTCTTAATGCTGAATTTTAGAGTGTAAGACAGGGAAAATAGTGCTTCTAGTGCTTGTTGGTATGCTACGGAAGCATTTGGATCGCCGGCGCCATCGATCATCAGAAAGTTCATTTCCGGAACATCCACCACCGAAACTTGCTGGACGGACGGGCTGTAAAGGTGTTTCAAGTCTTTCTTGAGATCGACCTTTTCCATAGTGATGCTACTTTTGTATTCTGAAGCCGCTTGACAAGTGATGGCGCAAAGGCGGCGCGGGTCAGGAGGGGGGACGCGTCTGCGCCCAGACCGAGTAGATGCGTTGCAGCACCGTGATCCCGGCCACCAGCGCCACCAGCGCCAGCCCGTAGATCGGGGCATTCAGCGCCAGCCCCGCGGCCAGGATGATGAAGCGCTCGACGCGTGTGCCTACGCCGACTTTGCATTCCAGGCCCAACCCCTCGGCGCGGGCGCGGGTGTAGCTGACGAGATAGCTGGTGATCAGGGCGGCGAAGGCCAGCATCACACCGAGCGTGCTGCCCTGCTGCGCCGCCCATACCCCCAGCGCACCCAGGACAATCGCCTCGCCCATGCGATCGAGGGTGCTGTCCCAGAAGGCGCCGAATTTGTTGCGGATGCCCATCTGCCGCGCCAGGGTGCCATCGACTGCATCGGCGCCGGCAGCAAGGACATAAACGAAGCCCGCGGCCACCACGTGGCCCTCGACGATCAGGTAGGCGACGACGATGCTGAGCAGCACGCCCAGCAGGGTGATGACATTCGGTGTGATGTGCAGCAGGTGAAATAGGGAGGCTATAGGCTCCAAGATGAAGCGAAATGTACGACGACCCCAGTCGGTGAGCATAAAAGATCCTTGAGAGGGCGCAAGAACAGCAGAACGGAACGGTTGGCGACTGTTGTCAGGCCCACCAGAGCAGATGGGGGGTGTGAATCCGCTGCTGTCTGGCGCCAACCAGCCGCCTGCTTCCCGCGATAGGCGTGATCTGGCTGACACGCGGGTGGAAAATAGTGTACAATATGGTAAAGTTGAGTGTCAAAGACGCCAAAATCCCGGAATCCTCCGTCCATTTCCCCTGGTTTGTTCACGTGCTTTTCCGACGTTCCGATACTGCCCGACTTCAATACGCCGTGCAATTGCTGCGGCAGGCCGGTTCGGTGGCTGTGCTTACCGGCGCCGGCATTTCCACGCCCTCCGGCATCCCCGATTTTCGCTCTGCCTACAGCGGGCTGTGGAACCAGATCGATCCGATGTTGGCGGCCTCGATCTGGGCGTTTTATGATCAACCGGAGCGCTTCTATGCCTGGATGTTGCCGTTGGCTCAGCGCATCCTGACGGCGTTGCCCAATCCGGCGCATCTGGCGCTGGTGGAGTTGGAGCGCCTGGGCAAGGTGGAGGCGGTGATCACACAGAATATCGACGCGTTGCACCAACGGGCAGGGTCGCGGCGCGTGCTGGAATTGCATGGGCATTTGCGTTCGTTGACCTGTCTGCGCTGCGGGTTTCGGGGCGATGCGGAACCGTTCTTGCAGCCGTTTGTGCGCCACAATCATCTGCCCCGCTGCCCAGAGTGTGCGGCTGTGCTCAAGCCAGACGCGGTGCTGTTCGGCGAACCGCTGCCGGAGGATGCCGTCCTGGCCGCGCAGGAGGCGGCGCTGCGCTGCGATGTCATGCTGGTGGTAGGCTCTTCGCTGGAGGTGATGCCGGCAGCGGATCTGCCGGCGCTGGCCGCGCGCCGCGGCGCGCAGTTGATTTTTGCCAACCGTGGGCTCACGCCTTACGATCATCTGGCCGATGTGATTCTGGAGGAGGATGTGGCCTGGACCTTGCCGCGGCTGGTGGAGGGGGTGAGGGATGGAGAGGGGAGATAGAGATAGAGGGGGGAGAGAGAGGGGGGGCTGCGTAAAACGTGAAACGTAAAACGTAAAGCGTGGGGCGTAAAACGTGAAACGTGAAACGTGGGGTTAGGGCAGCCAGACCAGGTGTTCTTCCCACCAGCCGCGCCAGACGAATTCAGGCTCACCCGCGGGCGGGGGGCCGAGGCTGCCAGGCAGGGGGAAGAGTTGGCGCGGGCTGCGGCCATCGGCGTTCATCGCCCACAGGCCCCACTGGCCGCTGCGGTCGGAGAGGAAGGCGATGCTGCGGCCATCGGGAGACCAGGCAGGCAGGCCATCATGGCCCGCGTGGTTGGTCAACCGCTGCAGGCCGCTGCCGTCGATGTTGATGCGGTAGATCTCCCAATTTCCCTGGCGGCGAGACATGAAGGCGGCGGATCGGCCATCAGGCGCAGGGGCGATGGCGCCGATCTCTTCGTCGGGCAGCAGCAGTTGGTAGCCGCCGCCGTCTCCGTTCATGATCGCCAGGCCGGTTTCTGGATGGGTGGCGAAATAGAGGATGCGGCCATCGGGCAGGCCCGCGGGCATAACGCCGAACACCGGCTGGCGATCCCGTTCGAGCGCCGCGTCGCCGCTGCTGTGCAGGGCGACGCGGTAGATGCGCGGCTGGCGGTCCACCTCGCGGCGGGAGAAGAAGAGGATGTCGCCGGCGGCGGTCCAGGCAGGGGCGGCGTCTTCCAGGAAGGTGCTTTGCCGGGCATAGCCGCTGCCATCGAGGGCCATGACGGCAACGCCCCGCTGGTCGCTGCGCCAGTCGCGGAAGGCGAGCAGGCTGCCGGCGGCCCGTAACGCCGGCTGGCTGGCCGCAGCGCGCAGCCGCGCCAGGTTGGAGCCGTCAATGTTGGTCAGGAAGAGATCGTAGCCGCCGCTGCCGGGGTCGAACAGGGGGAAGATGACGCGGCCGCTGAGGCTGGGGGTGGGCGTGGGCCGGCGGGTCGGCGTGGCGGCAGGGGAGGCCGTGGCCGCGCGTGTCGGGCTGGCGGTGGGCGTGGGCGTGGCAGTGCGCGTCGGCGTGGCCGTGGCGGTGGGCGTGGGGGTATCGGTCTGCGCCGGGGTCGGTGGGATCGGCGTGGGCGTGGCGGTGGGCAGGGGGGTGGGCGTAGCGGTGGGCGGCGGGGTGGCGGTGGGCGTGGGGCTGGGCAGGGCCGTAGGCGTGACCGTGGGCGGCGGAGTGGCGGTGGGCAGGGGGATGGGCGTCAGCGTGGGCGTAAAGGTGGGCAGGGGGATGATCTCGGCGCTGTGCGGGGAAGCAGCAGGCGCGTGGCCCAGGGCGCGGGTCAAGAAATAGCTGATCGGTTTGGCCGGGGTCAGCGTCTCCAGCGCGGCCAGCATCAGGCTGGCGCCGACGCAGAGCAGGAGGAGCAGGGCCAAGGCGCAGCCCCACGAGAAGGGGCGGGATCCTCTGGGAGGGCGAGGGTGAGAGTGGGTCATGGCGAGAGAGGGGGAATGGGCAGCCACAGTCACAGGGTGGTCAGGGCCAGGCATTCGCCTGCTTCCCCTTCCATCTGGCAATCGTGGCGGAGCAGGCCCTGCGCCGCCAACGCGTCCAGGGCCGCGGTGAGATCGGCGGGACGCCATTGAAACAGCTTGCGTGGGGCCGCGGGTGGGGCCGCGCCCATGGCCTGGAAATAGCGCGCGAGCAGCAGGGTGCGCGCGGCCTGCCGCGACAGGCGTCGCGCCTGTGCAGGTAAACCGGGATAGCGACGATGAACGCAGTCGTAGATGAAGCTGTAACGCCAGGCCCCGGTCTGGGCCACGCCCACCGGCATGATTTTGAAATCGCGTTGCAAGTGCGTGAGGCTGCGGTCGAAGGGGCTGTCGCTGGCCTGGCTGGTCAGGCGCAGGTCGCGGCGCAGGGTGACGGTGTCGCAGGGGCCGTCGTGCAATAGTTTTTCGTAGATCAGGCGGGCCTCGTGCCCCAGCAGGCCGGCGGTGTATTGATCCAGGTAATCTTGCTCCGGCGCGCCGTAGTTTTCGCTGAGCGCGTAGAACGCGGGCAGCATGTCGAGGGCGATCAGGGTGGCTTTGCCCCGCAACACCTTGGCATAGTGCCAGCAGCCCTGGCCCAGCGCCTGATCTTTCCAGCCCCAGGTGATGTGGCCAGGGTCGTCGTGCGCGCTGGCGACGGGCCGGTCGCCGGCGGCCGCCGTCCACAAACTGGGGAAGATGACGCCGGTGATCGGCCAAAAATAGATGAAACCACGGGCGTTGACAAAATCAATCGCCGCTTCCAGGCTGTGCAGACGTTGTGCGGGGGACAAATGGAAGGTTTGGGCGCGGTGCGCCTGCACCTGCGCCGCAGAGATGCGGTGTGACAAGGCCTTTATTCCTCGTCCTCCCACCCGTCCTCATCTTCATCCTCGTCCCACCCGTCCTCATCCTCATCCCACTCGTCCTCGTCCTCGTCCTCATCCCACTCGTCCTCTCCCTCATCCTCATCCTCATCCTCATCCTCATCCCACTCGTCCTCTCCCTCTTCCTCATCCTCATCCTCTTCCCACTCGTCCTCTTCGTCCCAATCGGGGTATTGCGGCGGCGCGGCGCCCACGGCCTCGATCAGGCGGGGATAGGTGACGTGTTCGGGCGCGTCTGGGGTGATGGCGTCTACCCGCACCCAGAACTGATGGTCATCGCCATAATCGAAGAGATACAGAAAGTGTTGGCCCAATTGCAGGTCGAGCGTCTCTAACTGGGTCAGCGTGGCGTTGCCGGCCTCTTCCCATGCCTCCTCTTCTTCCTCTTCCACCATTTCCCAGTCGGGGGCGGCTTCGTCCACGAGTGTGTACTCTCCGGCGCTGTCCCAGGCGATGCCGGTCATGAAAAAGGAGTAGAGGTGATCCGCATCCCAGCCGAAAGCCTCTTGGATGGCCATGTGCAGGTCGTGCAGCGTGTGGCCGGCTGCGAGTTCGATCAGGCGATAGGCCGGGCCGGCCGCGGGCAGGGTGACGTGGAATGTGTAGGTTTTCATGTCTCCCTCCGGAGAGCGTGTAGCAGGCGTGCGACTGCCGCTATTCTACCACACTTTTGCGCTTCCGGATCATGCGGGCAGCCAGCCGGCCATGCTGCCCAGGGCGTAGACGATCAGCATCTGCGCCGGGCCGTAGGTGAGCCAGACGATGTCGTGCACGAAGGGCAGGCGCAGGTTGCCGAAAAGCACGGCGGCGGCGAGGATCAGATCGCTGAGCACGAAGAGGCCCGCGCCCAGGGCCAGGGGGGCAAAGGCCGCGACTTGAATGCCCAGGCTCAGGGCCAACCCGGCTGTGGTGGCCAGCAGCAGGCCATAGGGCAGAGCCGCGGCGTGCAGGATCGTCCATTTCTGCCCGCGCAGGAGGATGAAATAGATCAAGATCAGGCCCAGCGCCCACCACAGGCCCAGGCCCAGCGCCCGCGGCAGGCCGGCATCCAGCCCCGCGGCGGCGGCAAAGCGGAGCAGGGCGGTGATGTAGAGGATGTGGTTGGCGGCGAAGAGGAGGATGCCGCCCAGTTTACGCGCCTTGCCTTCGCCGGCCATGACCACATCGGCCGCCAGGCCGCAGGTCATGCCCAGGGCCAGGGGCAGGCTGGCCCCGGCCAGGGGCGCGGTTGCGGTCAGGCCGGCCCATGTCCAGGCGGCCAGCGCCAGCACGAGGGAGGAGCCGAGCCGCGTCCACAGGGGCATGCGCCGGGTGCGGGCGGCATTGGGCCGGCCCAACGCCCAGCCCCCAAAGAGCAGCAGCGCCCATACGACCAGCAAAATCTGTAGCCACAGCCGGGCGGCGGCAGGGAGAAAAGGGGGAAACATGGGCGGGGATCAATCGGTTGGCTTGTCGGGCGGGGGGGCCACGGCCAGGAAATCGGCGGCGAAGCGCTGGCTGTAGTCCTGCATCAGCGCCTGCACCCGTTCGGGCGTGGCCGCGGCCACCAGCAGGCCGGCGTGGCGTTCCTTGCTCAGCCGCCACACGATCTCAGGATCCTGATAGGCGGAGGTGTCGGGCCATTCCTGCCGGGCCAGACAGATGGCCAGCCCCGCGTAGGCCTGGGTGATCGGCGGCAGGGTGTAGCCCTCCCCTCGGGCCGATGCGGTCTCGATCCGCGCCCATTCCCGCCAGAGGTTGAAGCCCACCGCGGCCTCGACCATGCGGTCGATGTTGGCGCCGCCCACGCGGGCCGCGATCTCCAGGAAATAGATCTGGCCATCTGCAGCGCCGCGGATGAATTCGGCGTGGGTGACCCCGCGCCGCAAGCCCTTGGCCTGGATTACCTGGCGGTTGACCGTGAGCAGGGCCTGGGTCAATGCATCCTCGCGGGGCAGGGTGGTGGTGATGAATACGCCCCCCTCGTGCATGACGCTCATGGGTGGGCGGGCGTAGCGATGCGCCACCGCGTAGAGCACCTCGCCATCCCAGATCACCGAATCGACATGAAAGACATCGCCCGGCAGGAAATGCTCCAGCAAGTAGTGGGATTGCTGGTCGCCTAACTGGTCGAGGATGGGCCACAATTCGTCGCTGTGGTGGATCATCTTCAGGCCGATGGAACCGGCGGAGGAGCGGGGTTTGAGCACCCACGGCGGGGGCGTGGCGGCCATGAACGCGGCCAGGCGCTTGTAGTTGAGGACATGCACGAACGCGGGCACGGGAATGCCCGCGGCCTGCGCCTGCATGCGCATGGCCAGCTTGTCGCGGAAGAAACGCACCTGCGAATCGCCCAGGCCGGGCAGGCGCAGGTGTTCGCGCAGGTGGGCCGCGGTTTCCACATCGAAATCATCCAGGGGCACGATGGCGTCGATCTGGCGGTCGCGGGCCAGATAGCTGACCGCGTGGATCAGGTTGGGCCCAAGCTGCAGGTCGGGCATGAGAAAGCGTTCGTCGATGCTGTCCATGGGCCAGGCGTGGTGGGCCAGTTTTTGCCGCGTCAGCAGGATCACCTGGCAGCCCAGACGTTTCGCCTCTTCGATGAAGGCGCCGCCCTTGAAGTAGCTGGCCAGACAGAGCAGTGTGGTGGGATGGTCGGCGTGCATGGGCGAAAGGGGAGGAGAGAAAGGCGGGAGGAAGGAATGGGGGGGATTATAGTGGGTGCGGGGGCAAGGGGGCAAGGGGGCAAGGGGCAGGGGGGCAGGTGTTACCGTGGCCGCGATTGAATTTACATTTGCACCCCGTTGGGCTAGAATGCCTTGCTCTTTCAATTCCTGCCCGCGCAGGCCCTCCCCACTTCTATGACCGAATACGCACAGACGCTTCAGGCGATCTTCGAATACGTCGATTTCAGCCGCACCCGCCAAACCCCCTACAACGCCGACACCTACAACCTGCTGCGGATGTATGAGCTGTGCCGCCGTCTGGGCGATCCCCAGGTGGACGCGGCCACCCTGCACATTGCCGGCAGCAAGGGCAAAGGCTCCACCTCGGCTATGATCGCGGCGATCCTGCAGGCCGCGGGCCTGCGCACCGGGCTTTATACCTCCCCCCATCTGCACACCTTTCGCGAGCGCATCCGGTTGGATGGCGTCCTGATCTCGCAAGAGGAGGTGGTGCGTCTGTGGCGAGAGATGTATCCCACTGTGCGCTCCTTGCCCGGAACCACGACCTTCGAGATCATCACCGCCCTGGCTTTCATCTATTTCAGCCAGCAGCAGGTCGATTGCACCGTGTTGGAGGTGGGCCTGGGGGGGCGGTTGGACGCCACCAATGTGGTCACCCCTTGCGTCTGCGCCATCACCCCCCTCAGCCTGGAACACACCAACCTGCTCGGCCCCACCCTGCGGCACATCGCCCACGAAAAAGCGGGTATCCTCAAACCCGGCGTGCCCGCGATCATCGCCCCGCAACAGGCGGAAGCCATGGCCGTGATCCGGCAGCGGGCCAAACAGGTGGCCGCGCCTTTGCAGCGCTTGGGCCGCGAATGGCGCTGGCGCGTGCGCCAAACCACCACCGCGGGTGTGTATTTCGATGTCATTGGCCCCGGCGTGCGCTATGATGACCTTTACCTGCCGTTGGTGGGCGCGCATCAGGCCGTCAATGGCACCCTGGCCGTGGCCCTGGCCCACGCCATGCAGATTCAGGGCTACGACATCCCCCCCGCGGCGGTGTGCGCGGGCCTGCGCCAGACACGCTGGCCCGGCCGCCTGGAATGCCTCAACACCTCCCCCCTGATCATCACCGACAGCGCCCACAACCGCCACAGCGCCGAGACCCTGCACGCCGCCCTCCAACTCTTCCCGCACCGCCGCCGCTTTCTCCTCTTCGGCGCTTCCGCAGATAAGGATATCCATGGCATGATGGAGGCGCTGGGGCCGGAGGCGGCGGGGATCATCATCACCCGCAGCTTCCACCCCCGCGCGGCCGCGCCGGAAGAACTGGCCGCCATCGTCCGCCACATCCTGCCCGATCGACCCATTTACACCGCCCCCGATACCCCCAGCGCCCTGCAAAAGGCCCTGTCCCTGGCCGCAGCCGATGATCTGATCCTGGTCACAGGCTCGGTCTTTGTGGTGGCCGACGCCCGCCAGAGTTGGCTGGCCCTGCATCCCGACGCTTTCCCCGCCGACGATTGGGCGCATTTTGCCGAGCCAATCGATGGCGATTTCACTCCCATGCTGCCGGGGCCTGAGGCTCTGCGCACACACCCGGCCACCCTCGCGGTCGCAGTCTGACGCCAGCGGCCCCCCTCTCCTCCATGAACCCACACGATTTCAGCCAGTTCGCCTGGCGCCTCACCGAAGAACTCTCCATTTTCAACGCCGCGTTGCAAGGGGGCGGCCCACAGCGCGCCCGCGTCGAAGTCCTGCCCGACGAAACCCTGCGCGAATACCCGGTGCTGCCGGCCATCGATACCGTTGTCTTCCCCCGTCTGGCCGCGCCTCTCTTCATCGGCCGCGAGTTGTCGCGGCGCGCGATCGAGGCCGCGCAAGATGAGGACATCCCCCTGCTGGTGGTGGCGCAGCGCGACCCCAATATCGAGAACCCTCGCGCTACCGACCTCTTCACCATCGGCGCCGAGACCACCATCGGGCGGGTGCTGCGCATGCCCGACGGCTCGCAAAGCCTCTTTTGCCACGGCGAGCACCGGGTGGAGATCGTCAAGATCATCCACGAGCGCCCCTATCTGCGCGTGCTGGGCCGCCGCCTGTACGAGCCAGAGGCCTTCGACCCCAATCTCGAAGCCTTGATCCGCGCCACGCTGGCCATCTTCGAAAAAGTGGTCGAATTGGATGAAAACATCCCCGAAGAGGCGTTGGTGGCGGCTATGAACATGGACGAGCCGGGCTGGCTGGCCGATCTGATCGTCTCCACGCTCAGCATCCCCCTGTCCAAACGCCAGCCGATGCTGGAGATCCTCGATCCGATCAAGCGCCTGCGCTCGCTCAGCGTGCTGCTGGCCGAGGAATTGGATGTGCTGGAACTGGAAAACCAGATCCACGAGCAGGTACAGCAGCAGATGGATCGCTCGCAGCGCGAGTATTTCCTGCGCGAGCAGATCCGGGCGATCCAGGATGAGCTGGGCGAGGGGGATGAGGTGAGCCGGGATATGGCGGAGCTGCATGAGCGCCTGCGCGCCTCGCAAATGCCGGAAACGGTGCGGGCAAAGGGGGAGAAGGAACTGGCGCGCATGAATGGCATGCCGCCGATGACCCCGGAGATCGCCATCATCCGCACCTACATCGAATGGCTGCTCGACTTGCCCTGGGGCGAGCCAGGCCCGGACAATACCGACATCGCCCATGCCCAGCAGGTGCTCGACGCCTACCATTATGGCCTGGAAAAGGCCAAGGAACGGGTGCTGGAGCATATCGCGGTGCGCAAGCTGGCCGCCGATGCCATGCGCACGCCGATCCTCTGCTTTGCCGGCCCCCCCGGCACCGGCAAGACCTCGATGGGCCGCAGCATTGCCGAGGCGCTGGGCCGCAAGTTCGTGCGCGTTTCGCTGGGCGGGGTGCGCGACGAGGCGGAGATCCGGGGGCATCGCCGCACCTACATCGGGGCGATGCCGGGCCGCATCCTGCAAACCATGCGCAATGCCGGCGTGGTCAACCCGGTGTTCATGCTGGATGAGGTGGACAAACTGGGCTACGATTTCCGCGGCGACCCCTCTTCCGCCCTGCTGGAAGTGCTGGATCCGGAGCAAAATCACGCGTTCAGTGATCATTATCTGGATGCAGATTACGATCTCAGCCATGTCCTCTTCATCGCTACTGCCAACAATGCCTATAACATCCCGCCGGCCCTGCTCGATCGTATGGAAGTGATCGAGTTCCCCGGCTATGCCGATTTCGAGAAAGCGCTGATTGCCCGCGAGTTTCTGATCCCGCGGCTGCTGCGCGAGCATGGGCTGGGCGCTATCGGTCTGCATTTTGGCGAGGAGACGATCCATCACATCATCCAGCAGTACACTTACGAGGCCGGGGTGCGCAATCTGGAACGGGAGCTGGCCAACATCTGCCGCAAAGTGGCGCGGCGGGTGGCGGAGGATCGCAAACATCAGCACCGCATCCTGCCCAGCCATGTCTCCCGTTATCTCGGCCCTCCCCGCTATCTGCAGAGCAAGATCGAGGAGGAGGATGGCATTGGTGTGGCCACAAGCCTGGCCTGGACCGAGGCCGGCGGCGATCTGATGCCGGTGGAGGTGATCGTCATGCCCGGCAAGGGAGGGCTGATGCTCACCGGCCAGTTGGGCGAGGTGATGCAGGAATCGGCGCAGGCGGCTCTTTCCTATGCCCGCGCCCACGCCGCGGATTATGGGTACGGGGAGATGGATTTCGACAAGTTCGACATCCACATTCACGTGCCCGAAGGCGCCATTCCCAAGGATGGCCCTTCTGCCGGCATCACGTTGGCTACCGCGCTTGTCTCTGTCCTGACCAACCGCCCGATCAAAAGACAGGTGGGCATGACCGGGGAGATCACCCTGCGCGGGCGGGTGCTGCCGGTGGGCGGGCTGAAGGAAAAGCTGCTGACCGCGCAACGGGGTGGCCTCACCACCGTGATCATCCCCGAACGGAATCAGAAGGATCTGGAGGAGGTGCCGCGGCATGTACGGCGGCAGTTGGATATCCAACTGGTGGCGCACATCGATCAGGTGCTGGCGCTGGCGCTGAATGCGGTCGAGCCGGCCCCGCCCCAACCGCCGGCCCCACGGCGGCGGGCGTCCGGCGCCAGGAAGAGCAAGCAGAAGGCGGAAACGTGACCTTTTCCCCTGCCCTTCGCCTCACCTCTGGCCAGGTGCAGGCGGCCGTGGCTGCCGGTTCTGGCCAGCGTGTGGCCCTGTTCGGCGACCGCGCCAGCGTGCGCGTGCTGGCCGAGACCGCGGCGGCGCTGGCCAACACGCAGGGCGGGGTGATGGTGCTGGGCGCCACCGCCAACAGGGTATCGGGCCTGACCGATGCCCCGGCCGCGCGGGAGAAGCTGGCCGCGGCCCTTTTGCAGACTGAGCCTCCTCTGCTGCTGGCTTCGCCCCTTTTGGTGGATCTGGCCGGCGCGGCGCTGGCGGCGTTGGAGATCCCGTCTGGCCTGCCGCATGTGTATAGCGTCAAGGGCCAGTATCTGATCCGCTCTGGCGCGGCCAATCGCCCATTGTCTGGCGAGGCGCTGCGGCGGCTGCTGCGCGATCGGGGGGAGGCCGGGTTCGAGTCGCAGGCGCCGCCGGGCGCGACCTGGGCCGATCTGGATGCGGATCGGGTGGCCAGGCACCAGCAACTGGTGGAGGATATGGCCGCCACTGCCGCGGGGTTTTTGCGCGGCCGCGGCTGTGCCCTGGAGACCGCAGCCGGGCCGGCGCCGACTGTGGCCGGGCTGCTGTTGTTCGGGCGGGAGCCGCAGCGCTGGCTGCGTTCGGCTGAGATCACCTGCGTGCGCTATGTGGGCGCGGCCATGAGCGATGATTTTGTGCGCGAGGATGTGCGCGGGGTGCTCTCCGATCAGATCCGCCGGGCCGAGGCCTTTGTCAGCAGCAACATGCGTCGCGGCATGCGTCTGCGCGGGCTGGCCCGCGAGGAAGCGCCGGAGTACCCGATCTCGGTGGTGCGCGAGGCGATTGTGAATGCTGTGGCCCATCGCGATTACAGTGTGCGCGGGGATAACATCCGGGTGCTGATGTTCAGCGACCGCCTGGAGGTGTATTCTCCGGGCCGGCTGCCGGGGCATGTCACCCTCGAGAATCTGCTGGAGGAGCGTTTCAGCCGCAACGAGGCGCTGGTGCAGGCGCTGGCCGAGATGGGATTCATCGAACGGCTGGGGTATGGCATCGACCGCATGATGCGGGTGTGCCAGCAGGAAGGGTTGGCGCCTCCCCGGTTCGAGGAGACGGCCGCGGGATTTCGTGTCACCCTTTTTGGGCAGGGCGCGCAGTTGATCGGCGCGGCCCCGCCTGCCAGCTTGTGGATGACGATGCAGCTCAATCCCCGGCAGGAGGCGCTGATCACGTATGTGCAGGCGCACCGCCGCATCACCAACCGCGAATACCAGCAACTCTGCCCCGACGCCAGCCCTGAAACCCTGCGCCGTGACTTCGCCGACCTCGTCGACCGCGGTCTGCTGCTAAAAATCGGCGAAAAACGTGCAACATACTATGTTTTGAAATAGTTGGAACGTTAGAACGTTAGAACGTTGACACGTTGGAACGTTGACGGCGATCTGACCACTGACCACTGAATACTGACCACTGAATACTGAATACTGAATACTGAATACTTACCACTGACCACTGAGTTGAGGTAGCAAAAATGACTATTTTGGATACAATCAACCAAGATCTGAAAACCGCTATGAAGGCGGGGGATGAGGTAAGCAAGCGCACGTTGCGCATGCTCAAGACGGCGATCACACGGGCGGAGAAGGAAACCGGCCAGGCCCTGAACGATCAGGAAGTGATCGCGGTGCTGCGCAAGGAAGTGAAACAGCGCCATGATAGCATCCTGGCCTTCGACATGGGCGGGCGCAACGACTTGGCTGCAGCCGAGCAGGCAGAACTGGCTGTGATCGATCGCTACTTGCCCGCCCTGCTGGATGAGGCCGCGATCCGCGCCGTTGCCGCGGCGGTGATCACCGAAACCGGCGCCGCCGGCCCGCGCGACATGGGCAAGGTGATGGGCCCCCTGATGGCGCGTTTGCAAGGCCAGGCCGATGGCCGCCTCGTCAACCAGATCGTCCGCGAATTGCTGGTGGGATGATTGGATAGTGGATAGTTGGTATTTTTATTCGTAAAACGTAAAACGTAAAACGTAAAGCGTAAAGCGTAATCTTGCTATCACGAAAACCCCACCAATCTACCAATCTACCAATCTACCAACAAACCAACCAACCAACCAACCAACCACCCCCCCATGAACGAGCGCGTTTCTCCGCCGGCGCAGATAGCGCCGCGTGAGGAGGCCCAGATGCCCCGCCTCAGCCGCACGCCGCAGCGTTGGCGCTGGCGGCTCAATTTCGCGCTCTTCTTTCTGCTCCTCACCGCGGTCATTGCCTTGGCCCGGCTGGCCGATTGGCCCCGCGGCAGCAATGTGCAGGCGCAGGCCGGCGAGATCAGCCAGATCGACCTGCGCGCGCCCTATCCCCTCACCTATACCAGCGACATCCTCACCGAAGAGGCGCGACAGCGCGCGGCCAACAACGTCGCCCGTATCTATGACCCGCCGCAGACGCGCGTCGCCCGCCAGCAACTGACCCGCGTCGAGCTGATCCTCGATTTCATCACCCGCGTGCGCATCGACCCCTACGCCAGCGACGCGCAGAAAACGCAATGGCTGGCCAGCATCTCCGATGTGCGGCTGGAAGAGCGCGTCGCTGCCCTTATCCTCGACGCCGACCCCGAAAGCTGGGCCGAGATCACGACTGAGACGGCGCGCGTGCTCGATCAGGCCATGCGCAATGTGATTCGGGAGGGAGAGCTCACCGCGGCCCAACGCCTGACGCCCAGCTTCATCGGCTTCGGCCTCAGCGATAATGAGACCCTGATCGTCAACACCCTGGTGCAGGGGCTGCTGCGGCCCAACACCTTTTTCAACGCCGAACGCACCGAGGCTGCGCGGCAGGAAGCCGCGCAGCGCGTGGAACCGGTCAGCCGCACCGTGGCCGCGGGCGAAACCATCCTGCGCACGGGCGACCGTATCGAATCGCTCGACATTGAGGCCCTGGACAAGTTGGGCCTGCTGCGGATCGAGCGCAGTTGGCGCGACTATCTGGCCGCGCTGATCCTGGGGGGCCTGCTCTCCGGCATCCTCATGGCATACATCACGCAGCGCCGCCCCCTGTTCTGGCTGGATCAACTGCGCGCGTTCTTGTTGGCCGGCATCCTCGTGGCCTTCATCCTCCTGGCCAAACCCCTGATCGCCATGCCGGGCGTCATTCCCTATCTCTACCCCCTGGCCGCGATGTCGATGTTGATCGGCGCCCTCATCGGCCTGCCCATGTCGTTGATCTCGACCACGCTGGTGGGGGTGCTGATCCTGATCCTCACCGGCGGGAATGCCGGTTTGATGGTCTATCTCTTGACCAGCGCCATCGCCGGGGCCCTGGCCCTGGGGCAGGCGGAGCGGCTCAACGCCTTTGTCAGGGCCGGTTTTTGGATCATCGTCGCCGGGTTGGTCAGTCTGGCGGTCTTCCATCTCTCCGTGCTCGATGGCGCCAGGAACCAGAACATCGTGCCATTGGTCGCGGCCAGCGTGATCAACGGCGTGTTTTCCAGCAGCTTTGCCCTGGTGCTCTTCTATTTGCTGGGCCAGGTGTTTGGCATCACCACCAGCTTGCAACTGCTGGAACTCTCGCGGCCCACGCATCCCCTGCTGCGCCAATTGTTGTTGAAAGCGCCCGGCACCTACCATCACACCCTGCTGGTGGGCAACCTGGCGGAAGAAGCGGCCAGCGCCATCGGCGCGGATGTGTTGCTCACCCGCGTGGGCAGCTATTATCATGATATCGGCAAGACGGTGCGGCCCTATTTCTTCATCGAGAACAACACCGACGATCTCAACCCCCACGACCGCCTGGATCCGTACACCAGCGCCCGCATCATCATCAACCATGTCAGCGATGGCGTGGCCCTGGCCCGCAAACACCGCCTGCCGGAAGCGATCATCGACTTTATCCGTGAGCATCACGGCACCACCCGCGTGGAGTATTTCTATCATCAGGCCTGCCAGGAACATGAATCGCCGGAGGGCGTGGATCAACGGGCGTTTCGCTATCAGGGGCCGACCCCGCGCAGCCGCGAGACCGCCATCCTCATGCTGGCCGATAGCTGCGAGGCCACGGTGCGGGCGGTGAATCCGCCCACGCAAGAGGAGATGATCGATCTGATCCGCAGCGTGATCAACCGCCGGCTGATGTCGGGCCAGCTCGATGACTCGCAACTCACCTTGCGCGACCTCAGCCAAATTGCCATTGCCTTTGCTCGCATGTTACAAGGCATCCACCATCCGCGTGTGAACTATCCCAGCAATGAATCCCCGCGTGGCGACCGCACCCTCTCTGCTCGCGCCGCCCTGCCCGCCGCCTGATCCCCTCATGACCATCGCGATCGACATTGCCCCCCCCTTTCAGAGCCTGGTGTCAGCAGAGCGCCTGGTCGCGACCGCGCAAGCGGCCCTGGATCATCTGCGCGCCCAGGGCGACCTCACGCTGGTGGTCGTCGAGGATGCGGAGATCGCCGACTTGAACCGTCGGTTTCTGGGTGGCGAGGGGCCGACCGATGTGCTCAGCTTCCCAGCGCAGGGGGAGGATGATTTCGTGACGCCGCCGGATCTGGCTCCCTATTTGGGCGATATCATCATCGCCTATCCCTACGCCGCCCGCCAGGCTGCGGCCCAGGGCCACGCCGTCGCCGCGGAGCTTGATCTTTTGGTCGTTCATGGCGTTTTGCACCTTCTCGGCTTCGATCATGCAGACGAAGCAGAGAAAAAGCACATGTGGGCGCAACAGGATGCTATCTTGATGCGTAAAACGTAAAACGTGGTGCGTGATAATTTTCGCCTAATTCACGATCAATCTACCAACTTACCAATCTACCAATTTACCAATTTACCAACCAACCAACCAACAAACAAACCAACCACCCAACCACCCAACCACCCATGCCCCCCCCATTTCGTCGTTTTGTGCAGGGATTCGCCTATGCCGGCCAGGGCATGGCCCATCTGCTGCGCACACAGAGGAACGCGCAGGTGCATGCCCTGCTGACGATCGTCGCCCTGGGTCTGGCGGCATCGGTCGGGCTGCGCGCCTCTGAATGGGCCGTGCTGTCTCTGACCATCGGCCTGGTGTGGGCGGCAGAAGCGTTCAACACCGCGCTCGAAGCCACAATCGATCTGATCTCCCCCACCCCCCACCCCCTGGCCAAGATCGCCAAAGATACTGCCGCCGCCGGCGTGTTGTGCAGCGCCTTGGCTGCCGCCGCGGTGGCCGCATTCCTTTTTCTCCCCCACTTCTGATCCTCATGACCTCGATCACCCAGCCCCAAAACCAGCCTTTCCTCGCGCCCGGCGAGCACGAAGACCCCATCGGCTATGAAACGCTGCGGCGGATGGCCACCGTCGCCCGCTACAACGACTGGATCTTCAGCGAGATCGCGCCGCATCTGGGGCAGCGGGTGCTGGAAGTGGGCTGCGGCATCGGCAACATGACCGATTACCTGCTGGATCGGCAGGTGGTCGTCGGCCTGGATCTGTTGCCGGCCAGCGTGGAGCTGACCCGTCGCCGCCACGCCGAGCACGCCCAGGTGCAGGTGCTGTTGGGCGACATCACCGATGCGGCCTTGCAGCCTTATTTGCAGCTGTGCGCGTTCGACACGGTCATCTGCCTGAACGTGCTGGAGCATATCGGCGATGACCGCACCGCCCTGCGCTACATGTACGAGGCCTTGCAGCCGGGCGGCCATCTGGCGCTGTTCGTGCCCGCGGGCGCGTACATGTTCGGCACGTTGGATGTGGCGCTGGGCCACCATCGTCGCTATGATCTGCCCAACCTGCGCCGCCGGGTGAGCGAGGCCGGCTTCGCCATCGAGCGGCTCGGCTATCTCAATCTGGCCGGCATCCCCGGCTGGTGGCTGAACAGCCGCGTGCTCAAGCGGGATCTGCTGCCCGCGGGGCAGTTGGCCTGGTTCAACCGCCTGGCGCCCCTCTTCATCCGCGGGGAGCGTCTGCTGCGCCGGCTGTGGGACGCGCCGGCCGGGCAATCGCTGATCTGCATCGCCCAGCGCGCCTGAACAGGGCAGGATGATTGCAAAATACGTTATAGATAAAAACACTAATAAAAACAAAAACCCTAAAGATTTCAAAAACCTTTAAGATTTGAACTAAGGGATGGTAATGACCTATGAATTACGGCTTTGTCATCGATAACCGCAAATGCATCGGCTGCCACGCCTGTTCGACCGCGTGCAAGAGTGAGAACGAAGTGCCCCTGGGCGTCTATCGCACCTGGGTCAAATATGTGGAGGTCGGGGCCTACCCCGATGTGCGGCGACATTTTCAGGTGACGCGCTGCAACCACTGCGCCAATCCGCCCTGCGTGCGCATCTGCCCGGTTGCGGCCATGTATCAGCGCAGCGATGGCATCGTCGAATTCGATCCCCGCATCTGCATCGGCTGCAAAGCCTGCCTGCAAGCCTGCCCCTACGACGCCATCTATCTCGATCCAGACAGCGGCACGGCGGCCAAATGCCATTTCTGCGCGCATCGCATCGAGATCGGGCTGGAGCCGGCCTGCGTCATCCTCTGCCCGGAGCATGCCATCCTTGCCGGCGACATCGACGACCCCGGCAGCGAGATCAGCCGGGTGCTGGCGGCCAACGATGTCACTGTGCGCAAACCGGAGCAGGGCACGGCGCCCAAACTCTTCTACATCGAGGGCAACGCCGCGGTCCTGCACCCCACCGCCACCGAGCGCACGCCGCAGACCTTTTTGTGGGCGGATGTGATCCCGCTGCACGGCAGCAATGGCCGCCACAGCCCGGCCGGCGCCGAAGCCCCCCTGCCCGCCGAGACGCCGCCGCGGCGCTCGCACTCTGGCGCGGCCTTGCGCCCGCCGCAGCCGCAGGGCGCGCCCACGGATGGGCCGATCTTCCTGGGACAGGGCCGCGCCGCGGCGCAGATGGCGCAGACCAGCTACAACGCCCAGCACAAGATCCCCTGGCACTGGCCCGTGCCCGCGTATCTGGTCAGCAAAGCCGCGGGCAGCGGCATTTTCATGCTGCTCAGCCTGGGCTGGGGGCTGGGCGCGTTTGCCTTCGACAGCCTCACCGCCGTCGTCGCCGGGCTGCTCTCCCTGCTCATGATCGGCCTGAACACGGCCCTGTTGGTCTACGATCTCGACCGGCCCGAACGCTTTTTCAGCATCCTCTTCCGCCCGCAGTGGCGGAGCTGGCTGGCGCGGGGGGCCTTCATTTTGGTGGGATTCACGATCGTAGCAGGGGGCTGGTGGCTGCTGGAGAGCGCGACGTTCCTGGGCCGCGGGGATGCGGCGCTGGCCGCGCTGCTCCGCCCCATTTTGTTGTGGCTGGGATTGCCGCTCGCCGCGGGCGTGGCGGTCTACACGGCCTTTCTCTTCGGCCAGGCCGAAGGCCGCGACCTCTGGCAGAGCGGCCTGCTGCCGGTGCACCTGATCGTGCAGGCGCTGCTGGCCGGGGCCGCGGCCCTGCTGGCGCTGGCCCTCACCGGCCTGCTGCCGGGGGCGATGGTCGCCGCCCTGCGATGGCTGCTGGCCTTGCTGTTGGGCCTCGACCTGTTGCTGCTGCTGGCCGAATTTGGCATGCCGCACGCCAGCGAAGTGGCGGCGCAGGCCGCGCACGCCATCACGCACGGGCATTACAAGGGCCATTTCTGGGGCGGCGCCATTTTGATCGGGCACCTGCTGCCCCTGGCCCTGCTGCTGATCGCCTGGCCTGCCGCGGCGGCGCTCGCCGGCCTGGCCGCGCTTCTGGGCCTATTTCTCTACGAATATGCCTTCGTCATGGCCCCGCAAGAGATCGCTAATTCTTGATAGCCGTTGATTGTTGATTGTTGATTGTTGATTGTTGATTGTTGATTGTTGATTGTTGATTGTTGATTGTTGATTGTTGATTGTTAACCCTTCGATCTTCCCACTTCATATACTATGGCCAATCATCGCATCGCCACACTTCTTTCGCACGTGTTGGGCAAGATTCCGCCGCGCACGCCGCCGCCGCCAGCGCCGCGTGAGGGCAACGCCGCCGGGCTGGCCCTGCCCCTCTTCGGCGAGAGCTTGCGCCCGCCCGCGCCTCTCACCACTGTCCAGCACCCGGATGGGCGCATGAGCCAGTACCCGCCGCCGGAGATGTGGCAGGATTGGGTGGAGTATGAGGGCCGGGAATGGCCGCAGAAAGTGGCGCGCCATTACACACTCATCCCCACCGTTTGCTTCAATTGCGAAAGCGCCTGCGGTCTGCTGGCCTACGTGGACAAGACCAGCTTCGAGATCAAGAAATTCGAAGGGCATCCCCTGCACCCCGCCAGCCGCGGGCGTAACTGCGCCAAAGGCCCGGCCACGCACAACCAAATCTACGATCCGGAGCGCATCCTCTTCCCCTTGAAACGGGTGGGGGAGCGCGGCGCCGGCCAATGGAAACGGATCAGTTGGCAGCAGGCGCTGGCGGAAATCGCGGCCAAGATGCGCGCCAGCCGGCAGCGCCGCCGCGACGGCATCATCTACCACGTGGGCCGGCCCGGCGAAGATGGCTACACCGAGCGCTGCTTGCAGGCCTGGGGCGTGGATGGCCACAACTCGCACACCAACGTCTGCTCCGCCGGCGCCCGCGCTGGCTACACCTTCTGGGGCGGCTTCGACCGGCCCAGCCCCGATTACGCCAACGCCCGCGTCATTCTGCTGATCTCCAGCCACCTGGAAACGGGGCACTACTTCAACCCCCACGCCCAACGCATTATCGAGGCCAAAATGCAGGGGGCCACGCTGATCACCTGTGACCCGCGGCTGAGCAACACCGCCAGCAAGAGCGACATCTGGCTGCCCACCTGGCCCGGCAGCGAGACCGTGCTGCTCCTGGCCTTCGCCAACCACCTGATCCAGAACGATGGCTACGACAAGGCATTCGTGCGCCGGTGGGTGAACTGGCAGGAAACGTTGGAAGCAGTCAGCAGCGGGCAGTTATCCCTAAACAATGCGGATCTGGCCGCAGAAATACGCAATACGCCACACGCAGCCCGCACGTTCGCGCAATTCGACGCCCTGCTCAAGGATTTGTACGCCGAGTTCACCCTGGAGCGGGCCGCGGCAGAGACGCAGGTTCCGGTGGAGCGCATCCGCCAGGCAGCCGCGGCCATTGCCGCCTGCGATGGCAAATTGGCCGCCCACACCTGGCGCAGCGCCAGCATTGGCAATCTGGGCGGCTGGCAGGTGGCGCGCGCCCTCTTCTTCCTGAACGTGCTCACCGGCAGCGTGGGCGCGCCCGGCGGCGTCAGCGCCAACAGCTGGAACAAGTTCGTGCCCAAGCCCTTCCGCACCCCGCCCCCGCCCCCGGCCTGGAACGAGCTGCACATGCCCCTGGAATGGCCCCTTTCCTTCTACGAGATGAGCTTTCTCCTGCCCCATTTTCTGGAGGAGGGCCGGGGGGAGATCGATGTCTATTTCACCCGTGTCTACAATCCCATGTGGATCAATCCCGATGGCTTCATGTGGTTGAAACACCTGAAGAATGAGCAGACGATCAAATGCCATGTGGCCCTGACTCCGACCTGGAACGAGTCGGCCTGGTTCGCCGATTATGTGCTGCCCATGGGCCACGCCGGCGAGCGCCACGATCTGATGAGCCAGGAAACGCACGCCGGCCAGTGGATTGCCTTCCGCCAGCCGGTGCGGCGGGTGGCGCTGGAGCAAGCCGGCCGGCCCGTGCAGTTCACCTATCAGGCCAACCCCGGCGAGGTGTGGGAGGAAAACGAATGGTGGATTCAGCTTTCGGCCCACATGGATCCCGATGGCAGCCTGGGCATCCGCCAGTGGTTCGAAAGCCCCTACCGTCCCGGCGAGATCATCACCGTGGATGAGTATTACCGCTGGATTTTCGAGAACAGCGTGCCCGGCCTGCCCGCGGCCGCGGCCCAAGTGGGCCTGACCCCGCTGCAATACATGCGCCGCTACGGCGTCTTCGAGATCAAAGCAGAGAATTACCGGCCCTTCGAGCGGGAATTACCGAGCGCTGATGGGGGAGGCGTCGACGAAAACGACCGCGTCCTGCATGAGGGCAAGGTCGTGGGCGTGCTGGTGGATGGACAGGCCCGGGTGGGCTTCGAGACGCCCAGCCGCAAGCTGGAGTTCTTCAGCCCCACCCTCCATGCCTGGGGCTGGCCGGAGAAGGAATACGTCATCCCCTGGCCGCTGCCAAGCCACGTCCACCCCGACCACATCGACTTCGCCGCCGGCGAGATGCTGCTGCTGCCCAACTTCCGCTTGCCCACCCTGATCCACACTCGCAGCGCCAACGCCAAATGGCTGTACGAGATCAGCCACAAAAACCCGGTGTGGATGCACCCGCACGACGCGGCCCGCCTGGGCCTGGCCACCGGCGACCTGATCCGGGTGACCACCGAGATCGGCTATTTCGTGGACAAGGTGTGGGTGACTGAGGGCATCAAGCCCGGCGTCATCGCCATGAGCCACCATCTGGGCCGTTGGCGGCTGCAAGAGGAGATCGGCGGCAACCCCGGCATGTCGCATCTGGCCGCGCTGGCCGAAGATGGCGCCGGCGGCCACCGGCTTGAGATCCGCCACGGCGCCCGCCCCTGGCAGACTTTCGACCCCGACACCGGGCGCATCTGGTGGGAGGATGTGGGCGTGCACCAGAATCTGACCCACGCCGTACACCCCGATCCGATCTCCGGCGCGCACTGCTGGCTGCAAAAGGCCTGCAATGTCGAGCCGGCGCGGCCGGGCGACAAACATGGCGATGTGTGGGTGGACACGCAGCGATCGATGGCGGTCTATCGCCAATGGCTGGGGCTTACCCGCTCCGCCGCTGCGGTCAGCCCCGATGGCGTCCGCCGCCCCCTGTGGCTGAAGCGCCCCCTGCGGCCTGCGGCTGAGACCTACAAACTTAAGTGAGTTGCACGACCGCCCTCAGCGATCCAGCTCAATAGCGAGTTGCTGCAGGCGGTCGTGCAACTCACTTGACGTCGCTGCCCTAAGTGAGTTGCACGACCGCCCAGCGATTCAGCTCGATAGCGACTTGCTGCAGGCGGTCGTGCAACTCACTTGCGAGAAGATCCGGCGGTCGTGCAACTCACTTGCTGCAGGTGCAACTCACTTAGATCCCAAGGGCTGGGCCGTGCGGTAGATGCTGGCCAGGGCATAGAAGGCGATGTAGGCAAGGGAAAGCAGCGTCACCACCCGCGGCGCGCTGGGATAGGTGCGCAGCAACTCCACCGTGGCCGCGCCCCACAGCAGGGTCAGCGCCAACATCCCCCGCCGCAGCCAGCGATTCGACGAGAAGTAATCGAGCCGCGAGGGATAGATGTACTTGATCGGCACGAATATCAGCAAGGCCAGCAGCCCCAGGATGGCGGCATTCAGCGCCGGCGCCATCTGCCACAAAAAGAGATAGAACACGATCACATTCCAATAGCTGGGGAAACCCTTGAAGAAATGATCTCCGGTTTTGGCGTCCACCTGGCTGAATTGATAGGCTGAAACCAGCACGATCAGGCCCGGCAGCAGCAAGCGCAGCCCCGCCGGCAACAACTCGGTCTGCGTCAGCAAAAAGGCGGGCACGACCACATAATTCAGGTAATCGATGATGTTGTCCAGGGTGATCCCATCGATCTTGCCGGCGTAACGTTTGACCTGCAAGCGCCGCGCCAGGGTGCCATCCACACTATCGATCAGGATCGCCCCCCCCATCAGCCAGAAAACGTTGAGAAAAGCCCCTTCCACGATCGCCACCAACATCAACAGCCCTAGCACCGCGCCCAAGGCGGTGAAACAGTGCACCAGCCAGGCGCCGATCTGGCAAGGCCGGATGCCTTGCAAACAAACCCAGAGAGAGGATAAACTAACGTGCTTCATTGGCCAGACTCGCAGAGAATGATGAAAGGTTGCGCCTTTCTCGAAATGAATGGCCGTGAAGTTTAGCATACGTCCAAACCTCCGCCAAACTGTTTCTCCGGCTTTTGCGCCTGCTCGCCATGACCTCCCGCGCAGCCCTCGCCGCGGCCCGCAGCCACCTGTATGTCCTGTTCGGGCGCCTGTTCCGCCACGGCGTCACGCCCGATCTGCTGTCCGATCTGCGTGAACTTCCCGAACTGGCCGCTCATCTCGCCGATCCTTTCGACGCGGATGCAGCCGCGGCCGCGCATTATCGGCTTCTCCATTTCGAAGTCTTTCCGCACGAAAGCATCTTTTTGCACCCAGACAGCCTGTTGGGGGGCGAGATCGCCGCGGCGGTGCACGATTTTTATCAGCAGGCCGGCTTCGCGCCCCCTGCCGACGCCCTGCCCGACCATCTGGGCCTGGAGCTGGCGCTGCTCAGCTTCTTGACCGGGGCCGAGGCCGCGGCCGCCAACGACGCGCCCGTGTGGCAGGACTGGCAGCGTCATTTTCTCGACCAGCACCTGCTGCGCTGGTTGCCGGCGCTGGTTCAGGCCATGGGCCGGCAGGGCCATCCCTTTTACACCACGCTGGCCGATCTGACGCTGGAACTGGCGCTCGATCATCGCGCCGCGTTGGGAAATGATCTGCCCGCAGCCGCCCCGGTCTTCTGCCTGCCGCCCCCCCCTGACCTGCTGGCCGACGCCAAGACCGGCCTGGCGGAGATCGCCGACTACCTGCTCACCCCGGCCTTCAGCGGCATCTACCTCAGCCGCGACGAGATCCGCCGGCTGGCCCAGGCGCAGGGCCTGCCCAGCGGCTTCGGCCACCGCCGGCGCATGCTTGCCGATCTCTTGACCACCGCCAGCGTCTACGATGGCCTGGATCGTCTGCTGGCGGCGCTGCAAGCGGACCTGGCCGGCCGCCAGCAGGATCTGGCCGCGCTGGCGACCGCGCATCCCGGCCTGGCGCCGCTGCTGCGGCCCTGGCAGCAGCAGATGGCCCACACCCGCCAGGTGTTGGAGCGCCTGCTGGCGGCGCTGCCGACCCTCTCTCCCCTCGCCATCGCCCGCCCATGAGCGCCTCTCGCTTTTGGCCGCGCCGTCTGTCGGCCCAGATCGGCTACATCCTCCGGCCCTGGCGGCTGCTGCGCAGCTACAAACGGGAGGATCTGCGCTTCGATCTGACTGCCGGGGCCACGGTTACGGCCGTTCTTCTGCCCCAGGCGATTGCCCTTGCCCTGCTGGCCGGGCTGCCGCCGCAGATGGGGGTGTTTGGGGCCATCATGGGTGCGGCTGTAGGCGCGCTGTGGGGCTCCTCCTGGCACCTGCACAGCGGCCCCACCAACACCCATTCCCTGCTGACCGCAGCGGTGCTGACGCCTCTGTTTGTGGCCGGTTCCCCCGAATACATGGCAGCTGCAGGCCTGCTGGCGGTGATGATCGGCGTTTTCCGGTTGATTGGCGGGCTGGCGCGATTGGGATTGCTGGCCAATTTCATCTCCGACGCCGTGATCGTAGGGTTTACCGCCGGCGCCGGCGCGCTGATCGTGATCGGGCAACTGCCCAACCTGCTCAAGATCCAAAACGTAGGGGGCGCCAATGCTCTGGCCAGCTTGCAGGGCATCCTCATCCATGCCGAAGAAATCCACCTGCTCAGCGCCGCCCTGGGCGTGGCCGTGATCCTGCTGCTGCTGGGCCTGCAACGCTGGGCCAAAAAAGCGCCCGCCCCGCTGCTGGCCATGATCCTGAGCGGCGGCATTGTCGCCCTGGCGGGGCTGGATGCGCAGGGGGTGCAGGTGGTCGGGGCGATCCCCGCTGCCCTGCCCACTCTGGCCTCCCTCCCCTTCTTCGATCTGGCGTTGATCGGCAATCTCTCCGGCGGCGCCCTGGCCATCGGCGCCATCGGTCTGGTGGAGGCGGTTTCCATTGCCCGCGCGCTCAGCGCCCAGAGCGGCCAGCGCCTCGACAGCAACCAGGAATTCGTGGGGCAGGGAGTGGCCAACATCGCCGCGGGGCTATTTTCCGGCTTCCCCGGCTCCGCTTCTTTCAACCGGTCGGCCATGAATTATGCAGCCGGCGCCCGCACGCCCCTGGCCGCGGTCTTTTCCGGCCTGATCTTGCTGGGGGTGATCCTGATCCTGGGGCCGCTGGTGGCTTATGTGCCCTTTGCCGCCCTGGCCGGCATTCTCGTAGTCATCGCCTTTCGCATGGTCGATTATGGGGAAATGGCCCGCATCCTGCGCTCCACCCGTGGGGATGCTACGATCATGGTGGCCACGCTGTTGGCCACCCTTTTTCTACCCTTGCAATTTGCCGTGCTCACCGGCATCCTCATGGCGCTGGCCTACTACATCCTCAAGACCAGCACCCCGCAGGTGTTGCTGATGGTGCCCGATGCCGACTACATGCACCTCGAACACCGGCCCGATCAGCCCAATTGCGCGCAGTTGGCAGTGATGGAGATCCGCGGCGATCTCTATTTCGGCGCGGTCAATCATGTGGAAGAGGCGATCCTGGCCAACGCCGCCAGCCACCCCGCCCAACTCGATCTTTTGCTGCGGCTGAACAATGTGCAACAGATCGACATCAGCGGGGTGCACATGCTGGAGGCGGTGGTGCGCAGCTACCGCGAGCGGGGGGGCGATGTCTTCCTGAGCAAGGCGCGGCCCGCGGTGCTGGCGCTGATGCGCAGCAGCGGGTTCGCCGCCTTTTTGGGCGAGGATCACCTGCTGGCGGGGGATGGCGCCATCCCATATCTTTTCTATCACGTCCTCGACCCGGTGGTGTGCATCTACGAATGCCCGCTGCGCGTCTTTGCCGAATGCCAGAACCTGCCCAAACCGACCTATGAACACCCGATCAGCCGCGGCCCGCTGCCTCCCCTCGAGGCTTTCAACCTGATCAGCCCGCGGGCGTTGTACCAGGATCTCAAATTCAAGCCGGAGATGCTGGTGATCGATGTGCGTGAGCCGCGCGAATTCGCCCACGGCCACATCCCCCAGGCGCAGAACATCCCCTTGCCGGTGTTCATGCGCGAACTGCCGCCCCTGCCGCATAATCGTACCATCGTCCTGGTCTGCCGCACCTCGCGGCGCAGCCGTCGCGTCGCCCAACTGTTGCAAGCAGCCGGCTATCTTCATCTCTTTATCCTCGAACAGGGCATGGTGGGCTGGGAGACCGCGCACCTGCTCGAGGCCGTTGATTCCTTTGCCTGACCGGAGCAGGAACAGACTCGTCATGGAAACACATTTGGAACGCAATTTGGGGCTGGAACTGGTGCGCGTGACCGAGGCCTCGGCGCTGGCCGCGGGGCGGTGGATGGGGCTGGGCAGCCGCGAGGGCGCGGGCCGCGCCGCCACCGAGGCGGTGATCCGCACACTGCGCACCGTGTCCATGGCCGGCGTCATCGTCGTGGGCGAGGAAACCCGCATCGGCGTGCACAGCCCGGTCGATACCAACCAGCCGGTGGGCAATGGCCAAGGCCCGGAGATGGATGTGGTGGTCGATCCGATCGATGGCACTACCCTGCTGGTGCAGGGCCGTTCCGGCGCCATTTCGGTGGTGGGCGCGGCCCCGCGCGGCAGCATGTGGGCCCCGGCCCCCGCCGCCTACATGGAGAAGATCGTGGTGGATCGCGACGTCGCCCCCGCCCTTGTGCCCGAATGCCTGGACGCGCCCGCGGCCTGGACCCTGGCGCTGGTGGCCCGCATCAAGAAAAAAGAGGTGCGCGACCTGGTGGTATTCGTGCTCGACCGCCCCCGCCACCGCCATCTGATCGAGGAGATCCGCGCCGCCGGCGCCCGCGTGGCCCTGCGCACCGATGGCGACATCGCCGGGGCCATCCTCGCCGCCCTGCCCGGAACCTCCATCGACCTGCTGCTCGGCATCGGCGGCGTGGCCGAAGGGGTGACCGCGGCCTGCGCCGTGCGCGCCCTGGGCGGATGCATGCTGGGCCGGCTGGCTCCACAAAGCCCGGAGGAACGAGCAGCCGTGGCCGCCGCCGGCCTGGATCTCGACCGCATTCTCACCTGCAAAGAGATCGTGCGCAGCGATGAGATCTTCTTCGCCGCCACCGGCATCGCCGACGGCCCCCTGCTCGACGGCGTGCGCTATCAGAGCGGGCGCGCCTCCACCCATTCCCTGGTGCTGCGAGGAGAAACAGGCACCCTACGCCGCATCTACGCCGAGCACAACATCAGCGACTGACCTGTGCGCGCGGGCAGGCGCTTTGGCGTCGCTTTGGCAACGGTGGTACACTCCTGGCGAGTGGGCTTTTTCTTTGGATTGCCCCTTTCACCTTCCCCGCCCGCTGCGCCCGCCCGCTCCGGCGGGTTTTTGATCGCCTCTCACCCCCATCCGCTTCGTGATCCATTCTCTCCGCTCCTTCCTTTCCGGCGCCGGCCTGCTGGGACTGGCGCTATTTTTGCTGGCAGCCTGCGCCAACAGCCCCCTGATCGGCGCGGCCAGCGTCGAGCCGGCCCACATCAGCCCCAACGCCGACGGCAACAGCGATATCACCCGCATCCGCTACACCCTGCGGCAGCCCGGCTACATTTCCATCTATTTCATCGACGCCCAGGGCCAGCGCCACTATTTCCGTCAGGATCAGTCCCGCGCCGCCCGCACCTTCGAAGTACTCTGGGGAGGCGTCATCGCCGGCCGCGTCCTCCCCGATGGCGACTACACCTGGGTGATCGCAGCCCGCGATGACGCGGGCAACAGCGATGAAAAGCGGGGCGCGCTGCGCATCAGCGACGCCGACACCGCGGCCCCTGCCTTCGACAACTTCGCCGTCAACCCCTCCGTGATCAGCCCCAATCAGGATGGCATCGACGACCGCGCCGCCATCACCTACTGGCTGACCAAAGAGGTGGAGACGATCCAGGTCTACCTTTACGACCCCCGCGACCCCGAAAACATCGACCCCGCCAACCCCACCCGCCGTTTTCCCCTGGCCGAGACCGAGCGAGAGATCAAACCCACCGCCCCCGGCTTCCATTTCTACGATTACGATGGCGGCATCGACCGCGGGGCCGACCCGCCCCCCGATGGCGCATACATCGTGGTGGCCGAGGCCCGCGATCGCGTGGGCAACCACACCGTCGTCACCAGCACCCTCACCCTTGTGGATGGCGGCCTGCCCCGCGCCGACATCGTACGCGGCGAGATCACCCTGCTCGATCCCAGCGACGGCGACCTGAACATCCCCATCGGCGGCGCCCTGATCTTCACCGCCACCATCGAAAACTATGGCCAGGTGCCGATCCGCACGGCCGGGCCTTGGCCGGGCGCAGTCTACCGCTCCGACCAGAACTTCAACACCCTGGCCTATGCCGCGGACGAGTCGAGCTGGTTCGAACAGTCCGGCACCTGGCGCTTCGCCCTCAATTTCCAGTCCAATTTTGGCCAGGATTTCCCCTTCCGCTACGCCGTGGGCCGCCGCGAAGACCTGCGCTGCGAACTGATCGACGGCCGCGAGCAATGCTTCCTCGACCCAGGCCGCCGCGGGCTGGTCTACGGTACCATCCTCTGGGTGGATGTGCCCGCGCGTAATCCCTTCCGCATCTGGGGCGGCCTGCTGCACGAAGATGTGGCGGTGGTCAACAACTTCGCCGACACACAGGAAGTGAACATCCTCGATCCGAGGCAATGATGCGTCTGGGCGTTGTCATCGTCAGCTTCAATGTGCGCGACTTGCTGCAAGCCTGCCTGCGCTCCCTCTTCGCCGAACTGGCGCGCACACCCGCGCTGGCCGCGGCCGTGGTGGTGGTGGACAACGCCTCCGCCGATGACAGCGCCGCCATGGTCGCCGCCCATTTTCCCCAGGTCGATCTGATCGCCAGCGCCGAGAACCTGGGCTTTGCCCTTGGCAACAACCTGGGCCTGCGCCGCTTGGGCCTGGAGCAGCCCGGCGGCGATCCTCCCCCTCTCCTGCTCCTGCTCAACCCCGATACGGAACTGCACCCCGGCAGCCTGGCTGCCCTGACAGGCTTTCTGGCCGCGCAGCCGCAGGCCGGCGGCTGCTGCCCACGGCTGGCCTATGGGGATGGCAGCTTCCAACACAGCGCCTTTCACTTCCCCGGTCTGGCCCAGCTTTTTCTCGATCTCTTCCCCCTGCACCCGCGGCTGCTGCACTCCCGCATCAATGGCCGGTATCCTCGCCGGCTGTACGATGGCGATCGTCCCTTCCCCATCGACTTCGCCTTGGGCGCGGTCTTGCTGCTGCGCGCCGCGGCCATTGCCGCGGCCGGGCTGCTGGACGAAGGCTATTTCATGTATGCCGAGGAGATGGACTGGCAGCGCCGCATCCAGGCCGCGGGCTGGCCCTTGTATTGCCTGCCCACGGCCCGCGTCACCCACCACGAAGGCCAGAGCACCCGCCAATTCCGTGGACCCATGACCCTGGCCCTGTGGCGCTCGCGCCTGCGCTACTACGACAGATACTACCCCGCCTGGAAACGTCGCCTCGCCCGTGGCCTCGTCGCCTTTGCCATGCAAGGCCGCGCCCGCGCCGCCGGCCCCGCCCAACGCCCAACCTATGAAGCCATCCGCCAACTTGCCCGTAGCGCCTGATCGGCCCGCCGAACCCCTCGGCCCACCGGCCGGCCAGGCGACGACACGCCTCACCTGCGCCATTCTTGCCTTCGACGTGGCCCATCACATCGCCGATTGCGTGCGTTCCTGCGCGTTTGCCGACCGCGTGGTGGTGTTCGACACGAACAGCAGCGATGGCACCCCCGAGATCGCCCGCGCGGCCGGAGCCGAGGTGATCCCCATCCCTTTCAGCAACTTTTCGCAGGCGCGCAATGCCGCCCTGGCCGCGCTGGATAGCGAATGGGTGTTTTTTGTGGATGCAGATGAGCGGGTGACCCCAGAGTTGTCCTGGGAGATCGAGGGCATCCTCGACCGCGACGATGTCGATGGCTGGTGGACGCCCCGCTACAACCACCTGATCGGGCATGTGATGAAAGGAGGCGGTTGGTATCCGGATCATCAACTGCGCTTGCTGCGCCGCGCCAAAGCGCGCTATGACGAGCAGCGCCGGGTACATGAGCTGGTCATCATCGACGGCAAACAGGAACGCCTGCGCGAGCATCTCATCCACTACAATTATGATTCGTGGGCGCAATTCCACGCCAAACAGCGGCGCTACACCGCTCTCGAGGTGCAGACTCTGCTCGACGCCGGGGTCAGCGCCCATCCCCGCCACCTTCTCACCCGGCCCTGGCAGGCCTTTTGGCGGCGTTTCATCACCTGGCAGGGCTATCGCGATGGCTTCCACGGCCTGCGCCTGGCCGCCATCATGGCCTGGTACGAGTGCCGCAAATCGTGGGGCCTGCTGCGCGGGCGCAATGCCTGATCGACCGGGACCGCGCCGCCCGCGGCTCAGGCCCCCAACCGCCTGACGATCTCCGGCCACCCCTGCTGTACATAGCGTTCGATCAGCGCCGCCGCCCGATCGTAGTCCCCCTGCGTCCCGCCGTAGGGATCGGTCACGTCGTTGTGTGCGCCTGCCATCTCGCTGAGCAGAAAGGTCTTGGCCAGCGCCTGCGGCCAGGTGTGAAAGATGCTACGGCGGTGCGCTTCCTCCATCACCAGGATCAGATCCGCCTCGCGCACCAGGGCGGCAGTAGCCTGCTTGGCCACATGCTCGCTGATATCCAGCCCCCGCGCGGCCATGGCCTGCCGCGAACCCTGGCTGGCGGGCGCGCCGTTCACCGCGTACGTGCCTGCAGAATCGACTACGATCTGCTCGTGCCGGCCGGCGGCGGTCACTTGCTGGCGCAACAGGGCCACTGCCATAGGGGTGCGGCAGATATTGCCTGTACAGAGGATGAGGAGACGTTTCATGGGGCGGGGACTGGGGTGAGCCGGGATGCGGGTGGGGGCATTTTAAGGGCAGCAGAGCCTGCGGGCAAAACCCACGCCCCTGTTCGCGGCGGACGCCATTTCGTAGCCCAACAACTTGCGCGATTAATTGACAATTGACAATTGTCAATTGACAATTGTCAATGATTAATGATTAATGAAATGCAACGATCGCTTATTAATCCTTAATCCTTAATCATTAATTATTAATCATTTTTGGTAGTGCGCCAGCTTGTGCGCGCGGGCAAATCGGGCTATGCTTGCCCCTGCGCGAAGCCACCACGCCCCACGCCCCCCACGCCCCCCATGACCACCGCCACAGTCCCCGCTCCCTACACATCGGCGCCCCCGACGGCTGCTCGTTCCAGCCTGCGCGGTTGGGGCGACTTCCTGCTGCTGGCCCTGATGTCCACCAACATGGCCTGGGCCATGCAGTCTGCCGGCTGGGCGCCCGGACTCGACCGTTTATACACCCTGGTGCTTCTGGCCACCATCGCCGGCGTAGCCGTGGCGCGCAGCGGTTTTGGCCGGCTCTTCGCCGCCCTCTACCAACTCGTGGTCGGAACCGCTGCCATCCTGCTCAGCCTTTCCAACCTGGCCCCGGCCGGATTGACCGGGCAGGAACAGGTCTACTTCCTGCTCGACCGCGCCTACGCCTGGATCTATAACGCCTACGCCGGCATTCCCCAGCCCGATAACCTGGTGTTCGTGCTGTGGATGGCGATCCTGGTCTGGATCCTCGCCTACAGCGCGGCCTGGGCCTATTTTCGCGATCAGCGCAAATGGCAGGCGGTCCTGCCCATCGGCCTGGCCATGCTGGTCAATCTCTATTACGGGCCTCCCCGGCTCAACGGCTACTTCGTCCTCTACCTGCTCTGCGCCATCCTGCTGCTGGTGCGGGCCACCCTGGGCGAACGGGAGATCGAATGGCGACAGGCGCGCGTGCGTTTTCCCCTCGATATCAGCTTCGATTTCATGCGCGATGGCCTGATTTTCGCCCTTTTCGTCATCTTCCTTTCCTGGATCCTGCCCTCCGCTGCCAGCGACGGCCAACTTTCCCCCATGTTCGAGCCGCTGCGCCGGCCCTGGCAGGCCTTTCAGCGGGAATGGGAGCGGCTATTCAGCACGGTCAGCTATGGCCGCGCGGTGAATGTGCCCACCTTTGGCACCACCCTTGGCCTGGGCGGCCCGCGCGAAGTCACCGATGATCTGGTGTTGGATGTAGACACGCCGGTCAATCGCTATTACCGGGGCGCGGTGCACGATTTCTATCTGCCCAACGGCGGCGGCTGGAGCCTGACGCGCGCCGCGGGCGCGCACCTGGAGGAGGAGAACGATTTCACGGTGATCGCCTGGCCGCAGCGTCAGGTGATCACGCAGACGGTGACCACCTACCTGGGGGACAGTGTGATTGTGGCCGCGCCGCAACCCCTGCGCGTCTTCCTGCCTGCGGACGCGTATCTGATCGACGCCGAGCCGGACCTGGTGCAAAACGACGCCCAGATTCCGCCCAAAGTGGAACTGGCCATGATCTTCGCCCGCGACGATCTGGCGGAGGGGGATAGCTACGTGGTGGTCAGCGCCGTGATCAGCGCCACCGAGCTGCAACTGCGCGCAGACAGCGCCAGCTATCCCGATTTTATCAGCGAGCGCTATCTGCAACTGCCGGAAACGCTGCCCGACCGCGTGCGGCAGCGGGCAGAAGAGGTGGCGGCCGGCGGGTCCAACCCGTATGACATCGCCAAGGCGGTGGAGCGGCATCTGCGCAATTACACCTACAACGACCAGATCCCCGGGCCTGCGCCTGGCCAGGATGGCGTGGATTATTTCCTGTTCGAGGAGCAGCAGGGCTATTGCACCTATTACGCCAGCGCCATGGCGGTGATGTTGCGGCACCTTGGCATCCCTGCCCGCCTGGCCACCGGCTATGCCACCGGCGAGTACCAGCCGGCCACGGGCCTCTATCGCCTGCGCAACAAAGATCTGCACACCTGGGTCGAGGTCTTCTTCCCCAGTTTCGGCTGGGTGGAGTTCGAACCGACCGCGGCGGAGCCGGTGCTGCTGCGGCCCAGCGGCGAGGATCTGGATCTGGAACGGGGGCTTAGCCCCTCTGGGCAGGCCGGCAATCTGGCAGATCTCGAGGATGAATTGCGCGATCAGTCCCTGGGGCCTGAGGCATCGTCTGACGCTATCGGGGTCATCCAATCGTTGGTCACGCGCGGCCGGGGGGTGGCGTTGCTGCTGGCCGCGGTGGTTGGCATCCTCTGGATCGGGGTGTGGAGCCTGCGCCGGCTGCGCCGGCCCGTGGGGCAACGCGCTCCCACCTTCCACAGCGTGCCGCAGGGCTTTGCCGCCCGCCTGTGGGAGAAGCTGATGCAGTGGGCGCGGCGCTTTGGCCTGGCCGACGATCCCAGCCAGACGCCGTTGGAACGGGCGGGCGCGCTCGCCGGCGCCGTGCCGCAGGCCGCGTCCGGCGCGGCGGCGCTGGCCGATCTGTACACGCGCGATCTGTTCAGCCCCCACCCCATCACGCTCGATGACGCCAGCCAGGCGCAGTTGACCTGGATGGAGTTGCGCCCGCTGCTGTGGCGCAATTGGCTCGATCGCCGTCTGCGCCTGCCTGCCGGCCTCAAACGCGCCCTGTTCCGTCAGTGAGCGCCAGGTCGCGGGCCGGCTAGACTGCGGCCAGCCACTTGGTCAGCTTTTTTTCGTTCGGCCGCGGCCCCACGTAGGCCAGGGTCAGGGCCTGGGGCCGCCATATCTGCTGCGCCAGCCGCTGCACATCCGCGGCGGTGACCGCGTCGATGGCCGCCAGCGTCTGATCCAGCGTCCACGGCTCCGTGCCTGTGGCGGCTTGCCAGCCCCACCAGGCCGCGACAGAGGAGGAATCTTCACTGGCCAATTCCATGCGGCCCTTGATGTACTCCTTGCAGTGTTGCAGCTCGTCGGCGCTGATCGGGGCCTCCTGCACCTGCCGCCACACTGCTTGAATGGCATCGAGCATCTGGTAGAGGCGGCGAGCGTCGCAGCCGCCGTACACGCCGAAGACGCCGCTGTCGGCATAGGCGGCGCGGTAGGAGCCGATGCTGTAGGCCAGCCCCAGATCTTCGCGCACCCGCTGCCACAGCCGCGAGCTCATACCATCGCCCACCAGCACATCCAGCAGACGCAGGGCAAAGCGGTCGGGCGAGTTGCGGGGCAGACCGGGCACGGCCAACTGCACATGCGCCTGATCGGTGGCGCGGTTGTGCACGCGCCAGCGGGGATGATCGGGCAGGTGCGGCGCCGGCAGAAAGGTGGGGCGGGCGGAGGCTGCCACCGCGGGGCCGAACTCTGCTGCCGCCGCCGACACCACCTCGGCCATGCCGATGGCGCCGGCCAGGGTCAGCACCATGCCGCCACAATGAAATGTGTGCTGGTGAAACGCGCGCAAGCTCTCGGCATCCAGGCCCATCACCGTTTCCGCCTCCCCGGCGATCTCGCGGCCAAGGGGGTGGTCGCCCCACAGGGCCTGGCTGCTCAACTGCGAGACGAAATCCTCCGGTTCATCCCGGTTCATGGCGATCTCTTCCAGGATCACACCCCGTTCGCGCAGGCACTCGGCGGGGTCGAGCAGGGGCTGCTGGGCCATGCCCGCCAGCAGGCTGAGGGCCTGCCGCCAATGCCGCGTCCCCACCTTCACCCACAGGCTGATGAATTCCTGGCTGGTGGAGGCGTTGAGATAGCCGCCGCGGCCCTCGATCTCATTGGCGATGGTCAGGGCCGTGGGCCAGCCCTGGCAGCCTTTGAACAGCATGTGTTCCAGAAAATGGCTGATCCCTGCCTGCGCTGCTTCTTCGTAGCGCGATCCGATAGGGATGTAGAGGCCCATGCTGACGGAGCGCACATGGGGCATGGCCGCGCACAGCACCGTCAGGCCGGCGTCCAGTTGCGCACGTTCGTAGGTTTGCAGATTCAAGGGTTATTGCCCACGCAATTGGCGGAGAATGGCTTCAGCTTCGCTGCGGGCGCGGGGGTCTTGGGCGGGGGGGCCGGCCAAAAAGGCCTCGAACTCGGCGATCGCTTCCTGCACACGGCCCTGCTCGCGGCGCAAGATGCCCAGCCCAAAGCGCGCTTCTGGCAGGGTGGGGTTGATCTCCAGGGCGCGTTGCAAGGATTGCTCCGCTGCCTCTAGATTCTGGCGCTGGATGTAGGTGGCGGCCAGCAGATAATGCGTCTCGGCATCTTGAGGCGTGATCTGCAACACCTTGCTGAACATCTCCTGGGCCTGGCTGAGCTGCCCCAACTGGTAGTATGCCACGCCCAGGTTGGAGAGGGTGGGCGTGTGGTTGGGATTGATTTCCAGCGCTTTCTCATACGCAGCCTGCGCTTCGGCCAGCCGGCCCAAACGGGTGAGGGCGTTGCCCAGGCCGAAATAGGCATCCAGACTGGCCGCGGCCGTTGCCGCGGCCTGGAAATCGGCCGCGGCTTGCTCGTAGTTGCCGCTGCTGAAAGCATTCTGGGCCGAAGTCAGCAAGGCCTGAGCATCGCCCTGATTGCCGGCATCGGGCGCGGCGCCGCAACCGGCCAGCATCAGGGCCGCAATCAACAAAAACAGCGAGAAAAGGCGTTTGTTCATCATTCACGCTCTCTGGGGTTCCAGCAGTATCACCCGTGTCTCCTCGCTGCCCAACTCGGAGCGCAGCGTTTTCAGCACCGGGATCGGCTCGGGCCGGGGCACGCCCATCTCCTTGAGGAATTTTTCTACGGGGTCAAGGTCAAGATGAAGGCCGGGCAAGGCGTAGTGCATGGGCACCACGATGCTCGGCTCTAATTCGGTGACGATCTCCACCGCTTTGGCCGCGTCCAGGGCGGCGCCGCCCCCCACTGGCAGCAGCAGCACATCCGCGCCGCTGAGCAGTTCCACCTGTTCGCGGGCGGGCAGCACGCCCATGTCGCCGAGGTGGCAGATGGTGATGTCGGGATATTCGAACACAAAGGCGGTGTTGCGCTCCCGTTGGCCCACCTCGCCTTTGTGATAGGTGGGCACGCCGGTGATGAAGACGCCGTTGACTTCGTATTCGCCGGGGCCGGCGAAGACGTGATCCGGCTTGCGCAGGGCCGCGAGGCAATTGTGGCCGGGCGCATCGTGGCTGATGGTGGCCACTTCACCGCGTAGTTTGGGCAATTCCCACCCAAATTTGGGATCGAAGGGATCGGTGATGATCGTCAGGCCGCGGGTGCGCAAACGAAAGCAGGCCAGGCCATACCAGGAGATTTCCATACGGTTTCCATGAATCGTGCGAGGGAAGGTGACCAGGAGAAGGCGCAGACCGGGCGCGCCGCCTGATGCAATGCCGGCATTATACCCGACCGCCCACGCCTGCCCAAGTTAATCGGCCATTGTCCCAGCGTCGCTGCTTGCACGCCCCTGCAAGCTGAGCAGCCAAAAGATGAATTTCGGGGCGCAGGGCGCTCAGAACAGCCGCATCTGTTCGCCGTGAGCAGTGGTGACGGCGTCGAGGCCAAGATGGGCCAGCCAGATGTCGGGATCGGTGTCGCGGTCGGCCAGCATCTCGCGCAGATGGCGGAATTTGACGAAAGTCCAGCCGCCGCTGGCGGCAGCGCTGGCCCAGAGGGGGTGATGATCGAACCGCCACTGCAACAGGCTGGCCCGGCTGCCAGGCAGGACGAGGAAACGGGAATGGCCGGGGATCAGCGCCCGGCTGCGCCAGACGCGGGGGGTGAGGGCGGTGACCGCGGCGAGGGTGAAGCTGGCCCGGCGCTGGCCCTGCCGCTGCCATTCCACCACCCAGTGCTCTGCTTCGGCCCAGTGCGCGGCCTCGAAGCCCATGGCCTGCCCCTGCGCCAGCAGGAGGTGGGCCAGTTCGGCCAATTCGGCCCGGCGGCGATCCGGTTCATCTTCGGGGCGCAGGCGCAGGCCCGCGCCGGCATCGGTGTAGGATGCGGCCACGGCCGCCAGCCAGGGGCGGTCGGGGGCCATCTCCAGGGGCAGGCGCAGGGTCGTTGCCCAGGCGAGTTGGTCGAGATCGGGGAATGCGGCCTGGCGCAACAGGGTCAGAGCGACCATTTCTGTCTGATCGCTGGCAGCGTACCAGGGATCGGGCGGATCCAGCAGCCACCACCAGGCTGTATCCCCCGGCTCCCACGGTTCGCCGTGCTCGCCCAGCACTTCGATGCCCGCGGGCGAGGCCAGGGGATCGAGCAGGGCTTCGAGGTGGCCGCGCAGTTCCGGGGTGAACTCGTAGGGGGCGTGGCGGCGCCAGGCGGCGAGGATGGCGGGCCGCAGCCGGGCCGCGGGCGCGGGTTCGCCGCGGGCCGCGAGCAGGTCGCGCAGGGCCGCGGCGCCGAGGCGGCGGGGAGAATCCAGGGCGGCGGGGGCGCTGGCGGCGCTTTTCGGGGCCACGGCCAGGGCCATCCATTCCCCTTCGGCCACTTCGGCCACGCCGATCTGCCCGGTGAAGGTGGGGAGGGCGGTCAGCACCATGGGCGAAGGGTCGGCATCGGCCTGCCAGCGCCACTGCACCAGGCTGCGACCTTGATCGGCCAGCCAGTTGTGGGCGGTCTGCAGGGCCGCGGCGATCATGCGTTGCAACAACACCTCTCCGCCAGGGCGCAGGGAAAGCAGGTCGGGCATGGTGGCAACTGCTTGCGGGCCGAATAGCCAGCCGCTCCACACGTATTGCAGCAGCCAATAAAGGGTGTGCGGCGGGGGGACGGAGAGGAAGGCCAGCCCGGCGCTGCCCGGCGCTGCCCGATCTGTCGCGGCTGCCGGCCAGCGCTGGGCCAGGTGGGTGGGGGGGGCGGCATCTGCCGGGCCGCGGGCGTGGCCCACCCGCCCCGTTTGCTGCTGCACCTGCTCGAGGGCTTCGTGCAGCAGCAGCCAGAGGTTGCGTTCACGGAAGCGGCGGGGCCGGCGCAGCGCCGCCTGCCACAGCAGGTCATCCTGGCCGGCCAGGCTGCTGCCCTGCCACAGGGCGATGGCCAGCAGCCATTGCAAGGCCCGCCGCTCCTCTCGCGAGAGTTCGGTTTCGTCCAGGATGCGCAGGGTCTGCCACAGTCCCCAGAGGTTGCGGGGGGTGTAGAAGCCGAGGGCCTGTTCGACGCGGGCGCGCAAGGGGTCTTCCACCGGCGCGACCCGGGCCAGCATCTCCCAGCGCAGGCTGGGGCCGGGCGCCACTTCTGCGGCCCTGGCTTGATCATCGGCGTCGGCGTGTGTTTCGCCCTGGAAGTCGCAGAAATCGCAGCGCACCTGTTTAGCGATCAGCGTCGGGGGCGCGCCCTGCCAGCGGTAGTCTTGCACCATGGCCGGTCGCCAGCAGGCGGGGCAGGAGGTGAGATAGAGGCTTTGTAAGTATTGGCCCCAGGGCCGGCCGCGGTAGGGTTGGGCGAGCAGGCGGCTGAGGGCGCTGGCGATCTGTGCTGGCGTTGGCCCGTGCAGTTGCAGGGTCAGGGCCAGCAGGGGCAGGGGGTTGGGGTCGAGGTAGAGGCAGGGGTGCTCGCCCAGCAGGGCCGGGGCGGCGCCGGTGGTGAAGAGCGCGACCATGCCTGTTGCCGGCGCCTGCTGCGCGGCCATGGCCTGGATCACCGGCAGAGCGAAAGGCGCGGCGATCACCGCCTCTGGCGAAGAGGATCGCCCAGGCGGCAGCGATAACCAGGCAGGCAACTCGGTGAGAAGTGTCAAGTGAGAAGTGTCAGGTGTCAGGTGTCAAGTGTCAGGTGTCAGGTGTCAGGTGTCAGGTGTCAGGTGTCAGGTGTCAGGTGTCAAGTGTCAGGTGTCAGGTGTCAGGTGTCAGGTGTCAAGTGTCAAGTGTCAAGTGTCAGGTGTCAAGTTTTTATTTGTATGATTAAAAATTTCCTAATTCACCAATTCACCAATTCACCAATTTACCAATCTACCAACCAACCAACCAACTAACCAACCAACCAACTAACCAACCAACTAACCAACCAACCAACTAACCAACCAACCAACTAACCAACCAACTAACCAACCAACCAACTAACCAACCAACCAACCAACCAACCAACTAACCCACCAAATAAATCGCATTAGAAAAAATCCATCCGCGCGGTTTGCCCCAGCGCGTCATCCACACCTCCACCCGGTAGGCGCCGGGCCGATCGGTGGCAAAGCGCAGCCGGTCGCCCTGTTGCGCGGCGACTACGCCCTGTCCGGCGCGGATCAGGCGGATGTGGCCCGGCCTGTCCAGGCGTACGGTCAGATCGACGGGGCCTTGCCCGTGCAACTGATCGCCCATCTGGGCCACGGCGCCGTCGCCCGCTTCGGCGTGGAAGCGGAAGCCATGGCTGGGCGCCACCCGATCGTAGCCGATCCAGGCCCGGCCATGGCCCAGCGCCTCGTACACCTGCGCCCGGTCGAGCGCCAGGTCGCCGGTCAGGGGCGTGCGGGTGAGGATGTAGGTGTTGACCGCGCGGAAGCAGTTCAGATAGGAAAGGAAGCGGCGGCGGATCGGGCCGAGACGGAACACCAGGGCGTGGGCGTCGGAGCCGCCGATGGCGGGCGTGGGCCGGCCCTGCAACAGCGTATCCCACTTGGCCAGCATCTCGGGGAAAGGCCCGGTGGTGAAATAGTGTGGGAAGAAGCCGACCAGCAGGGCCTGGGCCTTGCTGGTAGCGTAGGGCCGGAACTCCGACATGAAATTCCACAGCTCGACGCCGGTGTAACCTTCCACGTTCCAGGTTTGCCAGGGGTACACATCGGCGCTGAGCGGGCCTGGCTTGTCGATAGGGTGGGCCAGGAAGGTGAGGCCGCCCTGATCGCGTACCGCATCGATCAGGCCCTGCGGGTCGCGGGCGTGCGGGGTGACATCGTGGCGAAGGCCGAGGGTCAGGCAGTGATTGCCGGGGGGCTGGAGATCGTCGTCGTTGATCTCGCTGTCGATCAGGGTGAGGATGCCCTGTCGCCAGCCCTCTCCGCTTTGGTCGAGCAGGATGTTGTGATCGCTGAGGATGATGAAATCGAGTCGCGCCTTGCGCGCCGCGGCGATCAGATCTTCCACCTCGCCCGTGCCGTCGCTGTGGCGGGTGTGCATGTGGATGTTGCCGCGGTAGATGTGCATGGTCGATGGTCAGTCGTCGGCGTCGGTCGAGTCGTCGCTGGCGTCGGCGGTGGTTGGCGTCCAGTGGCCGTATTCGACGGCGCGGCGGCGTTGGCGTTTGTCGAACCAGAAATGGCGGTGCGCGGCGCTGATCTTGCGAGCGAAGACGAGAAAGCCGGTGTGCGCGATCATGCGGTCGTTGGGCCGCAGCCGGTCGGCTACCGCTTTCCAGGGCCGCAACAGCAGCTCCTCCACCCGGATTTCCACGAAATTGCCCCGCTGCAAGGCCTCGATCAGGGCGCTGACCTGGCCGGCGGTGGGTTGCAGGCTGCCGAACAGGCCACTCTCGGCCAGCGCGGCCTCGGCCTGGGGCACGAATTGATCCGCGTCGCGCACATCGAGGAAAACCGCGTCCACCTCTTGTTCAGCAAACCCGCCGGCGATGTCGGCCAATTTCAACTCTACGTGCGGCAGCAGGCCCAGCCGGGCAAGGTTGGCCCGGGCCAGGCGCTGGTGTTCGGGCCGCGATTCATAGCTGTAGACCTTGCCGCCAGGCATCACCGCCCTGGCAAAGGCCAGGGTGAGGCCGCCGCTGCCGGTTCCGGCCTCGATCAGGCGCTTGCCACTCCACAGATCCAGCTCCATCACCAACTGCGCCGCATCTTTGGGAAAGACGATCTGGGTGGTGCGCTTGAGGTGGCGAATGAGATCGGACGTGGTGGGGCGCAGGGCCAGGTATTTGTGGCCCAGGTGGCTGCTGAACACGCGGCCAAAGGGCTGGCCGATCAGATCGGCGAAAAGGATGTGCCCGCGGTGCGAGGCCCACATGCCCTCGGCCTGGACATGGAGGAGATAGCGCTTGCCCTCTTCGCTGATCAGGAGAATGGGGTCATCGGTCTGAATGGTAGGCACGGCAGCTCCCTGTTTGTGATAGAATGCAGGCGATGATAGCATGGCGGCGGGTCGAATCACAAGGTATGTTTTGACGTGATGTTGACAGGATAGAACATTTGTGCTATCCTGCCGGCAAGAATGCAGGCGATTTGACCGTGCATCTCCCCTTCCCTATCCCTTTTGCAGGAGTCTGACTGTGAGCACCAAGAATGGCAAGGGCCAAGCCCTGGATACCACCCTCTCCAACCTCAACAAACGTTTTGGCGATGGCACGATCATGAAGCTGGGCGAGGCCAGCAGCCTGCAAGTCGCTTCTATCCCCACCGGTGCGCTGCCGCTGGACATTGCCCTGGGGGTGGGCGGCCTCCCCCGCGGCCGTGTGATCGAAATCTACGGCCCCGAATCCTCTGGCAAGACCACGCTCTGCTTGCACGTGATCGCCGAGGCCCAGAAACGGGAGGGCATCTGCGCCTTCATCGATGTGGAACACGCTCTGGACCCGGCCTACGCCGAGCGCATCGGGGTGGATGTGAACAATCTTTATGTGGCCCAGCCCGATACCGGCGAGCAGGCGTTGGAGATCGCCGAGGCGCTGGTGCGCTCTGGGGCGATGGATGTGGTGGTGATCGATTCGGTGGCGGCGTTGGTGCCGCGGGCGGAGATTGAAGGGGAGATGGGCGATAGCCACGTGGGCTTGCAGGCGCGGCTCATGTCTCAGGCCCTGCGCAAGCTCAGCGGCGCCATCAAGCAGTCGAACACGATCATGATCTTCACCAACCAACTGCGGCAGAAGATCGGCGTCATGTTTGGCAACCCGGAGACGACCTCCGGCGGCATGGCCCTGAAGTTCTACGCCTCGGTGCGGCTCGACATCCGCCGCATCCAGTCGCTGAAGGCCGGGAATGAGACGATCGGCAACCGCACGCGGGTGACGGTGAAGAAGAACAAGGTGGCGCCCCCCTTCCGTGTGGCCGAGTTCGATATCATGTACAATGAGGGCATCAGCCGCACCGGCGCGGTGCTGGATCTGGCCACAGAGATGGATATCGTGGAAAAGCGCGGCTCTTTCTACGCATTCGAGGGCAATCGCCTGGCCCAGGGCCGGGAGAACGCCAAGGAATTCTTGCGCGAGCATGCTGATGTGCTCGAACGTATGGAGATGCGGGTGCGGCAGGAGGCAGGCCTGGGCAAGGGCATCCGCCTGGCCAGCAGCGAGGAGATGGAAGAACCCGCATATTCCGACGATTAACCCTATATCAGGACGAGGCGCCATCGTCCATCGTCCATCATCCCTCCATGCTCTTCCAACAGTTTCGCAAACCCCGCCTGATCCTGGCGCTGGTGGTCTTCCTCAGCGTCCTCCTGCTGCTGTGGCTGGTGCGCGGGGCGCTCTTTCCTTTCCTCCTTGGCCTGGTCATTGCTTATCTGATCACGCCGCTGGTGAACAGGCTGCAGGGCTGGATGCCGAACGCGCTCAAACGCCGTTATCTGGCCCGGCCCGCGGCGATTCTGGTCGTTTATCTGCTGGGAATCGGGCTGGCCGCGGGGGTGCTGGCCTTCCTGGTGCCCCTGATCGTCGATCAGGTCGTCAGCCTGAGCCGGGCCATGCCCGGCCTCTACGACCGTGGGCGGGAATGGGTGGAGGCGGCCCTGGCCCAATACCAGAGCCGCATCCCGGCAGAGACGCAGGCCATGATCGAAGAGGGGGCGCGCAATCTGGCCGGCAGCGTGCTGCGGACGCTGCGCGATGGCGCGCTGGCTACGTTCAGCGCGGTCAGCGGCACCATTTCCTGGCTGCTCGGCCTGATCGTTGTGCCCTTCTGGCTCTTTTTCATCCTCAATGAGGAGGGGCGGGCTACGTCTGGGGCCTTGAGCATCATCCCCAGCGATCTGCGATCCGACGTGGAATCGATGCGGATCATCGTCGATCGGGTGCTGTCGGCCTACATCCGTGGGCAACTGTTGCTGGGCCTGGCCGTGGGTGTGATCAGTTTTATCGGATTGCTGACGCTGGGCGTGCAGTTTTCACTGCTGTTGGCGATTATCGCCGGCATTCTGGAGTTGGTGCCCTACATCGGCCCCATCTTGGGCGCCATCCCTGCCGTGATCGTGGCCTTTTTGCAGGATCCGCAGTTGGCGCTGTGGGTGATCGTGCTGTTCGTGATCATTCAGCAGGTGGAGAATGTGCTGCTGGTGCCCAAAATCACGGGTGAATCGGTGGCGCTGCACCCGGCGATCATCATGGTGGCGCTGGTGGTGGGCAATGCTTTGGCCGGGATCGTGGGCATGCTGGTGGTCGTCCCCCTCACCGCCATCCTGCGGGATGTGGTGCACTATCTTTACATCCGCGCTGGGGAGGGGGAGGTGGAGCCGTTGCTGGCCTTGCGCGCGGTGGGCTACGCCGACCGGGCCACGCCCCTGTTGCTGGCCGCGGCCACGCCGGCGGCTCGGGCGCAGCTTCATCCCCCGCTGGAGGAGGAGGAAGCGACGCCAGAGGCAGCGTGATCAAATGATTCCGGTCATCTCATTTCAGCGGCGGGCGCGAGGCGTTAGCGGTCGGAGCGCTACAAGCGCTCCGACCGCTTGATGCTCCGCCTCACGCGGTCAACTGTTCCAGTCGGTCGATGTATTCGCCCATGATGGCGAACGTTTCCTGCACCGGCTGCGGCGAGGCGAGATCCACGCCCGCAGCTTGCAGGGCGGCGAGGGGATAGAGGGCGTTGCCGGCAGAGAGAAACTGGCGGTAGGCCGTGGCCGCGGGCGCGCCCTCGCGCAGCACGCGGTTGGCCAGCGCGTGGGCGCCGGAGATACCGGTGGCGTATTGGTAGACATAATAATCGGCGTAAAGATGGCCGAACATGGCCCAGGTTATGCCCAGCCGTGAGCGGTCGAACGCCATCTCCGGGCCGTAGGCCTCGGCGAACAGGTCGGCCATGCGCTCGATCATCATCTCCGCGGTCAGGCCCTGCCCCTGCTCCACCCGCTCGTGCATTTCCAATTCGAAGCGGGCCAGGGTGGGCATGATCAGGAAATAGCGATGGAAATTGGACATCGCTTCCTCGATCAGGTTGATCTGGAAGTTGGGATCGCTCTGGGTTTGCAGCAGGTGCGCCCGCACCAGGGCCTGATGGAAGTTGGAAGCCACCTCGGCCACGAACAGAGAGTAGTCGCTGTAGACCACCGGCTGCTGTTGCCAGGTGTGATAAGAGTGCAGCGAATGCCCCAACTCGTGCGCCAGCGTGCTCAGATCGAAGAGCGTGCCGCCGTAACTCATCATGATGAAGGGATGCGTGCCTTTGACGCCCCACGAGAACGCGCCTTTGCTCTTGCCCTGGTTGGGGTAGACATCGATCCAGCGCTCTTCCAGGCAGCCGCGACGCACGATCTCGACATAATCCTGCCCCAACGGGGCCAGCCCTGCACAGATCCAGGACACGGCTTGGGGAAAGCTGACCCGCGCTGGCGCGGGGGTGAGGGGCGCCCAGATGTCGTAGGGTTGCAGCGTGTCGTAGCCCAGGGCCTGCCGCCGCACCCGCCAATAGCGATGCCAGGTGGGCAGATGCGCCTGGAAGGTGTCGATCAGATTGTGGAACACGGCCACCGGGATGGCGTGCTCGAACAGGGAGGCGGCGAGGGTGGACTGATGCCGGCGAGCGCGCATCTGGAAGACATTGGCTTTGATCGAGGCCTGCAAATTGGCGGCGAGGGTGTGTTTGTGCGCCAGGTGCGCATCGGCGTAGCTTTCCCAGGCCGAGCGACGCAGCGCGCGGTCATTGCTGCCTTTCAGCAGCGTGTCGTAAGTGCTCTGGCTGACGGTGTGCGCGTGGCCCTCGCTATCCACGGCGGGGGCGAAGGTCATGTCCGCGTTGGTCAGCTTGCTGTTGATGTCTTCGATGCCGGCCAGCGGGTCGGCCAGCAGTCCGAGTAGCTCCTCCACTTCGGCGGAGCGGACGTGCGCCTGTTTGCGGAAGAGATCTTCCAGGTAATGATCGTAGATGGCCAGGGCCGGTTCCTGCGCCAGCCAGGTTTGCAGGGTTTCCTGGCCGATGGCCAGCAGTTCCGGCTCCACGAACGCGGTAGCCGCGCGCACGCGGCCATACAATCCGCCCGCTTCGCTGGTCATCGCCGATGCTGCCGGGTCGGTGGTATCGACGTTGGTGCTGAAGGCGGCGTAGAGATAGATCTTCATCACTCGCAGGCGCAGTTCCTCGGCCAGGGCCAGGCCCGCGGCCAGGGTGGCGGGGTCGCTGTGCAGTTGCCCGCGGTAACGCTCCAGCGCGGACAGGTCGGCGAGGATGGCGGCCAATTCCTGCTGCCAGGCCGCGGTCGAGGGGAAGACGCTTTCGGCGTTCCAGGTGTATTGTGGGTCGATCTCGGCACGGGTGGGGAGTGGTGGGGTGGTCATGATAAGCTCTTGTGAGTGGATAGGTGATGGGTGTTTGGTAAAACGTAATGCGTAAAACGTAATGCGTAAAATGTAAATAAACATCACGTAACACGTTTTACGTTTTACGGAATTATTTATTTTTAGTAAAGAAACATCGGTTTGCCCTGCACGTGTGCGACTCTGGGCCGGTATGCTTCCGTGTCGTAAAACTCGGCCACGTCCACCCGTTTCACCCCGCGGGTGATGTAATCGGCGGCGACGTGGGTGTAGCGGCCCTCGCGCAGGGCCACCATGCGCCCGGTCAGCCCGCGCGTGGCCAGATCCACAGCCATGGCCCCGTAATTGGCGGCCACGATGTGGTCCAACGCGTCGGGCGCGCCGGAGCGCATGAGATAGGCGAGGTGTTGGTAAATGACATTCTGGCCGGTGAGACGCTTCAGGGCCTGGGCAGTGGCGTTGCCGATGCCGCCCAGTTTGCGGCTTGACTCGGCGTCGCCCTCGCTCCAGGCCGGCGCAGCTTCATCGACCATGCGCGCGCCCTCGGAGATGGTCATGATGCAGTAGTTGTTGGGGCTGGCGGCCTTGTCCTGCATCAGCAAATCGGCCAGGCGCTGCACAGCGAAGGGCACTTCGGAGATGATGGCGCGATCGACCTGCGCGCAATAGGCGCTGATCAACGAAGTTTCGCCCGAATTGCGGCCAAACAACTCCACCACGCCGATGCGCTCGTGCGAACTGACGGCGGTGCGCAGGTGGGTGATGTATTCGACCGAGCGGGTGACCGCGGTGCTGAAGCCCAGGCAATAATCGGTGCCAAACACATCATTGTCCATCGTTTTGGGGATGGAAATGATTGGGAAGCCCTCGTTGTGCAAGCGGGCGCCGTAGCCGAGGGTGTCATCCCCGCCGATGGGGAGGATCACATCGACTTCCAACTGCGTCAGGGTGTGCAGGACTTTGGCTGTGGCGTCGATCTGGCCGTTCTCGTGGCGGGGGAAGTCCGTCTGGTTCAGGAAGTCGGGCAGCGTTTGCGGGGGGATGTGGCTGGGCTTGACGCGTGAGGTGTGCAGGAAGGTGCCGCCCTGGCGATCGATGCTGCGTACGCGTGGCTTGTCCAGGGCTTCCACCCATTTGCCCCAACTGGCGGGATCGTCATGATTGTAGTTCAGCAGGCCGGCCCAGCCGCGGCGCACGCCCAACACGCGCCAGCCCTCATCCACCGCGCGGTTGACGACCTGTTTGATGCAGGGATTCAGGCCGGGCACGTCGCCGCCGCCTGTCAACACGGCCACTGTTTTTGTTCGGGTCATAAAGGGTCTCGGATCGGGGTGCGCAAGGGTGGGGGATGGGGAACGTCTGCGCTTCCTTATACACGATTTCCCCCGCCCACGCCACTCGCAAGAGGGGGCGCAGAGGGTTTGCGCGGCAGGTGCTTCTGCGCTAGACTGCGGCTAGAGTCGTCTTTCATCTTTCATTTTTCGTCTTTCGTCTTTCGTCTTTCGTCTTTCGTCTTTCGTCATAAGCGGCAGAATCCCCCTCTAATCTCGCCAACGGCACGAATAGCACATGACCCTTTCCTTTCCCACAACCTGGCTGCATGAATTGGATGCGCTGGACGCGGCCTGGGCCGGCGGCGATGGCATCTCGCCCGCCCAGATCGCGGAAGCTTTGGCCGAGTGGCGCGTCCGCCTGCACAAGCCCGCCCATCCTGCCGAAGAATGGTTCGACATCGTCGATGGCGGCGGCGAGCCGTTGGGCCTGACCGCGCCGCGCTGGTTTGCCCACCTCACCGGCCTGCGCCACCGCGTCGCTCATGTTTATCTGACTACGCCCCAGGGCCTGCTGGCCCTGCAAATGCGCGCGCACGACAAGGCTGAGTGGCCGGCGCGCTTCGATACCACCGTGGGGGGGCATCTCAAGGCCGGGCAGGACTGGGCCGCAGGGGTGTTGGCCGAGATCGAGGAGGAGATCGGGCTGCCGGCGCCGGCGTCGGCGCGCTGGCTGGTGGACGGGGGCTTGCAGCGCGTGGGCGCGCCGTATGAACGCTACGGCGTAGACGAAGACCGCGTCCTGCACCTGCGCAACCGTCAGATCAACCAACTCTTCAGCGGCAGGCTCAGCGAATGGGGTCTGGCGCACGTGCATTTTGCCGACCGGGAGGTGGCGGGGCTTTATCTTTGCCCACCCGCCGAAGTCCAGCGCATGGTCGAGGCGAGTTTCCTGACCGCGCCGGGCTTGCGCCATTCCTTCGCCCGCTGGTGGGCGTGGTATGAGGGGGGAGACGATAGTCGATAGTCGAAAGACGAAGGACGAAGGACGAAGGATCGTTGTCCAACAATCAACAATCAACAATCAACAATCAACAATCAACAATCAACAATCAACAATCAACAGTCAACAATCAACAGTCAACAATCAACAATCAACAATCAACAATCAACAATCAACAATCAACAATCAACAATCAACAATCAACAATCAACAATCAACAATCAACAATCAACAAT
>JAANMV010000439.1_pt1 | contig 51580 bp, 59 predicted proteins | sample 7279661 | NCBI WGS metagenome assembly JAANMV01 (sample SAMN14094540, study PRJNA606508) | bioreactor metagenome | isolation source: A lab-scale SPAN reactor treating ammonium-rich wastewater day 121 | place: Ireland: Galway | collected 2017-05-16
TTTCGAATCGCCCACGGTACGATCCATGAAAATGATGGGAACCTCCCGGATTCGGCAGCCGAGACGCCACGCCCGATAGGTCATCTCGATCTGGAATGCGTATCCGTTCGAACGCACCTGGCCGAGAGGGATGGCTTCGAGTACACTCCGGCGCCAGCACTTGAAGCCGCCGGTGACATCCCGGATCGGCATGCGTGTCACCCAACGCGCATAGCTGTTTCCGAAGTAACTCAGGAGCAACCGCTCGATCGGCCAGTTCACGACTGTAATGCCGTTCTGATAACGAGAACCGAGCACAACGTCGTGTCCGTCCATCTCCTCGATGAAGCGCGGGATCATTTCCACAGGATGCGAGAAATCCGCATCCATCTGGATCACCAGCTCTGCCGCTGTGGAAAGCACATGCCGGAAACCAGCAAGGTAGGCAGGACCGATCCCGACACGCTCCTCACGCAACAGCAGGGTGACGCGAGGATCACGTGTGGACATCTGGCGAACGGCGTCCGCCGTTCCATCCGGCGAGCTGTCGTCGACAACCAGAACATTCAGATCACCGGCTACGTTCAGCAGTGCTGGTACGATCCGCTGGATGTTCTCCCGTTCGTTGTAGGTAGGTATGACGATGGTCGTTGAGGCCAACGGATCACCTTCTTCCTGCTCCACGGTTCACAAAGCAGATCGCCTCATCTTCACCGTCGAAGGAATATCTTTCCACGAATAATGCCCCATGCCGTGTCCCACCCGACCTCATCCCGTTCGATCCAATTCGAACAATCCTCTCTCCGCACCGGTGAATGCTCCACACATTCACAATAAACCCTCATGACGCAACCGTTCACGCATCAGCCGCAGCCCCTCGCTGGCCCCCAACAGGGGGGTCCGCAGGAGCCTTTGCGCCCGCGTGGAGTCGAGGCCGCCGCGCAATGGCCGCACCGCTCGTTGTCCCAATTCGGCAGTTGTCATGGGGCACAGAAAGTGCGGGTCGAGATCGAAGATCTGACAGGCCATCCTGGCAAAGGTCACACGGTCCAGGTAATCGGGACCGACGACGTTCAGGATTCCTGTGACCGAAGATTCCGCCAATTCGCCGACCGCAGCGGCCAGATTCGGACCATACGTCGGCACGCCCCACTGATCCGACGGAAGATTCATCCGGTCCCCTTTTCTTCCGCGCGCCAGCAACGCCATGACGAAGTTCTTGCCCTGAGCCTCGTATCCGTACACGTTACAGACACGGATGATCAGAAACCGCGTCGTCGTCTCCCGGATGAATTTCTCGGCCTCGAGTTTGTGCTCGCCGTAAACGTTCAGTGGTCTTGTCGGCGCATCCTCGGGGTATGGCCCCGATTCGCCATCAAAAACATAGTCCGTCGAGAAGAACAGATAGCGGGCTCCGATGCGCTCGGCCGCACGCGCCAGATTGCGAGTACCCTGCACATTGATGGCATATGACTCGTCCGGGTGTTCCTCGCACCAGTCTACATGCGGTTGAGCCGCGGGCTGGACGACGACACCGGGGCGCAGCTCATCGAGCAATCGATCCACCGCGCGGGCGTCACGCAGGTCGAGCGGCACCAGCCCTGCGACCGCATGACTGAAATAGGTTCCCACCGAATCGGCCCCAAACTCTTCGAGCAACGCCGTGCCGACGAAACCGGACGCGCCAACGATGAGAGCTTTCATCCGTACAATTTCAGCACTGCAGTAAAATGACTCACCGGGCGACCCGCGCGGAAGGGATGCGCGCAACCCGGGCTGGTTCGCTCGGCTCGAACACCGAACGCCCGGTCCCGAGGATCGACTCGGCCTCTTCCAGAACCCGTAGCCAGCGTAGATTTTCGAACTTCGGATGACTCAATTCGTCGGCGCGCCGCCCGCGCAGCCTGGTCACCAGATCACGCACTGCATCCTCGACGGAGACGACCGCCTTGAATCCGAGGGCGCGCTCGATCTTCTGTGTCGACACTCGATAGCTACGCACACCGCGATAGGCATAATCCGGGTTGACATCGACACCGACCCCGAGTTCCCGCAAGGTAGCGCGTACACGCAACGCCAGCTCGGAAATGCGCATGTTGCAATTGGCCACATTGAAGATCTGACCGTTCACGGCCGCCTCGTTGGCCGCCAGGCAGGTGATGTATGCGCGGGCTACATCACGCACATCGACCAGCGGACGCCACATTTCTCCCCCACGGAACAACGTGATCGTGCCGTTCACGAGAGCATCCCGCACAAAGGTGTTCACCACCAGATCAAAGCGCATCCGTGGCGAGTAACCAAAGACGGTCCCCTTACGTAAAATGATCGGACAGAAATCCCCTCCAGCCATCGCCAGGAGTTGTCGTTCTGCCTCGAATTTAGAGACTGCGTACGCGGCTCGGGGATGCACTTCGGAGGTTTCGTCGTAGACGACATCACGATCGTCGTCTGCAACTCCGTGATCGTAGATCGAACACGACGAAGCGAGCAGATAGCGCCGCGCCCCTGCGGCCCGAGCCATTTCGGCCAAACGCAGTGCGGCCGTCGTGTTCATCTCGAAATTTGCCGCCGGATTATACTCGGCCGTCGGATCATTCGAGAGGCCGCCTACATTGATGACGGTATCCACTCCTTCGAGGTGTGAGGCCTCGATCCGGCGCATGTCCGCCACGACGAGTTCCACCCGGTCGCGAACGTCCTCCAACCCCTGATCTCCGTAGAACAGCCGGTCAAGGATACGCACGGCATAGCCGCGCTCCAGCAATTCCTGACTCAGGACGGCTCCGACATAGCCGGCGCCGCCGACAAGCAACACGGTGGGCATTCGCTCAGCGCCCTTTCACCTGCCAAACGTCGCCGAAACTATCAGGCGGGATCCGCACCTCGTCCGGATTCTCGCGGCGGTACACATGAGTCGCCGTGCTGATCATCTGCGTATCGTCCTCGAGCGACATCCAACCGTGGAAGACCCCCGGCGGCACGACGATCAGGGACGGATTGCGCGCACTGCAAACGAACGTGTTGAGTTCTTTGTGGGTGGCACTTTCGGGACGGTCATCCACCAGAACGAATTTCGCAGCACCATGGCTGATGAAGAACAGATCCCACATCTCCAAATGCTTGTGGAAAGCGCGGACGGTACCCCGGGCAAAATTCCCCACGAGGTAGACCTGCCCGAACTGGGACAGGTGAGAGTCCGAAGACCGGACGATTTCGATCAAATACCCTCGATCGTCGACGCGAGCGACGAGATCGATATTCTGGACGCCTTCGATCATCGGGATCGTGTCGCACAGGAACGCGACAAATTGCAACCACCTTTCCCCGACAGATCATCTGCCTGCTCCCTGCTCCTTTCCGCGGATACGCCCATCGAGGGACTGCGCTGCAGCCCACTGTGGATCTGACTTTGCCAGAGTATACGCCAGAGATGCGGCACGGTCGCCAAAGCCTCGTTCTGCCAGGAGAAGAACAGTCTCGATGAGCGACGGGTTCTGTTCAAAATGGGGTGTGCGCCAGAGCACAAGTTGATCTACCTTCCACAGAACCCCCGCACTCGGACCCTGGTCACGGGCCAGTTCCAGCAGGAGAGATCCCCGCGCCAGAGTCGCCGCCGGAAGATCAAACACCGCAACTCGCTGCATGGCCGCAGGACGCCCCTTGGCAGCAAAGTAAAAAAGGTGAATGCGCGGATCAGGACTCAGATCAACGACGCGAAATTGTTCCACCCAGTGCGCGATTCTGGGCCACGCGGGGTAGAGGCGCACCTGTCGCGGCACGATGAACCAGCCACGCGGAATATTGCCGAAGTAGGCAAGAGAGCGACCGGGCGAATATTGCGGCTCCACCCGCCACGCCAGATCCGGTGCATGCAAGAGAAATGTCGTGCGGTCGGCAGCCACAACGATTCGTTCCGCCGGGGTCGCATTCTTGCGGACGATCTCGGCCACGGCGCGCCAATCCGCAGGTGGCAACAATGCGTCCCGCACCACGGGAAACCAACCGGCCGCAAGACCAGTCACCGCTGCAATGGTCAAAACCCGAAGTGGCGTCGTGGTTGCCCCGCGTTTCCAACCCCAGCCAATTGCTGCCGCGACCAACACCGCCAGAAAGGCGGACAGGACCGCACGATCGGTGTCGCGGTATTCCGTGGTGAACTGCCATACGGCAGCCGCGCCGAGGGCCGCGCCGACCGCACAGACCGGCACGAAACCACGCAACACATCCATATGCGGTCGTTCTGGTCGAACAGCACTTCCCCATCCGGCCAGAGCACCACTCAACAGGACAACCCACCACACTTTGCTACCAAGCCCCAGAAAGGGCCACCATTCCCACTGGAGACGCACCAATTCGGGCCTGAAAGACAACGGAACAATCAGGAAGGACACGACGAGCAGGACGCAGATTGCCCCTGTAACAACAATTGCGCGACGTGCGCCCGCCCTCACGGCAAGAACGCATTGCGCCAGACCCAGTGCGACTGCGAGCGGAGTCACCAGGGAAGCTGCAAGCAAAACGAGTGCGTTCATCGCCCACGCCACGCGTGAACCCGTCTGCAAGGCAACCGCCAGCGCATACAGACCCAGGAGAGAAAGGAACACCGCCCAACTCCGCGGGTCCAGCGAGCGCCCCATTTCGACAGATACCGGCGCGCAGGCCCACAGCACCGTGGCCAGTACACCGACGGGCGGTGCCAGGACACGCGAAGCCAGGGCACCCAGAACCAGAACGGATCCTACGGCAGGCAGTGCTGCGGTGAGATGCCACTCCGCTGCAGGCAAGCCCATCAAAACAAACGCACGTAGAACAGAGGCGGGCACGAGCCAGCTCCGCACCGGCACCGGCACCGGCACCGGCGCCGGCGGCTCGCGGCCCGCGGCGGCTGGCGGCGACGCCCAGTAGACGATGGGTGCTTCAGCAGGTGTATAACTGGATTCGGTCTGCCCGACACACCGCAGGAAAAGAGCCAGGACAGTGGTCAGGATAACGAGAATGTGTCTGGCCCGGCTACTGCGCATCCTCGCTCTCCCGGGACCCCAGCGCGGAGCGAGATCCTCAGAACTGCCTGCGAGCGGTTTCGATACTCGGTTCTTCCTGCTTGTGGGGTATCCAACAGCTTCCGTCCGGGTGCGCCAGCCGTAACCGGTCCTGCGACAGACGCATGAAGATTCCCGTCGGCAGAACAACGGCAAAATAGAAAATCACCATGAGAAAACGTGTCTGTACGACCCCGACGGCATGGGCCATTCTCTTCCAGTGTTCCCAACCCGCCCGCAATGGATTGACCCTCTCGGTTGCCAGCGCCGTTGGACTCGTGCTGTCGGGATTTCCCGTCCCGCTCGGCAGCATGCCGGTTCTCATAGGAAGGTGGTTATGACCGACCATCAAGCATATCTCAAGGCTTCCTGCCGCGGCCTTGACCCTCGTGGGCCGTACCGGTAAGCGCGCCGTGATGCGCCGCTCCGCCTGTCTGCTGGCCTTGCTTCTGCTTCCTGCGTGCTCGACTCCGCCGCCGCACGGCGTCCTGACGCTGGCGCCTTCCGGTATGAGAGCCAGCGAGGGCAGCACGAGCCACCCCGATGGGGCGATGGATATCCCCTCTGGCGGTAATGTCGAGGCAACTTTCTACGCAGACGCGCGACGTACCCGTCTCGCGGTGACGGCAAGCGCTCTATCGGAAAAGGGCGGGGCCATCATCGTCCAGGTGAACGGGAACCAGCTTGGAGAGGTCTCTCTCCCGTCGACATCCGAAACGACACAGGCCTTTACCATCGATATTCCCAGGGAAGGCCCACAGACGCTGAGAATTCATGCCGGCACCGTCCCGGCCGCAGAGCGATCGGTTCGATTACACAAAGTCGTCATCTACCAATAGGCGTCCACGAATCACCCCGGTGATTGGTGGACAGCCAAAGGCGCCTGAAAACCAGGTGTCCCGTCGACGTCAGCGTACAAGGCATTTGATACGGCGACTGCAAGCACACCGTTCTCACCGAGATTGCCGTCGAGCAGATCGTCGAGGGTCAGATTTCGTGTCCGATCCAGGTCGGCCGGTGACACGGGAAACATGGGGCGCGAGATGCCATCCGTACCCGAGACCGCAACGACAAACCAGGTGTCTTCGGGGAGGTTGGAAAAAGGCAGCGCCACGGTGGCCTCCCACCGTGCCGCGCCCGGAATCGTCGCGACGATCTCCTTGCGGTCGAGCTGAAAGTCGGTGCCAGCATGGAGTTCCACCTGGGGATGGGCACTGAAGAAGACATTCACACCATCCCTGGTTCCTGTCGGAAATGTGGGGGAGTTGGCGTAGACACGAATGGTGTCGAACTCCGCCCAAAGCGGCGACTGGGCACGAATACGCAAGATTACATTGCGGTTTGCCGATACGACCGTATTCGGTTGATCCAGACGTAAGCCGGCCACCGCGCCACTGCCATCGTCAGCCTGTAGTTCGACTTCGACAAACGCGCCTTGGCCGACAATCGCACGACCACTGACGACGGCATGGGTCACCTGATCCGGGTCAATCTCTGGCGGAAGGTCTACCGGCGCGGCGGTCCACGTCCGAGCTCCAGCCACGTTCAACTCGCTGTATCCGTGTGTATCGGTGACGCCGGTTCCGGCCGTAAGGATCCCCTGATTCAGCAGGTTGAACCAGATCCCCATGTCGTGATCGAAAAAACGACTCTGGTGGACTCGCCCGTCTCCGTTGATCAATTCCATCGCAACGAACGGGTGAAAGAAGTTATCGACACGTGGGTCGAGCCGGAATCTCAGCTTTTCCTCGTCCGAGAGGAACGAACGGGGCGGCACGAGGGAGCTGTCGATTTTCAGCGGCTCATAGAAACTATCGACGTGGTTGTTCTGCACGATCGTCGTCGGACGGCTGCCGGGACCCGTACGCGCGGCATGATCGATTTCTGCGGGCGTCATGACGTAGGCACCTTTCGAGGGAAAATCCTCCCCCGGTGGCGCCGGACGGGCCCAGTCGACGGAGCCTCCGGTCTGGTGGCCCGGGACACGATCGAGCGGGTAGCCATTGAAATGCCCGAATTCCCAACTCGTGATTTCTTCGCCCACGATTGTCGTGATGAACTCCCCGAGTCCGAGCGCGTCGATGGTCGGGCGTAGGTCAGTGCGTCCGTGGTGATCCGTCATGACGATGTTTTCGACACCTTCGCCAGCGAACTGAGCCACACGCCGCGTGTTGCTCGTGCGTGAATCCGAACTGTTCAGACCGTGGACGTGGAAGTCGGAAGAGATGAACCCCGGCGTGTCGAGAACCCGAGCGAGGCGGGCGTCGACCTGCTCGGTCTCGCCTGAGACGAGCTGAACTCGTTTCGTAAAGAGCGAATACTCGGCCCCGCGCGACACGGCGAGGGCATATTCGCCAGGTTTTGCGTCGAACGACAGTTCGCCTTTTGCATTCGAATAGCCCAATTGAACGATACCGAACGGCGTCGCCTCATCACCGGAATCCCGGAAAAGATAGGTCGTCGCCGTACCGGTAATGATCGATGTTGTCAGGCGCGGGGCAGGACTCGGATCGAAGCCGAGGAGCATGACGCGAGCCGGCATGGGTCTGCCGTCCTGGTCACGCACACTCACTTGCACTTTGGCCGCGGCAGGGAGTTCGAAATTCACTTGAACCACCTGTCCCACCTCGATCGAAACGGGCCGTACGATCGGAGCGATCCCGTTCCCCTCGAAAGGCGTTCCTTCCTGAGCAGCAGCCGCCCCATAGTTGCCCGGTGCCACCCTTCCCTCGAAACAGCCATGTTCATCCGTGACGAAGTGACTGACCAGATCCGTAATCGAACCACCGCTGCTGACCGGACCCAGTGCAATGCGCGCAAAAGGCGACGGCACACCACCCGCCGTGACACACCCCTGAATCGTCCCGGTCGGCATACCCATGAGGTCGCTGGCCATCTCCACGGCATTACCGCCGCTGCCGTTACCCACACCAAAATACCGGGTATAGGAGCGGTTGCCGCGCGCCGGCACCACGAATGTGGGCGGCTGGCCCGTCAGCGCCTGAAAAATGGAGTTGCCGTGGAGGACGACCTGCACACCGGCCACGGCAAGCACATCGGAGGTCGGTATGGGGGAGCCCGCCAGGGGCATGGGCACATAGCCGTAATCGAGACCGTCCGAGATATCGAATCCGATCAGGCTCATCGCCGTAACCGGCAGGGCAAGAATCTCCCCGATTCCATTTCGATATCGGGCGGACACCAGCCACGGGGCCATCGATCCGGCTACTCCGATGTAATCACCCACGAGCAATCCCAGATCTTCGTCCGTATGGTTGTAGATCGTGCTGACCATCCCAATCCGCGCAACACCCGCATCGAGGATGTAGTCGGTACAGCCATGCACGTCGTAATCGGCGTCGTCGATACTGGCGGGCATTTCCAGACCGATCATCTCGCGGATGTTGCCCGACGGGTTGATGAAATCGAGCAGATCATCCGGGCCACAGGTACGCACGATTGCGGGTGTGCCATCCTCGCCGTCATTGACGATTTCAACGGTCTGCGCGTTGATGACCGACTCCACGTTCACCATCGGCTGGATTTCGAGGAAATTGTCACGTCCGGGACGAGAGCGAAGTTCCGCGTCGATCAGGTTTCCTCCGTACGTGCCAACGTTTGCCAACTCGCGCCTGGGAGCGTCCTGCACGACGAATCGCGCCACGGAATTCTCCAACAGATAATCCCCGATCTGGCTGTGGCCCGTCGGACCGTGGATGAGTTGATCCTCTCGCGTGATGCGCATTGCCCGTGACTTCGGAGGCAGGTATTGGAACGAACTCCCGATAGAGATGGTTTGCCCGCCGGAGGTGGCGGCTACGCTCAAACGATTCTCATCCCGCAGTGGCGGACCCGGAACGACGTGGGCCACCAGGACACGTCCGTTTGCAGCAAAGGCCAGGGCTGTATCGTTGAGAGTTCCGGATACACTGGAGGCATCGATGGTTTCGTCGAGCAATTCCACTTCGATATCGAACTCAAAGGTCGTGACCGTTCCACCATCGGCCGGCAAAGACACCCTCAACGCAGCGGGAGGAGATCCGGACACCGCAACCTGATCCGTACCGCACGCTGAAAGGAAGAACGCCGCAAGAAGCAAAGCCGCCGCCGTCGACCGCATGTCACCCCCGAAAACCAGAACTGGGACCTTCTTGGCTCTCGGTCTCGGGTGATTCAAGTGGATCTGCCAACTTCGAACCCGAATCCGGAGCTGGGAAGTTGCAGAGTCAGGATGCACAAAGCGCTCCGGATCGGACTCGTAATCACAGCCCACTCCCCCGGGGACCTTGCGGCGGGAACTCGGCCCAGGATGATCGTAAATCGGGGGCGGGAGAACGTCATGTGGCCCAGAAATGGACCGCACAGGGAAGAACCACGAGCAATTGGATGCCGTCAAAGACTCCGTGTGCGACGATGCAAGGAATGAGATCACCGTGCCGCGTGAAGGTACGGCCGAGGACAAGGGAGATCGTGAAGACTCCGACGACAAGGTAAGGAAGGCCATAGCTGAAGTGCCCCAATGCAAAGAGGATACTCGACGCCACCAGTCCGATGCGCGGTTGGAGAAACGCCCGAAAGAACGCTTCCTCGAAAGTCATTGCGGCTACGATGATGCACAAGCGGTGTGAGAGAGGCAGCGTGGCAAGCCAGACGATGATCTCGGGGATCTGGGTTCCATCCAACTCGGTCGACGCCTCTGCCAGGCCTCCTGCCACTGTCCCCGTCACCAGAATCGTAATCATCCAGCCCGTGATACCGGCAACGATTCCGTCTTTGACCTTGCGTCCCAATCCCGATGCCGACAAAGACAGCAGAGTGGCGAGCGTGATGTCTCCTCGCAATCGCCACCAGGCGAACAGAAAGCAAGCGATCACGACGTGCCCCTCGAACAGTTGCGGAAACCACAGCAACTGCGGATCAAGGTGTCCCCCTTCAACCCCATGGGCAACCGGCAAAAAGACGATCGACACCAGCACTCCAAACCAGAGCAACAGGGCAACAAATCGGCGCCATCCCCAACGGAATTCGTCACGATACGGCACCCATCCCAGGAGCGAGAAGAGGACAACGCAGCTCAGTCCGCACAGGGCGGCGATCTCCAACGGGCTCATCCGATCCCTCTTGTGGGTGGGTCTGCCGAATGCCTCGAAAACCCAGTAAAGACAACCTCGCGCCGGGCAATTCCTCTCCTGGATGGACGGGCATGGCCCTGCCGGCCGTGTACCCTGAAAGGAGTATGCATCGGCTTTTTCAGCGGTCCCCGGGGGATCGGCGACTGGAGGATTTCTTGTGTCGCTTTCAATCCGCAAACACCTGGCGCATTCCGGTCGTCAGATCGTAGCGTACGCCAAAACCCTCACCGGAAATCGTTGCAGAACGCTGGTCAACCGGGGTTTTCGACCAGGGGTTGTCCCAGCGGTCGAAACCCGACGTGGGCTGTTCAACTCCTTTCACGGTGAACGGTTTGTCCCAGCCAAATGTCAATCGGCCCTGTGAGGGTGAATCGTAGACGACATCGAATCCACCGAAAGCACCGTTTACCTTCGGGTAGTGTGTCACCTCGACATTCGCCCCGGCAATGGCGCTCCGGAACTGCTCGAAGGATCCGAAGTCGGCTTTGCGCCCGCACTCGACGATCCAGACGTTGTCGGGCCCACCGTCGGCCTTGAGATCGAATGGCTTTACCATGCCATCCGTGGCGAAGACTGACGGGTCATATTCCACCCACTGTGCGGGCCGAAACGAATAAAGCGCCACATACCCATCGCGGAACCGGCCGATGGTCCACACACCTTCCTGTACCACTTCGTCGAATCGATCCTGGGGAAAATACGCGTGCGTATAGGGCTCATATTTGAAGTAGGAGAGCAGGCCGGGATTCCGCCCCCGATACTGTGGCACGTAGAGATGGATCGCCACATTCTCATGCTGTGCCGAACGTGGCATCGAGGCCTCACCGGTCCAGTAGCTACCGTTTTCATCATCCTTGCGCCAATCCGTCGAGGCGATCGGAGGCGCCACCGGATGGGTCGTAAAAACGATGGCATTGGGATCGAGTGTCGCCTGCCATGAGTGGTACTGTGCACCGAACCGGCCCTTCCGGTAATCAATCGCTGAGGACAGCATGAAATCACCGGTCCGATACGTGTAGGTATTCACCTCCTTCAGAAGTCCAAAGCCCAACATGGTCGACATGCGGGCCGCAAAGTCCTGTGCAAACGCGATATCACCAGTCAGGTCTTTCAGAGCGGCGAATCGAGAGAACAATTCGGCCTCCCAGAGGTTGTATTGCTCCATGATCTGCACCGTCAGAGGCACGACGGGCCAGGCCGTCAGTGCTCCGGCACTCCACCACGCCGTGACGTCTTCGGGGTCCGTATAAGAGAGTCCGGCAGGCGCTGGTGGATCGCTGACGACGGGCAGGTCCTCCGGAATAGGGAAGCCCATGCGCTCCTTATCGACGAACGGCTCGGTACGGTGCGCGGCACGAAAGATCACCTCGGGAAGACGGTAGCGCCGCGCCCGGGCAAACAAGACGGCACCGGGATCTCCCGCCGACTGGTGATCGTACTCGGCCGTATCGAAGAGCACCTTCACCAGACCCCACGTGTCATCATCGAGAGAAGACATCTTGTCCTTCTTGTACGAGCGGCCGTGTGTCACACCAAAGGCGCCGCGAAACGTGTGCATCGCCATGTCGAACAAAAGCGAATCCAGGACGGCAGCGGCGCGATCACGGATACCGGGATCCTGGGCAAACTCGACGAGGGTGAGCAGTGGCGTAGCATCCTTCTGGTAGTACACATTGGAGTGCCACTCGCTGAAGCCGAAGCGAGTGCGCAGTTCGAACCAGCGCAAAAGGCGCCCGCTGGCTCTCTCCATGTGTTCTCGCCCGGTGCGGCCATCCGTCCCGAAGGCACGATCCGGATAGGTCTGGCCCACGAGATATTCGAGCGTGTAATAAATGAGTTCGTGGTTTTCGCTCCAGTACCACGCATCATCACGCAGGCCATCGGGCGTCGGATCGGTAAACCAGAATTTGAAGCTGAGGAATGACTGCTCGATCTTTTCCTTCAGACCAGGTGCCAGCGCAGGATCATTGCCGTAACCGAGAAGGAGGTTCAGCAGGTACAACGCATCGAAGTCGCGGGTATCCCGCAGGGTTGCCATTTTTTCGAAGCTTGCGTCGAACTGATTCACCGGCACGAGTCGGTCCGGGACCTTGAACGAGGGATCCAACCTTTGCCGTTCCAGGTAAGCGATGATGTTCATGGGGCCCAGCGCCGACAGATCGCGACTCGCATAACGGAGAAAACGCAAGGAACGTTCGCGTTGTGCGTCTTCGTCGACGAAACCCGCGGCCGGAGGCGTCGTGTCATCCACCTTCGTTTCCGCGTCACCGCCACATCCCGCCCAGGACAGGAACAAGAGGAAGACGGCAACGCTGGGAGCGGCCCACCGTGCAAAGGACCACAGACGCCGGACGATCGGCGCACTCCGGAACCCATCCTGGCCAAGCCGCCGGAGACGCCCGGCGCGGGCCGGCATGACGATTCTATTTTTCATCCGCTTCATGGTGTTCTCCCATCCACCGAAAAACCGACGAACCGTGTTCCCGGTATCGACGGCCGCACACAAGTACCCATGCCGAATGGCGCACACCGCCGTGGAGAGTGCAACCGGTGCCCTCGGATCATCCTCAATGAAAATGCCGCCATCGACGTACGTTCAGGGCCTGGGGTGGAAAAGTCAATCGTGGAGGAACTCAAATGGACCAGGTCCAGGAGGGGGTCCGATCGGGTCGAAATCACAAGATTTGGTAATTTGCTTGACGCATCCTGCATCCACGGCTTACAAGGTGCTGGTTTTGAATCGACCATCAGAGGATGGGGCACGAACGTTCGTTGGCGCAGGATCTGGTGCCAGCACAAAGAAGACGGAAGGGACGCGGATGAAAGCACGCTGGATGCTCGTGGTGAGCCTCGTTGCAGCAACCGGACTGCAAGGATGCACGGCCGGACGGCGATACATGGACAAACCCTGGGGGAAACGCACATGGATTCCTGCTGCAATCTGTGCAGCAGCCGGTGCGGGCGCCGGAATCGGTGTCAAAGAAGCGATGCGTGGCCGATCCAATGCGACGATTTACGACGACAAGGGACAAGTTGTCGGCTATTCCCATACCAGAGACAAGAAGAATTACTGGGAAGGAGCGTTGGTTGGCGCTGCTGCAGGCGCCCTGCTCTGTGGCCTCGTCGGGCACTATTTCGAACCAGGGGAAGAAGAAGCACCACCCCCACCACCTCCTCCACCACCTCCTTCGGAAGCGCTGCCGGCGCCGACTTCCAAGCGGCTCGTTTTGCGCGGCGTCAATTTCGACTTCGACAAGAGCGATATCCGTCCCGATTCACGGCCGGTACTGGATGAAGCCGCTCAGACGCTCATGGCCAATCCGCAGGTTCGCATTTCTGTCGAAGGCCACACCGACGACATGGGTACGGAGGAGTACAACGAGAAATTGTCCGTGCGCCGCGCGGAAGCGGTTTTCCGCTACCTGGTGAACCGGGGTGTGGTGCCCGAACGGATGGAAGTCGTCGGTTACGGCGAAAGTCGGCCCGTGGCGGACAACAGCACGGAAAGCGGACGGGCCGAGAATCGACGAGTCGAACTGAACGTAATCAAGTCGAACCAGGAGAATGCACCGCAGGGCGTGGAACAGGCACCTCCACCGGCAGACACGGCACCGGCCGCAGCGGAGCAAGAAGCGGCGCCAACAGCCGAAGAGGAAGCACCGCAATAGAGTTACCAGCCTGCGGGGTGGGCACACTCCACCCCGCAGGCTGGTAACAAGTTTTCTGGATCAATCCGTGCTGCCGGCCTGATTGATCCAAAGCTTACGTGGCAAGATCCGCAGGCAGTTTCGGGGCTTCGTCACGAACGATCTGTTCCACGATCGAGGCGATCCTCTCTGCGGCGCGTCCATCGCCATATGGGTTCATCGGACTCGCCATTCCACGATAGGCATCGCTATCGGTGAGGAGTTGGTGGACGGCGCCACGGATCGCTTCAATATCCGTCCCCACCAGTCGTGCAACACCGGCCTGGACTCCTTCGGGTCGCTCGGTGGTTTCGCGCATGACGAGTACGGGTTTTCCCAGGGACGGGGCTTCTTCCTGGATTCCTCCCGAGTCGGTGAGAATCAGTGTGGCTCGACGCATCAATGCCACGAAGGGAACGTAATCCATGGGCCGAACCAAAAGGACACGATCGATGCCGCCCAACAGGCGATGGACGGGTTCCTGGACATTCGGGTTGAGGTGGACCGGATAGACCAGAACGACATCTGGATATTCTTCGGCAATCAAACGGAGTGCGTGACAAATCCGCTGGAAACCGGGACCAAAGCTCTCGCGCCGGTGTCCCGTCACCAGGATCATCCGCCGGTCGCCCAGGCGATCGGCAATCTCGGCAGGAAGATCGGCCAGAACCTGCCCTCGACTCAGGCGCGAAGAGATATCGAGGAGCGCATCGATACCGGTGTTCCCTGTCACGAAAATGCGTTCCGGCGCCACATGTTCTCGCAGTAAATTGTCGCGCGCCCACTGCGTCGGCGGGAAATGCCAATCAGCGAGCACCGAGGTAAGCCGGCGATTGATCTCCTCGGGAAATGGCTGCCGTTTGTCGTCAGTGCGCAGACCGGCCTCGATATGCCCCACCTCGATGCGGGCATAGAAGGCCGCCAGGGCAGCCACAAAGGAAGTCGTGGTGTCCCCCTGGACGAGAACCAGGCGTGGATTCTCCCGTTGGAACGCATCGCGCAGGGCTGGCATGCCGCGTCCCGTGATATCGAACAAATCCTGATTTTCTCTCATCAAATTGAGATCGATATCCGGTGTCAATTCAAAGGCCTGCAGGACCTGATCGAGCATCTGCCGGTGCTGGGCCGTGACACAAACGCTCACGGACATTCGCCGCCGCAGCGCGTGAACCACCGGCGCCAATTTCACCGCTTCGGGCCGTGTTCCAAACACGACCATCACCTTGTGCTCGTTCACAGCCGCTCACTCCGCGTTGTTATCGACCGTCCCGCGAAGGAGTTCCTCGCGCATTCGGGTCAGGTCTTCGCCACCTTGCAGGATGAGATTGTGCCTCTCCCCTGGATCGCTCTGAAGATCATAGAACTCTTCACGAACCTTCGTTCCCGGTGGACCACCCACACTCGCAGTCGGCTTGCCGTCGATCAAGACATAGGGTTCGGTACGAATCAGCTTCCAACGCTCCCCGCGCAATGCGCGCTTCCTCATGTCGGCCGCCGAACTGGCACCGGGGGTTCCCCCGATCGCCCCAGCCGCAGAACCGGTCAGATACGTCTCGAGGTATAAATCCCTTTCGGGAGGCAGCACAGTGCCCGTCAAGGCCGAGGCAAGGCTGACCCCCTCCGATTCCATGCGGGCCAGCCCAGACAGTTCGCGGAGGGTCGGCGCAATATCGAGCAGCGAAACGGGTCTCTCGATCACACGGCCTTGCGGGAGCCGGTCTCCCCAACGAATCACCAGCGGAACGAGCACACTCGAATCGTAGAGTTCCTGCCCTGTGGCAAAGGTCCCGTGATCGGACAGCGCCTGCCCATGATCTCCGTGAATGATGACGATCGTGCGACGTTGCAGTCCGAGTTGAGTCAAGCCCTGAAGGAGACGCGCCACCTGGCCATCGACTTCCAGCAAAGAAGTCGAGTACTGCTGGCGGAGGGTTTCAGGAGAGAACTCCTCGGGCCAACGGCGGCCTGCGCCAAAGAAATCGACCCAGACAAAGAACGGGCCATTGCCGATTTCCTGCATCAGGCCAAGGGCAGCATCCGCGGTGGCCGCATTGCTACGAATGCTGTCCTGCCGCAGCTTCACTTCATGGAAACGGCGATCCCGGGAAGCATCCCCGAAATAGAGGCTCGGCAGATGGAGGGGATCCTTTCCATCACCGACCACGGGTTGGTCGTATCGATCATCATAGGATTGGAAGCCGCGATCCAGACCGTAGATGTGATCGAGGTCGAAACGGGATACCACAGCCGAGGTGCGATATCGGGCCTGGCGAAACGATTCGGGCAACGAGAGGAGATCTGGCGGCAAGCGGTCGGTGATGTTGCGAATACGATGGATCCGCGGCGAGAAGCCGGTCAACACGCCAGCCATCGCCGGCCGGCTTCGCGGCGACGGGCTTACAGCGGAGGAGAACAGCGTGGCGCTCTGGAGCCAGGCGGAGAGCTGTGGGGTGGTGTCCTTCGCGAGGGCATCGGCTCTCAATCCGCCGATGGTGATCAAAAGAACGTTCGGGCGTGCCCGCCAGCGCATCCAGGATCCGACTCCTGCAAGGAACAAAAGAGTCAAAGAGATGAGGAGCCAGCGTCGCATCGTGCGAGGAGGGATCGTCACAAACGACTTTTCGCTGCGGGAGCCTGGGTATCTGGCTTCATCTTCGAACTGAGCGGTAAACCACGAAAGAGCTTCACCTTGTCACAGCCCGTGCAGAAGTGGCCCTCCGGGAGCGGTGAATCGGGTTCTGTCCAGATACGGCGTGCCGCAATGAATTTTTCATTGTTCCAGAGCTTATGAAAATCTCCCGCACGGAAGGTGTCGAAATCATCTTCTTTTTTGAAACCCGTACAACACGAAGCCAGGCCGCCATCCCAGTGGAAGACAGCTTTTTTCCATAACCAGGTACACCGATTCCGTTGCACATTGAGATAGTCGAATGAATAGTTACCGCTGGGCGCCCAGGACGGATCATCGTACAATCCACCACGTACTGCGAACGCGTCCAATCCAAGACTGTTGGCAAGGGCTCGCGCTTTCTCGATTCGGTGTTCGTTGTGGGCGAAGACCATGTACTGCCAGGTGATGATCGGCGTGGAGCTGCCCGTTTCCTTCTTGAGTCGCACAAAAGTACGAAGATTCTCCATCACCAATTCGAAATTTCCACCACGACGGTATTTCTCGTAGGATTCCTGATCTGCTCCATCGACAGCCGCAGCCAGATAGGTCAGTCCGGAGGTGATGATATCCTTCACAAATTCTTCGGTCATCGGAAAACTCAGATTGCTGGAAATGATCGTTCGGACTCCGTATTCGTTCGCACAACGGATGAGACGGGGCAGTTCCTTGTTGAAGAACGGCTCACCCCAATTGAAAAGTTCAAGAGAGTACGCGTACGGTCCCAATTCGCGTAGAATTTCGGCAAACAGATCGTAGGAGATGCTTCCCCGGCCACGCCCGCCCTGCTCTCCTCGACCTGTCGGGCAATAGGGGCAGTGCAGGTTGCATTTGTTCGTCACGTCGATGCACAGCTCGGTCGGGTAGGACCAGAGGCGCGTGCGCCCGAGCCCCATCTCAGCCTTCATCAGATAGTGGTTGAGCAGCCGCCGGATGCTACGACGCTTTCGAAGTGCCACGCCGCGATGCTAGCCGAGGCCCATCTGCCTTTACAACAACGCGGTGCGGCTGCAGGCCATCGACGGCTTCAGACCACGGCGGCACATACCCATCAGGCTTCCCCTGCAACAGCCTGGCGTGTCAGGATTCGACGTAGAAGGGCAAAGTCTGCCCATCCAACCCCACGCACAGCAACAAGCGCGACGGTATAGAGCAGCAACGCAACCACAACCGCGAGCCAACCAACCAGATCGGATCCTGCAATCACGGCTGCCGCCAGAATCACACTCACACCGGGGCGTACCGATTCCTTGAGGCAGACCCGCATATATTCCGTGGTGCTCGGATGCGCCAGCCAGAAGGCAAACCCGACGAGATTGCTCAACACCGTGGCAACAGCAGCTCCTGCAGCTCCGTACTCTGGAATGAGCCAGACATTCAAAGCCACGTTGAACCCGAGAGCAATGAGGCTCACCAGGAGCATCAAACGGTGCAGAGCCTGTACAATGAACAGATTCAAGTAGACCGCTCCCGTGTAGGCAAAGAACATCCCCCACGCGAGAATCGACACAGCATTGGCGCTCTCCGCATATCTTGCACCGAATGCGAGGCTGACAATCTCGTGGCGTGCGAGGGTGAGCGCCAGCGCAACGGGAAGGATCAGTATCGTCAGATACTTGAAGGTCAGGCGATAGGTCCTCTGGAAACGTTCAGGCGCCGAATACTGGCTCGCTGCCAGTAGGGGAAAGACACTCAGCATTACCGCCTCGGGAACCATGCTGAGTACCTCGGTGAGCCGTACGGCCACCGCGTAATAGGCAACATCCTCGGAGCCACGTAACTGAAAGAGAAGAATCTGATCGATGCGCATGGCCAGCATGAACATCAGAACGAAGGCACCCATCTGGCCCGCGTCTTTCAAGAGCAGAGAAAGAACTGCCCGGTCTGGGCGTAAGTTCGGGGTGACGCTGCGCGATACCACAGCAAGAAACAGAAGGAGAGTGAATCCCGCATTGAGGAGACCAGCGTAGAACAAGGCATGCACAGGCAGATCGAACACCACGCAAGCGGCGGCGAGGAGCAGGTAGCTGATGCTCGTCGGAACTGTAATGTAGTAGATCACCTCGATGCGGTATCTCGATTGGAAATATCCACGAAAGAGAAGATCGAGGGAAAGAGGGAGGCAGAGAGCGGCAAGCAGGACGCAGTACAGGACCTCGGAATCGAACCCCATCAACCATCCCGTAGCGACCGCCCCGGGGACGGCGGCGCCACACAGGACCAGCTTGAGAAGTATGGCGTTACCCAGAAGAACCCCCGCGCGATCGGGCGTCCGCGCCAGTTCGCGGGTCAACACTCGTTCGATGCCAAGATCCGTGATGAAGCCAAAGAAAAACAAGAAAACGCCGACAAAGGAATAAACGCCGAATGAATGCTCGCCGAGTCCCCGCGCAATGATCAGGGTTGTGACAAAGGCAAGGACCTTCTGAACGAGATTGCCCGCAAAGCCTGCGACCGTGTTGCGGGCCAAACGCCGTAGCATCAGGGAAGCATGCTACCGCGGGGTTTGACACCAGCGCAACGCTGTGGACCGTTCACTGTAATTTCAGGTCACGCAGGGGCAGCCGGCCGAGCACCCCGTCAATGAAGCCTCGAAGCAGCCAGAGATAGGGTTTGAGACGCTCTCCGTGCCGGATACCGTAGACAAGGAGGCGAATCTCTTCCGCCAGAAACAACGTGGTGAATTTCACCTTCTGCCAGAAGGTGCCATGCTTGCGTGTGAAGAAGATGCCATTTCGCCCCAGGAAATAGAGCACAGGGAACGGGATGGGGCGCCCCGGATGGGATGCACCGAAGCCTTTGTGATAGATGATCGCACGGCCATTGAAGACGATCCGGAATCCAGCCTTACCGGCACGGTGGCACCAATCAACGTCCTCGTGATAGCCGAAAAAGCCTTCATCAAAGCCGCCAATGGTCTCGATGGCACGGCGACTCATCATGATGCCATTGCCGATGACCCAGTCGACGTCCTGCACACCGCTGAATTCGGGGCCATCCGGCTTCCCTTGACCGATCAAACGGATCAATTCCTTGCCGTACGTAAGCTGGCCGTAAGCACCCCAAACCTGGCTGGGATCCTCGAGTCGGAGGTTCTTCGCTCCCACCGCGCCGATCGTCGCATCCGTGCGCGCAATGCTCACGAGTTCCGAGACCAGTTCCGGATGCATTTCCGTGTCATTGTTCAGGAGAAGGACGTAATCGGCACCACGAGCCAGAGCGTCCTGGATACCGCGGTTGTTCCCACCACAAAAACCGAGGTTCTTTTCCATGATCAGGACACGTTGCTGGGGAAACCTCTCCCGCAACGCTTCCACACTCCCGTCGGCCGAAGCGTTATCGACGATGGTAACTTCGAAGTTCGGGTACGTGAGACGAGGCAGAGTGGAGACACAGTTCAATACGTCGTCACGGCCGTTCCAGTTCAAAATGACGATGGCCACCCGTGGATCGGTCATTTTGCCCCCCTCGGTGCGGTCCTGCGCAATCCCAGCTCTTCCAACGGTACGGGTCTACGCAGAATTCCATCACGGAAACCACGTAGGCGCAGGAGATATCCGTCCAGCTCATGTGTGCCCAGGCGGTAGCGCAAATCCTTGAGAAGGTTTCCGATCGTGAAGACGGTAAAACACAGAATCTGCCGGAGACTTGCGTTCTTGCGAACGAAAAGGACGCTGTTGCGCGCGGCAAGATAGGTAATCGGGCTGCGGTAGCCACCTCCTGTGGAGGCATGCATCCGATGGCGCACAAACGCTGTTGGCACATAGCGAATCCGCCAGCCACCTCGTCGTGCCCGCGTGCACCAGTCGACGTCTTCGTGATACGCGAAGAATTCCTCGTCAAGCAACCCGACATCGAGTAACGCCTCACGGCGCAGCAACACGGCACTGCCCGCCGCCACATCCACATCCCGCTCCTCCTGGAAGCGGTTGATGTCGGGCTCGAGCCAGCCTTCGATCCGGACGAGAGATCCGTGAAAGGTCAGGACTCCGTAGGCTGCATGGATGCGGGGCGGATTCTCGTCTGTCAATGTCTTGGCACCTACCGCAGCAATTCGGGGATTCTCACACAATCCGCGCTCGAGTTCCTTCACCAGATGCTCGTCCGCCACCGTATCATTGTTGAGCAGGAGCACAGCGTCATGACCTGATTCCAGGGCATGGGCAATGCCGGCATTGCAGCCACCGGCGAAACCCCGATTTTCTTTCAGGCGTAAGATCGTGGCGCCGGGGTATGCCTGCCGGATTGCAACACTGGGATCCGGGTCCGATCCATTGTCCACAACAATGACCGTATCAGCGCGACGCGACTGCGCGCCCAGGCTTTCGAGACAGCGCTGGGTCAGAGCGATCTGGTTCCACACCGGAATGACGACGGCAATACGCATGTGTCAGGGCCGGCGGGCAACAGCGAGGACACCCCCGGCAACGAGCCACGGCGAGATGGCATTGCCGATTCCCTGCACCAAACGACCGCGTCGATTCAACTCCCAGCGCTTGTGCCCGGGAGCCATATCAAAAAGGCCGGCGCGGTAGCCAAAGAACGAGGAGGAGTCGACCCACAGGCCCTTACCCAGGGGCGCTTTGAAATCATCGGCATGTAACGACAACACTTCAAAACCGGCTTCAACCAGGAACGATTTCAACTCGGCTCCGGTGAAACGGTACTCCGCAAAGTCGAGCTTGAGTCCCGAGCGGCGTTTCTGGGCATCCCGAAAACGACGTAGATGATTGATCAAAAGACGGCGAAAAGGATTGTTGTAGGGCACAGCCACCAGAGCAATGCCGCCGGGACGAAGTACGCGCAGCAGTTCTTTCAGCGCAGGCACGGGGCCCTGCGGATCGTGCTCAACGACACCGAGCGAGATCACACCACCCAGGCTACCGTCTCGTAATGGGAGTCGTTCGGTATCGCCGGTGAAGAGGATTCCGTCTCCACCCTCCTTTGAGGCCTGAACGAGGGCCTGATGTGCCTGATCGGTCCCGAAGACACGAAACCCACGCTGGCGCAGATAGATGACCCAGCGCGCCAATCCGCAGCCTGCATCGAGAATCGGCTCGTCACGCGGCAGATTTCGGAGAAACACCGGAAGAGTGGTTTCGAAATCGCAGAGACCGATATGATCGGCGACCGTATCGAAGCTCCAGAAGATCTGGCTCGCCTCGATGCCGGTATCCACGGTGTAATACGTGAAACTCATGGCGATTTGGGCCGCAATCCGAGTTCAGCAAGGGGCAACGGCCGATCGCGGAGGGCATCGAGCATACCGCGTATCTTGGCGGTCACACCGGCCTGTTCACCAGTCACCAGACGGCGCAGGTACTGCAATGGCAAAGTCACCAGTTGAAAGAGGAGAAATTTCAATTTCTGCAACGGTGAAGCGTGCCGGCGAACGTACAAAATCATGTTACGGCCGGCGAGATACTGCCGCGGCGAGACATAGCCCTTACCGCCCGAGCTACGGTGGCCCTTGTGGTAGATTCTCGCACATGGGGCAAACACGACCCGCCAGCCCAACCGCCGCGCACGCGTACACCAGTCGACATCTTCGTGGTAGGCAAAGAACTCCTCATCGAACAAGCCAACCTCCTCGAGCGCTTCACGCCGGAAGAGCATGGCTGTACCGGGCACCCACTCGACGTCGAGTTGCTCGTCGAAACGCCCGTCATCGAGCCAGTAGTAACCGATCAAACGAACGAGTCCTTGCCGGTACGTCACCTGCCCATAGGCAACCCACACACGTGCCGGATCATCCCATGCGAGAATCTTGATCCCCAGTACCCCAATGCGAGGATCCGCCTGCGCAACCGGAACGGCCCGCGACAAAACCTCGCTCTCCACAATGGTGTCATTGTTGAGTACGAACACGTAATCGTGGCCGGCAGAAAGCGCGTAGCGGATTCCAACATTGTTCCCACCAGCGTACCCCAGATTCGTTTCGGTCTGCAGGTACGTGATGGATGGGCACTCACGCAGCAGTCGCTCCCTCGGGGATGTCGTTGAACCATTGTCCACCACGATGATTTCACACCGGGGATAATCCAGTTTCATGAGACTGCGAAGACACTCTTCCGTATCGTCGGTGCCGTTCCAGTTGAGGACGACCACAGCGACACGAGGCAGCGATTCAGCACCGGATTCAGCCACGCGCAACTTCCTCGTAAACGGCCAACGTCTGTCGAGCCGTGTTTTGCCAGCTAAATCTCCGGGCACGTTCGAGGCCGGCCATCCGCATCCGCACTCTTCGTTCCGGCTCATTCAACAACATCATCAACCCCTGTCGGATCGACTCCACGGCAAGGTCTGGCAACCACAATGCGGCATCGCCAGCAACCTCCGGAAGAGAACTGTTGTCGGGAACGACGACCGGACAGCCGCTCTGCATGGCCTCGAGCACCGACAAGCCGAATCCCTCATAACTCGACGGACTGCAAAAGAGGAGTGCCCGGCGGTAGAGGACTGCTAATTGGGCCTCGGAAACAGTCCCCAGATATCGGACTCGCTCGGGTCGGCGCTCCAAGAAGGCCGGGGTGTACCCTGGGCGCAAGCGGCCGGCAATGACGAGTTCCAGATCGCCGGCACCAAGCTCGCTGAACGCCTGCACCAGACGATCGACTCCTTTCCTTGGCTGAACGGTTCCCGCATAGAGAATGAACTTGTGTGGCAAGCCCAGGGAGGCAGCGATGGCCTCATCATCTGGCCCCGGATCGGGGGAGAAAAATTCCGCCACTGCTAGTGGAATTGCCGTCACCCGGTTGGACGGAAGCCCCAGTTCGTGAATAATGTCATTGCGAGAGTGCTCGCTGACCGTGATCACGTGTCGCGCACGCCGTGCAGTCCAGGGCACGAGCAACCCCTGATGCCACCGTTGAAGACGTGAAAATGTTTCCGGCTGATGTCGTACGGCAACATCGTGAATGGTGACCACACTGGGAATCTTTCCCCATATTGGAAGGATCCCTTTTGTACCGTGGAAAAGGTCTATTTCTGCACGCCGGCTGATCCAGGGGATCCACTGATCCCACAACGCTTGCATGGCATTGCCAGAAAGCCCGAGTTTGATGCGATACAGGTTCGAAGCCACAGGTAGAAGATCAGGCCGATCGGTAATCACGACGAAAGTGTGTTCCGTCTCCAATTCAGAGAGGGCGCGAATCAACTCTCGCCCATAGGTCGATGGTCCTCCGAGGACACCGAGAAGTGCGCCGATTCCGATCCGCATCAGATCCCTGTTATCGATCCCCGCACCGGCCCTCCCTCACCTCGGAGGCCGGCGGCCAGCCCTCGCCACATAGCGGCGGCCACATCGCCACGAAGGCGCATCACGTACAAGATAAAGGAGAAGAGCCACAAACCGGAAAAGCCCGGAACGAGTAGGCACCAATCAATTCCCCGGGCATGGCGCGCGATCAAACGGAGTAGATTGCGCACCTTGAGTTCTGCGCTGAGGGGCGTGAACCCCCCGGAAAACCCCCGCAATCCATCATGTTCCACCACCGATTGTGGAACACAACGAAGGTCGAAGCCGGCAGCACGTGCTCGCAAACACAAATCGATCTCCTCATAATAGGCAAAGAAACTCTCGTCGAACCCACGAGTCGCCTCGAAGCACGAACGGGTCACCAGCAGAGCGCAACCCATGAGTCCTGACACTGCATAGGAGGCGGCCTGTCGTGTTCGGTACCGCAGGATGGACCGTGGAAACCAGAGCAGCGGAAGGATCACCTTCTCGCCCCGGGAGATCTCTTTTCCTGAACGCATATCCAACACGCGCGGTCCGAGCAGACCACAACGGGGAAACAGACGAGCCTCACGAACGAGACGCTCAACCGAATCCTTTGCGAGGCGAGTATCCTGATTTGCTACCAGAGAAAATTCGGCACCTCTAGCAAATGCCCGCTGAATTCCGATGTTGTTTCCCCCGGCGTATCCCGTGTTCTCGGGAAGGAGGACAAGCTCTACCTCGGACCGGCCAGCGTAACGTGCCATCAACCGCACACGTTCGTCCTCTCTGGATCCATTGTCGACCAGAACGACGAAACACCCCGGTTGCGATTGTGCGAGAGCCGACTCGACACAGGCAATCGTGGCCCCGCCTCCATTCCAATTCAGGACAACGATCCCCACCCCGTCAGACATTCGCACACACTTCTACGATGAAAGAAGCCCAACGTTCGGCCTGGGCTTGCGGCGAGAATCTCGAACGCATGAGATCTGCCGCTCCCCCACCTATCTTTGCGCGAAGGTCAGCGTCTGCGGCCAGAGTACGGATTGCGTCCGCGAGAGCCGTCGCATTCGCCGGGGTACAGAGCCAGATATTCTCGCCGTGAGAAAACACTTCCCTTACCGCAGGAGTATCCGCGGTGATCACCGGGCGTCCAACCGCCGCAGCCTGATAGACTTTGTTGGGAATGACCGCTCCCGCCTTCTGCCCATCATCGAAGATACCCAGACAGATGTCATGGCGGGAAACGAGATCTCCAAGGCTCTCGTAATCCTGCCAGGAGGAGAAGGTTGTATTCACCAGGCTCTGGCGATCTGCTTCTCCACAACATTCCTCCAGGAGGATTCCTTCGCCGTAGAGACAGAAGTGCACGTCCGGGCAATCCCGCAAAATCGCCGCCGCTGCAAGGATTGTCCCGATACCATGCAAAGGGAGGAACGAGCCATAGAAAAGGACCCGCAACGGACGGTGCTGTACCGCTGGGACCGGATCCGGCTTGAAGACGTCCGTATCACAGCCCAGGTGCCACACCTTCAACCGGTCACGCGGAAGTTGGAAATTCCGAATCAGTTGCTCCGCATGCGCCCGCGTATCGATCACGACACGGCCCGGCCAGCGGAGAGACAGACGGTCCAGAACGCGCAGAAGCCTCCCAGCAAAGGAATTCGTAGCGAAAACCTGACGGTCGTCGATCAGAGTTTCACTCAACGTCACCAGAGGGGCGAAGACAATCCGGCGCCGGCGCCGCCCGAGTAGAAGACCCAGAAGAAGCACGTCCAGTTGGCCCTGAAATGTGAGGACATAAACATCCACGGGCTCGAGCCGCTTCCGTCTAGACGCCAGGTGGCGCGCAGAACCGAGGTAGCGGCACAGCAGGCGGCAGGCCGAGACAAAACGGAAATACGCCGCGGATTTTGTGCGTTCACCCTCCCAAAGCGGGGAGTGACATTCGACCACATCAAATCCGGCCTCCCGCAGAGCACGGGCAAGCACGCGATTGACCGTGTACGTCCGCGCGTAGGTGCCGAACAAGCAGACCCTTCGCGGCAGCACCGGACTGCTGCCGCGAAGGCTCACGAATGGCCTCCCCGGGCAACGGAACGAGAAGACTCCGCCGGGCGGACCGCCTCATAGCCATCGGGTTTATCGCCGACTTCGAGCCGGCGCATACGAAACAGGAGATCCTCCAGAAGGGACCGATTGGCTCCGATCAAGTCGGCCAGCAAACCGATGAGGACGGTCTGAAAGCCGATCATGATCAGCAGCACGGTCAGGAGTAGTGACTGGATATGTCCGCCCCCTGTCCCCAAGATGAAAAAATAGATGAATCGAATGCCGGGGATCAGGCCAAGCAGGATCACCGCTCCACCCAAATAGGAGAAGACCTTCAGCGGTTCATACAGTGCATAGATTCGAACAATCGTTGCTGCCGAACGTTTGACGTACTGCCAGATACTTCCGAAAAGCTTCGATTCACGCAGAGTCGGGTTGATGCGAACACGAACGTGGGTAACGGGCAGGCGTTTTTTGCCGGCCTGAATGATCGTCTCCAGCGTGTAAGTGAAATCGGAAATGACGTTCAACCGTAGAGCTGCCTCACGGCTGAGAGCACGAAACCCACTCGTGGTGTCGGGGACCTCGGTCCCCGAAAGCGTCCGGACCACCCAACTTCCGTAATGCTGGAGGACACGCTTGCTGCGGGAGAAATGCTTGAGCGATGCAGGTTCGCGATCTCCCACGACCATATCGGCATCCCCGGTCAGGATGGGTTGGATCAATCGCCTGATGTCATCCGCGCAATACTGATTGTCGCCGTCGGTATTCACGATGATATCGGCGCCGAGATTCAACGCGGCATCCAGGCCCGCGCGAAAGGCGCGTGCCAACCCCCGATTGTTGCTGAAGCGGACGATGTAATCGGCGCCGGCGCGTCTGGCCACCTCCGCCGTGGAATCGGTGGATCCGTCATCGATAACGATCACTTCGATCCTATCGATGCCTGGAATTGACCGAGGCAATGCCTGCAAGGTCGTTTCGAGGTGGCGTTCCTCATTGAAGCAGGGGATCTGAATGATGAGTTTTCGACACTTCATACGGCGTGAAGTGGCCTACCGTCGCACTCTCATTCCGGAGAGTCAAACAATTCCTTTTTTGCCGCACAGCGGAACGATTGACGCCACGGAAGCGGCACCGGTAAAAGATCCCCACCGCGATGTCGGCAATCCTCATCCCGCTTGCAGCCATCTTGCTGCTCTACGCGCCGGGTCGTGCCTGGCTTTCTCGCGCGATTCATGCGCAGAATCCGGAGGGTTCACGCCTCCTCTTCGAGGTCCTCCTCAGTGCCAGCCTGACCTCATGGATCGCATTTATCCTGGCCGAGACGGGACAGTATTCCATCTGGCTTCTGAGTGCGTTGCAACTTGCCAACACGGCACTGGGAACATGGGTGAACCGGCGTGCACGGCCACGCCCCTACGATCACGCCGATGCATCGATCCTTGCTATCTTCGTATTGAGCGCCTTCTGGATCGGTGCACCGCTCGACACCCGGCTTCTTTCCGGGGATTCGACGGGATACCTCGCCAGCGGGCTACACCTGAGTCGAAGCGGGTCCCTGGTCATCCATGACCAGAGCGTGGGGCGCCTGTCTCTGGACGATCGGCGCATTCTGTTCCCCAGCGTTGCCAAGGATTACGGATCGCCACCCTACCTTCGCTTGCAGGGCAGTTTCGTTCTGCGAACCCTGGACTCGGACGAAGTCCTCCCGGCGTTTCACCATCTGCTGACTGTGTGGACGGCGATCGGCGGTGATCTCGCAGGCCGAAAGGGCGGCGAATGGATCATGCCGCTATTCTTCGCACTGGCAGTTTGTGCGGTATTCACCTTTGCGGTGACCATTGGCCGCCCCCTGATGGGTTGGATCCTCATTCCCTTGTTCCTGCTGGCGCCGCCCGAATGGTGGTATGGCAGGTTCCTCATGCCCGAAGTACCCGCTCAGTTCTTCCTCTGGGGTGGACTTGCAGGGTTGATCCCTGCGGTAAGGGGCCAATCGGAATCCACCCCGGGCGCATGTGCGGCAGGATTGGCTCTCGGGGTGGCCGGATTGATGCGGATCGAGAATGCGGTCTTCGTGAGTGCGGCCCTTCTCTCCCTGGTCTGGCTCAAGCGAAACATCTCACCGGCACTCAGAATCGCCGGAGTAGCGGCTTTCGCAGTCTGGCTCCATCTTGCCCTGCATTCCTTCTGTTTTCGCACTCACTATTGGGGGATCCTGACAACGTTCCTGTCCGAGTCTGCTTCTCAAATCCTGGGAATCGCAGTTTTGGCCGGAGTGACGCTGGCGGCCGTTCTCTGGAAGATGGAACTATCGGAAGCCTGGCGCCGTCGCGCTCTGCATCTCATTCTCATCACCGCAGTCGTTGCTGCGTTCGGCGGCGACCTTCTTGGAGGAGGGCGGAACCTGGGCCTCCTGGATGCTTATCTTGGCACGCCGCTGCTTCTGCTAGGAGCCTGTAGCCTCGGCTGGCTTGCCATAAAGGCATCCAATCCTGGGGAAGAACTCCTCCTCGCCATCACGGCAATCGTCGCGGCCCAGGTGCTGATCGCGCCGCACGCCACCCCTGTTCCGATCTGGGCAATCCGTCGTGCCGTGCCTGTACTGATCCCGGGAATCTGCATTTCAGGCGCGTTCCTACTGGCGCGGCAGTGGGCGTGGTGGCGATCGCTCGCGCTGGTTGTCCTCCTGATTACCGTGATCTGGTCGCTCGCGCTGGGCCGGCCTTTTCTACGACGAGATCTCTATATTGGGGCGCGCCACCATGTCGAAATGTTGCGGGGCCTGCTCCCAGCGCACAGTATCCTCCTGATCGAAGGGCAACTCACCGGATTCGGAATCGGCCCTCAACTCTGGGTGATGTCAGCCAGCGAGGCGTACTATCTCGCCGCCAGCGACAGGGAACGAATTACGGAGTTCATTGCGGGATTCCCGGATCGACCCATCTATTGGATCGGTGACGGCAACAAGCCCTCTCCGGTAGCGCCGGGCATACGGTTCACACCGGTAGCCATGTATGAGTTCACGTTCATCACGCCGACTTTGGAGACCACCGCTGAGCCGGCAGCCATCTCCGCCATGGAATACGCTCTGGCGATCTTCCGGATCCACCCATAAAAAAACCCTCCCGGAGAAAACTCCGGGAGGGCCAAAACATTCGGAAAAAGCTGGCTTCAGTTCAAAATACCCGGAACCGCGACTGTCAGTCCCGTATCACAGTTGATCAGCGCGGCATCGATGACCTGGAGATTCTCACGGGTCAAGCCAGGCTGCTCACCGTTCCGCACGAGGCAATCCTTGAGTGTCTGGCTGCCGGCGATCGCGCCGTTCTGGCGGGCTACGAAACAGTTGGCGCTCTGATTTCCACAATCGATTGTCGTATCAACGAACGTGACCGTAGAATTCGAAGTGGGTGGATGCAACGTAGCGACACCCGACCGCGTCGTACGCAGAGTCAAGCGGACCGACACCCTCTGTCCTCCCTGGAAGCCACGGCCAGTCAATTTGATACGTCCGTCGCCACCGAATGACCCAGGAAAACGCCGGAGAGTGAGTTTTGCGAAATTCATCGTAGCCCCCAGCGGAGCGCCCGGAGGTAACGGGTCCGAGACTGTCGCGATACATCCTACGGACGGGAGTCCCAACCCGACCACGGTGGTACCACTCGGGATACACTGATCGAAAGCACGCACCATCCATGCTGTATAGGTGCGGGCCTTGGTTGGAAAACGGATATCTGCAGCCGAGGACGGTTGAGCCGCAAGTGCACTTCCCAGACAACCAGCTACGATTGCAACTACGAGTTTCCTCACGATTCCCCTCCTTGGTATTTCGCCATTGCTATCTTTGTCCTGACGTTCCAGATCGCTACCCTTGGAGTTTCGATGAGAGTGTTGCTCTCATCCCCCATCCAGTCAACGTCGATGGGCTCAGCGCACAATACCAGAACGTAGCAGTTCCTTACCGGAAACGGCGTGGATGACGCTCGCGCCCATGATCTCAATGTTGGTCGGATACGTCGTTCCACCAGCCAGACTGGAGTTGACGCCGAAACATGAACTCAAGTTCGTGCTCGTAATGATCGAGCCGTTCGGACGTACTGCAAAGGCACCGGGAGCCGGCGGACAATCGATCGTCGCATCAGCAAACGTTACTCTCGCCGCAGCATTGGGTGGATGCAGTGTGGAGATGTGTTCCTTGGTGACACGAAGGTGTAGGCGCACTCGAACCGTATCGCCGAACGAAAAGCCCCGACCTACAACCTTGATTTTCCCTTTGTGGGTCAGTCGCACCTTCGCATAGCTGGCGGCCGTCGTATTGTCGGTAACTGTATTCGCCGACAGGCATCCGGTCGAAGGCAACCCCAGACCGACCACCGTGAGACCACTCGGGATACACTCGTCGAACGCTCGCGCCATCCAGACGGTGTATGATTTCGATTTCTTCGGAAACAGCACCGCGGCTTCAGCCGAATGGGTGAATCCAGTGCCTACAATCGCTGCGCTCAGCAGAAGCAACGCTGTCCGGATCAGTTGATTCCTCATGGTAACCTCCCCTTTGTCCCGTTGCTTGACCGTTAGCGCAGAATTCCGGGTCGAGCGAAAACCCGATCGCCATTATCGGCATTCACCAGGTACGCATCGAGGATCTCAATGTTCCCCGTTTCCAATCTGATATTCGGAGCCAAGCACTGCGCCAGGTCGATCTTACCGCCAAGAACCCCACGACCATTGATCACGAATCCGAACGGCGCTTGACCACAGACAACAGTCCGATCCGCAAACGTGACACGCGCGGAGCTGTTAGGCGGGTGCAACGTCGTCATACCACTCTTCGTGATTCGGAGTTGGAGCACGAGATGAACGCGCTTCCCCGGAATCAGACCTCGGCCCAGAACCCGTACACGGCCCGTTCGGGCATTGATCGTCACCTTACCCGAATCAAATGTCATCTGATCGTCCGTGACGGCGTTGGCGGCAAGGCAGCCAGTACCCGGGAGCCCCATACCGACGACGGAGAGCCCGCTCGGTATGCACTCATCCATTGCACGCACGAGAGTGGCGGAATAGTTCCGCGCAATCTTCGGAATGTTGACCACCTGTGCTTCCCCCTGGCTGCTCGCGGTACATGCCGCGATGAGTCCGGCCATCAAGAGAATGCCTTTTCCCCTCGTCATGAGCTGCCTCCCGATCACTGCAGCGGTGTGAACCGCCACAGTTCTCAAATTGCCAATACGGTTCGGCCAAGACCGGAACCTGAACGCGTTACCTCGCCCTTACATAAACGTGCCGCATACTCTCTCTCACACCGGGTACATTGTCAAGAAGAAACTGATCACGCAGAAGAACAAATATCAGCTCTGAGCATCTTTTATCCGTTCACTCCAGGTATGGCTTGCCTCAAGGGCATATCCGGCGGCTTTCTGTTCGGCTGCACGCTTGCTCGATCCTTCGCCACGGGCAAGCGTAAACCCGTTCAGGAGCACATCGACCACGAACTCGCGTGCATGGTCGGGACCGCTCTGCGAGACGAGATCGTACCGGGGCGTCTGTTGAAAGTAGCGCTGACAGAATTCCTGGAGCTCGGTCTTCGCGTCGATGCGATGGCGTCCTTGTGCCTGCGCCACTTCCGCCAGGAAGTGGCGCTGAACGACATCCCGTGCAGCCTGGTAGCCACCCTCCAAAAACACGGCTCCGATGACCGATTCGTACAAAGCCGCAAGGATAGACGCCTTCTGGCGTCCCCCTGTTTTTTCCTCGCCCTTCCCCAAACGCATGGCCTCGTGCAATCCCAGGGAACGGCACTTGGACGCCAGACTGACCGTGCTCACCAAGGCCGCACGGTACTTCGAAAGCTCTCCCTCCGTGCATCCGGGATACCTCTGGATCAACAGATCACTGAGGACCAGCCCGACCACGGCATCACCCAGAAATTCGAGTTGCTCGCCCCGGCGCGGGAGAGTCGCATCGGCCGCCGAGGAGTGTGTCAGAGCGACGACCAGAAGATCCTGGAGCTGGAAGCGGTACCCAAGTCGTTCCTGAAGTTCTTCAAACATCCGTCGTTCCATGCATCATCGGTCTCGCCTTCCCGATCAGCAGGGAGCCGCGGGCCTCTTCGATCCGGACGTCGACTTCACGGTTGGCGGCGATTTGCCCATGAATGGCAACACGTTGGTAATTTCGTGCGTATCCAAGGGCTGGTGCCAATGTGGTCGATCCGCCTTCGATCAACACCCGCAGGTCACGGCCGACGAAGGTACGCGCGAAGTCGGCTCGTTTTGCCTCCCCCAGACGCCGCAAACGGCGGGCACGTTCGTGCACGACAGAAGGAGGCACTTGCTCGCCCAACCTGGCGGCTGTCGTGCCCACTCGTTTCGAATAGGGGAAAACGTGAAAATAGGTGATCGGTAGCCGGCTCAACGCCTCCAGTCCGCCCTCAAATTGCGCCTCTGTCTCTCCGGGAAACCCTCCAATCACATCCGTACCGATCGCCGCGTCCGGCAATGCGTGCCGTATCTCGGCAAACACGTCATCGAGGAAGGCAACATCGTATCGTCGGCGCATGCGTGCCAGAACTCCGTCATGGGCCGCCTGCACGGGAACGTGCAGGTGTGGGCACAGAGCGCTGGGGCCGGAGAATAAGCGCAAAAGTCGCGGCGTTATCTCGGGCGGGTCCACAGAACTCAAACGGAGCCGCAACACGGGTGAATGCTCGAGCAACATTTCGAGCAGGTCGGCAAGATCCTGCCGCGGCGCGAGATCGTTTCCATAGCCGCCCAGATGTACTCCGGTGAGCACGACCTCCGCGTAACCACGCCGCGCCAGCATTTTCAGTTGATCGAGAATCTCACGCGGTGGTACCGAACGGCTCGCTCCACGCGCGAACGGCACGATACAAAACGTGCAGAAGAGATTGCAGCCCTCCTGGACTTTGAGGAACGCTCGCGTCTGGCCGACAAACGTATCGGCCCCAAGTGTGCGAACCCGACGCACGGCACGTAGATCGTCGACGGCGATCGCGCCCTGCAGTTCGCCACGCACGGCCTGGATGAGATCGCCGAGGCGGTTGAGACCCACCACGTGGTCCACTTCAGGAATCAATGCAGCGTGTGGGTTGATCTGTGCAAAACAGCCCGTCATCACGATCCGCGCCTGGGGATTCAGGCGGCGTGCGCGGCGCGCGAGTTGGCGGCTTTCCGAATCGGCGCGATCGGTAACAGTGCATGTGTTGATCACATACACGTGGGCACCGGCAGTGAAGTCAACGATCTGGCAATCGGCCTCGCGCAATTTGGTCTCCAGCGTGGCCGAGTCATATTGGTTCACCTTGCAACCGAGAGTCACGGTGGCCACCCTCATCATCGGTGCTTCACCCCTGCCCTCTTGGTAAGGCTCGTTCGATCCATCCCCCCCCAAGAACGCGTTCCCCCTCGTACAACACCGCAGCCTGCCCAGGCGTCACGGCCCACAATCCCTCCTCCGCCCGCACCTCGAAATGACGTACCCCCACATCCGTCAGCCGCACGGAGACGGCGGCAAACCGGGATCGGATCTTGACCGACAACCGGGAACCAACCGGACTCGGATCGGCTAGCCAGTGGACGCGCCCTGCAATCAGACCTCCAGCCACGGTCGACGCCTTTGGCCCTACCTTGACCCGTGCCGAGGCAGAATCGATGTGGCTGACGTAGAGGGGCTCCGGAGCACTGAGGCCGAGACCGCGGCGCTGTCCGATCGTATACTGATGGATCCCTCCATGCCGGCCAAGGACCTGTCCGGATTCACCGATGATCTCACCAGAGCGAAATGCTCGATCCGGGGCGTACCGGAGAATGAATTCAGCATAGCGACCCTTCGGTGCAAAACAGACTTCCTGGCTTTCCGGCTTGTCTGCCACGGACAAACCGAGTTCGTGCGCACGCTGGCGTACCTGACTCTTCTCCAGGTCGCCCACCGGAAACAGGCAACGGCGAAGAACATCACGTGGGGTAGCAAACAGAAAGTAGGATTGATCCTTGGACGAATCGACGGCACACCACAGCTCACTGAGTGCGCCGCGCCGATGAACAACGCGTGCGTAGTGCCCCGTGGCAATCCAGTCTGCCCCCAGTTCGCATGCCCTTTCCCAGAGCGCATCGAATTTCAAGAATTGGTTGCACCGAACACACGGATTCGGTGTGCGCCCGTCCAGATAGTCCGCGACGAAGGGGTCAACCACTGCTCGGCGGAATTCCTCCTGGAAATCCATCACATAGAAAGGAATGCCGAGACGGTTTGCGGTACGACGCGCATCCAGAAAATCATCGAGTGAACAACAACCACTCTCGCTTGCTTCTCCCCAGAGGCGCATTGCGACACCGATGACATCGAAACCCTGATCGAGGAGCAGCGCTGCGGATACACAACTGTCGACGCCGCCGCTCATTCCCAGAACCACGCGAGGCTTCACGTCGGCCCTCCGGTCTGTCTGGTCCGGCGCCCTGCTCGCATCCGCGCCACCAGCGCAACGACCGTCTGCGCAACCGCCTCGATCTGGGCGGGGTCATGGTCCGCTCCCAGGCTGAACCGGATTCCGTCGCGTGCCTGGTCGTCGTTCAAACCCAGTGCGCGCAAAACGTGTGAAGCCTCACCTGCCCCAGCCGCACAGGCGGAGCCGCTGGACACGGCAATTCCCGCGAGATCGAGCGCCGCAACCAGAGCCTCTCCGCGCACTCCCTCGAACCGGACATTCAATGTGTTGGGAAGTGCGGCGCCTTCTGGATCTCCATGCACGTGGATCCCGTCCAGCACACTGAGCCGCCGCAGAAGCAGATCGCGGGCTTCACGGCAGCGGTTTGCCTGCTCCCGGATTTCACTTTCCGCCAATCGACAGGCAGCGGCGAAGCCGACGATGCCTGCTACATTCTCAGTACCAGCGCGGCGATCCCGCTCCTGGGTCCCCCCCAGAAGCAATGGGCGCAACTCGATTCCGCGCCGCACGTAGAGAGCGCCCACCCCTTGCGGTCCGCCGATCTTGTGTGCGGACATCGACATCAGGTCGACGTATGAGGCCAGGACAGGCACCTTGCCAAGGGCCTGTACGGCATCGCTGTGCAACGTGATGCCGCGCTGGCGACACCACTCCGAGAGTTCTCCGATTGGCTGAATGACGCCGATCTCATTATTGGCCCAGCCGATCGAGACAAGCCCGATCGTGCCAACATCGAGGTCTTCCAGCACAGAAGAGTCCACACGGCCCAGCCGATCGACGGGGAGCCACTCTACACGGCACCCACCTTGCCGGGCTGCTGCTTTCACCGATTCGAGAACGGACGCGTGTTCGATCGCCGACGCCACGAGGACACCGGCCGTGGGAAAGCCTCGGATCGCAAGATTGTTGCTCTCGGTGCCGCCGCTGGTAAACACGATCTCTGCCGGATTTGCGCCAATCAACGCCGCGACAGACTCGCGCGCATCCTCGATCGCGCAGCGCGCTGCATTTCCCAAACGGTGTGCGCTCGATGGATTGCCACCCGTGTCTTGGAGAAAAGGTAACATGGCCTCGAGGACCTCGGGGCGCAGCGGTGTCGTCGCGTTGTGGTCGCAGTATATCATAGAGGCGGTTTACGGGTGACTTTTTCGCGTAGCGTAGCGGCCTGAAAGGCTCAAGCAGAGCCCTCGGTTGGTCGAACACAACACTCGTCACCATGGGGGGAGGCAGGAACGGGGAACTCCCGCAGACGAAGATACGTGGAAGTCCTTGCCGCGAACTCTTATGACCGGTAACTGCACCGCATGACGAATCCGGGGATACACACCGCAGAAGTTCAGGCAAACGGGCTGAAGTTTGCGACGCTCGAATGCGGAGAGGGACCCTTGATCTTGTGCCTGCACGGCTTCCCCGACCACGCATGGTCTTTCCGCCATCAGTTCGAGGTCCTGGCGGCTGCGGGCTATCGGGTCGTGGCGCCCTTCATGCGGGGTTATGCGCCCACGCAATCCGCTCCGGATGGACAGTACCAGAGTGCGGTGCTGGCACAGGATGCCGTCGCACTGATCGAAAGTCTCGGTTACGAGGAGGCGGTCATCTTCGGCCACGACTGGGGCGCTGTAGCGGGCTACGGGGCGGCGATCCTGGCACCACAACGCGTGCGCAAGCTGATCACATCCGCAGTGCCACACGGTCCGGCTCTCCTGAACGCATTTCTGAGCGATTACGCACAGCAGCGGCGTTCCTGGTACATGTTCTTCTTTCAAACTCCCCTTGCGGAACCGGCCGTGGAATTCGGAGGTTTTACCTTCTTGGAACACCTGTGGCGCGACTGGTCGCCGGGGTGGGAGTTTCCCGCCGAACAGATGCAATCCCTCAAGACGACCTTTTCGAAGCCAGGCGTTTTATCAGCGGCACTGGGCTACTACCGTTGCACGCTGAACCCTGCCTACCAGGATCCCCGACTCGCGGATTTGCAGGGCGCACTGGCAATCGCGCCGGTTCCTGTTCGGACGCTCATCATCCACGGTGCGCAGGATGGTTGTGTGGGAGTCAATCTGCTCGACGGGATGGAGCAGTTTTTCCCGGCAGGCCTGCGCAAACACATCATCGAGGGCGCAGGCCACTTCGTGCACCAGGAGAAGCCGGACATCGTCAATCCGGCTCTCCTGGGATTCTTGAAAGAGGACTGAGGGCCTGTTCCGCTAGAAACGAGGAAGCGAAGGCCTCACCGGTCCTGCTGGCTCAAAGGCCAACAGGTGGTCTGGATGGCTCGGCTTTACGCTCCGCTCGCCGGGCCCGGCGTTCCTTTTTCTTCTCCGCCTCGGCTTTGGCCGCATCGCCTCGATCGGTGAATTCAATCACCGACATCGGCGCGGCATCCCCGTGGCGCACTCCCACTTTGATGATCCGGGTATAACCACCTGGACGATCGCGGAATCGCGCCGCCACCTCATCGAACAGTTTGCTGACGGCCTTCCGGGTCCGAACATACGCGGCCGCCTGACGGCGGGCATGCAGACTGCCCCGTTTGGCCAGCGTGATCATTCGATCCGCGATCCGGCGCAATTCCTTCGCCTTGGCGTCGGTCGTCTTGACCTGTTCGTGCTCGATCAACGAGGTCACCATGTTTCTGAAAAGGGCCTTACGGTGCTCGCTGGTGCGGCTGAGTTTACGACCAGCCTTCAAGTGTCTCATGAATCAGTACTCCCCTCGCCGTCGGGCAATTCACGTTGAATCCCGCAATGCGAGCACAATCGATTGAGATTGAAAAGAGCGGCGTGTGCCCTCTTATGCGCTTTCCTTCTCGCGCGCCCACCGCGCGTCGAGCTCCGCTCGCCCCGGAAAATTATCCAGTTTCATGCCGAAATCGAATCCCATCTCGTGCAGGATTTCCTTGATTTCGTTGAGCGATTTGCGGCCGAAATTCTTGGTCTTCAACATTTCGGCCTCGGAGCGTTGCACCAACTCGCCAATATACTTGATGCCGGCATTCTGCAGGCAATTCGCGGAACGGACAGACAGCTCGAGTTCGGCAACGCTGCGGAAAAGATTTTCGTTGTGGCCCGATGCAGGCTCTTCGGGGGTTTCTTCGATCTCCGGCTCTTCTTCGAAATTGACGAAGATGGACAATTGATCCTGCAGGATCCGAGCCGCGTAGGCAACGGCATCCTCGGGCCGCACGCTGCCGTCCGTCCAGACTTCGAGGCTCAACTTGTCGTAATCGGTTCTCTGTCCGACGCGCGCATTGGTTACCGTGTAATTGACCTTGAGAATGGGGGAGAAAATCGCATCGATCGGAATCGTTCCGACCGGTGCATCTTCGTCCTTGTTCCGTTCGGCTGGGACATACCCCCGCCCCGTCTTGATGGTCAAATCGACTGCGAGCTTTCCCTCTTTGGAAAGAGTGGCAAGGTGAAGTCCGGGGTTGAGAATCTCGACCGTGGGATTCACCTGAATGTCACCTGCCGTAATTACGCCCTCTCCTTTGGCCTCCAGGCGGGCTGTCGCCTGGGTACCTTCCAGCAGTTTGAGGCGCACTTCCTTGAGGTTCAGAACGATATCGGTGACATCCTCACGAACGCCCGCGATCGTCGAAAACTCGTGCAACACACCGTCAATTTTGACGGCGGTGATGGCCGTCCCCTGGAGCGAGGACAGAAGGATGCGGCGCAGCGAATTCCCGATCGTCAGGCCAAAGCCTCGTTCGAGGGGTTCTGCCACGAATTTCCCGTGTGTTGCGCTCAGTTCTTTTTCTTCGGCCTCGAGTTGTCTCGGCTTGATCAACTCTCGCCAATTTCTTTGCGGCAGCATGATAGAATCCTCCGGCCTGTGCTCTCTGCGCTCCGATTACTTCGAGTAGAGTTCGACGACGAGTTGCTCGTTGATCGGCATCGTCAAATCAGCGCGCGTCGGCAATGCCTTCACACGTGCAGTGAATGATTCCTTGTTCATTTCGAGCCAATCGGGGATGCCGCGACCTTCCGCTTGTTCGAGGGCCTCGACGATACGACCCATCGTGCGACTCCGTTGGCGCACCGTGACCACCTGCCCCGGTTTCAAGCGGTAGGACGGAATATCCACCTTCCGGCCGTCAACCTGGAAATGCCCATGGAGGACGAGTTGCCGTGCCTCAGCGCGGGACGTGGCGAATCCCATACGGTAGACCATGTTGTCGAGTCGCTGTTCGAGGAGCAAAAGAAGATTCTCGCCCGTAATACCCCGAGTGCGCTCGGCGAGTTCGAAATAGCGACGGAACTGCCCTTCGAGCAGCCCGTACATACGCTTCACTTTTTGCTTCTCGCGCAATTGCAGCGCATATTCGGAAAACTTGCTGCGGGCCTGGCCGTGTTGGCCCGGTGGATAATTTCGACGTTCGATGGCGCATTTATCAGTATAACAGCGCTCACCTTTCAAAAAGAGTTTGAGACCTTCACGCCGGCAGAGCCGGCACACTGAATCGGTATAGCGAGCCAAGAGTCAATCTCCTCGTCAGTTCGGATCAGACGCGACGGCGCTTCGGCGGCCGGCAGCCGTTATGGGGAATCGGGGTGACATCCTTGATCACGGAAACGGCAAAACCCACGGATTGCAGGGCACGGAGGGCTGATTCCCGGCCAGAACCGGGCCCCTTCACATGAACCTGGAGCGCTCGCATACCGACGTCACTCGCCTTCTTCGCTGCATTCTCAGCCGCAAGCTGTGCGGCAAACGGCGTGCCCTTGCGCGAGCCTTTGAACCCCACCGACCCGGCACTGGCCCAGGCCACAACATTGCCGACCGGATCGGTGATCGAAACGATCGTATTGTTGAACGTCGAATGGATGTGGGCGACTCCCTCGCTCACCGTGCGCTTCGTCTTGCGCCGCTTGGGTGCCTTTTCGGCTGCTTTCGTTGCCGCATCTTCCTTTGCCATAACTCAGGTGCTCCTTCGTGAACCGATCAGCCCTTGGATGGTGCCTGCTTCTTGCCCGCAATGGCACGGCGCGGTCCCTTGCGGGTGCGTGCATTCGTGTGGGTGCGCTGGCCGTGGCACGGCAGGTTCCGGCGATGGCGAAACCCCCGATAACAGCCGATGTCGAGCAGGCGTTTGATATTCTGCGCGACTTCGCGTCTCAGATCCCCCTCGACCTTATAGCCATCGATGATCTGCCGCAGCCGAACCAGCTCCTCATCGGTGACACTGTCACTCTTCCTGTCGTACGGGACATTGGCTTCCATGAGGATCTTGCGCGCGGACGAGCGCCCGATTCCGTGGATGTACGTGAGTGCGACTTCCATGCGCTTGTTGCGCGGTAGGTCAACGCCTGCAATGCGTGCCATCGTCTACTGCTCCTGTCTTTTGCCGGTCAACCCTGACGCTGCTTGTGCCGCGGATTGCTGCAGATCACGCGCACGATACCTTCCCGGCGAATCATTTTGCATTTCTTACAGATTACTTTCACGGACGCTCGAACTTTCACAACATACCTCTCTCAGAATCCCAATTCGATCTCAGAGCCGACTCAAAACGTACGGCCCCTCGTTGGTCACTGCAACAGAATGCTCGAAGTGTGCGGATCGCCGGCCATCTTTGGTAACTGCCGTCCATCCGTCACTCTTGATCCAGATCTCCGAGGTTCCAGCGTTGACCATCGGTTCAATCGCCAGGACCATTCCTTCCCGCAGCTTCTCGCCGCGATCCCGTTTGCCGAAATTAGGCACCTGAGGCTCTTCGTGCAAACGCTGGCCGATCCCATGTCCGACGAACTGCCGCACCACGGAAAACCCATCCACCTCGACGCGCTCCTGGATTGCCGCCGACACATCACCGATCCGGTTCCCGACCTTGACCTGATCGATCCCAGCCCACAGGGCATCGTGCGCGGCCTGCATGAGACGTTTCGACTCCGGATCGACTTGACCCACCGCAACGGTGACCGCCGAATCGCCGTAAAACCCCTGGAAACAGACACCGAAATCAAGGCTGACGATATCGCCTTCCTGTAAGATTCGTTTGTCGGATGGAATCCCGTGAACAACCTCTTCGTTGATTGAGATACAAACACAGCTGGGGAAGACCTGTCCTCCAACGTCGTATCCCTTGAAGGCTGGCCGGGCGCCCCGCTGCCGCGTCATTCTTTCCGCAATCGCATCCAGTTCCGCGGTGCTCACCCCGGGACGCACATTACGGCAAAGCTCTTCGAGGACCTCGGCTACGATCAAATTGGCCTGCCGCATCGTCTCGATCTGCTCGGGTGTCTTGAAACGAATCACCGTACGGATGCTCCTGCTTCGAGAATGCGCTCGAACACTTCCCGTTGTGATCCCACGCCATCGATCGTGTGCAAAATCCCGCGAGAGCTGTAGAAATTCAACAAGGGTGCTGTCTCACGATCGTATACATCGAGGCGGGCGATCACTGTCGCCTCCCTATCGTCGTCACGTTGTGTAAGATGCGATTGGCACCAGTCGCACGTCTCGGGAACCTTCGGCGGATTGAACACAACATGATAACTGGCCCCGCAGTCGACGCAACACCGGCGGCCGCTGAGCCGGCGAACCAATTCATCGCGCGGTACAGAGATACTCGTGACATTCTGTAGTTCACAACCGAGGCGTGCGAGCATGCTATCGAGCGCTTCCGCTTGTGGGATGGTGCGGGGAAAACCGTCCAGGACAAATCCCTTACAGCAATCCACGATGCGTAACCGGCTCTCGATCGCCCCGAGAAACACATCATCGGGAACAAGTTCACCACGGTCCATAAAACTCTTGGCTTTCACGCCGAGCGCAGAACCGCCCGCGATCGCTGCACGCAGCAGATCGCCCGAAGAAACATGAGGTACGTTGAATCGTTCCTTCAACAATTTGGCCTGCGTCCCCTTCCCCGCTCCCGGGGGACCCATCAGCACCATTCTCACACAAAAATCCCGTCACCCGCGACGTCCACGGATTCTTCCGCGACGCATGAAGCCCTGGTAGCTGCGGGTCAGCATGTGCGTTTCGATCTGGGAGATCGTATCGAGGGCTACTCCGATAACGATCAGCAGGGCCGTGCCGCCGAAATAAAAGGGTACATTGAATTGTTGGATCAAAATCGATGGAAGAACGCACACTGCAGAAACGTACAAAGCACCCGCAAGCGTGACACGGTTGAGGATCCGATCGATGTATTCTGCCGTGCGCGGCCCAGGACGAATGCCAGGGATATAGCCACCAAATTTCTTCATATTGTCGGCAACGTCATTCGTATTGAAGGTGACCGCAGTATAAAAATAACAAAAGAAGATGATGAGAACGACATATAGAGCATCGTAAAACCAGCCGCCCGGGGTAAGATATTCGGCTGCCTGCCGGGCAATCGGGTGGTCGACGAAGCTGGCGATGGTCCCGGGGAAAACGAGGAGTGACGAGGCAAAAATCGGGGGAATCACACCTGAGGTATTGAGCTTGAGCGGCAGATGGGAGCTTTGCCCACCGTAGATACGGCGGCCGACGACCCGTTTTGCGTATTGCACGGGAATCCGGCGCTGAGCTCGTTCGACAAAGATGATCAGGGCCACCACCCCCACCATGAACAACGTGAGGCCAAAGAGAACGAGAACACCCATCTCGCCCTCACGCACGAACTCCAGGGCTGTGGCGCCGGCCGAAGGCATGCCGGCCACGATACCGGCAAAAATGACAAGCGAAATTCCGTTTCCAATCCCACGTTCGGAGACCTGTTCGCCCAGCCACATGATAAAGATGGTCCCACTCGTGAGAGTCAGCACGGTCATGCAGGTGAAAGCGAATCCCGGTGCGTAGACGATGGGGCTCCCGCCGGGGGATTGTAGTTGCCCGAGACCGACACTGATGAAAGTTCCTTGGATCAACGCCAGCAAGACGGTGCCATAGCGGGTGTATTGCGTGATCTTACGCCGCCCGATTTCTCCCTCCTTGGAGAGCCTCTCGAGATGCGGAATGACCACCGTCAGCAACTGCAAAATGATCGATGCGCTGATATACGGCATGATGCCCAGCGCAAAGATCGAGAACCTCTCCAGAGCACCCCCCGAAAAGAGGTTCACCATGCCGAACATGGTGTTACTGGCTTGCTGGAAGAAATCGGCAAGAGCTTTGCCATCCACTCCCGGTGTTGGGACATGGACCCCGATGCGATAGACCGCCAGCATACCGAAGGTGAACAATAATCGGCGCCGGAGCTCCGGGATCCGGCCAGCATTCTGGAAACCCTGAAACACCTCAGACGACCTCGACGGTACCGCCCGCTGCTTCGAGTTGCTTTTTTGCAGCGTCGCTGAACTTGTTGGCACGCACCGTGAACGCTTTGCTCACGGTCCCCTTGGCGAGAATCTTCAGCGGGCGCGCAGGCCCCTTGATGATCGACCGGGCACGGAGAAGTGTGTCGTCTACGACGCTGCCGGCATCGAAGAAAGCTTCGAGTTGTGCAAGGTTCACGATCGAATACTCGACGCGAAACGGATTGTAGAATCCCCGTTTCGGGAGCCGCCGTTGCAAAGGCATCTGTCCGCCTTCATAGCCCGGCGGAGTATTCCCTCCGCTACGCGAACCACGGCCCTTGTGTCCGCGTGTGGCGGTCTTCCCATGGCCAGAGCCGGGACCACGACCCACACGCTTTCGCTTCTTTGTTGCGCCAGGCGCCGGCGCAAGACGGCTCAGATCCATTTATCGCTCCACCTCAATCAAGTGTTGTACCGCGCGAATCCGCCCCTGAGTCGCAGCGCCATCCCTGACGACGGCGGTGCGGCCAACCCTGGTGAGCCCGAGTGCCCGCAGGGTCTGGCGCTGTCGTTGTGTGGAACCGATCGGACTACGCACCAATCGAATCTTGAAGGTTGCCGCATCAGCCATGAGAGGGCCCTCGCAATTCCTCGAGACTTTTGCCGCGCAGATTTGCGATCTCTTCGGGCGCCCGTAATTGCAGCAACGCCGCCATGGTGGCCTTCACCATGTTATGCGGATTGTTGGAGCCGATGCATTTTGTCAAAACATTGCGCACGCCGGCCGACTCGACGACTGCCCGCACACCCCCACCGGCGATCACCCCTGTGCCGTCAGCCGCGGGACGCAGGAGGACGTGCCCCGAACCGAAGAAACCTTCCACATCGTAAGGAATGGTTCCCGCGAGGAGGGGAACGGTGACCATCGACTTTTTCGCGCTCTCGATCCCCTTGCGGATCGCCTCGGGTACCTCATTGGCCTTTCCCAGGCCATACCCGACGCGGCCGTTTCCGTCTCCAACGACGACCAATGCGCTGAAACTGAAACGGCGGCCGCCTTTGACCACCTTGGCAACGCGGTTGATCTGGACGACCTTCTCCTTGATGTCCGAGCTTCCGGAATCGGTGCGATCTCTGCCTCTCGTTATCGCCATACTCACTCTCGCAATCTGCTCAGAATTGAAGGCCCGCTTCACGGGCGGCATCGGCGAGCGCCTGCAGGCGCCCATGGTAGAGGAATCCGTTACGATCGAACACGACAGCCCGAATGCCCAGTTGCTGGCAGTTCTGTGCGATCGCGATGCCGACTCTCTTGGCCGATTCCTTGTTACATCCCGTCCTATCGCCTTTCGCTCCGAGCGACAGAGAAGAAGCGGCAGTCAACGTGCGGCCACTCTCGTCCGAAATCACCTGAGCGTAGATGTGCTTGTTGCTCCGAAAGATACACAGCCGGGGACGCGTCTCCGTGCCTCGTACGCGGCGGCGAACCCGTTCCTGGCGCCGGCTGCGCGCCAGACTCTTGTCGATCTTGATCATGCTCAACCTCCTGCCGCACCGGCTGCCTTACCGGCTTTTCTGCGCAACGTCTCATCCGAATACTTGATGCCCTTTCCCTTGTAGGGCTCCGGGGGACGCAGGTCGCGAATCATTGCAGCGGTCTGTCCAAGCAACTGCCGGTCCGAACTTTCGAGAGTAATGACCGTTTGCTTGTCCACCTTCGCCGTTACTTCCTTTGGCAACTGAAAGAGGATCGGATGGGAGTATCCCAGATTGAGGAACAGAGCCTGCCCGCGGGGTTCGGCACGATAACCGACACCGACGATCTCGAGCACACGGGTAAAGCCGAGGTGGACTCCCTGTACCATGTTGGCAACCAGGCGCTGGGTCAATCCGTGCATGGACCGAGCCTCACGGCTCTCGTCCTGGCGCTGGATTCTCAGCACCGAGTCAGCCACTTCGATCGAAACGTGTGGAGGCAGTGACGCAGTCAGCTTGCCCTTTGGCCCCTCCGTTACGATGACTCCGTCATTGATCTGGATCTTCACACCAGCCGGTATGGCAACCGGTAATTTACCTATTCTCGACATCGCGGATCACTCACCAAACGGAACACATCAGTTCACCGCCAACATTGCGGCGGCGCGCTTCGCGATCCGTAAGCACTCCTTCGGGTGTAGACAAAATGTTCACACCGAGCCCTCGTCGAATGGCCGGAATCTCCTTGGCGCCCACATAAATTCGGAGACTTGGCTTGCTGACACGCTTGATTCCGGTAATCACCGGACGATTGGCATTGTCATAGCGAAGCCACACACGGAGTACCCGCCGGCCATCTTGTTCTACCGAACTGCTCTCTTTCAAGTAGCCTTCACGGACCAAGACCTCGACGATATGTGATTTCACCACAGACCACGGAATATCGACATGCTCCTTGCGTGCATGCGCCGCATTCCGGATCCGGGTCAGCAGATCAGCAATTGGATCGGTCATTCCCATGGGGGACTCCTACCAACTCGCCTTCGTAAGACCCGGGATCTCGCCCTTGTGCGCCAGATCCCTCAGGCACAACCGGCACAGTTTGAAGCGGCGATAAAACCCACGAGGCCGGCCACAGAGAGGGCAGCGGTTATAGGCACGCACTTTGAATTTCGGGGCCCGTTGGGCCTTGATACGAAGACACTTCTTGGCCACACATCTCTCCTTAGCTGCGGAACGGCATTCCCATTGCGCGCAACAGCATTCGTCCCTCGGCATCCGACCGTGCCGTGGTGTTGATGCACACTGTCATGCCGCGGATTTTCTCTACCTTTTCCAAGTCGATTTCGGGAAAAATGATCTGCTCGCGCACCCCCAGCGAGTAGTTGCCACGGCCATCGAAGGAACGGTCCGAAACACCCTTGAAATCGCGCACCCGGGGTAGTGCAGAATTCACCAGCCGGTCGAAAAACTCGTACATGCGATCGCCGCGGAGCGTCACCATGCAACCGATCGCCATGCCTTCGCGCAACTTGAAATTGGCGATCGCCTTCCGCGCCTTGGTAATGACGGGTTTTTGCCCGGTAATCGCACTCAGTTCAGCGACGGCAGCTTCCATCGCTTTGGCATTCTGAATCGCTTCGCCAAGACCGATATTGATGACGATCTTATCCAGGCGAGGCGCTTGATAGCGGTTCTTGTATCCCATCTCTTTGATGAGCCGGGGTAACACTTCTCGTTGATATCGGTCACGCAATCGAGCGGCCATGGGTCTACCTATCCAACTGTTCTTGACAGCGCCGGCAGACACGGACGCTGCCACCGTCTTCGAGGCGGCGCCGACCGATCCGGACCGGGGCGTTGCACTTTTCACACATGATCATCAGGTTCGACAGGTGAATCGCGGCTTCCTTCTCCACGATGCCACCTTGAGCCTGCGGTCCCCGCGGCTTCGAGTGCCGCTTCACCAGGTTCAGATGTTCCACCGTCGCCCGGCCCTTCTCGGGAAGGACGCGTAGGACCTTGCCGGTCTTACCGCGTTCCTTGCCGGTGATCACCATGACGACATCTCCTTTGCGGATTCGTGCCTGCATTCGCAATTCCTCCGCTCAGAGCACTTCCGGCGCCAGCGACAGGATCTTCATGAATCGCTTGGCGCGCAGTTCGCGCGCCACCGGCCCGAAGATACGGGTCCCGATGGGCTCGCGCTGGTTGTCGATCAGAACCGCTGAATTCGAGTCAAACTTGATGTAGGACCCATCTGGGCGGCCCACTTCTTTGGCAGTCCGGACGATGACCGCCTTCGCCACATCGCCCTTTTTCACCTTGGCATTGGGAATCGCCTCTTTCACGGAGACGACGATGATGTCGCCGAGCGAGGCATATCGCCGGCGTGAACCGCCCAACACTTTGATACAGAGCACCTTTCGGGCTCCTGAATTATCTGCCACATCGAGAATCGTTTCCGATTGTACCATGGTCGTTCACTCGCGCAGGAACCGCTCCTCTAGCGCGCCTTCTCCACTATGCTTTGAATCGCCCAGCGCTTATCCCGACTCAAGGGCCGTGTTTCGGCAATGATGACCCGGTCACCGATGGTGCATTGGTTTTGCTCGTCATGAGCCTTCAACCGAAAACGGCGCTTCTGGCGCTTTTTGTACTTGGGATGCTGCACGATGCGCTCCACCACCACGACGACGGTCTTCTCCATCTTGTCGCTGACGACAACGCCCTCGCGCGTCTTCCGCTTGCCACGCTCCAAATCTGACACTAGCGATTTCCCTCCAGGGCACGCGCCCGTTGAACCGTGAGAATGCGGGCAATATCCCGGCGCGTCTCACGCAGGCGAGCCGGGCTTTCTAACTGATTCGTACCCTGTCGCAACCTCAAGACGAAAAGTGACTCGCGCAGTTCTCTCAGCTTCACCGCCAACTCGTCTTCGCTCATCTCTCGAATCTCATCAGCCTGCATGACTAGCCCCTGTTGCACCTGCACGCTCGCGGAACTGGGTCGCTACGGAGAGCTTATGGGCCGCAAGGGTAAAGGCCTCACGCGCAATTTCAGGCGCTACACCCTCCATCTCGAACAGCATCCGGCCCGGTTTCACGACGGCCACCCACAATTCCGGTGAGCCCTTCCCCTTGCCCATGCGTGTTTCGGCAGGTTTCTTTGTCAACGGCTTATCGGGAAAAATGCGGATCCAGACCCGCCCACCACGCTTGATATGGCGAGTCAGGGCGACGCGGGCGGCTTCCAGCTCTCTGGCCGTCACCCAGCCACGATCGATCGCCTGGAGCCCATAGTCACCATAGGCCAACGAAGAGCCACGCAGGGCGGTACCCGATCGCCGGCCTTTTTGCATCTTACGAAATTTCGTTTTCTTCGGCTGCAGCATTGCAACAATATCCTCGGCGGAGGACTCCTCCCGTTAGGCCGCTTGAGTGCTCCTCTGGCGTTCTTCCTCGCGCGTGATCACCTCACCGCGAAAGACCCATGCCTTGATGCCAATAATCCCGTACGTGGTCTTCGCTTCCGCAAACCCATAACTGATATCGGCGCGCAGGGTGTGCAGCGGTACGCGTCCTTCCCGGGACCATTCGGTGCGTGCAATTTCCGCTCCCCCCAGTCGTCCGGAACACTGAACCTTCACGCCCTGGGCTCCCATCCGCATGGCACGGCCAATCGCTTCCTTCATGGCACGCCGAAAGGCGACACGCCGTTCGAGTTGCAGGGCCACGTTCTCCGCCACGAGTTGTGCATCCACATCGGGACGGCGTACTTCATGAATATTGATGAAAGTCTCTCGCTTCGTCAGCTTCGCCAGTTCACTTTTCAATTTTTCGATCTCGGCACCTTTCTTGCCGATCACGATGCCTGGGCGGGCTGTGTAGATATTCACCTTCGCCTTGCTCGCGGCGCGCTCGATCTCCACTTTCGAGATACCGGCATGATACAGCCGTTTTTTGAGAAAGCGGCGGATCTTGAAATCCTCGTGCAGCAATTCGGTATAGTCGCGGCGCGCGAACCAGCGGGACTCCCATGGTTCGATGACACCCAGGCGAAAACCTCTCGGATTTACTTTCTGCCCCATGAAACGGACTCCCTCACACGCCCGATGCGCGCTCGTCGACAATGATCGTGATATGACTGGTACGTTTGCGTAGCGGCGTGGCACGCCCGTGTGCACGCGGCAAGAACCGCTTCAACGTGGCACCGCCATCGACGGTGATACGGCTCACGTAAAGCCGATCCACATCCACGCGCTGTGTATCTTCGGCATTCGCCAGCACGGACTTCAGCGTCTTCGTGATCAAACGCGCTGCCTTTTTGGGCATGAAGTCGAGAATCGTCAGCGCCTCTTCCACTTTCTTGCCGCGAATCACATCCGCGACGAGGCGGGCTTTTTGCGGAGAGATGCGCACGTGTCGAGTGATGGCTTTGGCTTCCATTGCGTGCCTGTGTCTCCCTTACCTCTTCGTATCGCTCTTACGATCGCCCGAATGGCCATGGAACGTTCGTGTCGGTGAAAACTCGCCGAGTTTATGGCCAACCATATTCTCCGTCACAAAAACCGGAATGAATTTTCGGCCATTGTGCACGGCGAAGGTATGCCCGACCATATCCGGACTGATCGTGGACCGGCGCGACCAGGTCTTGATCACACGCTTGTCGCGCGCCGCGTTCATCGCCTCAACTTTCCTGAGGACATGCGCGTCGATAAATGGGCCTTTCTTTACTGAACGCACTGTATCAGCTCCTATCGGCTGCGCCGCTTGACGATAAATCGGTCGGTGCGCGGATTATGCCGGGTCTTGTACCCCTTGGCCGGTTGGCCCCAGGGCGATTGCGGATGATTTCCTTTGGAACGCCCCTCTCCACCCCCATGCGGATGGTCGACCGGGTTCATGGCGATGCCTCGCACCCTCGGGCGCCGTCCAAGCCACCGCGAACGGCCTGCCTTACCGATCGAGACATTCTCGTGGTCGAGATTCCCAACCTGGCCGATCGTCGCACGGCACGTCAGTTGGACGTAGCGCAATTCGCCGGACGGGAGTTTCAGCAGGGCACGGTCGCCCTCTTTGGCCATCAATTGGATCGTGGAACCTGCGCTGCGGGCCAATTGGCCGCCCCGCCCTGGTTTCAACTCCACATTATGGACCATCGTTCCCACCGGGATATTTTTCAGGGGCAACGCGTTTCCCGAGCGGATGTCCGCCCCGATTCCAGCGCTCAACTGCTGGCCGATCTTGAGTCCGGCCGGCGCAAGGATATAGCGCTTCTCACCATCCGCATAATGAATCAGGGCGAGGTGAGCCGATCGGTTTGGATCGTATTCGATTGCCGCCACCTTGCCAGCGACGGTATCCTTGTTCCGCCGGAAGTCGACCAGGCGATAGCGGCGCTTGTGGCCACCTCCTCGATGGCGGCTGGTGAGCCTACCCAGCGCATTACGGCCACCCGTACGCTTCACCGGGGCAACCAATCCGCGCTCGGGTTCCTTCCTGGTAAGCTCCGAAAAATCGAGCACGCTCTGGGAGCGGCGCCCGGCAGATGTCGGCTTGTATTGACGAGTTGCCATAGTTCCCTACACGTTTTCGAAGAAGTCGATCCGCTGGCCGGCAGCTACGGTCACGTAGGCCTTCTTCCAACTCGGTCGTTGACCCAACCACCGTCCAACCCGGCGTTTCTTTCCGAGATAGTTGGCCGTACGCACCTGTTCCACTTTCACCTTGAAGAAAGTCTCGACGGCGTGCCGGATCTCAACCTTGTTGGCCTCCGGGCGAACCTTGAAGACGTACTGATTGCCTTCCTGGTTGACCAGTGTTCCCTTCTCCGTAATCAACGGAGAATCGATCACATGAAGCAGATCTTTCATGCCACCAACCTCTTCTGCAAGGCGTCGATCGCTGCACGGGTCACGATGAGACGGTCATAACGAAGAATGTCGTACACATTGGCTCCCTCCGCACGCAGCACCTTGACCGTTGGGAGGTTTCGCGCAGCCCGCTCGAGATCATCATCTCGTTCTGGAATGATGATCAAAGCGCGAGATGCCTGAAGCTCTGCCAACAATCTTACCAACAACTTCGTCTTGGGCGCCTCCAGTTGGAGGTTGTCCACGAGGAGAAGCTGGCCATCCTTGAGCTTGGCTGCGAAGGCTGCCCGAAGGGCAGCGATGCGGGCGGAGCGGGGCATGCGATAGGAATAATCACGTGGTTGTGGGCCGAAGACAGTCCCCCCACCCGGCCAGAGTGGAGAACGAATACTGCCAGCGCGAGCCCGTCCTGTTCCTTTTTGCTTCCAGGGCTTCTTGCCGCCGCCGCGAACGAGAGAACGGGTTTTTGTCGCGTGCGTACCGGCGCGACGATTCGCCAACTGCATGCGCACCGTTTCATGCAACAGGTGACGTCGCACCGGCCCGCCGAACACTTCCTGCGGCAGTTCGATTTCGCCCAGCGATTCGTTTTGCTGAGATACGACCCGCACTTTCAAAGGCTCAGCCACGGGTTCTCTCCTTTACGGCCTGCCGGATCAAAATCAGACCATTGGTTGCGCCGGGCACAGCGCCGCGCACCAGCATGAGGTTCTCTTCCGGGCGAACGGCAACAATCTCCAGGTTCTGCGTGGTCACGAGTTCGTTTCCATATTGCCCAGCCATTCTCTTGCCTTTGAACACACGGCCGGGGAAGGAACGATTGCCAATGGAGCCACCATGGCGAAAGTATTCGTGCGTACCGTGGCTTCCTGGAAAGCCACCGAACCGGTGACGCTTGATTACACCCGTATAGCCACGTCCCTTCGTCGTCCCGGTCACATCGACTTTGTCACCTGCCTTGAAAAGCTCGGCGACCTTGAGTTCCTGGCCTACGTTGACTTCCTGGCCCTCCAGAGAAGAGAACTCCTTGAGGACGGCGAATACGCCTTTGCCCGCCCGGGCAGAATGAGTGCGAAACGCCTTGCTTGCTCGCTGCTGCTTGCGCTCGCCAAAACCAAGCTGCAATGCCGCATAGCCGTCCGTTGCCACCGACTTCAGTTGCACGACGGTGCAGGGACCGGCCTGCAGCACCGTCACCGGCACGAGGCTTCCGCTTTCATCGAAGATCTGGGTCATGCCCAGTTTCTTGCCGATCAGTCCGATCATCTGAATACTCGTTCGATTGGCGCAAACAATGGCGCCGGCTACTGCAATTTGATCTCGACATCGACGCCGGCCGCCAGGTCCAGCTTGCCAAGTGCGTCGATCGTCTGTTGTGTTGGTTCCAGGATATCGAGCAAACGTTTATGGGTGCGGATCTCGAACTGTTCCCGGGACTTCTTGTCGACGTGTGGCGAGCGGTTCACGGTAAACCGCTCGATACGCGTCGGCAATGGAATCGGCCCCGCCACACGCCCACCGGTTTGTCGCACCGTTTCCACGATCTCCTTGACGGATTGATCGAGTAAGCGGTGATCGTAGGCCTTCAATCGAATTCGGATTTTTTCGTTCATTTCAGCGCTTCGTTCGGTGTCGCAGGGGGCAACGGCTCCTACTGCAGAATCTTGGAGACGACGCCGGCGCCGACCGTACGGCCGCCCTCACGGATCGCAAAACGCAATCCCTCATCCATGGCAATCGGCGTGATCAA
>JAANMV010000440.1_pt1 | contig 51469 bp, 54 predicted proteins | sample 7279661 | NCBI WGS metagenome assembly JAANMV01 (sample SAMN14094540, study PRJNA606508) | bioreactor metagenome | isolation source: A lab-scale SPAN reactor treating ammonium-rich wastewater day 121 | place: Ireland: Galway | collected 2017-05-16
CGTCGCCGCTGCGCTGAACTCCGCTGCGGCGGCGTCGGTCTGAGGGGAGTTAGTTTTTTGCCGGCCTGCTAAACTGCGCGGGTTTTCTCCCCTCTCTGGAGCCTTTTCCATGTCACGCGTAACCCTGAGTCGCTACCTGATCGAGCAGACCCGCAGCAACAACACTCCCGCGGATCTGCGCTTCCTTGTCGAGGTGGTGGCGCGTGCGTGCAAGGCCATCAGCCATCAGGTGTCCAAGGGCGCGCTGGGCGGCGTGCTCGGCAGCATGGATACCGAGAACGTGCAGGGCGAGGTGCAGAAGAAACTCGACGTGCTGTCCAACGAGATCCTGCTGGAAGCCAACGAGTGGGGCGGTACCCTGGCCGGCATGGCGTCCGAGGAAATGGACAAGCCGTACCAGATTCCCGGCCGCTACCCCAAGGGCGCCTACCTGCTGCTGTTCGATCCGCTGGACGGCTCCAGCAACATCGACGTCAACGTCTCGGTCGGCACCATCTTCTCCGTGCTGCGCTGCCCGGGTGACTGCTTCAGCCAGAACGACTCGCTGGGCGAGGAAGCCTTCCTCCAGCCGGGTACCCGCCAGGTGGCCGCCGGCTACGCGATCTACGGTCCGCAGACCATGCTGGTGCTGACCCTCGGCCACGGCGTCATGGGCTTCACCCTCGACCGCGAGCTGGGCAGCTTCGTGCTGACCCACGAACACCTCCGCGTGCCGCAGAGCACTGCAGAATTCGCTATCAACATGTCCAACCAGCGCCACTGGCAGGCGCCGGTCAAGCGCTACGTCGAAGAATTGCTGGCCGGTCAGGAAGGGCCGCTGGGCAAGAACTACAACATGCGCTGGATCGCCTCGATGGTGGCCGACGTGCACCGCATCCTCACCCGCGGCGGCCTGTTCATGTACCCGTGGGACGCCCGCGAGCCCGAGAAGCCCGGCAAGCTGCGGCTGATGTACGAAGCCAACCCGATGTCGTTCATCATCGAGCAGGCCGGTGGCGCCGCCACCGATGGCAAGCAACGCATCCTCGACATCGAGCCCACCTCGCTGCACCAACGCGTGCCGGTGTTCCTCGGCTCGAAGGAAGAGGTCGAGCGCGTCACCGGCTATCACCAGGCCTGATGTGATGCCCGTGCCCTGGCAGCAACTGCTGGACTGGTGGTTCGGTCAGGGCACCACGGCGCGCGAGATCTCGGGCGAAAAGCATGCGCTCTGGTTCGGCTACCGGAGTGCGCAGGACGCCCAGGCGCGCGAGCGCTTCGGCCCGCTGTGCGAGCAGGCGCTGCGTGGCGAACTCGATGCCTGGACGGCCAGCCCCGAGGGCTGGCTGGCGCTCATCCTGCTGCTCGATCAGCTGCCGCGGATGATTCATCGCGGTACGTCGCAGGCCTTCGCTGGCGATGTGCGGGCGCAGCAACTGGTACGCCAGGGGCTGGCGCACGGTGGCGATGTGCTGCTGGCGCCAATCCAGCGGGTTTTCATCTACCTGGTGCTGGAACATGCCGAGGACCTGGCGCAGCAGGAGCTGGCCGTCGCGCAGTTCGAGCAACTGTGCGAGATTGCCGCGGCGGATGAACAGCCGCTGTTCGACGACTTTCTCGATTACGCCCGGCGCCACCGTGCTGTGATCGCCCGCTTCGGCCGCTTCCCGCATCGCAATGCAATGCTCGGGCGCGAGTTGAGCGAAGCCGAGCGCGCATTCCTCGCCGAACCGGGATCGCGCTTCTAGCTTCTAAGTGATCGCACCGTTCGGCCTCTGGCCGGCACGGCTGCCGGCCAGGCGCTAGTCTTTCCGTATCTGACAAGGAGTTTGCTCATGCCGCTGCGCTTTTCCGCCCTGATTGCCATCGCCTTGCTGCTTGGCGCCTGCAGCAAGATCACCCAGGACAATTTCGCCCAGCTCAAGCCCGGCATGCCGCGCGTCGAGGTCGAACAGCTGCTCGGCAAGCCCGAGGAGTGCGCCGGCGCGCTGGGCATGTCCAGCTGCACCTGGGGCGACAAGAATCGCTTCATCAGCATCCAGTTCGCCGGCGACAAGGTAATGATGTTTTCCGGCAAGGGGCTCAAATGATGCTCATGCGCATGCTGGCGGCACTGTCGTGCGTACTGTTGCTGGGCTGTGCCGGCGCGACGAGCAGCGAGGCACCTCCGACCACTGCCGGCCAGGTCGATCTCAAACGCTACCAGGGCACCTGGTACGAGCTGGCGCGACTGCCGATGTTCTTTCAGCGCAACTGCGTGGAGTCCGAGGCGAATTACCGTCTGCAGGACGACGCCAGCGTCGCGGTAATCAACCGTTGCCGCACTGCCGGCGGTGACTGGCAGCAGGCTGTCGGCCAGGCGGTGGTGCAGGAGCCGGGGCGCACCGATCGTCTGTGGGTGCGCTTCGATAACTGGTTCAGCCGCCTGTTTCCGCAGCTGACGCGCGGCCACTACTGGATCCTGTTCCTCGACGACGACTACCAGAGCGTGCTGGTGGGCAGCCCTGATCGCGAATACCTCTGGCTGATGGCGCGCACGCCGCAGGTTTCCGCGCCGGTTCGCGACCGCCTGCTGAAGGAGGCGCAGGCCCGCGGTTACCGCACCGAATCGCTGGTCTGGCGCGGCGAACAGCAGTAGCGCGCGCGCGCCCCACCGCCGGGCGTCTTGAGGCGAGGCGGATCAATTTACGCAGCGGCATGCCCGTGCGGGTGATCCTCGCTATGATGCCGGACATATCCAGGGGCCGACCGCCGGCCATGCAGATCGGGAGTGTGCCATGCAGAGCTTGTATCCGGAGATCAAACCCTATGCGCGACACGAGCTGGCGGTGGAGGAACCGCACGTGCTCTACGTCGACGAGAGCGGTACTCCGGATGGCCTGCCGGTGCTGTTCGTGCATGGCGGCCCCGGCGGCGGCTGCGATGCGCTGAGCCGGCGCTTCTTCGACCCCACGGTCTATCGCATCATCACCTTCGATCAGCGCGGCTGCGGGCGCTCCACACCGCACGCCAGCCTGGAGAACAACACCACCGCTCACCTGATCGCCGACATGCAGCGCATTCGCGAATTTCTCGGCATCGACAAGTGGGTGCTGTTCGGCGGCTCGTGGGGCTCGACGCTGTCGCTGGCCTACGCCCAGGCGCATCCCGCGCATGTGCATGCGCTGATTCTGCGCGGCATCTTCCTCTGCCGGCCGCAAGACCTGGCCTGGTTCTACCAGGAAGGTGCGAGCCGGCTGTTCCCCGATTACTGGGACGATTTCGTCGCGCCGATCCCACCGGAGGAGCGCGGCGATCTGATGCAGGCGTTCTACCGGCGCCTGACCGGCGCCGACCAGATCGCGCAGATGCACGCGGCCAAGGCCTGGTCGTGCTGGGAGGGTCGCACCGCCACGCTGCGGCCCAATCCGCAGGTGGTGGAGCGTTTCGGTGATCCCCATCGCGCGCTGTCGATGGCGCGCATCGAATGCCACTACTTCGTCAATCAGGCCTTTCTCGAACCGGATCAGCTGCTGCGCGACATGCCGCGGATCGCCCATCTGCCCGGCATCATCGTGCATGGCCGCTACGATGCCATCTGCCCGCTGGACAACGCCTGGGCACTGCATCAGGCGTGGCCGGAGAGCGAGCTGCAGATCATCCGCGACGCCGGTCATTCGGCGGCGGAAAGCGGCATCACCGATGCGCTGGTGCGCGCCGCCGCCGACATCGCGCAACGCCTGACCAACGTACCGCCAGCGGATGACGCCTGATGAAGGCGCTGCTGCAACGTGTGCGGCACGCACGGGTCGAGGTGGCGGGTGAGGTGGTCGGCGCGATCGATCAGGGGCTGCTGGTGCTGATCGGTGTGGAGCGCGAGGACGACCAGGCGCGCGCCGACAAGCTCCTGCACAAACTGCTCAACTACCGCGTCTTCGCCGATGCCGAAGGGCGCATGAACCGCTCGCTCAAGGACGTCGGTGGCGGTCTGCTGCTGGTGTCGCAGTTTACGCTCGCCGCCGATACCCGCAGTGGTCTGCGCCCCAGCTTCTCCAGCGCGGCGCCGCCGTCACAGGGCGAGGCGCTCTACGACTACTTGCTGGCGCAGGCCCGTCGACAGCACCCACAGGTCGCCTGCGGGCGCTTCGGTGCCGAGATGCAGGTGCATCTGCAGAACGACGGACCGGTGACCTTCCTGCTGGAGAGCTGAGTTTCAGGAGCGCGCCGGTTCCAGGTCGTTGTCGCGCAGCCAGCTGGCCGCATATTCGCGCAACTGGACCGTCTGGTAGCGCAACCAGGCTTCGCGCACCGTGGGAAAGTCCTCCAGCTTGAAGTCGAAGGTGCGCAGCGGCTTGCGCCCCTTCAGCGCATTGCTCAACACGGCATGCGCGATAGGGTCGTGCTGAGTGAACAGGAAGGCCTCGCGCATGGCGGTGGCCTGCGCCAGCTCCAGCGGCGCGATGTGCAGATAGCGATCCTGCTGGATGTCGTATTTGTCCATGACGCCGGGGGCCGGATCGCCAGGGAATATCGCGCGAATCTCGCCACTCTCCAGGTCGAGGTAGTACTCGGCGGTGTCGCGCCCATCCAGCGCGAATTCCAGGCGGTGCATATCGATGGTCAGTGGTCGCATGAAAGGCCGCTCTCGTGCAGTGATCGTGGGACGCGCCGGCGCAACGGCTGGCGCAGCTGAAATGCGATCGAGCCCTGGCGGGCCGGGGAAAACCAACCGCATGGAGTGGGTCGTTATAAACGGCCTGTAGCGTCTGACCGCCCGGCACCGGGTGGGTGCGTCACGCTCATCGGAGAATGCGCGCCACGCGCTGGCGGCGTCTCCGGGGTGGGCTCAGAACAGGCGGGCCAGCAGTGCGCTGACCGCGGTCTCCACCCGCAGGATGCGCTCGCCCAACTGCACCGGCTGCAGGCCGGCTTCGGCGAGTTTGTCCACTTCGTAGGGGATCCAGCCACCCTCCGGACCGATGGCGAGCGTCACCGGCCCCTCGACGGCGCGCGGGCAGGCCGGATAGTCGCCGGGATGCCCGACCAGCCCAAGGGTGCCGGCAGCCAGTTGCGGCAGGCGATCTTCGACGAAAGGTTTGAAGCGTTTCTCGATCATGACGTCCGGCAGTACGGTGTCGCGGGCCTGTTCCAGGCCAAGAATCAGCTGCTCGCGGATCGCCGCCGGTTCGAGAAAGGGGGTCTGCCAGAAGCTCTTCTCCACCCGGTAGCTATTGAGCAGCACCAGCCGCGGCACGCCCATGCTGGCCACGGTCTGCAGCACACGCTTGAGCATCTTCGGCCGGGGCAGTGCGAGCAGCAGGGTGAGAGGCAGCTTTGCGGGCGGCGGTTGATCGAACTCGACCTCGAGTTCGGCCTCGGCGGTCGTCAGGCGCAGCAGCCGGCCTTGTCCCATCGCACCGCCCAGCAGGCCGACCCGCAGCGTCGCGCCGGGCTCGGCGCGGTGCACGTCTTGCAGGTGGGTCAGCCGCCGGTCGCGCAGCAATACGTGGCGCTCGGCGACGAAGTCAGCCGGCTCGAGCAGCAGCAGGTTCACGGGCGCGGGGCGGGCGGCTGGCTGCCGGCGTCCGATTGTTGCTCGTCTGCCAGCTCGGCCTCTTCCTGCTCACGCTTCTTGACCATGCTGCCGCAGAGCACGCCGGCCTCGAACAGCAGCCACATCGGCACCGCCAGCAGGGTCTGCGAGAACACGTCCGGCGGGGTCAGCACCATGCCGACGACGAAGCAGCCGACGACCACATAAGGACGGCTCTTGCGTAGGGTGGCGACATCGACAATGCCAACCCAGATCAGCAGGAAGGTCGCCACCGGAATCTCGAACGCCACGCCGAAGGCGAAGAACAGCGTGAGCACGAAGTCCAGGTACTGGCCGATGTCGGTCATCATCGCCACGCCTTCGGGCGTCACGCTGGCGAAGAAGCCGAACATGATCGGAAACACCACGAAGTAGGCGAAAGCCATGCCGGCGTAGAACAGCAGGATGCTGGAAATCAGCAGCGGTACGGCGATGCGCTTCTCGTGCTTGTACAGGCCGGGCGCGATGAAGCCCCAGATCTGGTGCAGGATGATCGGCATCGAGAGGAACAGCGCGACCATCAGTGTCAGCTTGAACGGCGTCAGGAACGGCGAGGCGACCCCGGTGGCGATCATCGTCGCGCCTTCGGGCAAGTAGGCGCGCAGCGGTGCGGCGACCAGCGAATAGATCTGCTGGGAGAAATAGAACAGGCCGCCGAACAGCACCAGGATCGCGATGACGAAGTGCAGCAGGCGCTTGCGCAGTTCGGTCAGGTGGGCGATCAGCGGCATTTCCTGATCGTCGAGGGAAGGCTTGCTCATGGCTCTGGCGATCTGTCAGGACGGGTAACGGGGGCCGACTCGGCGGGTTTGGCGGGCTCGGGCGTCGGTGCGGCAGCGGGGGTGCTGGCAGCTGCCTCGGCCACGGGGGCTGCGGCGGCTGTGGATGCCGCGGAGCTGCCGCTGGTCGAAGCCGGCGGCATGATGCTCTGCTTCATCTCGCGTTCGAGGTCGAGGATGCGTTCGTTATGCAGTTGGCGACGAATCTCGTCGGCGCCGATCTCGCGCTCGACCTCGGCCTTGATGTTGCTGAAGCTGCGTTTCAGGCGGCCGACCCACAGGCCGGTGGTGCGAACGGCTCCGGGCAGGCGTTCCGGCCCCAGCACCACCAGGGCCACCAGACCGACCAGAAGCAGTTCGGTAAAACCGATATCGAACATCAGGACGTGCTCATCATCAGGGAAGGTGCGCGCCGACAGCCCGAGCGCTGCTCAGGCCTGTCGGGGCTGCGGACGACTAGTCTTTGCGGGTCGGCTCTTCGACCTTGCGCGCCTGGGCGTCGATGGTCTGCCCGGGCTTTTCCTCGACGCCTGGCTTGTCGTCGTCGGTGCCCATCGATTTGCGAAAGCCCTTGATCGCATCGCCGAGGTCGGAGCCCAGGCCCTTGAGGCGCTTGGTGCCGAACAGCATGATGACGATGAGCAGGATGATCAGGAGTTGCCAGATGCTAATGCCGCCAAGACCCATGATTTGATACTCCGGAGTGGATCAGGTTTGCGGACGCGCGGCTTTTTCCGCGTGTCCGGAGAGACCGAAGCGCCGGTCCAGTTCGTCCAGCACCGCCTGGGGATGCTGGCCGAGGGCGGCGAGCATGACCAGGCTGTGGAACCACAGGTCGGCGGTTTCGTAGATGAGGTCGCTGCAGTCGCCGCTGGTGGCGGCGTCCTTGGCGGCGAGGATGGTTTCCACCGATTCCTCGCCGACCTTTTCGAGAATCTTGTTCAGGCCCTTGTGGTACAGGCTGGCTACATAGGAACTGTCCGGTGCGGCACCCTTGCGGGCTTCCAGCACTTCGGCCAGGCGGGTGAGGGTGTCACTCATGCTTGTGCTCCGCATAGATGGCGTGCGGGTCTTTCAGGACCGGCTCGACGACCTTCCAGGCGTCGTTCTCGAATACCCGGTAGAAGCAGCTTTCGCGGCCGGTATGGCAGGCGATGCCACCGATCTGCTCGACCAGCAGGATGATCACATCGGCATCGCAGTCCAGGCGCAGCTCGTGCAGCTTCTGCACATGGCCGGACTCCTCGCCCTTGCGCCAGAGCTTGCCGCGCGAGCGTGACCAGTAGATGGCACGCTGCTCGCGGGCGGTCAGCGTCAGCGCCTCGCGATTCATCCAGGCCATCATCAGCACGCGGCCGGTCTTATGGTCCTGGGCGATCGCCGGGACCAGCCCGTCGCTATTCCAGTTGATCTCGTCCAGCCAGTTCATCGATATCTCCGCTGAGTGCGCCAAGTGTGCCAGCCCCCATCGAGCCTGGCTATCGGCGCACGACGATGTACGTGCCGGCGACCAGCATCACCCAGGCCGGCCAGGTTTGCGGCCCGACGAGGTGCTCGGCGCCGGCGGCGAGCGTGGCGCCACTACCCAGCAGCAGCGCGCCGATCAGCCGCAGCGGCCAGCCGCGGTTGCGCTCGCGCCAGGGCGGCGGCGGATTGTCGGCGTGCGGATGGGCCATGCGTTCGAGCAGCTCGCGCGTCATGTGTGCCAGGTGCGGAACCTGCTCGATCTGCGCATGCACGTTCTTCAGCAGCTGGCGCGGGCTCATGCGCTCGCGCATCCAGCGTTCCAGATAGGGCTGGCCGGTGGTCCAGAGGTCGAGCTGCGGATACAGCTCGCGGCCCAGGCCCTCGATGTTCAGCAGGGTTTTCTGCAGCAGCACCAGCTGCGGCTGTACTTCCATGTTAAAGCGCCGGGCAACCTGGAACAGGCGCACCAGCAGCTGACCGAAGGAGATGTCCTTGAGCGGCTTCTCGAAGATCGGCTCGCACACCGTGCGGATCGCAGCCTCGAATTCGTTGACCTTGGTTTCCGCCGGCACCCAGCCCGAGTCAATGTGCAGCTGCGCCACCTTGCGGTAGTCGCGCTTGAAGAAGGCCATCAGGTTGCGCGCGAGATAGTCCTGGTCCTCGGGCGTCAGGCTGCCGACGATGCCGAAGTCCACCGCGATGTACTGCGGGCTCCACGGCTGGTGGGTGCTGACGAAGATGTTGCCAGGATGCATGTCGGCGTGGAAGAAACTGTCGCGGAACACCTGGGTGAAGAAGATTTCCACGCCGCGCTCGGCGAGCTGGCGCATGTCGGTGTTCTGCCGCGCGAGCGCCGCCATGTCGGTCACCGGCACGCCGTAGATGCGCTCCATCACCAGCACCTGCGGGCGGCAATAGTCCCAATGCACCTGCGGCACGTAGAGCAGCGGCGAGCCCTCGAAGTTGCGCCGCAGCTGACTGGCGTTGGCCGCCTCGCGCAGCAGGTCGAGTTCGTCGTAGATGGTCTTGGCGTAATCCTCGACCACCTCGACCAGATGCAGCCGGCGGGCGTCGATCGAGGCGCGCTCGGCGGTCTTGGCCAGGAGGAACAGCCAGGCCAGGTCCTGGCCGATCACCGGTCGCAGGTTCGGCCGCACCACCTTGACGATGACCTCCTCGCCGCTGTGCAGCCGCGCGGCATGCACCTGGGCCACCGAGGCGGAGGCCAGCGGTGTGCTGTCGAAGCGGGCGAACAGTTCGCCGACCGGCGCGCCGAGCTGCTGCTCGATCAGCTCGGTCGCATGTGCGGAATCGAACGGCGGCACGCGGTCCTGCAGCATGGCCAGCTCGTCGGCGATATCGGCCGGCAGCAGGTCGCGACGGGTGGACAGCAGTTGGCCGAACTTGATGAAGATCGGCCCCAGCCCTTCCAGCGCCAGGCGCAGGCGCGCGCCGCGCGACAGCGTGCTGTGGCGGCGCGGAATCCAGCGCCAGGGCAGCAGATAGCTGGTGGTACGCAGCCACCAGGGCATCGGCAGGTCGAGCAGAATGTCATCCAGGCGGTAGCGGATCACCACCAGCAGGATGCGGAACAGGCGGGCAGTGGCAGCGAACAGCTTCATTCGGCTTGATCTGGTTTCAGGTGGAGAGCGAGGCGTTCGACGCGTGCCTCGAGTCGGTCGAGGGCCAGTTTCAGTGCGTCCAGCTCGGCGAAGCGCGCCTCGGCTTCAGCCTGGCCGACCAGTGCGCGGCTTTCCTCGCTGAGGTAGTTGGCCAGATCCAGGCGCAGCGAGTCGGCGCTGTCGCGCGCCCAGCGCAACGGCGCGCGCACGCTGGAACCGAGCAGCTGGCTGGCGACCGGGCCGAGCCAGCGCGAGAGTTCGTATTCCCAGTCCAGTTCGAGGTCCTGCAGCACCTCGGCGAGATTCATCAGCACGCTGCTGTCGCCGTCGATCTCGACATCCGGGCCGTGCAGTACGGCCGTCTTGTTGCGACTGACGGCGAGCCGGAGCAGGCTGCTCGCCGGCGCGCGCAGGCGGCAATCGGCGTCGCTGGCCCAGCTCGAGGCGAGGCGCAGGCCCTCTTCATCGGCGAGGACAAACAGACGCCAGGCGGGCGCCGTGCACTCGATCTCGATGATGCGGCCGCTGAACCGGGCCAGCCGCGGCAGTGCGGCCGGGTCCAGGCGCAGGATGCCGTTGAGGCCGCGCTCGGCGCTGGCCAGCAGGGCTGTGCGCAGCATCAGGGCTTGATGCCCCGGTGCAGCGCGACGATGCCGCCGGTCATGTTGTGGTAGGTCACGCGCTCGAAACCGGCGGTCTGCATCATGCCCTTGAGGGTTTCCTGGTCGGGATGCATGCGGATCGACTCGGCGAGGTAGCGATAGCTCTCGGAGTCATTGGTGATCAGCTTGCCGAACAGCGGCAGGGCGCTGAACGAGTAGGCGTCGTAGGCCTTGGAGAACAGCGCATTGGTCGGCTTGGAGAATTCCAGCACCAGCAGGCGGCCGCCCGGCTTGAGCACGCGCAGCATGGAGGCGATGGCGTCTTCCTTGTGGGTGACGTTGCGCAGGCCGAAGGCGATGGTGACCACGTCGAAGTGGTTGTCGGGGAAGGGCAGCTTCTCCGCGTCGGCCTGGACGAACTTGACGTTGCCGGTCACGCCCTTGTCCAGCAACTTGTCGCGGCCGACCTTGAGCATCGAGGCATTGATGTCGGCCAATACCACCTCGCCGGTAGGGCCGACGATGCGCGAGAACTGCCGGGTCAGATCACCGGTGCCGCCAGCGATATCGAGGATGCGATTGCCCGGGCGGGCGCCGGACAGCTCGATGGTGAAGCGCTTCCACAGCCGGTGAATGCCACCGGACATGAGGTCGTTCATCAGGTCGTACTTGGCGGCTACGGAATGGAATACCTCGGCCACCTTCTGTGCCTTCTGGCTTTCCGGCACGCTCTTGTAGCCGAAATGGGTGGTCGGTTCCGCGTCATGCGCTTTGCGTGGATCGGTCATGTCACTGTCACCGGAAGAATGTGCCGCGCATTCTAAACCCAAAAGACTGCACCTCGCTTCAGGTGCGAAGCCGCGCCGACGCGCTAATACAGGAAAACTTGATTACGGTCGGGTCCGGTGCGAGTGCCGCCGTCCGCCGGCGCAGTGGCTGCTGTATAGTGCCGGCCGTTCATCGGCCTGCAGTCAGGAGTCGGCATGTCCAGAATCATCGTCGAGCGTTCCCACAGTCTCGGTCGCGAAGCCGCTCGCGCCAAGGCCGAGCAGCTGGCCAGTCGGCTGGCGAGCGAGTACGGCGTCAGTTACCGCTGGCAGGGCGACGTGCTGGCGGTGCGGCGCAGTGGCGCCGATGGGCAGATCGAGGTGGGCGAGAATCGGGTGAAGGTGCAGCTCAACCTGGGTCTGCTGCTGTCGGTGATGGGTGCAAGCATCCAGGGGCAGATCGAGCGGGCGCTGGACAAGGCGCTGGCCTGAGTCGGTGAAGCTTCCGGGCGTTGGGTAGATGCAGCTTTCTACCTCCGCCCCGCGCGGCTGAAGCAACCACCCGATGGCATCTGATCCAGCGGGCAGTCGCAGCGGTTGTTACAGCATCAGCTTGACCACCGATTCGTCCGGGTCGCGCGACTTGCCGGCCTTCTCCAGCGCCTGCAGGTAGTCGTCCCACAGCGCTCGCTGGTCGAGCGCCAGGCGCTCCAGGTAATCCCAGGTGAACAGCCCGCTGTCATGGCCGTCGCTGAAGGTCAGCTTCAGCGCGTACTGGCCGGCCGGCTCCAGCTTGTCCAGCCCGACGTTGAGCTTGCCGGTCTGCAGCACCGGATTGCCGTGGCCCTGCACCTCGGCCGAAGGCGAATGCACGCGCAGGAATTCCGCGCTCAGCACGTAGCGCTCGTCGGCGCCGTACTCCAGTTCCAGGGTCTTCGAGGCCTTGCGCAGCTTGATGGCGGTGGGGATACGCATGGGTCAGCTCCAAGCGACAAGCCGCGAGCGACCAGCCGAGGCAGTGCTGTCTGCGGCTTGTCGCGGGCGGCTCGTGGCTGCTGTTAAAGGATGTAGCGCGACAGGTCTTCGTCCTGCGCCAGTTCGCCGAGGTGCTGGTTGACGTAGGCGGCATCGATGCGGATCGCCTCGCCGTCCTGCTTGGCCGCCAGGTCGCCGGCGCTGAAGGAGACTTCCTCCAGCAGGCGTTCGAGCAGTGTGTGCAGGCGGCGCGCGCCGATGTTCTCGGTCTTCTCGTTGACCTGCCAGGCGATCTCGGCGATGCGCTTGATGCCGTCGTCGAGAAATTCCACGTGCAGGCCTTCGGTCTTCAACAGCTCGCGATACTGCTCGGTGAGCGAGGCGTGCGGCTCGGTGAGGATGCGTTCGAAGTCTTCCGGCGACAGCGCCTTGAGCTCGACGCGGATCGGCAGGCGGCCCTGCAGTTCGGGCACCAGATCGCTGGGCTTGGACAGGTGGAAGGCGCCCGAGGCGATGAACAGAATGTGGTCGGTCTTGACCATGCCGAGCTTGGTGTTGACCGTGCTGCCTTCGATCAGCGGCAGCAGGTCGCGCTGCACACCTTCGCGGGAGACGTCGGCACCGCCGGTGTTGCCGCGCTTTGCGACCTTGTCGATCTCGTCGATGAAGACGATGCCGTTCTGCTCCACCGCTTCCAGGGCGCGGGCCTTGAGGTCTTCTTCGTTGACCAGGCGCGCGGCTTCCTCGTCGCGAATCAGCTTGAAGGCTTCCTTGATCTTCAGCTTGCGGCTCTTCTTCTTGCCCTTGCCCATGTTGGCGAAGAGGTTCTGCAGCTGGCTGGTCATCTCCTCCATGCCGGGCGGGGCCATGATTTCCACGCCAGCCGGGCTTTCGGCGACCTCGATGTCGATTTCCTTGTCATCCAGCTGGCCTTCGCGCAGGCGCTTGCGGAACAGCTGGCGGGTGTTGGAATCGCCGCTCTGCACCGGCTCTTCGGAAAAGCCTACCGGTCGCGCTGGCGGCAGCAGCGCGTCGAGGATGCGTTCCTCGGCAGCGTCTTCGGCGCGGTGGCGCATCTTGTGCACTTCCTGCTCGCGCAGCATTTTCAGCGCGGCGTCGGCCAGGTCGCGGATGATCGATTCGACGTCGCGGCCGACATAGCCGACCTCGGTGAACTTGGTCGCTTCCACTTTCAGGAATGGCGCATTGGCCAGCTTGGCCAGGCGACGGGCGATCTCGGTCTTGCCGACGCCGGTCGGGCCGATCATCAGGATGTTCTTCGGCGTGACTTCCTGGCGCAGCTCGGCCGGCAGCTGCATGCGCCGCCAGCGGTTGCGCAGCGCGATGGCCACGGCGCGCTTGGCGTCGTCCTGGCCGATGATGTGGCGGTTGAGTTCGTGGACGATCTCGCGGGGCGTCATGGACATGCGATTACTCCAGCGGGACGGCTCAGATGGCTGAGTCCAGCTCTTCGATGGTCAAATTCTGGTTGGTGAACACGCAGATGCTGCCGGCAATGTTCAGCGCGGTCTCGGCGATCTCGCGGGCGCTCATGTCGTCGCCGGCCTTCTGCAGCAGCGCCATGGCGGCGGCCTGGGCGAAGCCGCCGCCGGAACCCATGGCGATCAGCCCGTGTTCGGGTTCGACCACGTCGCCGTTGCCGGTGATGATCAGCGAGGCATCCTTGTTGGCCACCGCGAGCATGGCCTCCAGGCGGCTCAGCGAGCGGTCGGTGCGCCAGTCCTTGGCCAGCTCGACGGCGGCGCGCACCAGATGGCCCTGGTGTTTCTCCAGCTGACCTTCGAAGCGCTCGAAGAGGGTGAAGGCGTCAGCGGTGGCGCCGGCGAAACCGGCCAGCACCTGGCCGTGATAGAGGCGGCGGACCTTCTTGGCGTTGCCTTTCATCACGGTATTGCCGAGGGAAACCTGGCCGTCGCCGCCCATGACGACTTTGCCGTTGCGGCGCACTGAAACGATGGTGGTCAAGGGAAATCTCCACGCTGCGGGGCGATGAATGCCCGAATGCAGGGTGATATGGGGCACCGCCGCAGGCTTTTCAACGCCGCTCGACCATCGGTTAGCGCAGCGCCCACCTCAGTCCATGGCGAAGCCGAGCTGGCGCCAGGCCTCGTAGACGGCGATGGCGACCGTGTTGGAGAGGTTCAGGCTGCGGCTGTCCGGGCGCATCGGCAGGCGCAGACGGCGCTCGGCGGGGAAGGCGTCGCGCACCGCGTCGGGCAGGCCGCGGCTCTCCGGGCCGAAGAGGAAGGCGTCGCCACGGCGGAATGTGACCTGATGAAACGGCTGCGAGCCCTTGGTGGTGAAGGCGAACAGCCGCGGAGCGTCTTCAGCGCCGCTCTGCCCGGGCGGCGCGATGCCCAGTTCGGCGAGGCAGGCGTCGAGGCTGGCATGCCGGCGCAGCGGCGCGTATTCGTGGTAATCCAGGCCGGCGCGGCGCAGGCGCTTGTCGTCCAGTTCATAGCCCAGCGGCTCGATCAGGTGCAGGCTGCACCCGGCATTGGCGCAGAGCCTGATAATGTTGCCGGTGTTCGGTGGAATCTCCGGCTGGAAAAGGATCACGTGAAACATGCGCAGCACCCGATTGGACGACGGCGGCGATTCTACTGCGACGGACCCGAGGCCGCGCCTGCGTCGGCGTTTTTTCGCCTCGCTGGTGCTGATTGGCCTGCTGGTGGGGCTGATGATCGGCCGGCTGACGACGCCCGAGCCGGCGCGGCTGCTCGCCGTCGAGAGCGTCGGCGAAGGCCTGCTGCTGCGTTTCAGCGCGCCGGCACAGTACCGCGCACAATCGGTCGAGGGTGCCTATGCGCTGCTCTTGCAGGCGCGTGGCGGCGAGCGTGACGGGCAGTTGCACGTGGACGGGCAGCGCGTGCGCTGGCGCATCCAGGCCGTCGGGCAGGACCTGCTGCTGAATCTGGTCGCGCTCAGGCCGCTGCGGGTGCAGCCGAGCGAGCGGCAAGAGGAGGCTGACTGGGTGCTGGAGCTGCGGCTGGCGCCGGCGGACGATCTTCCATGAGGCTGTCTCGAATTACGTCTTCGCATCGATCCCGCGGTTGAGCCGCCGCGCGGCGTCGCGCTGGATGTCAAAAGCGACATCCACGCACGACGCTGCCGGATTATTCCTCCTCCTCTTCATCCCGGCCATCACCCATGCCCAGCTCCTTGATCTTGCGGGTCAGGGTGTTGCGTCCCCAGCCCAGCAGCAGCGCGGCGTCGCGGCGGCGACCGGCGGTGTGCTTGAGCGCGGTCTCGATCATGATCCGCTCGAACGCCGGCACGGTGGTTTCCAGCAGGTTCGACTGGCCGAGCGTCAGCGCCTGGTCGGCCCAGCTGCGCAGCGCCTGTTCCCAGTTGTGCGTCGGTTGGGCATCGGCCGGCAGGCTGAGCAGCTCCGGCGGCAGGTCGCTGATGTGCACCTCGCGCCCGGACGCCATCACGGTGATCCAGCGACAGGTGTTCTCCAGCTGGCGCACGTTGCCCGGCCACGGCAGCTGCTGCAGGAAGGCCGCCGTTTCGCTCTTGAGCAGCTTGGTCTCGACGGCCAGTTCCTCGGCGGCGGCGGCGAGAAAATGCTGCGCCAGCGCAGGGATGTCCTCGCGGCGATCGGCCAGCCGTGGAATGTGGATGCGGATCACGTTGAGGCGATGGAACAGGTCTTCGCGGAACTTGCCGGCCTGCACCAGCGCCTCGAGGTCTTGGTGGGTGGCGGCGATGATGCGCACGTCCACGCGCACCGGCGTGTGCCCGCCGACGCGGTAGAACTCGCCGTCGGCGAGCACGCGCAGCAGACGCGTCTGGGTGTCGGCGGGCATGTCGCCGATCTCGTCGAGGAACAGCGTGCCGCCGTCGGCCTGCTCGAAGCGCCCGCGGCGCTGGTTCGCCGCGCCGGTGAACGCACCCTTCTCATGGCCGAACAGCTCGGACTCCATCAGGTCCTTGGGGATTGCCGCCATGTTCAGGGCGATGAACGGCGAGGCCGCACGCGGACTGTGACGGTGCAAGGCATGGGCGACCAGCTCCTTGCCGGTGCCGGACTCGCCGTTGATCAGCACGGTGATGTTGGAGTGCGAGAGGCGGCCGATGGCGCGGAACACCTCCTGCATCGCCGGCGCTTCGCCGATGATCTCCGGCGTGTGGGCCTGGCTGGCCGGCGCCTGCAGGCCCTGTTGCTCCTGGGCATGCTGGTTGGCGCGCTTGACCAGCGAGACCGCATCGTCGACGTCGAACGGCTTGGGCAGGTACTCGAACGCGCCGCCCTGATAGGAGGCCACGGCGCTGTCGAGGTCCGAGTGCGCGGTCATGATGATCACCGGCAAGCGCGGGTGCCGCTCGCGGATCTGCGCCAGCAGATCGAGGCCGCTGGTGCCGGGCATGCGGATGTCGGAGATGATCACGTCCGGCTGCTGCTGCGCCAGGCGGCCGAGCACGCTGTCGGCGGTTTCGAAGCTCTGCGTGGCGATGCCTTCCTGCTGCAGCGCTTTCTCCAGGACCCAGCGGATGGAGCGGTCGTCATCGACGATCCAGACGGTTTCGCTTCGGTTCATGGGCAGGGGGCTCCTTGTTCGAGCGGCAGGAAGATCGAGAAGGCGGTATGCCCGGGATGGCTCTCGCACTCGATCAGGCCCTGGTGCTGACTGATGATGTTCTGGGTGATTGCCAGGCCCAGCCCGGTACCGTCCGGGCGGCCGCTGACCATCGGGTAGAACAGGGTGTTCTGCAGTTCGGCCGGGATGCCGGGGCCGTTGTCGATGATCTCGATGCGCGCCACCAGCCGGTGGCGGATGTGGCCGATGGTGAACTGGCGCACCGTGCGGCTGCGCAGGGTCAGGCGGCCCAGGCCCAGTTCGGTCTGCCCGGCCAGTGCCTGCATGGCGTTGCGCATGATGTTGAGCACGGCCTGGATCATCTGCTCGCGGTCCATGAGGATCTCGGGAATGCTCGGGTCGTAGTCGCGAACCAGCACCAGGCTGCCCTGGCATTCGGCCTCGATCAGGCTGGCGACGTGTTCCAGCACCTCGTGGATGTTGGTCATCTCCAGCCGCGGCAGGCGGTTCGAACCGAGCATACGGTCGACCAGGTTACGCAGGCGGTCGGCCTCCTCGATGATCACCTCGGTGTAATCCTGCAGGTGTTCGTCCGGCAGTTCGCGGGCCAGCAGTTGCGCGGCGCCGCGGATGCCGCCGAGCGGATTCTTGATCTCGTGGGCCAGGCCGCGCACCAGCATCCGCGTGGTTTCCTGCTTGGACAGCTGCGCCTCCTCCTTGGTGATGCGCAGCAGCCGGTCGCGCGGCAGCACTTCGAGCAGCAGCATGGTTTCGCCGCTGCCGGGAATCGGCGTCACCGCGTAGTCGACGGTCAGCGTCTGGCCGGTGGCCGAGGTCAGCGTGGCCTCGCGCTTGGTGAACGGGTGTGCCTCGGCGACCGCCTGGCGCAGGGCGGCCAGCGCCTCGGGCGACTCGGTGAACAGCTCGCTGATGAACTGGCCGTGGCTGCGCTGGCCGCTGACGGCGAGCAGCATCTCTGCCGCCGGATTCATGTACTCCAGACGCAACCGCGCGTCGAGCAGCAGCGTCGCGGTAGTCAGGTTCTCGATCAGCAGGCGTTGCAGGGCTTCGGTCAGCATGGCGGGTCTGCATCCTTTGGGTAGGCCGGCAAATGCAAGAAGCAAACCAGACGCGCCAAAACGGCGCGCATCGGCGTGCTGGCGGCATCTGGCGCCCGGCCTACGTGAACCAAAAGGGTGAGCGGGGGTGTTATCCGCCACTCATGCGCACCAAAACGGTGCACATGATGATCATAGGAAAGGAATGAAGGGGATGTCGCGTTTTTCCGCCGGCTTGTCCTTGAGCGGGCATTCGGGGCGTACGCCGTAGTCGTTCTTGCGGCACGGATTGACCATGCGCCGCTGGGCCAGCGAGGTGCGAATCAGGTGAAAGGTGCGCGCTGGGCTGCGCGCCAGCTCGCGGCCTTCGGCGTCGATCACGCGCAGCTGCAGTCGATGAGTGCCGCGGTCGACGTTGTGCAGCTCGAAGTGGGTCTCGGGGCCGGCGGCGCTGAGCGCCTCGCCGTCGAGCAGCAGCTGGTAGCCGTGGCCTGCCTTTGGCGCCGGGTCGCCGCTGGCACTGACCAGCAGGTCGCCGGCGTTGCTGCGGATGGTCTCGTCCTCGGCTGGGCTGACAATCTGCAGCTGGTAGCGGATCGCCGCGGTTGCGGCCGGCACTGGCGCCGTGGGCGCGGCGGGCGGCAGGGCCGGCATGTCGTTGGTGGGCTTGAGTTCGATCTGCTCGGCGGCCTGACCGGCCGGGCGGTCGGTGAACACCCGGTTGCCGTCCGCATCGATGTAGCTGTAGATCCCTGCGTTTGCCGGCGCCGCCAGCGCCAGCAGCAGCGCGGTCAGCCAGTGGCTGCTGCGGATCATGGTGCTGCCCGGTGGCGTAGGGCGGGGCTGGAGGTGTGCACGCGTTGCACGGTGAATACTGCCGGCTCGCTGCGCTGGATCACCCGGCCATTGCTGAGCACCTCGACCTGCAGGCGGTGTTCGCCGCGCTCGATATTGTTCAGTTGCAGCGAGGTGGCCTGGCTGGCGGCGGCCTGGGGAATGCCGTCGAGGACGAAGCGCAGCTGGTGGCCGCGTCGTAGCGGCGGGTCCAGCTCGGCACTCACCACGAACGTGCCGTTGTTGGCGCGTAGCGCGGCTTCGTCCGGGATGCCGCTGAGCGCGAGCGAGCGGTACGGTTGTCCGGCTTCGGCGTCCGTCGGCAGGGGCGCCGGTGCGGATGGGCTCTGTATGTCGACGGTGTTGGGCGGCGGCAGCTCGACGCGCTCGGCAGCGACGCCTTCCGGTGGCTGGTTGGTGTAGACGGTGTTGCCCTGGGCGTCGGTGTAGGTATAGATCTCGGCGATCGCCGGGGCGCTGAGGATCAGCAGCAGGCCGAACAGTGCGTGGCGCATGGGAAGCTCCGCGTGAAGGACAGCGAGAGCCTTGCACTGCGGGCGACGCCAGGCAAGCCCGGACATGCGGATTTGCGAGCCGGCACAAGCTGCACGCAGTGACGGCGGCGCAAACGACAGAGGCCGCCCGAAGGCGGCCTCTGCGTACAGGCGATGCTGCTTAGACGCTGTAGTACAGGTCGTATTCCAGCGGATGCACGAAGGTGCGCACCTTGATCTCCTCGGCGGCCTTCAGCTCGACGAAGGCATCGAGGAAGTCCTTGGTGAACACGCCGCCCTTGAGCAGGAAGTCGTGGTCGGCTTCCAGCGCCTCCAGTGCTTCCTTCAGACTGCCGCACACCTGCGGGATCAGCTTGGACTCTTCCGGCGGCAGGTCGTACAGGTTCTTGTCCGCGGCATCGCCAGGGTGAATCTTGTTCTGGATACCGTCCAGACCGGCCATCAGCAGCGCGGCGAAGGCCAGGTACGGGTTGGCAGCCGGGTCCGGGAAGCGTGCCTCGATGCGGCGGCCGCGGGCGCTGGCCACGTACGGGATGCGGATCGACGCGGAGCGGTTGCGTGCCGAGTAGGCCAGCATGACCGGCGCTTCGAAGCCCGGAACCAGACGCTTGTACGAGTTGGTCGACGGGTTGGTCAGGGCGTTCAGCGCCTTGCCGTGCTTGATGATGCCGCCGATGAAGTACAGCGCGGTGTCGGACAGGCCGGCATAGCCTTCGCCAGCGAAGGTGTTCTTGCCGTCTTTGGCGATCGACATGTGCACGTGCATGCCCGAACCGTTGTCGCCGTACAGCGGCTTCGGCATGAAGGTGGCGGTCTTGCCATAGGCTTCGGCGACGTTGTGCACGACGTACTTGAGGGTCTGCACTTCATCGGCCTTGGCGACCAGCGTGTTGAACTTCACGCCGATCTCGTTCTGCCCGGCGGCCACTTCGTGGTGGTGCACTTCGACGACCTGGCCCATTTCTTCCAGGGCGTTGCACATGGCGGTGCGGATCTCGTGATCCGGATCGCTTGGCGGAGTCGGCAGGTAGCCGCCCTTGACGCTGATGCGGTGGCCGTTGTTGCCCTGGCCGCCGTTCATGTCGGTGTCGCTGTTCCAGGACGCCTGCTCGCAGAAGATCTTGAACATCGAGCCGGACATGTCGGACTTGAACTTCACCGCGTCGAAGATGAAGAACTCCGGCTCCGGGCCGACGAACACGGTGTCGCCGATACCGGTGGACTTCAGGTATTCCTCGGCGCGGCGGGCGATGGCGCGCGGATCGCGCTCGTAGCCCTGCATGGTGGACGGCTCGATCACGTCGCAGACCAGGATCAGGGTCGGCTCTTCGGTGAACGGGTCCAGCACGGCGCTGCTGTCGTCCGGCAGCAGGATCATGTCGGAGGCCTCGATGCCCTTCCAGCCATCGATGGAGGAGCCGTCGAACATCTTGCCGACTTCGAAGAAGTCGTCATCGGCGTCGCGAGCCGGCATGGTGATGTGATGCTGGCGACCCTTCGGGTCGGTGAAGCGCAGATCAATCCACTTCACATCGTAATCTTTGATCAGTTGAAGCGACTTCGACATGGTGTTCTCCAAATGGTGGAAGCGGCCTGTTCGCTTCCGAATCGAGGGCGGAGCCGGCGGCGATGTTCCGCCAAGGCGACCTGCCTCACAAGTGAGCAAATTGCATGCCAGTGCTCCGAAATGGACCTGCAGCCGCCAAATGGCGCGGCGGCGCAGTTTGGCTTCGGAGTTTGCAGGCGATCCTCCCGGCGGGCGCGCCCGGATGGTGCGCGCACAATAGGCATTGCACTATTTTGGTGCAATAACGCGTCGCGCAGAAAACCGACTAAATGTTGAGCAGTTTCCGCTATACTCCGCGCCCCTCTTTTTCCGCCATGTCGGCGCACGCGCTGTTTCCTCATGAAGCTCATCGTCAAGGTTTTCCCCGAAATCACCATTAAGAGCCCGCCGGTGCGCAAGGGCTTCATTCGCCAGCTGGCGAAGAACATCCGCACCGTGCTGCGCGAGCTCGACCCCGAGCTGCGGGTCGAGGGGGTGTGGGACAACATCGAGGTGGAAACCGCGCTGACCGAGCCGAAGCCGCTGCGCGAGATGATCGAGCGCCTGCGTTGCACGCCGGGCATCGCCCATTGCCTGGAAGTGCACGAGTACCCGCTGGGCGATCTCGACGACATCGTCGCCAAATGCAAGGCGCATTACGCCGAGCGCCTGCCGGGCAAGATCTTCGCGGTGCGTTGCAAGCGCGCCGGCAAGCATCCGTTCACCTCGATGGACGTCGAGCGCCATGTCGGCAGCCAGCTGCGCCAGCAGTGCGGCGCCGCCGGTATCTCGTTGAAGGCGCCGGAAGTCGAAGTGCGCATGGAAATCCGCGATCAGCGCCTGTTCGTCGTGCACGAGCAGCATGACGGCATCGGCGGCTACCCGCTGGGCGCGCTGGAGCAGACATTAGTGTTGATGTCCGGTGGTTTCGATTCCACCGTCGCCGCCTACCAGATGATGCGCCGCGGGCTGATGACGCATTTCTGCTTCTTCAACCTCGGCGGTCGCGCCCATGAGCTGGGGGTGATGGAAGTCGCCCATTACCTGTGGAAGAAGTACGGCAGCTCGCACCGCGTGTTGTTCATCAGCGTGCCGTTCGAGGAAGTGGTCGGCGAGATTCTCGAGAAGGTCGACAACAGCCAGATGGGCGTGGTGTTGAAGCGCATGATGCTGCGCGCCTCGACCCAGATCGCCGAGCGCCTGCACATCGACGCGCTGGTCACCGGCGAGGCGATCTCCCAGGTGTCCAGCCAGACCCTGCCAAACCTCTCGGTGATCGACTCGGCCACCGACATGCTGGTGCTGCGTCCGCTGGTCGCCAGCCACAAGCAGGACATCATCGACACCGCTTTCGAGATCGGCACCGCCGAGTTCGCCAAGAACATGCCCGAGTACTGCGGCGTGATCTCCAAGAACCCGACCACCAAGGCCAAGCGCTACCGCGTCGAGCACGAAGAGAAGCAGTTCGACATGGCCATCCTCGAGCGCGCCCTGGCCAGCGCGCGCCAGGTGCCGATCGATCGGGTGATCGACGAGCTGGGCGAGGACATCAAGGTCGAGGAAGTCCGCGAGGCGATGGCCGGGCAGGTCATCCTCGACATTCGTCACCCGGATGCCGCCGAGGACGAACCGCTCGAACTGGCGGGCATCGAAGTACAGACGCTGCCGTTCTATGCGCTGAACAATCGTTTCAAGGAACTGGATGAAAACCGCCAGTACCTGCTGTATTGCGACAAAGGTGTCATGAGCCGCCTGCATGCTCACCATCTGCTGAGCGAGGGGCATGTGAATGTTCGCGTCTATCGTCCGGCCTGACGCCTCGGTGAAGCAGCCGGGACTGCTGGGCGGTAGCATCCGCCACCGCCCCCCCGACCTGCACTGATCGCAATGCAGTGCCGTTACAACCTCGGACAGCCAGCCTTCGTCCGGACTACTTCAAGCTTCCAGCCTCAGCTCGAAGCTCTCTACAGAGAAACGAATCAGTGATCGAGAATCTCCGCAACATCGCCATCATCGCCCACGTCGACCACGGCAAAACCACCCTCGTCGACAAGCTGCTGCGCCTGTCCGGCACCCTGGACCGCAAGGAAGCCGAAAACGAGCGCGTGATGGACTCCAACGACCAGGAAAAGGAACGCGGCATCACCATCCTGGCCAAGAACACCGCACTGAAGTGGAACGGCTACAACATCAATATCGTCGACACCCCCGGCCACGCCGACTTTGGCGGTGAAGTCGAGCGCGTGATGAGCATGGTCGACTCCGTGCTGCTGGTGGTCGACGCCCAGGACGGCCCGATGCCGCAGACCCGCTTCGTGACCCAGAAGGCGTTCAAGGCCGGCCTGCGTCCGATCGTCGTGGTCAACAAGATCGACCGTCCTGGCGCGCGTCCGGACTGGGTTGTCGACCAGATCTTCGACCTGTTCGACAACCTCGGCGCCACCGACGAGCAGCTCGACTTCCCGATCGTCTACGCCAGCGCCCTGAACGGCATCGCCGGTCTGGACCACGAGAATCTGGAAGACAACATGGACCCGCTGTTCCAGGCCATCATCGACCACGTGCCGGCACCCAAGGTCGACCTCGACGGTCCGTTCCAGATGCAGATCTCGCAGCTGGACTACAACAGCTTCCTCGGCGTGATCGGCATCGGCCGCATCGCCCGCGGCACCATCAAGGCCAACAGCCCGGTGACCGCCATCGGCGCCGACGGCAAGCGTCGCAATGGCCGCATCCTGAAGATCATGGGCCACTCCGGTCTGCAGCGCGTCGAAGTCGCCGAAGCCGAAGCCGGCGACATCGTCTGCGTATCCGGCATGGACGAGCTGTACATCTCCGACACCCTGTGCGACCAGAGCGCCGTCGAGGCGCTGCCGCCGCTGACCGTCGACCAGCCGACCGTGTCCATGACCTTCCAGGTCAACGACTCCCCGTTCGCTGGCAAGGAAGGCAAGTTCGTCACCAGCCGCAACATCAAGGACCGTCTGGAGAAGGAGCTGCTGCACAACGTCGCCCTGCGCGTCGAGCCGGGCGACAGCCCGGAGAAGTTCAAGGTCTCCGGCCGTGGCGAGCTGCACCTGTCGGTGCTGATCGAGACCATGCGTCGTGAAGGCTTCGAGCTGGCCGTGGGCCGCCCGGAAGTGGTGATCATCGAGAACGAGGCCGGCGAGAAGCAGGAACCGTACGAGAACGTCACCATCGACATCGAGGAGCAGCACCAGGGTCCGGTGATGGAGCAGATGGGCCTGCGCAAGGGCGATCTGACCAACATGATCCCCGACGGCAAGGGCCGCGTGCGCCTGGAATACACCATCCCGGCGCGCGGCCTGATCGGCTTCCGCAACAACTTCCTGACCCTGACCTCGGGCACCGGCATCCTGACCTCGACCTTCAGCCATTACGGCCCGATCAAGGCCGGCGAAGTGACCAACCGCCAGAACGGCGTGCTGGTCTCGATGGCCACCGGTACCGCGCTGACCTACTCGCTGGAAACCCTGCAGGCGCGCGGCAAGCTGTTCCTGGCGCCGGGCGACGAGATTTACGAAGGCCAGCTGTGCGGCATCAACAGCCGTGACAACGACCTGGTGCTCAACCCCACCAAGGGCAAGAAGCTCGACAACATGCGCGCTTCCGGCAAGGACGAAGTCATCGCCCTGGTGCCGCCGATCAAGTTCACCCTCGAGCAGGCGCTGGAATTCATCGCCGACGACGAACTGGTGGAAGTGACGCCGAAGTCGATCCGCCTGCGCAAGAAGTACCTCAACGAGAACGACCGCAAGCGCTTCGAGCGCAGCAAGGTCTGATCGTCAGGTAGCTGACCACAGCAAAAAGGCGCCCAAGGGCGCCTTTTTGCTGTCTGTGGAATGGCTCGTTGGCCGTGAACCGGCTTTTACCGGCGAACCCACGTCTGGCTGCGCCCCAGCGCCTCGATGCCGATATAGCCGCGCACTTCCAGCTTGTCGCCGCCATCCAGCAGTTTGGCCTTGGAGCGGTAGGTCTTGCCATTGGCCGGGTCGAGGATGTTGCCGTTGCTCCAGACCTGTTCACCGTCCGGTTTCAGGTCCCAGAGGATGGTCATGCCGGTGATGGGCTGGTCCTTGCGCTCGCCTTCGCACTCATCGCACAGCGGGTTCGGCCCGTGCTCCGAATGCAGGATCTCCACCACCTTACCGGTCAGCGAGCCGTCGGCGGCCTGCTGAATCTCGACGATGGACTTGGGCTTGCCGGTTTCGTCGTCGATGGTCTGCCAGCGCCCGGCTGGCGAATCGGCAGCGAAGGCCAGTGGCGAGAGCGAGATGGGCAGGGCCAGCAACAGGGCATTGAACAGTGGGCGCATGATTTCTCCAGTGATCGGGAAGGCGTCGCCGACTCTACCAGCGACGATTCCGCCCGGTGGCGGCTGACAGGCTGACCGGTTGGTTCTCGTCACATTTGCCCTTCGAGTCGTCCTGTTTCGGGGTCTGTTGCGGTCGCGGTCGGAAGATGATGCGACAGCAGGATAGCGGCATGCGTGATGCTGAGAGGATGATTGGAGTGCACGTAACTTGTACAAGAGGTTGCAGGCGTAACGACTTCTTCCCTTCTCTTCACGGCCAGGTTGGCGGATTCAGCCGCTATTCAGCTTCATTCATACCTCCACGGTGCGCAGAAAAACTTGTACAAAGTGATGGCAAGATGACAGTATCTTGTACAGGTTTTTTTCAGGCCACCGAGCTTCTTTCGGTTGGCGGAACGATTGAAGTAGCTAACAGGGGAAACAGCGAATGAACAGGCAGATGTCGGTATCCATGCGTCTGGGCTTGGGGTTCTGCGTGATCCTGACGCTGATGGTCGCGGTAGCGGTCCTCAGTGCGATGAAGGTCGGCATCATCGACCGCAGCATGAACCAGATCGGCACCCAGGCAGGCCTGAAGCAGCGCTACGCGATCAACTTCCGCGGCAGCGTGCACGACCGGGCGATCGCTGTGCGCGATGCCGTCAGCGCGGCCGATCCGGTATTCGCCCGCAGCCAGGTCGCCGAAATCGAGCGGCTGGCGCAGCTGTATGCCGACTCGGCAGCGCCAATGAAGGCGATGCTCGCGCAGCCCGCGGCCGACGCCGTGGAGAAGCAGCTGATGGCGCAGATCGAAGCCATCGAGGCGAAAACCAACGCGCTGACGCAACAGGTGGTCGAGCTGCGCTTCGCCGAAGGCTCGGAGCGCGCCCATGCCTTCCTGCTGGATAACGTCGCCGGCGCTTACACCGAGTGGCTGCGCCTGATCAACGCGTTCATCGACCACCAGGAAGCGAGCATCAACCAGGACGTGACCATCGTGCGCGACACCGCCAGCGGCTTCCTCGCGCTGATCGTCGCGGTGACCGGGGTCGCCGTACTGCTCGGTGCGGCCATCGCCCTGGTGATCATTCGCAAGCTGCGCTCGACGCTTGGCGCCGAGCCGGACGAAGTGGCCCGCGTGATCAACAACCTGGCCAGTGGCGACCTCGGGCAGGTGATCGTCACGCCGTTCCCCAACAGTGTCATGGGCGCGACGGCGAAGATGGCCACCCAGCTGACGGCGATCATTGCCGAGGTGCGCGCCGCGGCGAGTGGTGTCGGTAGCGCGTCGGGCGAATTGCTCAGTTCGTCGGCGAGCAGCAACCAGCAGATCCAGCATCAGTCTGCCGAGGCCGAGCAGGTGGCCACGGCGATCAACCAGATGGCCGCGACGGTGAACGAGGTCGCGAACTTCGCTGCCCAGGCGGCGGCCGCGGCGAAGAGCGCGGACGAGCAGGTCGAGACCGGCACGCGCATCGTCGGCGAGACGGCGGCGTCGATCCACAACCTCGCCAAGGTGCTGGAAACCGCCACCGATACGGTCAACCAGCTCTCGGTGGAGAGCGGCGATATCGAGAAGATTCTGCAGGTCATCACCGCCATCGCCGAGCAGACCAACCTGCTGGCGCTCAACGCGGCGATCGAGGCGGCGCGCGCCGGCGAGCACGGTCGCGGCTTTGCCGTGGTCGCCGACGAGGTGCGTTCGCTGGCCAATCGTACGCAGCAGTCGTCCAGCGAAATCAGCGCCATGATTGCCTCGCTGCAAGCCGGCGCGGGCAAGGCGGTGGAGGTGATGCAGTCGAGCCGACAGCTGGCGCAGCAGACCGTCGAGCAGACGCTGCACGCGGAAAGCGCGCTGGCCAAGATTCGCCAGGAGGTCGGCTCGATCAACGAGATGAATGCGCAGATCGCCACCGCCGCCGAGGAGCAGAGCGCCGTGGCGGAAGAGGTCAACCAGAGCGTGACGCGCATCCACGACTCGACGGTCGCCAGCTCGGCGGCGTCGAATCAGGTAGCGTCCTCCAGCCAGGACCTGACCATGCTGGCCGAGGAGCTCAATCGCAAGGTCGGCTATTTCCGCGCGGCCTGAGCGGGCGGATCGAAGACTGCGCTGATTCGCGCGGGAGTTGGAACGAAGCGCAGCGGGTTGCCTTCAAAGATTCATCCCTCCCGGAATCGAGCCCCATGACGTTTTCCATCATCGCCCGCTGCCCGCGCACCGGTCAGTTCGGGGTCGCCGCGGCTACTGCCATGCCCGCAGTCGGCAAGCTGCTCAGCCACGCCGCGGCGCGCGTCGGCGCGGTGGCGACGCAGGCGCAGATCAACCCCTACCTCGGCATCGACGGCCTGCGTCTGTTGCGCGAGGGCTGCACCGCTAGCGAGGTGATCGAGCGGCTCCGGGGAACCGATCCGTGCATGGAGCTGCGCCAGTGCGCGGTGATCGACCGGCGCGGCGAGGTGGCCTGCTGGACCGGCGCGAAGTGCCCGCCCTGGGCCGGTGCCATCGCCGCGGAACAGTTCTGCGTGCAGGGCAATCGGCTGGCCGGGCGCGGGGTGCTGGAGGCGGCGGCCGAGGCCTATTGCCGCGCCAGCGCGCGCCCGCTGGTGGAGCGGCTGATGGAAGCGCTCGCGGCGGGCGACGCCGGTGGTGGCGACCGCTGCGGCGAGTCCTCGGCGACCGTCTATGTGGTGGATCAGGAGGAATATCCGCTGTGGGATATCCGCGTCGATCATCACCGCGAGCCGCTGGCGGAGCTGCGCCGGCTGCATCAGGTGTTTGCCCGCGAGGTGGTGCCGGAAATCCTCGCCATGCCGACGCGGGCGAACCCGGCAGGCAAGGCTGCCGAGGAGCCGATCTAACGCGCGCGGCAGCTATCGGCGCTAGCACCGCGGTGAGCAAAAAGGGGACAGATTTATTTTCCAGACGTGTTCGTCACGCGCGCTACAAACCGCTTCGCGCGTCTCCGATAACCTGATGCCATTTTCCACGGAATGGAGAACGCCCCTATGCCTGGGATGGGCCGCCTTGTTTTGCCGAACTACCTGCACCGTGTCGTCCGGCGAGGTCACAACCGCTAGGTCGTATTCGCGCTGACGAAGATTACCAGCGCTACCTGGCTGATCTGCGTGAGCTGAAGGATTCCTTTGGCGTTAAGGTCTGCGTGTCCGGCCTACTTGATGCCCAGGCGCCTTGCCAGGCGATGCAGATTGCCGGTGTCGAGTTGCAGCTCGCGGGCGGTGGCCGACCAGTTGCCGTTGAAGCTCTCCAGCGTCTGGCGAATCAGGCGCCCCTGGAATTCGTCGAGTGCCTCGCGCAAACCAACGCCGGACAGGCCGGCGGGTGCCGGTGGCAGCTGGCTGACGGTGGCAGTCGGCCCTTCCAGGCAGAAATAGGATGGTTTGAGCAGCACCTCTCCCGTGCCCTGTTCGGCCCGCGCCAGTACCGCCGCGCGGTGGATGGCATGCTCCAGCTCGCGCACGTTGCCAGGCCAGGGGTAGCGCTGCAGCAACGTCAGCGCGGCCTTGCTTAGCGCCAGTCCGCCGAGGCCCAGCTGGCTGCGGCATCGTTCGCAGAAGAAACCGCTGAGCAGGGCGATGTCTTCCTGCCGCTCGCGCAGTGCCGGCACCCTGATCGGGAACACGCTGAGGCGGTGGTAGAGGTCGGCACGAAACTCCCCGGCCAGCACCGCGCTTTTCAAGTCGCGGTTGGTGGCGGCGAGGATGCGCACGTTGACCTTGAGGCTGCGGTCGTCGCCGATGCGCTGCAGATCGCCGTACTGCAGCACGCGCAGCAGCTTGGCCTGCAGGGTCAGCGACAGCTCGCCGATTTCGTCGAGAAACAGCGTGCCCTTGTCGGCCATCTCGAACTTGCCGGCGCGGTGGTGTATGGCGCCGGTGAAGGCGCCCTTGACGTGGCCGAACAGCTCGCTTTCGGCCACCGACTCGGGCAGTGCGGCACAGTTCAGGTAGACCAGCGGATGACCGGCGCGAGGCGAGGCGAGGTGGATGGCCTTGGCCACCAGCTCCTTGCCGACCCCAGTCTCGCCGGTGATCAGCACGTTCAGATCGGAACCGGCGACCACGCCGATCTCCCTCTTCAGCTGCAACATGCTGGTCGCCAGCCCGACGATCTCGTCGGCGCCGGGCTTGTTTGCCGGTGCGTTACTGATGGGCGCCACAGTCTGCTGTTCCAGACGCTCGACCAGCAGCGCATTACTCAGTGCCGCCGAGGCTAGCGCGCCGATCAGGCGCAGCTCCTCGTCGTTGAAGTGATCGAACTGGGCGGGGTCGTAACCGTCGATGGTCAGCGCGCCGATCAGCGTCTGGTTGGCGAACAGGGGCAGGCCGATGCAGGCATGCACCTTGAGCTGCTCGCGGCTCGGCAGGATCAGGTTGTCATAGGGGTCGGGCAGCTGACTATCGGCAGGAAAGCGCACCACATCACCGGCGCGGGCGATGGCCTCCAGGCGTGGATGCTCGCCTAGGCGGAAGCGCCTCCCGAGCACGTCGGGGGCCAGCCCGTCGATCGCCAGCGGGCGGAACATCTGCCCCTCGTAGCGCAGCAGGGCCAGCGCGTTGCACAGCAGCAACTGACGCAGGCTGTTAATCAGTTGCTGGAAACGGTCCTGGTTGGAGATGCCCCACTGCAGGTCGAGTGCGATGCGGGCCAGGCTGTCCATCGAAAGCGCCATCCTATGTCCTTTTGACTCATATATGTCGATCTGACAATACAGAGGCTTTGTCATTAGGACAAACAGGAAAATGAAAAACGATATATATCAACTACTTAAGTAATGGCACGGCACCTGCAATAGAGGTGGGCAGGCTTTTTATCCACCTCTGCAAGGTAATGCTCCGCATGACAATTCTGCTCAAGGACAACATTCACTGGGTCGGCCAACGCGATTGGGAAGTCCGTGACTTTCACGGCACCGAATACAAGACCCTCAAGGGCACCAGCTACAACAGTTATCTGGTCCGCGAGGAGAAGACCGTACTGATCGACACCGTCGACCATCGCTTCAGCCGCGAGTTCATCCTCAACCTGGCCAGCCAGATCGACCTGTCGAGCATCGACTACATCGTTATCAACCATGCCGAAGAGGATCACGCCGGCGCGCTGTCCGAGCTGATGGCGCACATCCCGGGCACACCGATCTACTGCACCGCCAACGCCATCGATTCGATCACCGGCCATCACCACCAGCCGCACTGGAATTTCATCCCGGTGAAGACCGGCGACAGCCTGGACATCGGCAATGGCAAGCAACTGGTGTTCATCGAAACGCCGATGCTGCACTGGCCCGACAGCATGATGACCTATCTCAGCGGCGACGCCGTGTTGTTCAGCAACGACGCCTTCGGCCAGCACTATTGCGACGAGCACCTGTTCAACGACGAGGTCGATCAGCAGGAGCTGCTGGAGCAGTGCCTGCGTTACTACGCCAACATCCTCACGCCCTTCAGCCCGCTGGTCACCGCCAAGATCAACGAGGTGCTCGGCTTCAATCTGCCGCTGTCGATGATCGCCACCGCCCACGGCGTGGTCTGGCGCACCGATCCGGCACAGATCATCGGAAAGTATCTGGAGTGGGCCGATCACTATCAGGAGAACCGCATCACCCTGTTCTACGACAGCATGTCGAACAACACCCGGATGATGGCCGACGCTCTGGCCCAAGGCATCCACGAGGCCGATCCGAGCGTGGCGGTGAAGATCTTCAACGTCGCCCGCCACGACAAGAACGAGATCCTCACCCAGGTGTTCCGCTCCAAGGCCATCCTGGTCGGCTCCTCGACCATGAATAACGTGATGATGCCGAAGATCGCCGGCATGCTGGAGGAGATCACCGGCCTGCGCTTTCGCAACAAGAAGGCGGCCGCCTTCGGCAGCTACGGTTGGAACGGCGGCGCCGTAGACCGTATCCAGACCCGCCTGATGGATGCCGGCTTCAGCACCTCGCTATCGCTCAAGAGCAAATGGCGCCCCGACGGCAGCGCCCTGGAAGCCTGCCGCGCGCATGGCCGGCAACTGGCGCGCGAATGGGCTTTGAACACACCGCCAGGCATCAGCCAGAGCGCCACGCCCGTCACGCCCGAAGCGGCGATCCAGCCGTCCGTCGTGCGTTCGGGCGACGCCGGCCCGGCCATGCAGTGCGGCGTCTGCCAGTGGGTTTACCAACCTGAACTCGGCGAACCAATCCAAGGCGTCGCTGCCGGTACCCCCTGGAGCGAGGTGCCGGACAATTTCCTCTGCCCCGAATGCAGCCTGGGCAAGGATGTCTTCGACGTGCTGCGGGAGAAAGCTGCATGAGCCGCGAAATCCTCATCATCGGCTCGGGATTCGCCGCCTGCCAACTGGTCAAGAGCCTGCGCAAACTGGACGTGGAGGTGCCCATCCGCATGCTCACCGCCGACAGCGGCGACGAGTACAACAAGCCGGACATCAGCCATGTGTTCAGCCAGGGCCGCAGCAGCGCGGAACTGACCCGTCTGAGCGCCGCACGCTTCGCCGAGCAGTACCAGGTGACCGTGCAGCCCTTCACCCGGGTCGAGTCGATCGACCCGCAGACGCGCCGCGTGCATACCGCCGACGCCAGCTATGCCTACGCCCAGCTGGTGCTCGCCACCGGCGCCAATGCCGTGGTGCCGCCCGTACCGGGTCATGAGCTGCTGCTGACGCTCAACAGCCAGGGCGAGTACCAGGCTGCCGAGGCGCAGCTGCGTGACGCCCGTCGCGTGCTGGTGCTGGGCGCCGGGCTGATCGGCAGCGAGCTGGCGATGGACCTGCACAGCAGCGGCAAGCAGGTGGTGCTGGTCGACCAGGCCAGCAGCGTCCTGGCATCGCTGATGCCGGCGACCGTCAGCGCGCGGCTGCAGGCCTGCCTGGTCGGCAGCGGTGTTCAGCTGCGCCTGGGCAGCGGCCTGCAGCGCCTCGAGCGAAGCGGCGACGGCATTCGCGCCTACCTGAACGACGGTCATGTGGTCGACTGCGACAGTGCGATCGCCGCCATCGGCCTGCGCCCCAACGTGGATCTGGCGCGCCGCAGCGGTCTAGCAGTGGGCCGCGGCATTCAGGTCGATCGCCTCCTGCGCAGCAGCGTCGAGCATATCCATGCCTTGGGCGACTGCGCCGAGATCGACGGCCGCGTGCTGCCGTTCCTGCAGCCGACGCAACTGGCAGCCAGTGCCCTTGCCAGGAAGTTGCTCGGTCAACCACAGGCGCTGCAGCTGCCGCCCATGCTGATCCGCGTGAAGACCCCGCGCCTGCCGCTGCAACTGGCTGGCGAGACCACCGGCGACCACCTCGACTGGCAGCTCAGTTTCGACGAACTGGGCATGCTTGCCCGCGCCTTCGATGCGCAAGCGCAACTGCGCGGTTTCGTGGTCAGCGAAGGGCGCCTGCAGGATGCGTTCGCCCTGCTGCGCCAGTTGCCTGGCTGAGGCGCGGCCCGGCTGGCTGCACGATCCAAAGTTTTCTCCTGTGTTGTTGTGGTGCTCCTTTTGGCAGGCTCTTTGAGCCTGCTTTTTTTTATTTCAGCTCGACAAATGCCGTGGGTTTCACCCGCGCTACGTCCCGTTTTGAATATGGCTTTGTAGGGCGGGTGAAACCCGCGCGGTGACTTCACTGCTGTGCGAAATCCAGCAGCCCTGCCGCGAGGCAAAGACGACTGGTTGCCCACCAGCCCCAGCGCCAGGACGTCCTCTGGAATGTAGGCCGTGGTGTTCGGGCAGGGCTTCGCGGATGGCTTCGATCACGTAGTCGGGCAGCGAGGGGGGACATCGCAGGTCCTGGCCGGTGGCCCCGGCAGAGGTGAAACGGGAAGGCGCGCAGTTAAGCGAGCGGTCCGCGGGCTGTCATTGCGCGGCGGGCCGGGCGAATTCCTGAAACGCACGGCTATTCTTTTTATACTCCCCGGCCTTTGCGGGCTGCCGCGCTCGCCATTCAACCAACAAGGGATTTTTCATGGTCAACAACGATGTGCTCCGCAGCCTGCGTTACATCCTCAACGTGAGCGACGCGAAGATGGCCGAGATCCTTCGCCTGACCGGCTGCGAGGTGGGCGAGGCCGACATGGCCGCCTTCCTCAAGCCGGAGGACGATGCGGGCTTCCGGCCTTGCGGCGATCGGCTGATGGCGCACTTCCTCGATGGCCTGGTGGTCTTCAAGCGCGGCCGTGACGAGAGCCGGCCGATTCCACCCATCGAGCAGCCGGTGACCAACAACATGATCCTGAAGAAGCTGCGTGTGGCCTTCGAGCTGAAGGAGGAAGACCTGCACGCCATCCTCGACGCCGCCGGTTTCCCGGTTTCCAAGCCGGAACTGAGCGCGCTGTTCCGCAAGGCCGGGCACCATAACTACCGGGCCTGCGGCGACCAGCTGCTGCGCAACTTCCTCAAGGGGCTGGCGCAGCGCGAGGCCTGATCCCGCGCCCGCTGACCGCCGATGACGGGCGCGGTCGGCTGACCTATGCTGAATGCTGAACGACTCATCGGGCACCGTCATGCAGACCATCGCGAGCATCTGCACCTTCTGCGGCGTCGGCTGCGGGCTCGGCCTGCGCGTCGAGGACGGCCGCGTGGTGGGCGTCGAACCGCAGCCGGGGCATCCGGTGAGCGCCGGGCAGCTGTGTGCCAAGGGTTGGGCCAGCGGTTTTGCCATCGATACCGGCAACCGCCTGCGCACCCCGCTGATCAAGGAGCACGGGCAGTTTCGCGAAGCCAGCTGGGACGAGGCGCTGGCGCTGGTGGCCAGCGAATTCCGCGCCGCGCTGGAGACCAGCGGGCCGGCCGGCGTCGGCGTGATCAGCTGCGCCCACGCCACCAACGAGGATAACTACGCGGCGCAGAAATTCGCCCGCGCGGTGCTTGGCACCGCCAACATCGACCACTGCGCGCGCATCTGTCACAGCCCGTCGGTAGCCGGCCTGAGCCGCACCCTCGGCTCCGGGGCGATGACCAATTCCATCGCCGATATCGACGAGGCTGACTTGATCCTGGTGATCGGCGCCGACGTCAGCGAGAACCACGCGATGATCGGCGCGCGCATGCTGCGGGCCCAGGCGCGTGGCGCCCAGCTGATCGTCGTCGACCCGCGACGCACCCGCCTGGCGCGACTGGCCGACCAGCATGTGCAGCTGCGCGTGGGCAGCAACATCGCGCTGCTCAACGGGCTGCTGCACATCATCTTTGCCAACGGCTGGGAGGACCGTGACTTCCTCGCCTGCCGCTGCGACAACGAGGCGGCGCTGCGCGCTCATGTGCGCCACCTCACCCCGGAAATCACCAGCGCGCAGACCGGCGTGCCGGTGCTGGCGCTGATCGAGCTGGCGCGCGCCTACAGCCAGGCGCGGCGCGCCTTCATCGCCTACGGCATGGGCATCACCCAGTTCCAGAGCGGCACGCATAACGTCATCGCGGTGGCTAACCTGGCGCTGGTCTGCGGCCAGCTCGGTCGGCCGGGCACCGGGGTCAACCCGCTGCGCGGGCAGAACAATGTGCAGGGCGCCTGCGACATGGGTTGCCTGCCGGATGTGTATCCCGGCTACCAGCAGGTCAGTGACGCTGCGGTGCGCGAGAAATTCGCCCGCGCCTGGGGCGTGGCGCAGCCGCCGGCGCCGGGGCTGACCTCGCTGGGCATGAGCGAGGCGGCGCTGCGTGGCGAGTTCCGCGCGCTGATGGTGCTCGGCGAGGAGCTGGTGGTCACCGATCCGGACCAGCACAAGCTGGCCCGCGCGCTGGCCGCGCTGGACTTCCTGGTGGTGGTCGAGCTGACCCTGAGCGAGACCGCGCGCTTCGCCGACGTGGTGCTGCCGGCTGCTTCCTTTGCCGAGAAGGACGGCACCTTCAGCAACTGCGAGCGGCGCATGCAGCTGCTGCACAAGGCCGTCGAGCCGCCCGGGCAGGCGCGCGCGGACTGGCAGATCCTCGCCGCGCTGGCCGAGCGCATGGGCTACCAAGGCATGCGCTGGGCCAACTCTGAGGAGGTGTTCGCCGAGATGGCCGCGCTGTCGCCGCTGTTCAGTGCCATCAGCCACGCGCGGCTGGCGCAGGCCGGTGGGCTGCAATGGCCGTGCGACGAGGCGCACCCGGCTGGCACGGCGATCCTCCATCGGCACTGTTTCCCGCGCGGCCGCGCGCAGCTGATTCCGGTGTCGCAGGTCGAGCCGGATGAATGCCCGGACGCCGACTACCCGTTCTGCTTCACCACCCAGCGCCTGCATTTTCACTACGGCGGCGGGGCGATGACGCGCAAGTCGCCGCTGCTCGAACGGGAGATTCCCGCCGGCCTGCTGTTTATCCATCCGCAGGATGCCGCCCGGCTGGGCCTGGGCGAGGCGCAGGGGGTGCGCGTGGCGTCGCGCCGCGGCCAGCTGGAAACCCGCGCACACCTCACCGACGACGTGCCGCCGGGCACCGTCTCCATGCCTTATCACTTCCGCGAGGCGCCCTGTAACCGCCTGACCAGCAGCGCGCAGGACCCGATCAGCCATATGCCGGAGCTGAAGGCCTGTGCCGTGGCGCTGACGCCGTTGCCGCCCGCCCAGGCGCCGCGCAGCGAGCTGGAACGTCCGCAGGAGGCCGAGCATGCAGGCCTATGAGCTGGATCGTCCTGAGCGCCTGCGCGCCCATCTGGCGTGCACGCGACAGCTCTACCAACCGCTGGCGGACGGGCAGGGCACGCTGCGCTGGCAACGGCTGAACGCTGACGACGAGCGACCCTTCGTGGTGCCGGCCGAGCCGCCGGTGTTCTCGGCCAAGGCGTTCTTCTTCGCCGAGCGCGAGGCGCTTTTTCGCTACGAGAACGGCCAGTTCATCCCGCTGCCGCCGGCGGTGCGCCCGCAGGTGCTGTTCGGCCTGGCCGCCTGCGATCTGACGGCGGTGGCCTACCAGGACCGCTTCTTCGCGAGCGACCCGCATTACCAGGCGCGCCGTGCCGCGACCCTGCTGGTCGGTGTCGATTGCGCGCACAGCTGCCGGCACGGCTTCTGCGCGATGATGGACAGCGGCCCGGAAGTGCGGCCACACACCGCCGATCTGATCCTCTGTCCGCTGGAGCAGCGCTGGCTGCTGCTGGTCGCCTCCGAGCAGGGCGAGCAAGCGCTGACCGGCTTGGCGCTGCAACCTGCGCCGGCGGACTGGGCGCGGCAGCGCGATGCCCAGGCGCTGCAGGTGGCCGTCGAGCAGGGCGAACAGACCGAGATCGCCCTCGGCTGCGCGGCGCTCAATGGCGAAACCGTCGACAGCCAGACCTGGGAAGCGCTGGGCCTGCGCTGCCTGGGCTGCTCCGGCTGCACCTCGGTGTGCCCGACCTGTTCCTGCTTCGCGCCGCTGCAGCAACCGGGCGCGGCTGGCGGTGTGGTGCAGGAGCGGGTGTGGGATTCCTGCCTGTACCAGGGCTTCCAGAAGGAGGCCAGCGGGCACAACCCCAGCGCCACACCGGGCCAGCGCGTGCAGCGCTTCTGGTACCACAAGTTCGGCGACGACTTCCGCCAGCGCTTCGGCCGCGACGGCTGCGTCGGTTGCGGACGCTGCGATGCGGTGTGCCCCGGCGGCATCGGCGTGCACCAGGTGATGAAGAGGATCGGCCAGCCATGATCGACCTGACGCCACGGCCCATGCGCCTGCTGGAGTACTACGACGATGGCGAGGCGGCGCGGCACTTCAGCTTTGCCATCGAGCCGCTGGCCGACGAGCCGGAGGTGCAACCCGGGCAGTTCTTCATGCTCACCGTGCCGGGCGTCGGCGAGGCGGCCTTCGCCTATGTCAGCCCGCCGGATGCCGATGGCCGCTTCCGCGCGCTGATCCGCCAGACCGGCACGCTCACTGCGGCGCTGTTCGCCCTCGCACCGGGCGCCGTGCTCGGCTATCGCGGGCCGTTCGGCCGCGGCTGGCCGCTGCCCGAGCCCGGCGAGCGGCTGCTGCTGGTGGCCGGCGGCTGCGGGCTGGCGCCGCTGGCCGGGCTGATCGACGCCGCCGATGGCGAGTTGCAGCTGATCTACGCCGCGCGCAACCGCGCCTATCAGGTGCTGGCGCGCGAACGGGCGCGCTGGCGTGGGCGGCTGAGGCTGGTCGAGACGCTGGACCAGGGCGATGACGGCCTGCCCCAAGGCAGCCCACTGGAGGCGCTGGCGTGGGCGCTGGATGAGGCCCAGGTGCCGACCAAGGTGCTCTGCTGCGGGCCGGAGCCGCTGATGCTGGCGGTGGCGCGCCGCTGTATCGACCAGGGCCTGGCGGCCAGCCGGATCTGGTTGTCGCTGGAGCGGCGTATGCATTGCGGGGTGGGGCTGTGCGGGCACTGCTACATCGGCAGCAGCTATGCCTGCCTCGACGGGCCGACCTATCGCTACGATGAGTACCTGCGGCTGCTGGCGGCCAGCGGCCAGGCCGCGGCGACCTGCCTGCCGCCGCAGCCCTGCTGAGCGCGCTCAGTCGCGCTGCCAGTGGATGTCGACGTAGTACTCCTCGTGGTTGTAGTGGATCTGCAGTTCGCCGTCGTAGGCCGCCTCCAGCGCGTGGCCGATGCGCTGAGCCAGGTGCAGGCCGGTGGTGGTCACATCCAAGCCGTCGGCGCTGTCGCTGATGGCGATCAGCCGTTCCAGCGGATGCTCGCTCTTCTCCAGCTCCTCGGTGTTGCGGACCAGCCCGCACAGCTCATCGGCATGCTGCTTGACGAAGGCTCCGCGCAGGCTGACCGTGCCGGCCGGCACGTTCTCGGCGATGCGCTGGCAGGCCGGGCAGGTGGCCTCTTCCGCGTTGCTCGCGTCGACCAGGCCGTGCCAGGTCCAGCGCCCGGCCTGGTAGGCCGCGCCGCACTGTGGGCATAGCGTGTCGCTGCGCTGGTGCCAGGGTCTGAGGTAGGGATCGTGGTGTTCGGGTTTGAGCAGCTTGTCGCTGATGCTTTGACGATGCTTGTCCATGGCGAAGTCTCACCGCGCTGTGAAAGGGCTCTTTCAGCGTAGTCCAGCGGCGCCATCGTGCAGCTCGTCCGTGGCAGATCGCAGGGTGCCGCGGATTTGCCGACAGCCGTGCATTCCTGAGCCAGACTGAATAGGTCTGTCCGCCGAGGAGGTCTGCTTATGTCACCGACCATTCCCTTCCCCGATCGCATTCAGGCCGGTCGGGCGCTGGCCGAGCAACTGGCGCAATCCGGCGACTGGCCCGACGCGCTGGTACTCGCCCTGCCGCGCGGTGGCGTGCCGGTCGCCTTCGAGGTCGCTGAACGGCTCGGCCTGGAGCTGGACATCCTCGTCGTGCGCAAGCTCGGCGCACCGGGCAATCGCGAACTGGCGATGGGCGCCATCGCCAGCGGCGGCGTGCGGGTGATGAACGAGGACATCGTGCGTTATACCCAGGCCTCGCAGGCCGAAATCGACGGCACCATCGCCCGCGAAAGCCACGAACTGCAGCGTCGCGAACAGGCCTATCGGGGCCAGCATCCGCGCCCGGCGGTGGAGGGGCGCACGGTGATTCTGGTCGACGACGGTCTGGCCACCGGCGCGACCATGCGCGCGGCGGTACGGGCGGTGCGCGCGATGGGTGCCGGGCGCGTGGTGGTGGCCGTGCCGGTGGCGGCACCGGAGAGCGTTGCGCAGCTCGCGCAGCTGGCCGAGCAGGTCGTCTGCGTGCACCAGCCGCACGATCTCTACGCCATCGGTCGCTGGTATGTGAACTTCGACCAGACCTCGGACGCCGAGGTGGTGGAGCTGCTGCAGCGTGCCTGGAGCCGGGGAGGGCAGCGCCTATGAATACCGCTGGCACGACGCCCATGCGCTTCACCCTCGGCAAGGCACGGCTGCACGGTGAACTCTGCGTGCCGGCGAACGCTGGCGGCCTGGTGGTGTTTGTCCACGGCAGCGGCAGCAGCCGGCTCAGCCCGCGCAATCAGCGTGTGGCGCGGGCGTTCAACACGCGCGGGCTGGCGACGCTGCTGTTCGACCTGCTCACCGAGCATGAGCTGCCGCTCGACGAATTCACCCGCCAGCTGCGCTTCGATATTCCGCTGCTCAGCCAGCGCCTGACCGGGGTGATCGACCAACTGCGTCAGGACGAGTCGTTGCGCGCGCTGCGCATCGGCCTGTTCGGCGCCAGTACCGGTGCCGCCGCGGCGCTGATCACCGCGGCGTCGCGCCCGGCGGACATTGCCGCGGTGGTATCGCGTGGCGGTCGGGTCGATCTGGCCGAGCATTCGCTGGCGCAGGTCGGCGCACCGACGCTGTTCATCGTTGGCGGCCGGGACGGTGAAGTGTTGGCGCTCAACCGCGCGGCGCTCGAATATCTGCCAGGCGTGCACCGGCTGAAGGTGGTGGCCGGGGCGACGCACCTGTTCGACGAGCCGGGCACGCTGGACGAGGTGACCCGGCTGGCCGGCGACTGGTTCATCGAGCATCTGGCGGGCGGCGCGCCGGCGACCGGCTGACGCTTCAGGCGACCACTTCGCCCTCGCGCGGCGGCGGGGCGGCGGGTGCTTCGTCTTCCTGCTGCGGCCAGCGGCGTTCGAGCAATGGCTGTTCGACATCGTCGATCCACCAGTGCAGCTCGGCGCTGATCTGGCCGTCCTGCGCCACGCCGAGACGGTTGCGCAGCGGGCACTGAGGGGTGGCGCCAGCCACCAGCGCGCCGGCCTGGTCGCTGCGCGAGGTGCCGGCCTGGCTGTGCGAGCGGACCTGCAGCCGGTAGCGCACGCGCTGACCGCTACCCTGGAAGCACAGCGCCAGCTCCACGCGCTGCTCGGCGACGCCGCGCAGCTCCAGGCTGGCATCCACTGCGGGCGCCGTGGCGGCGAGCCACTGGGCGAGAATCAGGTCGAGCATCCGTTCTGCCTCCTCGAAAGGCACCGCACGGCAGTACCGGGCGGTGCGCAGCCAATCCGTGGCGCGGCGGGCGTGGCGTCACTGCTGGACGATGGTCGCCTGGTTGCCGTTGCCGTTCTGCTGGATCAGGGCACTGTGACCAGTGTAGACGCCGGCCGCCATGCTCTGGCGGATGACCGCTTCGTTGGCGCTGCCGAGCTGGCTGATCTCGGCCTGATGGTTCTCGTAGGCCTGCTCGATGCGGGCCAGGTTGTCGTCGCCGTTCTGCACCACGCTGGCGCGGTTCAGCGCATGCGACTGACTGATTTCCACCGCGTTGCGATTACCGCTCGTGCTGCCCTCGATGCGCGAGCCGTAGCCGGTCTGCGCCACGTCGAGGCGGTTATCGTTGCCGCGCTGGGCGAAGTCGAGTTCGTTGTGGTAACTGTCCTGGCGGATCGCCGCGCTGTTCAGCACCCCGCTCTGTTCGAGGCGCAGGCGATTGCCATCGCCTTGCTCGATGACCGCCAGGTTGGCATCGCCATCCTGCGCCACCGCCAGCGTCGAACCTTCGTAAAAGCCCTGCTGAACGACGCTCAGCAGGTTGCCGACGCCAAGCTGGCTGACCTCGGCGCTGGCGAAGCCGGTCTGCTGCACGCGGATGAGGTTGTCCTCGCCCAGGCTGCGTGCCTGCAGCACGTTGGCCCGCCCACTCTGCTCCACCTCGATGGCGTTGCCGGCGCCCTGCTGGTAGATGGCGGCCTGGTTGAAATGGCTATCCGCGACCTGCTGCACGCGGGCGTCGTTGCCTTCGCCCAGTTGTTGAATCAGCGCACTGTTGCCTTCGCCGCTCTGCTGGAGGTCGCTGGTATTGTCGTCGCCGGACTGCAGCTGCTCGGCGCGGGCGTCTATGGCCTGGCTTTGCGTCACGCTGACGAGGTTGGCGCTGCCGTCCTGTTCCTGACGCGCGCTGTTTTCGGCGAGCGCAGCGGTGGCACCGAACAACAGGAGCAGGGCGAATGACGAAGTTCTGAACATGGGTGATTCCTCGGGCGACGGGTGGTCAGGCGCGGCATTCGTCCCAGTCGAGGCGGCTGCGCAGCAGGTAGGCCGCCTCGGCCCGGTTGGATGCACCGATCTTGCGCAGCAGGTTGTGGATGTGACTCTTGATGGTGTGCGGGCTCAGGCACAGCCGTTCGGCGATCTCCGCATTCGACAGGCCCTTGCCGGCCAGCGTGAGAATTTCCCGCTCGCGCAGGGTCAGCGTGGCCTTGCTCTCGGCCAGCCGGCGCATCCGCCGCAGCTGGCCGAGCAGGCGCTCCATCAGCAGGCGCGGCAGCCAGTCGCCGCCGGCGAGCAGCATGCCGATGCCCTTGAGCAGATGCTCGCGGGTGGCGTGGCTGTAGAACACGCCGCGTATGCCGGGATGTTTGTCGAGCAGCTCCTCGGCCTGCTGCGGAACGATGTTCACCAGCGCCAGCGGCGCCCGCTCGTCGAGCTGATCGATCAGCTCGGACAGCTCCTCGGTTTGCGCCTGGCCAGCATCGACGAGGATCAGATCCGCGCGTGCCTCCGGGGCCTGTCGGAAATCGGCCAGACGGACGTTCAGTTGCGCTTGCTCGCCGAGAAAGTGGCGGAAGAACAGCCCCAGCAGTTCATTGCCGGTCAGCAGCGTGACGGTCGGCGCGTGGGCGTCCTGCGTACGATCCTCATCCATGTTCGGTACCTGGTCAGTCGAGCGGGGAATGGTGGAAAAAGTTAATAAGCGACCAGCACTCTGTGGCGAAGTTCAGTTGTGGTGCGGGAAACGGTCGCCATCGTGATGGCAATCAGTACCAAGATTGCTATCACCGAGGGCGGACGCTTAAGCCGTCCGCCGACCGCCCGGTCGTTCCCGGCGCGATGAAACCTTGTGCGTTCGCCGTTGCCCGAACTTAGGCAACCCCCTCACAGAGGTGACGATCATGAAGCTGATTGAGATGACCGCACTGACGCTTGCCGCCCTGCTGGCCGCTGGCGTGCAGGCCGCTCCCGACAACGCCAACAGCCGCTCGGAGAACGGCCAGGAGGCGATGGAGGAAAGCGCCCACGGCGGCGATTACAGCGGCAAGGGCTTTGGCAGCGCAGCGCAGAATTCCGCCACCGGCAAGGGTGGCAGCACCGATACCCAGGGCACCGGCAACGATGGCTCCAAGGCCACGGAAATCGACCAGGGTGCCGACGGCAAGCCGCACGGCGAGCCAGGCAGCACCGGTACGGGCGGCGAAGGCGGCGCGCGCGGCGCCTATTGAGGCGGGAATGAAAAAGCCGCCCGGAGGGGCGGCTTTCGGTGTGGCCTGGATCAGGGCAGGGTGAACAGCACCTTGACCGAGCCGTTGACCGCGGCGCTGTCGACATAGCCGATGGCATCGGCTTCGGCGCCGACCTTGGCCACCACGGCGGCATCGTCTGCGACGCTGGGCAGCGGCTGGCCCTTGCCGGTGAAGATCAGCCCGGACCAGTAGGACTTCAGCTGCGACTCGTTCTTGCTGGTCACACCGGCGTAGAAGGCTTCCTTGACCGGATTCCAGCCGGCCTGGTCGACGCCCTTCATGGACTTGTCCTTGCCGAGGAAGATGTTGGCGACGTCCGACTGCGACGGCGTCTTGGCCGCGGCGGAATTGACGATCACCGCGACCTCGGCCTGTGCCAGGGAAACCGCGCCGAGCAGCGCGGCGGCGGTGAGGATGCGAAGGGATGCTTTCATCGGGACGCTCCTCAGAAGACGAAATCGACGCCGACGGAAACGATGTCTCCGTCGTAGTTGCGGGCCGGAGTGCCGGCGACGCCCGTACGTGCGAACGCCTCGTTCTCGTAAAGCTCCTGCGCGTTGCGGGTGAACACGCCGTCGTAGCCGTTCTGGGTGTCGACGCGCTTGTACTCGCCCTTCACCACCACCGTCGGCGCCGCCTGGTAGTTCAGGCCCAGCGTCCAGGAGCTCTGGCGACCACCGTTGTCGTCCAGCTGCGCGTAGGTGACGTGCGGCAGGAAATCGCCGAAGCGGCGACCGCCCATCAGGTAGAACGAGTCGATCGCTTCCAGACCGTCGTTCTCGATCATGCGCGAGGTCCACTCGTTGTTGCTGACCCAGGTACCGTTGTCGTACTGGTAGCCGATCGAGGTGAACTTGCCCTTTTCCTTGTCCAGTTGCAGCAGCGAGCGCTGCTCGGCGACGCCAACGCCTGGGCCAAAGGGCGGCGGCAGAACGCTGACGACGTTGCCGGTGATATCGGTGGTGATATCCGCTTCGACATAACCGATGCGCAGCGTGCCGAACTGGTTGGTGGCCAGGCTGACGCTGGCGCCGAACAGCTTGTCGTAGTCGATATCGAACTGGTCGTCGTAGGCGTAGTAGTCGCGGTTCTTGGCCTGGCCGCCGGCGAGCTGGAAGGTCACCGAGCCATAGGACAGCGGCACGGTGTAGACCGCATCGAGACCTTCGTAGTTGGTCACCTGCACCTGGCTGTAGACCTCGTCGGGCAGGCGCAGCCACGGGTAGCTGTAACCCACGTCGAGGCTTTCGGAATACATGTACACCGGGCTGCGCAGGCGGCCGGCGCGCAGCATCAGCTGGTCGGTGGTCTGCCAGGACAGGTAGGCCCATTCCAGATTGGCTTTCCACTCGTCCTGCTGCGCCTTGGCGGTGGCCTGTACGGTCACGCCGACGGTGTCGGTGAGGCCATAGCTCAGCTGCGCGCCGAACTTGGACAGCTGATCGCCGCGCCAGGAGTCGTTGGTCTGGCCATTGATGCCGTAGCTGCGGCCGTCATCTTCACCACCCAGGTGAGTGACGCCGACGGTCCCGAAGCCGTTGAAGCGGTGTTCACCCTGTTCCAGGGCGAAGGCCGGGGTGGCGGCCAGGCAGATGGCTGCCAGACCGGCGACACGAAGTGCAGTCATGTGATGCTCCAGAAGGTTAAACGCGAAATTGGTTGGTGGCGGCGCGCAGGTGGTCTCCGGTCGTCACCAGCTGCTCGCCCAGGCGGGCGGTGGCTTCGGCGCCGTTGGCGGTTGCTTGTGCGTCCTGCTGCAACACTTGGGTTTCTTGTTGGATGGAACTCGACAGGCCGATCTGCTCCTGGGTGAACTGGGCGATGCCGGCGTTGAGTTCGTCGATCTGGTTGACCGTGCGGGCGATGGTCTGCAGCAGCTCGGTGGCCTCGACCGAGCGCTGGATGCTGGCGCGGGACTTCTCGCCGTTGCTGGTCATCACGTTGAGCACGGTGTTGGCGCTGTTCTGCAGGCGCTGGATGATCTGCTGGATCTCGGCGGTGGACGCGGCGGTCTTCTGCGCCAGGTTGCGCACCTCGTCGGCGACCACGGCGAAGCCGCGGCCCTGCTCGCCGGCGCGCGCCGCTTCGATGGCGGCGTTCAGCGCCAGCAGGTTGGTCTGCTCGGCGATGCTGCGGATCACGGTCAGCACCGAGCCGACCTCCTGGGTTTCCTCCTCCAGCTGCTCCATCGCCTTGACCGCGCCCATCACGCTGTCGCCCAGATCGCTGATGTCGGTCGACAGGCTGCTGACGTGCTCGCGCGCGCTGGCGGTCTGGCGCGCGGCGGCATTGGCTTGATCGGAGGCCTGCCGCGAACGCTGCGCCACTTCCTGGATGCTGCCGGTCATGGTGAGGATGTCGCGGGTGATTGAATCGGTGTGGTGCTGCTGCGACTTGGCGCTCTCTTCCGCGCCCTGGGTGAGCTGGTACAGCTCCTTGGAAACCTGGCCGAGCGGATTGGCCGCCTCGATGATCTGGCGGATAGTGCCCTGCAGCTTGTCGAGAAAGCCGTTGAACAGCTCGATCATCGCGCCGATCTCGTCGTTCGACTCGACGTTCACCCGCTGGCTCAGGTCGCCGTCGCCGCGGGCGATCGATTGCAGCGAGGCGATCACGCCGCGCACGTTGGCCATCACGCTGCGGATCACCAGCCAGGCACCGAGCCCGACCAGCACCACCAGCACCAGGCTGAGGAAGATGCCCAGCCGCGTGGTGGCCGCATTGGCCTCGCGGGTCTGTGCCAGGGTCTGCTGGAAGTCGGCGTAGGCCTGCGCGCGGAAGGTGCTGCCCAGCTGCTGGGCCTGGGCCAGCTCGCTGGCCATGCGGTCGAGGCTCGGGCGCAGGTCGTCGAACGAGGCGCTGCCGTCGATCAGCTTGCTCGAGGCGGCGAGGGCGTTGTCGGCGTAGTCGCGTACCGCCTTGCGCCACTCCTCCAGCGCCTGTTGCTGGGTGCGCTGGTCGGCCAGCAGTGTGGCCAGCGACTGCTGTTGGCCGTCGATTTGCTGCAGCGCCTGGCGCGCCTCGTCGAGCACACCGGGTTCGCCGGCGGCCACGGCGTTGTTCAACAGCGCCGGCACGCGGGAAAACTGGAAGATCACCGCGTCGGTCTTTTCCAGCGTCGGATAGCTGCGGGTTTCCAGCAGGGCCAGCCGCGAGTCGGTCGCCGAGAGTTGCAGCGAGGTGTAGAGGACGTACAGCACCAGCCCGAACAGCGCCACGGCGGGCACCAGTGACAATTTGGCGGTCAGCGAGAAATTCTTCAGCATGCATCGACTCCAGGGCCGGCCGTGGGGTAGCGGTGGTAGCCAATGGCCATTTCAAACGAAATTGTGACTGAGATACTTCATGCGGTCACGTTACGGATTGTAATCGCGGCAATGGTCTCCGACGGACGGTATCGTCAAGGCATAAAAAAACCGCCCCGAAGGGCGGTCTTTTTTGCTGCGCAGGCGGGTTACAGGCCGTTCTTGGCCTTGAACTCGCGGCGGCGGCGGTGCAGCACCGGCTCGGTGTAGCCGTTCGGCTGCTTGGTGCCTTCGAGGACCAGCTCCAGGGCAGCCTGGAAGGCCACGCTGTTGTCGAAGTCCGGCGCCATCGGGCGGTACAGCGAATCGCCTTCGTTCTGGCGGTCAACCACGGCGGCCATGCGCTTGAGGCTCTCGACCACCTGCTCCTGGGTCACCACGCCGTGGCGCATCCAGTTGGCCACGTGCTGGCTGGAAATGCGCAGGGTGGCGCGGTCTTCCATCAGCGCGATGTCGTTGATGTCCGGCACCTTGGAGCAGCCGACGCCCTGTTCGACCCAGCGGACCATGTAGCCGAGGATGCCCTGCGAGTTGTTGTCCAGCTCGTTGCGCTTCTCTTCCTCGCTCCAGTTGGTGTCTTGCGCCAGCGGCAGGGTGAGAATGTCGTCGATGGACGCCTTCTCGCGCTTGGCCAGCTCGGCCTGGCGCGCCTGCACGTCGACCTTGTGGTAGTGCATGGCGTGCAGGGTGGCGGCGGTCGGCGACGGGACCCAGGCGGTGTTGGCGCCGGCCAGCGGGTGGCCGACCTTCTGCTCGAGCATCGCGGCCATCAGGTCAGGCATGGCCCACATGCCCTTGCCGATCTGCGCCTTGCCCTGCAGGCCGCAGGCCAGACCGACGTCGACGTTGTTGTTCTCGTAGGCGCTGATCCACTTCTCGGCCTTCATGGCGGCCTTGCGTACTACCGGGCCGGCCTCCATGGAGGTGTGGATTTCGTCGCCGGTGCGGTCGAGGAAGCCGGTGTTGATGAACACCACGCGCTCGCGCGCTTCCTTGATGCAGGCCTTGAGGTTGATCGTGGTACGACGCTCCTCGTCCATGATGCCGACCTTCAGGGTGTTGCGCGGCAGGCCGAGGACGTCCTCGACGCGGCCGAACAGCTCGGTGGCGAAGGCGACTTCTTCCGGGCCGTGCATCTTCGGCTTGACGATGTAGACCGAGCCGGTGCGGGTGTTCTTGCGGGTGGTGTTGCCCTTGACGTTGTGCATCGCGCACAGGCTGGTGAACAGGCCGTCGAGGATGCCTTCCGGCACTTCGTTGCCGTCCTTGTCGAGGATGGCGTCGTTGGTCATCAGGTGGCCGACGTTACGCACGAACAGCAGCGAACGGCCGTGCAAGGTCAGCTCGCCGTTGCCGTCGGCCTTGGTGTAGACGCGGTCCGGGTTCATCGCGCGGGTGATTCGTTTGCCGCCCTTTTCCAGCTCTTCGACCAGGTCGCCCTTCATCAGGCCGAGCCAGTTGCGGTAGACGACGGTCTTGTCGTCGGCGTCGACGGCGGCGATGGAGTCTTCGCAGTCCATGATGGTGGTCAGCGCCGCTTCCATCAGGATGTCTTTCACGCCGGCGGCGTCGGTCCGGCCGATCGGGCTGGCCGGGTCGATCTGGATCTCGAAGTGGATGCCGTGGTTCTTCAGCAGTACGGCGACCGGCGCGCTGGCTTCGCCCTGGAAGCCCTGCAGCTGCGCCGGGTTCTTCAGGCCGGTGGTGCTGCCGTTCTTCAGCGCGACGACCAGCTTGCCGCCTTCGATGCGGTAGCCGGTGGAATCGACGTGCGAACCGTTTTCCAGCGGTGCGGCTTCATTGAGGAAGGCTCGCGCGTAGGCGATGACCTTGTTGCCGCGGATCTCGTTGTAGCCCGGGCCCTTGGTGGCGCCGCCTTCTTCGGAGATCGCGTCGGTGCCGTAGAGGGCGTCGTACAGCGAGCCCCAGCGGGCGTTGGCGGCGTTCAGCGCGAAGCGCGCATTCATGATCGGCACCACCAGCTGCGGGCCGGCCATGCTGGCGATCTCTTCGTCGACGTTCTGAGTGGTGGCCTGGAAGTCTTCGGCTTCCGGCAGCAGGTAGCCGATTTCCTGCAGGAAGGCCTTGTAGGCGACGGCATCGTGAGCCTGACCGGCGCGCGCCTGGTGCCAGGCGTCGATCTTGGCCTGCAGTTCGTCACGCTTGGCGAGCAGCGCGCGGTTCTTCGGCGCCAGGTCGTGGATGACGCGATCAGCGCCGGCCCAGAAGGCCGCGGCATCGACGCCAGTACCGGGAATCGCTTCGTTGTTCACGAAGTCGTACAGGACTTTGGCGACCTGCAGGCCACCGACTTGAACGCGCTCAGTCATTACTCGCCTCACTTGGTTCTTCTTTCAAATCTGTCGGATGCAATTTCTTGTAGTCCGGGTCGGCGGATACTACATGAAGCGCCGGGGAAAATCAGTCCGCTGAAAGTGGCGCTTTCCTGCCGCGCGGCGATGGCCGGTGGTGCCCGGCGCCGGCCGCTGCGCCGCTGCCTGCTATACCTAGAAAACGTCTTTTCATGCGAACCGCTTTGCGTCAAAGGAGCAGGCAATGGATCACCTCGTACTCACCGTCATCGCCGAGGATCAGCCCGGGCTGGTCGAGCGGCTGGCTCAGTGCATCGCCGAACATGGCGGCAACTGGCTGGAGAGCCGCATGTCGCGCATGGCCGGACAGTTCGCCGGTATCCTGCGGGTGGCGGTGCCGAGCGAAGCCCATGCCGCGCTCACCGCGGCGCTGCAGGGTTTGCAGGCGCAGGGCATTCGCGTGCTGCTGGCGCACAGCGGCAGCGAGCCGCCGACCAGCTGGCAGGAAATCGAGCTGGAGCTGGTCGGCAACGACCGTCCCGGCATCTTGCGCGACATCACCCGCCTGCTCGCTGAGCATGGCGTCAACCTGGAGAGCCTGGACACCGACGTGCTGTCGGCGCCGATGAGCGGCGAGCCGCTGTTCCGTGCCGAGGCGCGCCTGGCGGTGCCCAGCGAGCTGTCGCTGGAAGTCCTGCAAGGCCGCCTGGAAACCCTGGCCGACGACCTGATGGTGGAACTCAAGCTGCAAGCGCCGGAGTGAGCGGCGCGGTCGCGGTCAGGCCGTTGCGGTCTTGCGCATCAGCCGCCAGGTGTCGACGCTGTACACCGCCAGCCCCGCCCAGATGAAGAAGAACGCCAGCTGCTTGTCCGCCGGGAAGGGTTCGTCGAACAGCTGCACGGCGAGGATCAGCAACAGCGTCGGGGTGATGTACTGCAGAAACCCCAGCGTCGAGTAGGGCAGGTGACGCGCGGCGGCGTTGAAGCACAGCAGCGGGATCAGCGTCACCGGCCCGGCGGCCATCAGCCAGAGCGCTTCGCTGGTGCGCCACAGCGCCGGTTCGGTGCTCGCGCCGTTGCCGAAGAAGAACAGCCAGATCAGCGCCACCGGCAGCAGCAGCCAAGTTTCCACCACCAGCCCGGGCAGCGCCGCCACCGGCGCCTGTTTGCGCAACAGCCCATAGCTGCCGAAGCTCAGCGCCAGCGCGATGGAGATCCACGGAAACTCGCCCAGCGTCAGCAGCTGCAAGGCCACGCCGGCGGCCGCCATCGCCACTGCCAGCCACTGCAGCGGACGTAGCCGCTCGCGCAGCACGATCAGCCCGAGCAGCACATTGACCAGCGGATTGATGTAGTAGCCCAGGCTGGCCGCGACCATGTGGCCGTGGTTCACCGCCCAGACGTAGATCAGCCAGTTGCTCGCGATCAGCAGGCTGGAGATCGCCAGCACGCCGATGCGCCGCGGGTGTTCGAGCAGCTCGCGCAGCCAGCCGGGGTGGCGCCAGACCAGCAGCACCAGCGTGCCGAACAGCGCCGACCAGATCGCGCGCTGGGTGACGATCTCCAGTGCGCCGAACTGTTCGATGGATTTGAAGTACAGCGGGAACATGCCCCAGATGCCGAAGGTGACGAGCCCCAGCAGATAGCCTTTACGCAGGTCGGGGGTGGTCATGAAGTCCTTCTTCGGGGCGGCGGAAAGCGCTCTATTGTGCGCTTTTGTCGCAGTCCGAGAAAGCGCAGCGGCCGCCTTGCGCGCGCCGCCTGGCGGGGCGGCGGAACATGCCGGGGCGGGACGCGTCAGAACGGCATGGGCGAACGCCCGCAGTGGAGATCACGCATGAATTTGCATGGCAGGGTCGCAGTGGTGACCGGCAGTACCCAGGGCATCGGCCGCGGCATCGCCGTACGTCTGGCGCAGGCCGGCGCCGATGTCGTCATCAACGGTCGCGAAGACGATGCCGACGCCCGCGAAAGCGCGGCGCAGGTCCGCGCCACCGGCCGGCGTGCCAGCATCGTTGCCGCCGACGTGGCCTGCGTGGAGGAATGCCAGCGGCTGGTGCGCGAGAGCGTGGCGCAGCTCGGGCGGCTGGACATCCTGGTCAACAACGCCGGCATCCAGACGCAGGCGGGCTTTCTCGACGCCAGCCTGGAGGATTATGAACGGGTGCTGGCGGTCAACCTGCGCGGACCGTTCTTCCTCGCCCAGGCCTTCGCCCGCCACCTGCGCGAGGCCGGCCACGGCGGGCGCATCATCAACAACAGCTCGGTGCACGAGGAGCTGCCGCATCCCAACTTCGCCAGCTACTGCGCCAGCAAGGGCGGGCTGAAGATGCTCATGCGCAACCTCGCGATCGAGCTGGCGCCGCTGGGCATCACCGTCAACAACGTCGCGCCCGGCGCCATCGAGACGCCGATCAACCGCGAGCTGCTGCAGCAGCCGGACAAGCTCGCCGGCCTGCTGCAGGACATTCCCGCGCGCCGGCTCGGCCAGCCGCGCGACATTGCCGGCGCGGTGGCCTTTCTCGCCTCGGACGAGGCCGATTACATCACCGGCACGACCCTGGTGATCGACGGCGGCCTGCTATGGAACTACCACGAGCAATGACCGACATCGCCCCCGCCTTCGAGCTTGCCGGCATGGCCGACAGCCTGACCCCGGCCGAGCGCTACGAGGAGTTGTTCGTCGCGGTGCAGATGCAGCGCGTGTTCGCCGACAGCAAGACCTTCGTCGACTGCGTGCCGTGCCGCGAGCCGCAGGCGATTCTCGACGACTACCGCGCACAGCGCGATGCCGCGGACTTCGACCTCGGCGCATTCGTGCACGCCAACTTCAGCCCGTACGAGTTGCCGCCGAAGGCGTTCGTCGCCAACCCGGACGACAGTCTGGCGGCGCACATCGATCGGCTGTGGCCGATCCTGACCCGCCAGCCGCGCGAGCATCCGCCGTTCTCCTCGCTGCTGCCGTTGCCGCATCCTTACGTGGTGCCGGGCGGACGCTTCACCGAGCTGTACTACTGGGACTCGTACTTCGCCATGCTCGGCCTCGACGAGAGCGGCCACTGCGAGCTGCTGCGCTCGATGGCCGATAACTTCGCCTACCTGATCGATACCTACGGCCACGTGCCCAACGGCAATCGCAGCTACTACCTCGGCCGCTCGCAGCCGCCGGTGTTCGCGCTGATGACCGAACTGTTCGAGCAGACCGGCGTGCACCCCGCCACCGACTACCTGCCGCAGCTGCGCAAGGAATACGCCTTCTGGATGGACGGCGGCGCCGAGTTGCGTCCGGGCGAGGCGCACCGGCGCTGCGTGCGCCTGGCCGACGGCTGCCTGCTCAACCGCTACTGGGACGAACGCGACACGCCGCGCGAGGAGGCCTACCGCGAGGACGTCGAGACCGCGCGGCACTCCTCGCGTCCGGCGCATGAGGTGTACCGCCACCTGCGTGCCGCGGCCGAGTCCGGCTGGGATTTCAGCTCGCGCTGGCTGGACGATCCGTGTCGCCTGGCAAGCATCCGCACCACCTGCATCCTGCCGGTCGATCTCAATGCGGCGAACGCCGATCTCGCGGTGGGCTGCGGCTACAAGTATCTGAACGGCGGCCCCGGCGCGCCGGCGTTCCTGTTCGTGGCCGAGCGCCATCAGGCGGCGATCCGCCCGCCGCTCGCGGGCTGGATGGGACATGCGCATCCGTTCACGTTCGACGTCGGCTACGAGCCGGCCGCCGGCATCGCGCGCAATCTCTGCGGCACGCCGCCGGTGCTGTCGATGTCGGCGCTCGACGCCGCGCTCGACGTGATGCTCGAGGCCGACATGAATGCGCTGCGTGGGAAATCGCTGGCGCTCGGCGATCTCTTCCTGTCGCTCGTCGAGCAGCGCTGCGCGGCGCACGGCTTCACGAACGGCTCGGCGGCGCGCCACGAGCGCGGCAGCCAGGTGGGCCTGCTCCACCCCGAGGGTTACGCGATCATGCAGGCGCTGATCGCGCGCGGCGTGATCGGCGATTTCCGCGCGCCCGACATGCTGCGCTTCGGCTTCGCGCCGCTCTACAACCGCTACACCGAAGTGTGGGATGCGGTGGAGGCCCTCAAGTCCGTCATGGACGCCCGCGCGTGGGACACGCCGAAATTCAAGACCCGCGCCGCGGTGACG
>JAANMV010000441.1_pt1 | contig 51429 bp, 44 predicted proteins | sample 7279661 | NCBI WGS metagenome assembly JAANMV01 (sample SAMN14094540, study PRJNA606508) | bioreactor metagenome | isolation source: A lab-scale SPAN reactor treating ammonium-rich wastewater day 121 | place: Ireland: Galway | collected 2017-05-16
GGAGGCCCCCTCCTCTTTTTGTTGCTTCTTCCCGCCCCTTCCCGTAAATTACCTCAGTAGTTCTCACCGTTCTTTCCAGTTATTCCCCTGAATCGAAACCAAATCTGAAAGCATACCATGGACATTAAAGGAAAAACCGTACTCGTTATCGGCGGATGGGGGCTTGTCGGCTCGGCTATCTGCCGCAAATTCATGGAACACGAACCCAAACGCATGATCGTGACATCCCTCGCAAAAACCGAAGCGATGGAAGCGGTCGAGCAACTCCGGCACGACTATCCTCGCGCGGGCAAGAACTTCTTCGTCCCGTGGTGGGGGAACATCTTCGTGCGCCACCAACTGAAAGACATGGCGCGGGAGGATATTCTTGCCACCGACAAGTATCGTTCGATGGTGATCGACGACATTATCGACGAATTGACGCCGCCGGTGTTACACCGTTCCAGTCTGTATCGCCTCATGCAACAATACAAGCCGGACATCGTTGTTGATTGCGTGAATTCGGCAACGGGCATTGCGTACCAGGATATTTTCCAGGTTTCACGCACCGTATTGCAGACCATCCGCTCGGCAAAGAAAAACCGCAACAAATCGGAAGGCGTGCATTCGCTCGCCCTGGCAACCGAGAAGTTGCTTGCTACACTGTACATCCCCCAACTCATCCGGCACGTGCAGTTGATGTATCGCTCGATGAGCGAGGCAAAAACGAAGATTTATGTGAAGATCGGAACAAGCGGAACAGGCGGGATGGGTCTGAACATTCCGTACACGCACAGCGAGGAGCGGCCTTCACGCGTTCTTCTTTCCAAATCCTCCGTCGCCGGAGCGCACACGCTGCTTCTTTTTTTGATGGGGAGAACGCCCGATGCGCCCATCACAAAAGAAGTGAAGCCGACTGCGGCGATCGCGTGGAAGCGAATCGGGTTTGGAGAAATCCGGAAACGGGGAAAGGCGATTGAGTTGGTTGATTGTCCGCCGGAATCAGCAGTGAAGCTTGGTGGCAAACTGCGTCTGCAAGGAAACGGCACAGCCAGAAAAACCGGCTCGACTCTCAAATCCGTGTTCATTGATACGGGAGAGAACGGCATTTTCTCCCGCGGTGAATTCGAAGCAATCTCCACACCGGGACAAATGGAATTCGTGACGCCGGAAGAAATTGCCGAGAGTGTTGTGTTCGAAGTACGCGCCGGGAACACGGGACATGATATAATCAACGCTCTGGACAATGCAACACTCTCCCCCACCTACCGCGCCGGATACATGTTCAACAGCGCGATGAAAACGATGCAGAAGTTAGAGGAAAGGCACGGCACTGACAGCGTGGCATTTGAAATGTTAGGCCCTCCGCGACTCTCGAAACTCCTCTACGAAGCATACCTGCTGAAGCGCTGTTTCATCAACATGCGGACGGTTGCGCGAACGGATGCAGCATCATTGAGCAAATCCCTCACAACGCTTATCACCGACGATGCGGAGCTGCGCTCGCAGATTATTTCCATCGGCATACCGATTCTTATGCCCGATGGCAAGTCGCTATTGCGCGGGCCGCTGATGAAAATTCCGCCGTACCGCGGCGAGAATGAACTTCCGCTCAACGCAAAGAACATCGACCACTGGGCACACGATGGTTGGGTGGATTTGCGCGTGAAGAACATGGAACTCTGGCGCAAGCGTTTCAAGGAAATCATCGCCGAAGTCGAGAATCTCCCGGCGGACGAAACCAGTTCACGCACAATGCACAACCGCGACTATTGGAACAATCTTTCCGAAATCGATCCGGGAAAAATCTGCGGTTTCCTCTTCACGTTTGAAGAAAAAGGAAAGCGTATGAAGGCCTGACAAGTCCACCAATCAACATCGGGCGTTCGCCTGCTTCCCGCTTTCCGGCGTCGCCCGACCTTTTTTACAGTAGCCCTGCCCATCTCCCCGTCCGGTTGCCATCTCCCCGCCAGTAACGCCCTTTTTGCCGTTTTCCTGCTCGAATTTCACAGAAATATGTTGCGTTCGAGCACGAAACGCGAGGGCGGTTCTTGCTATTCTTTCCCGTGCCTCAAACTACTTCATAACATTATGGCTGAAGAACAACATACTGCTCAAACGGCGGACGGTACAGAGACAATCCTCCTCGTTGAAGACGAGCCGATGTTGCTTGAGCTTGTGCAGTCGCTGCTCGAGTCGGCAGGCTACCGCGTTCTCACCGCAACAGATGGCAGGACTGCAGTTGAGATGTACAGAACGCATCAGCAGGAAATCCGACTGGTGCTGAGTGATCTCGGTTTGCCGCTGTTAAGCGGATGGGAGGCTTGCCGGCAGATGCTTGCAATCAATCCGGCACTGAAGGTGGTTGTTGCCACGGGCTATCTTGATCACGCTGCGAAGGATGAGATGATGGAGAGCGGCGTGAAGGAATTTGTGCAGAAGCCCTACTTTGCCGCTGAACTTATCGCAAAGCTGCGTGATCTGCTCAACGGAAAGTAGTATCCCGCCTCAATCGCGAATAACAAACTCCTTGCCCTCCGGACGAATTGCATCATGCAGACGATATAGCGCGCGATACGCATCCTGGCTGCCCCGTTGGGCGCTGCTTCTGTAGAGTCGCGCCGCCTCAGTCACACTCTTCGCAACCCCGGACCCGGTTTCAAAGCAATACCCAAGCGCCACTTCCGCAAGCACCGAACCGGACGCCGAGGCCTTTGCCAGAATCGATGTCGCCTCCGCAAGGTCACTCTTTGCCGAGCGGATATTCATCACCGCACGCCGGACTGTTGCCTCGGCATTTCCGAGTCGGGCGGCTCTTCGCCACATCTCGTCAGCTTTCGATTCGTCACGGTTCGTCCAGCGCCCTGAGTAGTAGCATAATCCCAGCTCGATCAGTGCCTGCGAGTGATTTTGTGCCACGGCGCGTTCGAGCATCTGCAACGCCTGCGCATCCGTCAGTTGACGGTCGTAGCCCAAGGCAATGAGACATGCCCACACGTACAACGCCTCGGCATCGTTGCGATTGACACGCTGCCGCAAAAGATCGAAAAACTCCTTCCTCTGAATAAGATCAAAAAGAAGTCTGGACGAACGCGGAGAATCAAGCCTGATTGCTCGAATGTAGAAAAATGCCGCTCGGATGATGTCTTTCTGAACATGAATGCCGCGATCATACGAACGCGCAAGAAGCGTGAGCGCCTCGGGGCTTCCCGCTTCCGCCGACTGTTGCAGCAAGCGAAAGGCCGCCGTATCCAACTCGAACCGGTTCCCTCCTCCGTTCAGCGATCCGAATATTCTCTCCACCGACTTGTCATTGGTCAGTATTGCCGCCTTCACGGCATCTTCGAACAACACGGAATCACCCGGCGCTTTCACAGTATCCTGGCTGAAGTTGAGAAACTGGAGTTGAATTCCCGTGGAAGGAGTTGAACTTTGAGCCGGCGATGTTGCGGATGTCTGCCGGTTGGTTGTGTCGGCAGGGGGACGGATGCCCCGCTTCTCGAATTCCTTCAGTGACTCTTTTGCAGGCGTGTAACCCGAATCGGCGGCGAGTCTTACCCAACGATAGGCCTCGTTCCAATCCTGCGGCACAACAAGGTTCTCTGTAAAGAACTGAGCAAGCACAAACTGTGCTTCGGGCAGATTCCGTTCGGCAACAAACCGGAAGTCGCGGTACGCTTCAAACGGATTCCATTCCGTTCCCCAGCCGTTGAATTTGAAGATACCTAAATTGTAGCGAGCCAGCAGATGATTACGGTCTGCAGCCCGTTGCGACCAGTATGCGGCCTTCGTCGTGTCGGCCTTGAAGCCCCGTCCCGTGAGATATCGAACACTCAACTCAAACTGCGAAACCGCATCGCCGGCGTTGGCTTTCTGCATCACCTGAAAGCCCTGCCACATCTGATACGTTGCATCGGATTGTTCGAGAATCGGAGACGTTGTGGGGGGACGGTAATGCTTGAAGACGGGGCTGTTGGGATTTGATTTTCTGTCGGATTGTGAGAAGGCAACAGAAAGCGACGCAACGGCCGCAACAGCTACCACAATCGTCTTCTCAAATATCATTTTTGACAATTCCGAAACTCATGGGGAAAAATTCACTGAACCAATCTAAACAAAAAGTCCCTGAGAATCAGTCAGGGACTTTCGGAATGAGAAAGTTTAACATGCTTGACATCATCGTTGAACCGGATTATTATCACACTTACAAGGATTCATCGCATGAATGGGGCGAAACGACGGTCGCGTCACCTGCGGTGGTACAGACCAATCCAACTTGTTGAACACCGCAACACGCGATACGATGTAGTGATACGCGTAAAACAGAGATTCGTTTTCGCCTTATCTTACGATTGTTCTTGACTGTTCTCTATGGCAAATGTATATTGCCCGCAGTCAAAGACAACTTCAGAGTTGCCTTCAATATTCTTAACACTTCGTTCTTTGATGTGGGGTGATGTGGCTCCTGAGCCAAGGTGTTGAGCAAGTGCCCCCCATTCGCCCATTCGCCCATTCGCCTTAGAATTCTCTTGTTCCATGGAGGTGAAAATGAAGAATCTGCGTGCATTCGTTCTCTGTTTCTTTCCAATAATGTTAGCCGGACTTGCTGCCGAGGGGTGCAAGAAAGAGCCGCCTGTTAAGCCGGAAATACCCGAGCGCGTAAAGCTCACGCTGATTGACGTGGGTGTAACGGAAGCGTACCTCCACATTGCCGTGGGTAACCCGACCGGTAATGAGACGCTTATTTTCCAGCGTAACGGCGCAACTGTTTTGACCCTGCCCGCCGTTGCAGATACGAACATTGCCGACACCGCACTGACGCAGACCACAACGTACCAGTACAGTGCGCGGTTGAGCGCAAACAACGAAACGACGGGAGCAAGCAACACCATCTCCACACAGACTCTTGCTCCAACAAGTCACAACTTCACATGGCAGACGTTTCTTTTGGGCGACGGCAATGGCAGCGCTTTGTATGATTTGGCGCTGATAAACGATACGCTGGCGTATGCAGTGGGAGAGATTTACATGGGCGGTGACCCTCTGCCGTACAACCTCGCAAAATGGGATGGGCAGCAGTGGGAGTTGAAGCGGGTGACCGTGATGTTCAGGGGTAGTCCGGTGACGGCTCCTCTCGAGGGAATCTTTGCTCATTCCGCCACAGACATATGGGTCGTGGGCAGTATACCCATTCACGGAAATGGAATAACTTGGCTCGGTTTTGATATCCAAACGCTGGTGGGAGGTGGGGCAACGGTTTCGAAGGGATGGGGAACACCCACTGATATGTACTTTGTCGGACGCGCTGGAAACATCATCCGGTTCACTTCCGGCACATGGCGGCGCTTGGAGAGCGGGACGACGACGAGCATCCTTGATGCGTGGGGAGTCGTAAATCCAGTGACGAATGCAACAGAGGTGTATTGTGTTGCAGGGAACAAGCTTTTGAGAGTTCGGAATGGAACTCGGATTGACTCAGTACGGTGGGTGGGAAGCAGAACACTCGACGGCATTTGGACACACAAAGGATTTCCCGTTTTCACATCGGGTGATGGTGTGTTTGAGAACTCTAGCGGTGAATGCCGGGAGGTGAACATTGGTGCCAGCATCTACACCAATGCAATTCAGGGTTCATCGCTCAACAATATTGTTGCCGTCGGTGGTTTTGGACTTCTTGCACACTTCAATGGCGTGACATGGAATCCGTTTTTTCAGAACACAGGTGGAGATTACTATAATGTTGTGGTTGAGGAGAATCTCTTCATCGCAGTGGGTGAGATGAATGCACGGGGGCTTATCATTATCGCCAGGAGGAACTGACCAACAACACACAACCCCGCTTAGGCGTACCACCCAAGCGGGGCGATGATGCAAACGCAAATTGCTTATCCTATCGTCTCTTGCACTGGAAATGCCGACGGGGAGGATTCCTTTTTCTCGGCTGTCACGGCATCAAGAATTTTCCTTGTGCCGTGACAGAACATAAGTCGGCTCGCCTCTACAAACTCTCAACCCCGCGAACTCTATAAACACCCCGCTCCTCCAACCCGGCAAGAACCTGCTTTGCCTTTTCCCTCCCCATCTCGAACGTTTCGCCCAATTTCGGCTGAACAAACTCGGTATCCTGCACGGGCAGTTCTTCGTCCGGCGCAATGATCACGGGATTGATGATCTGCTTGTTGCCCTGCTTGAACGAGAACTTCTGCTCTTCTCCCGCCAGTAACTCTTCAAGCCGTACCCGGTCGGCATCGTTGCGAACTGTGCCGAGGAGTTTTGTTTTCAGAGCGTTCCACCTCTCAATGTCGTTGTTCACATCCTGCACGGATTCCATGTCACGCCGGAAATACAGGTTCGGCAGCAGTTCCACCGCCGTGCGGATCAGCATCGAGAACACATTCGGGAATTTCTGGTTGATGCTCTCCTCCGTCTTGTTCGGATATGAGGGATACGTGTTGACGACGAACAACTCGTTGATGTCGCCGGTTTGCAGAATAGTCTTGAGAGGAGTTTTGTTGGAAATGCCGCCATCGGCATAGAGTTGGGGAGTTTCCTGCAAGTGTTCGGGAATTTCAGGATCGACAACAACCGTTTTCACCGGCGGATAGGCAACGGTGGTGATCGTCGATGCCATGATGTATTCTTTCGCCTTCTGCAAATCAGGTTCGGTGGTGAGACATTGCAGATATGCGGCGCCGGTATGCAGCGACGTGAGCGAGACGAAGAAATCGTCAACTGTTCGCCGTGAACGGATGGCGTCGAGATCGAGATAGTGTTCGACGTATTTGTTGTACAGAGGCGTATTGTCGAAGATGGAATCGACACCCCGGAGGCTTGGCCACTTTTCAATGCGATGCGTTGCAAACTTCGCAATCAGTTTGAAAATCTCCCAGCCGCGAACCTTGTAGATATCGTCGTTCGTCAGCTTCTTCCACTGAAGTTCAATCTCATCTCTCGCCGCCTTGAGATCGGGCGCCTGCGCAATGCTCATGCCGTTCAGCGCGCCAACAGATGTGCCTGAAAGAATGTTGATGCGTCTTCCCGTTCTCTCAAAGTACTCCAGCAATTCAACAAGTGCCCCGGCCTGGAACGCGCCCCGCGCTCCGCCGCCGGATAAAACCAAAGCAAGTTTACTCATGATGGTACCTGCAAGAAATCAACACTACCGACAAATATAATGTGTTAAAGATAGAAAAGATGGGCGGGAGTTACAATCCTTCGGGCTTCATCTATTCAAAATCTTTCTCGCCGAAACAAACACGTCATCCAGCATCTTCTCCGTTAATCTTCCTGTGAACGTATTTTGTTGACTCGGATGAAACGATGCAATGAAGGTCAGCCCGTCAAGTTCGAACCGCGCTGCGTACCCGAATTTCGGTTTTGCGGTATATGTAATTCTCCCCGTTTCGCGGAACGCATTCACCGCCGCTTCAAAGCCAATCTTACCCAATCCGACAACAACGCGGACGTTTTTCAGCAATCGGATTTCTTTCAGAAGAAATGGCTTGCAGTTCAGAACCTCCTTCGGTGCCGGCTTATTGAGGGGCGGCGCGCAGCGAAGCGTTGCGGTGACATAACAATCCGTAAGTTCCAACCCGTCATCACGATGCACAGATGTTGGTTGATTCGCGAATCCTGCCTTGTAAAGGGCTCTGTACAACCAGTTGCCGCTGTTGTCGCCGGTGAACATGCGCCCCGTACGGTTGCCGCCGTGGGCCGCGGGTGCTAGCCCGACCAGCAGGAGGCGGGCATCCGGATCGCCGAAGCTCGGGATCGGTTTGGCCCAGTATTCTTCATCAGAGAAACGCTTTACCTTTTCTCTTCCGACGCGCTCACGCCATCGTACAAGACGCGGACACGCCCGACAAGCTATGACATCCTTTTGCAGTCGATACAGTGCAGTTGACACGGGCAGACTTACGCTGTGGAAACCGTTCCATCCAACACTTCACGAATCTTCGCGAGCATATGAGTTGGATGATACGGTTTGTTGATGATGTGGTGAAGTCCCTGATCGGTCAGCATTGCTTTGACAATCGGATCGACAAAACCGCTTGCAAGAATAAACTTCACCGACGGATCAAGCGCCTTGATGGTACGAAACAACTCGTCACCCCCCATCCGGGGTAAGCCAAGATCGGAGATGATCACTGCAATCTCCGATTTGTGCTCCGCATAGATTTCGGAGGCTCGTATTCCGTCGGAGGCGCTGAGAACAGTGTAGCCTTTCGACGTGAGCAACTCAGTGACCATTTCTTGCAGCATCGGTTCATCTTCGACGAAGAGAATTGTCTCGGTTCCGCGTGCCATCCGTGCAGCGGAAACAGTCGAGAGGGGATTTTCGTCAAACCGGCGAGGTTGAACCGGGAAACATATCATGAACGTCGTTCCTTGGCCGGGTTGGCTTTGGACGTCGATGAATCCCTTGTGTGTTTGCACAATACCGTACACGGTCGCGAGACCCAGTCCCGTTCCTTTGCCGTGCTCTTTTGTGGTGAAGAACGGCTCGAAGATGCGGGCGCGTGTAGCCTCATCCATTCCGACACCCGTATCGGCTACGGAAAGAACAACGTATTCCACTTCGGTCGCATCCGGCCAGCGTTCGCGGATTTCGTCAAGAGGCGCAACATGCGTTGACACTGTCAATCGCCCGCCTGAGGGCATTGCATCGCGGGCGTTCACAAACAGATTCAGCAACACCTGATGCATCTGGTTCGTGTCCGCAACGATCGAAGGGATTTCATCCACGAGCGAAGTCTCAATCACTATCGTTCTGGGAAATGTCTCACGCAGCAGGGTCGTCATCTCGATGATAATTTCGTTCAGCCTGACAGATTCAAGCAGGACATCCGTTTTGCGCGCGAAGGTCAAGAGTTGCTTCACGACCCCCACGCCGCGTTCGGTGGCACCCTGAATGATTTCCGTGTGATGCCGCGCCTTCTGAGGGATGGCACCCGACTCACCCAACAATGTGGCGTGCCCGAGAATGATGCCGAGGATATTGTTGAAATCGTGGGCAATACCGCTGGCAAGCGTGCCGAGGCTTTCCATTTTTTGTGATTGAAGAAGATGTTCCTCCAACTGCTTCTGCACGGTCTTGTCCGAGATGTATCCCATGAGTTGTACGAGGTTGCCCTTTTCATCGAACGTCCCGATAATATTCTCGAGAATATGGACCTTCCTTCCATCCATGCGGCGGAGTGTCAACTCGAAGTTTTGCAACTCCTTCTTCTTGCGCAGCAAATCAAGCATGGTGTTTCGTTGCTCGACGCTTTCGTACAATCGTATGGCGTTCGTTCGCAATGCCTCTTCGCGGGAAGCAAATCCGAAAATCCGGAGGAATGCGGGATTGCAGTCGGCAAATGTTCCGTCGGGGTTTGTGATAAAGATGCCGGTCAAATCCTCCTCGAAAAAGCGGCGGTAGCGCTCTTCACTTTCGCGCAGCCTTTCCTCAGACCGTATCCGTTCGGTGATATCCGTGGAAACGCCGACAACACCAAGCAGTTTGCCGTTGCGATCAAAGTATGGGGAGTACAGCGTGTCAAAAATATGCCCCTCGACATTGGCGGTTGCCCTGGTGGCTTCGCCCTTGAGAGAACGTTGAATGCCCTCGACTACCTCGGGGTAGTTCTTGTATAATTCCAGAGCGGAGAGGCCCACTACTTGACCCGGCTGTAATCCGAGATTTGCAAGGGCGTGTCCTTCGGAAAGTTGAAACACGCCGTTCTTATCAAGAACGAAGATGATTGCCTGGGCATTCTGCACAACCGACCGGAACTTCTGTTCGTTTTCCCGGAGCGCATCTTCGGTGCGTTTGCGTTCGGAGATGTCGTTCACGACGGAAAGAATGCCCCGCTCTCCGTTGGGCAGCGAGATAGCTGTTTCGCGCAGTTCAACAATACAGGGCGAGCCATCCTTTCTCAGGTTTACAACTTCATGGTCGAGAGTTTCGCCTGAGAGTATTCTTTTCAGATGATCATCAACTCTCGCGTGTTCTTCCGCAGGCACCAACATGTGAATTTTTCTGCCGACCATCTCGTCACGCGAATACAAATGCGTCTTGTTGAAGGTATCATTCACCTCGAGAATAGTCCCCGAGGCATCGAGCAGCATGATGCCGGCGGGAGAAAGATTGAACAGTGTTCGGTACCGTTGTTCCTTTGCTGCAAGTTCTTCCTCGGCACGCTTGCGCTCCGTGATTTCTGTATGTGTGCCGAGCATACGCACGGGGCGACCTTCCTTGTCCCATTCCACAATCCTGCCGAGCGAGAGAATCCATTTCCAGTCGCCGGACTTTGTCCTTTGTCGAAACTCAACGCGGTACTCACTTCTTCTGCCCGCAATATAGTCTGCATAGGTTTGCGTTGTTTCTTCGTGGTCATCCGGATGGAGCCGTTCGCGCCACGATGCGTTCGTTTCATGAAATTCGTCAGGGTTATAGCCGAGCATGCGGGCATATTCGGGACTCACGATTGCCTCACCGGATCTGAGGTCAAGATCATAGAGACCCTGACTCGACGCCATGAGTGCAAGTCGCAGCCGTTCTTCGTTTTCTCTCAACGCCTCTTCAACGCTTGCCCGCATTGTGATGTCACGGTCGATGCCGCGGTACCCCCGCAGCTTTCCTACCTGGTCGAACACGGGTACTCCGCTGGTTTCAAATACCAGAGTATGGCCGTCGCGGTGAATGTTCAAGTTCCGAAGGTTTGTAAACGGTACTTTCTCGGACATGACCCTCTCGACTTGCGACCGAAGAATGCCCGCCTCGTCCGAAGGCATGAAATCAAACGGTGTTTTTCCGATCACTTCCGACGGCGCATAGCCCAGCAACTTTTCGATCTGCGGACTGGCATACGTGTACACGCATCGGGCATCCACCTCCCATATGAAGTCGCTTGTGGTTTCTACCAGGGCACGAAAGGTTTCCTTGCTTCTGCGCAGCGATTTGTCGCTTCTACGCCGCACCTCGGCGTTCGCAAGAATTTCTGCCAGCACTTTCAGCAGCGCCTTTTCCTTTTCAGCGTACTGCCGTGGTTCGCGGACGGCATCAAAGCCCACAAAGCCGAGAAGTTCCTTGTCGTACAACATGGGGAAGAGGATGAGAGATTTGATGTGCTGAGGTTCGAGTACCGCGCGAAAACTGTCTCCTGCGGGAAGGTCTGCAACTGCAGGAAGGACATACACCTCGCCCTTCCGATGCGCCCGGACAACATCCGGCATCACAACGTTGTGGGGAATATTCTGCGAGTTGTGAATTTCACTGGAAATTCCTTCGGCACACCACTCGTGCGTATTGCTCATCGTTTCCGTATCGAAGTCGTACCGGAACAGGTACGCCCGATCGGCTTGAACAAATCTTCCGATTGTTGCCAGTGCCTCATCAATGGCTTCGTCGGTTCGTTCAATGGGGATGTTGACGAAGCTTGTTGCCATGCGCATCAGCAGTTCCTGCAACTCTGAACTTTGTCGCAACGTTTCCTCGGCCCGCTTCTGGCCGGTAATGTCCTTTGCAAGCACTACTTCAGCACGACGTCCGGCCAATTCTACTTCATGTGACGTCACTTCAACATCGATGAGATCCCCGAGCTTCGAGCGATGCTGTACCCGTCCTGTAAGGTCGGAACACACATCGCTTGCGTTCATTCTTAGAAATTCATCCCTCGAATAGCCGTACAACTTGAGAGCGGCATCGTTCACATCAAGAATACGAAATGATTTCCGGTCGAATACCCACGAGGGAATCGGCATGTTCCGAAACAGGAGTTCAAATGCGCGATCGTTTGTGTGTGATGATCTTGACATAGTTGAAGGCAACTTCCTTGTACAGAACGTGATCTGAAGGGGCAGTTCTTACGTGCGGGAACAAGAGGGGAGACCGCCGTACAGCAAACAGTACAAACAAAAGGTACGTTGATAGGTGACGAGAAGCAAGAAGAACTCCGCTATACGCGACGCGATCACGGTTGGATCTGCACGAGTGTCAGAAGCGCGTGCCTAATACATGCGGCAACATTTTTCTCCATGTGGGCCATTCATGAGGAATGTCGTATCCCCACAAATCAACAACATGGGGAATTCCCTTCGCCTCGAGAATTCTGCCGAGTTGCAGTGATCGTTCAGGGGCTTCATAGGCACCCTGCCCCGAAAGAATATAGATGTGGTGCTTCGACCGGAGATTGTTCAGCACATATTCATCGTTCAGATTGGGAAGATAGTCCACCGGCGAATTAAAATAGCAGTTGTCGTCATAGTAGCCGTTCGTGTACGATTTCAGGTCGTACGTTCCGCTCATGGCAATCGTCCCGTCGAACAGGTCAGGCCGGCGGAACAGCGAGTTCGCGGCATGCAACGCTCCGAAGCTGGCACCTGTAGTGATGATCGGTGTATCGTGGTTCGTCTTGCTGCGGATGAACGGAACGACTTCTTCCGCAACATATTGGTTGAACTGTTGATGCCGGATTGCCCTGTACGGGGGCGGAATGTGGCTGTTTAACCATGATTCATTGTTGATGCTGTTGATCGAGAAAGCCTTGAGGATACCCGCATTGATGAACGGCGCAATCGAGTCGATAAGCTCAAATCGTTCATATTCGAGATAGTCTGCCGCCGCAGTAGGAAACATCAACAGCGCAAAACCGTAATGGCCGTAAACGGCAATCTCCATTTCTTTGTTCAAACTCGGACTATGCCAATGGTGGATTTCTCTGTTCACGCAGGTGACTCCTTCGGCTTCATTGTGGTTGGGGGACGGGCGACGTGACCGATTTCAAGGTAGAGAAGTGCTGAGAGAAAATCAATTTCCACCTTGCACCAGATCGTACCTCTCATCTGCGACGATCTGTCGCCTCTGAGTCTAATCTGTGTTCTGCTTTTTACATCGGATTTCAGGTTGCACTTCAGAATCACATCCCCACGCGACCCGGCACCGGAGAAGATTTCACTCCATCTTCTCGCGAAGGATTGCTTCGGCTTGCTGCCGTTTCGCCTCGTCAACCAGAACCCGAACGCCTGTCGTATGCTGCAAAGAGGGCAGCATACCCCCTGCATCATCCTTGATGAAACGTGCTTCAATTCCGGCAGCTTCAAGGTGCCCGATGGCGATTTGGGCTTCGAGAGCGCTTTCGAATTCAGCGACAACAACTTTCATGTTCGTCACAGCAACCTCCTCACATATTGGTTATCTGTCAGGAACTTCCACGTACTCGACAATTGTATTTTACCATTCAAGCGGACGGGCTTCTTTTCTTAGTCGTTGCCAATATTGTTCCACGTTCAAGTGACTCACCCATTCTTCAATATAGGGTATGTCAAGAGAAGTGAACTGCAACTCATATACACTGAGCGCATCTCGAAACTGGCGCTCGCTGCCCCCCGACAAACTACACCAACGGAGTTTTGCGAGAATGGTGTCCTCGGGTGCCGATACAAATGCTTTCACACCAAGAACTTCTTCGGTACATCTGCGCGCAAACCTCGATCGATCGAACGGTTCCTGAGTCAACAGCCAGAAATCGACTTTGTCACCCCCCCGCTGGTCGAGCAATCCAAACATGCTGTTGAGTCGCAGTGCCTCTCGGGCCATCTGTTCATCAAAATAGTAGTCGGGCCAGGGAAATGATTGAGCAAGAATCGGAATCGCTTCACTCCGAAGAACAATAACAACATCAATATCATGCGTTGAGCGAGGTTCCCCTTGCAGGCTCGACACAAGCGAACCTGTCAACATATATTCCAGCCCCGCACGTTCCATTGCGCGGATGACATTCAGTAAGAGTTCCTGCTGTGCCATCGTTTGTAACGTTCAAGTCTGATGAGACGCAACTCCTCTTCAGTCGCGTCGGGAAAACGTCTGCGAAGTCCCTGCTCAAACAATTGTCGCGAGTACTCCGTCAATTCGAATGCCTTCAACAAGCGCTGCTCGGGAGTCATTCGTTTCAGTACTTCCAGGTACTTGCTTCGATATGTCCGCTCATGAGTGGTCATTGCGAGTTTTGCGTATCCGCGTTACCGTATTTGATCTGTTGGCGGCTGCATGTTCATCATCTGCTGCTTCGGCTTCAAAATGGAGTAGCCGATAAGCCCGCCGACAAGGCCGAAGATCACATCGATAATGAGGCCGATAATAAGATTGAAGACGGAGACCTCGCCTTCACGGATGCCCTGCTCCATTTGATCCCACGCTTCGGGCGGAATATTGTCCTTGAAGTTTTCCATGAACTGCAGCATCATATCGCCTCCGACGTTGCCGGCAAGATTCAGAATGATGACGGAAAGCAATCCGCCTACAACGCCGCCGAACACACCGGCAAGCGCGCCGAGTTGCATGCCGTCGCTGCTCGTGAGCGGGGGCATTCCGGGCAGCAATTCTTTCTTGTAGAAAAACACGGCCATGAATCCGCCGAACATCACTCCGGCGCAGCAGAGACAGTTGATAAGATTCAGTCCGGGAACCGCGCCGATCACGGCCATGATAATGCCGCCGTACAACGCTGGCATAAGCATACTGGGTTTTTCTTGCATGGGGAGATCCTTTCTAATTGTCAATGATAGTACGTACTACCGATTTCTGTACAACAAACTGCTGCACACCTTCAATTGCAACGGGAAGAATAACAAATGGAAGAACAAGTCCGAGCAACGCCCCCGTGATCGTTCGCGTGAGAAATGTCGAATCGTGAATCCCTGCAAACTCCGCCACAACATCCAACAGCATCGGCAGCAACACTGCAAACAGTATTGACCGGGTGTGAGTTGAGTTGCGGAACAGGGGAGTGATGCGCCGATGGAGAAACGGAAACAGAAGAGTTCCGGCCAGAAATGCAAAATAGATTGATGCACAGCGGGAACACACTCCCAACTTCTCACCAAAAAGGAAAAACGATCTTTCAGGCAACTGGTGGCAGATGGGTCGAAAAATCTGATAGACGGACGCGCTCAACGGCGATGCTACTGCTGCCAAATACGGCACTGCCACAATTGCCGTGCACCAGGCAAGCGCGCCGGCAAGAATCACGAGGTATGTTGTTCGCGGGAGATTCATGAGGGATTGAAGGAACGATGCTGATGTGCTGCAACAGGAGGAAACTTAGGCGAAAAACGGGGGAGAATCAAGTGCAACTCTTTCCGGGCAGAATTCCGATTGCATTAATATTTGGCGGGCCGGATGTTCATGTGCTGCATTCTTCGCCTGATTGCACATTCCGAACGTAATCCGTATTATGGGTTCAGGATCATCCTGATCGAACATCCCTCGACTACAATTCATGCCTGTACTTAAGAATTTCTTCGCGGAACTCAAAGCACGCAGCGTACGCAAGACACTCGCGATTTACATGAGTTCTGCCTTGACCTCGATTGGTATTCTGCGATTGTTTACCGATGCGTACAGCTTGCCGAAGACGTTGTTCCCTATTGTCGTTACGTTGCTCACGTGCGGACTTGCGAGTGCGTTTCTTTTCGGATGGTATCACGGCAAGGCAGGAAGGCAGGCGTTTCAGCGGAAGGAAATTGTGCTTCATTCCCTGGTTGTTCTGCTCGCCGTGGTGATTTCGTTTCGTGTCGGAACCTCGTTGCCGTCCCCGCTGCCGGAGAGAATGGGAAAGTCGATTGCCGTTCTTCCCTTTACCAACACGAGCGGAAACAAGGAGGATGAATATTTCAGTGACGGAATTACGGAAGATATTCTCATACAGCTTGCCAAGATCAACGACCTGAGAGTGATAGCGCACGCAACGGCAGTGAAATACAAGAACACACAGAAAACACCGCGAGAGATCGGGAAGGAACTCGGGGTTGCGGCAATCCTGACCGGCGGAGTCCGTCGCGATGAAAACCGCATCCGGATCAGCGGGCAGTTGATCAATACGGCATCGGAAGAATACATCTGGGCGGAGACGTACGACCGCGAGTTCAAAAACATCTTCTCCATTCAAAGCGATGTGGCGCGGCACATCGCGGAAGGATTGCGTGCCCGCATAACCACGGACGAGGAGAAGCGGGTCAATGCCGCTCCCACAACCAACCTTGAAGCATACGCATTGTACCTCCGGGGACGCGACCACGCGGCCAAGGAAACAGCGGAAGATAACGCTATTGCCATCGATCTATTACAAAAGGCGATAGCGCTCGATCCCCACTACGCGCTCGCTTACGCGCAGCTCGGCTTGTCGTACCGGCAACAGTATCTCGGGCACGGATTCCCAAGCAACTGGGCGGACTCTGCCGTGGCGGTCAGCCGCAAAGCAACCGAACTCGATCCGGCAAGCGCGGATGCGTATCATGCGCTGGGAAGGGGGTACGAAGCGCTTGGAAAACTCAGCTTGGCGCTGCAGAGTTACAACAAGGCGATCGAATTGAGCCCGAACCATTCCGCGGCAATCTCCGGCGTCGGCTGGGTCGCATTTAACAAGGGGAATCTGGATGAGGCGCTGGCATGGATGCGCAAGAGTGTTGAGCTTGCGCCGGATGCCGCAGCGAGGTACACGAATGTCGGATTGATGTACAATCTTCTCGGCGAGGATTCGCTTGCATTGCGGTGGTTCAACAGATCACTCGAGTTGCAACCCCTCCTGACAACCTACACGCATCTCACATACTTTCACCTGTTCGCCAAAAGGATTGCCGAGGCGCGGAAGGTTGTGCACATCGCCCATGAAAAATTCCCGAACGACATTTGGACTCTCAGCGCATATGGCGACGTCGAATTGATGGCGGGGAATTTTTCACGTGCACGGGAGTACTATGAGAAAGGCGTGCGGCTTTCTTCCCCTGTGGACGGGCCGGGAAACCAACTCGCATTCACCTTGCTGAAGCTGGGAGAGACAAAGAAAGCAACCGTCATCCTCGATTCAAATCTTGCGGCATACAAGCAGTTGAGCAATGAAAATGCCGAAGACTATTACAACCCGTTTGTCGTTGCAACGATTCTCGCGATACAGAACAAGCCCGATGAAGCCCTTTCGTGGCTCCGGATTGCCATTGAGTTGGGCTATACCGAGTATCGATGGCTGAATGTCGACCCCACAATAGACAACCTGCGAACGCATCCTGGTTTCCGGGAGATCTCGGACAAGCTTCAGGGGCGGCTGAAGGTTATGGCCTCCCGGGCAGAAGAACGCGGATTGTTCCGCGAATCCACCGTACACTCAGGTCAACCGTGAGAACAATTCCAAATTTTTTTGCCGAGCTCAAAGCGCGTAGCGTGCGCAAGACACTCGCGATTTACATGAGTTCCGCCCTGACAACCATCGGTATCCTCCGACTGTTTACCGATGCGTACAGCTTGCCGAAAACGTTGTTCCCTATTGTCGTTACGTTGTTGACGTTCGGCGTAGCGAGTGCATTTCTGTTCGCATGGTATCATGGCAAAGAAGGGCGCCAGCCTTTTCGCCGGAAGGAAATATTTCTGCATCTCATCATTCTGTGCGTTGCGGTTGCCGTCTCGTTCCGTGTCGGGACTTCTCCAAGAAACCAGAAAGCGTCCGAGCCGGTCGGCAAAACTATTGCTGTTCTTCCCTTCACCAATCTAAGTGATAGTAAAGAGGATGAGTATTTCAGCGACGGTATCACGGAGGACATTCTCACACAACTCTCCAAAATCAGCGACTTGAATGTCATTTCGCGAACATCTGTCATGAAGTACAAGAATACACATAAATCCATTCGCGAGATTGCCGGTGAACTCGGGGCAACAGCCATTCTGGAAGGCAGCGTACGGCGTTCAGGTAATCGTGTCCGCATCACGGGCCAGCTCATTCAAGCCTCGGAGGACAAGCACATTTGGGCGGAGATGTATGATCGCGAGATCAAGGATATCTTTGCTATTCAGAGCGAAGTGGCGCACAGCATTGCCCGCGAGCTCAAAGCACGGCTTTCGCCCGAAGAACAGAAGCTTTTGCAGGCCGAGCCGACGAAGAATCTCGAGGCATACGGCCTCTTTCTGAAGGCGAGGGATTTTCAGAATAAGCGCACACTTGAAGGAAACAGGCGTGCAGTGGAGCTTTTGCACAACGTGATCGCGCTTGATTCGGGTTACGCTGCCGCGTATGCGCTTTTAGGCATGGCGCATATCTCCCGCTATCTTGCGTTCGGTTTCTCCAGTGCTTCGGTCGATACGGGGGTCAGATACGCGCAAAAAGCGATTGCGCTGGATCCGGAAATCCCCGACGGCTTTCATACACTCGGAAAGGGGTATGAGGCAATCGGCAAGTTGTCGCTGGCTCTGCCGCAGTACAATCGCGCCATTGCGTTGAGTCCTAACTACGCGCCTGCGTTTGCGAGTGTCGGTTTCATTGAATTCGGGTTCGGCCGCATCGACCAGGCGGTTGCATGGATGCGCAAAGGTGTGACTCTGACGCCCGATGTTGCTTCGAGGTATGTTAATGTCGGAAGCATGTATGATTTTCTCGGCGAGGATTCTCTGTCGCTTCAGTGGTATCGCCGTGCGTTGGCATTGGATGAGCATTTGATAGTGGCGCATTGGTCGTTGATCTATCATTTTCTTAATCTGGGAGATATGAAGCAGGCCCGATGGCACGCAGCAAAGGCGTTTGAAGCCTCGCCCGAAGACGTTTCCGTTCTACACGCTGCCGGTGATATCGAGCTGGTGCATGGAAATTACAAGCTTGCGCACGATTACTACAGGAAGTCGGTAGCGGGCTCATCGTATCATGACGGACCGGGAAACCAACTCGCATTCACACTGCTGAAGCAGGGAAGGATTCAGGAAGCGCACGCTATTCTCGATACGAATCTTGTATACTTCACACAACAAAGCTCGCTCTCTCCGGAAGATGCATACAATCCTGTCGCTGTTGCTACCATCCATGCCATCAGGTCACAACCGAAGGATGCAGTCGCGTGGCTTCGCACGGCTGTGGAACGAGGCTGGCGTGACTATCGGTGGGCGAAGATCGAGCCCATGTACGAATCGCTACGCTCCGACTCCGGATTTCAGGATCTCATGAACGACTTGCGTGCGCGCATCGAAGCAATGCGCCTCCGGGCAAAAGAACGGGGATTGCTCGACTGATGGCAACCGCTCTTCTTCTTGGCATATTGCTCGGCTTTGCACTCTCGATCCCGCCCGGCCCCCTTTCGCTTGCTTTCATGAAGAAGGCGGTCAGCAAGGAGTATGCAGCGGCGTTCATGGTGGCATTTGGTGCGGCAGTGATGGATATTTTCTACAATCTCATCGCTGCCTCCGCCTCATCTGCACTGGTTGTCTGGTTGAGCGATCTCTTTGTAGAGAACAAATGGCTTTCCCTCGTCTTTCAGGCCCTCTGCTTTTTTATCCTACTGGTACTGGGAATTCGCTACCTGCGTGACAAGCACGACCTGAAGGCCGAGCGGAATATCGTTGAACGTGAGCGCGCCACGGAAGAACGCGTGCGCAAGATCGGGCACGGCTCGCCGTTCTTTCTCGGAACCCTGATAGCGTTCACGAATCTCGCCACGCCGACATTCCTGCCCTCGATGATCGCCGCTATCAGTTACCTCCATGCGGAGGGATTCCTTGAGCGTTCCGTTGCTGCGAACCTTATGTATTCCGTCGGTTTCGGCATTGGAACGACAATATGGTTCAGTACGGTTCTCCGGTTTATTGTGAAGCATCACGCAAAACTCTCCTCATCATTTATCACCGCGATCTACAAACTTGCCGGCGGAGCGCTGATTCTCTTTGCACTTGCCCTCGCTTACAATATGATTGTGAGTACCGAGTGGGCGGTCATATTTAGCAACTGAGTCAAACATTCACTATCAACGGAGGCTCTTATGACATTGCAGGAACTCAAAACCCTTCACGCCTACAACGCGTGGGCAAGCAATCAGATTTTTGAAAGCCTTACAGCAATGCCCGGCGAACAGTATATGCAGGATATGAAGGCGAGTCACGGCAGCATTCACAACACGCTCGTGCACATGGTCGGAGCCGAGAAAGTCTGGCTTGAAAGATTCAAAGGCGCGGCGCGGCCGTTCCTTTCTGAAAACCCGCCTGCGTCGTTGGCAGAATTGAAGACTATTTGGGAGAAGACCGGCTTCGACACGGCAAAGTGGCTCGATACGCAATCGGACAAATCGCTGCAAGGGACATTTACCATGAAGACTGCGAAGGGAGACATCTACACGCATGTTTTCTGGCAAGCGTTCCAGCACGTTGTCAATCATTCCACTTATCATCGGGGACAGGTCATTACCATGATGCGGCAGCACGGAGTGAAACCGCCCACCACCGATCTGATTCGATTCTATCGGGAAGCGAAGTCCAGATAGGCCAGTCGTTCTGCACTTATGAAATATCTTTTCTTCGCTTTCAAGCTGCTGATTATTGCCTACGCGGCGTACCTTGTTTGGGTCCTCGCATTCGAGTACTATCCCGCAGACCCGCTGGGATTCCGGCCCCCGTTTGTGCTATGGGTGATCGACACGATCAATCTCTTCATTCATGAAGCGGGACATCTCTTCTTTCGGTTGTTCGGGCAAACACTCTACATTTTGGGTGGCTCGATCACGCAATGCCTCATCCCGCTGGCGCTTGCAATCGTCACATGGCGCGAGAAGCCGCAACAGGCCGGCTACCCGTTGTTCTGGTTCGGTGAGAATCTTGTCAATGTGAGTGTGTACATTGCCGATGCGCCGCACAGAAATCTGAAACTCATCAAAGAGGGATTGATTCACGATTGGCACTGGCTTCTCTCGGACAATCTCGAATTGGCAGAACCAATGGGGTTTGTAGTCCGCGGGCTGGGATTGATAGTGTGTGCGGGTTCGTTGCTGTTGTTGATTGTTGCCGCTGTTCGGGCATTTCGTAGAACCTGACATTCGGGATCCGTTGATATTCGCCAAGTATCCCGTTACATTACCCGTGGGCATAACGCCCGTTTCTCCTTCATCCTGATAAAGGGTACCAACCATGTTCTCCCAATCAATTCGTTTTGGAAAAATCCTCGGCATACCGGTCGGGGTTAATTATTCCTGGTTCATCATTTTCATTCTCATCACGCTTTCGCTTACGACACAGTTCAGGCATTTGCATCCTGATTGGACGTATGCAGAGCATCTTACCGTCGGCATTGCGACGAGTCTTCTCTTCTTTCTTTCGGTGTTGCTGCATGAGTTGGGCCACAGCGTGATGGCATTGAAATATCAGATTCCCGTCAAGTCCATTACCTTGTTCGTGTTTGGCGGTGTTGCACAAATCGGGAAAGAACCGCAAAAGCCGCTGCACGAGTTCATGATAGCCATTGCCGGCCCCGTTGTGAGTTTTGCACTCGGCATCTTCTTCTTCGCGCTGATGTGGACGACGCGAGGCGCAATGGAAGGCGTCAGTGCACTGGGTGAATGGCTTGGAAGCATCAATATCATTCTGGCCTTATTTAATCTCATTCCGGGATTCCCTCTTGACGGCGGGCGCGTGCTGCGTGCCATTGTTTGGAAAGTGACCAACAGCTATGAGCGGGCGACAACCATCGCGGCCGGGTCAGGACAATTCTTCGCGTACGCGTTCATCGTTTTTGGCGTGTGGCAGGCGCTCACCGGCAATTTTTTTGGCGGATTGTGGATTGGATTCATCGGATGGTTTCTGCTGAGTGCCGCACAGTCGAGCACCGCGCAGTTACACTTCCGATCAGCACTCAAGGGCGTCTCGGCAGGCGATGTCATGCTGCAGGATTGTACGCGGCTTGCCGGCAATACAAGCGTTGCGGATCTTGTGGAACAGCATATGCTAAAAACCGGCATTCGGTGCACAATGGTGATGGATGGCGACCGCTTCGGTGGCTTGGTGACGCTGCATGAAGTGAAACAAATACCGAAAGAAGAATGGCCGATGACATCGCTGCAAGCCATCATGGTTCCCGAAGAACGGCTCTCGGAAGTCGCACCGGAAACACCGATTGATGTTGTGCTTCAGAAAATGAATGAAGAGAACATCAGCCAGATGCCTGTGGTAAAGGATGGCAAGCTCCTGGGAGTTATTGGCCGTGATCGCCTTCTCGCACTTGTGCAAACACATCTTGAACTGAAGGCATGAGGTTATGAAAAGGAACATCCACGCATCCGGTTTGGCTCATGAAAACTGGCATGCAATGGAAATGGATGATGTCTACGAAGAATTGCAAACCGGCCCCGACGGGCTGGACGACGCGGCAGTATCTCATCGTACGCAGATCTACGGTCGGAACATACTTCCTACGAAGGAACCCCCCTCCGTTTGGGAGATAGTTCTTCATCAGGTACTCAATCCCCTGATTTTCATTCTGGTGGCCGCGGCCGTTGCGTCTTTGGCAATCGGCGAAGCGACGGATGCAATTTTCATCTTTCTCGTGATTGTCCTGAATAGCGGATTGGGTACATATCAGGAGTATAACGCAGAGAAGAGTGCAGCAGGTCTGCAAAGTCTCTTGAAAATACGGGCAAGAACGAGACGCAACAACAAGGAAGTGGAAATTCCTTCGGAAGACATCGTGCCCGGCGATATTGTTCTGCTCGAATCAGGGAACAAGGTTCCTGCCGACCTCCGCCTCGCTCAGATAAACAACTTGGCCGCCGACGAGAGTTTTCTGACCGGGGAATCCGTGCCTGCAGAAAAGCGCGTGAAGCTTCTCCCGGAGAATACCGGAGTGGGTGAACGCAGCAACATGGTATTTGCGGGATCAACAATTACTGCAGGACGGGGAGCGGGAGTCGTGGTTGCCACCGGCTCACAAACGCAGGTCGGATTGATCGCCAAGACTGTTGCCGAGGCAGAGGGTGCCAAACCACCGCTTGTGCTGCGCATGGAGAAGTTCATCAGGCACATCAGTATTCTCGTGCTGCTTGTCAGTGCCGGGCTCGCCGTTCTCCTCCTTCATCAGGGGCACGAACTCTCCGCAGTCTTTTTTTTCGTTGTCGCCCTTGCTGTATCGGCGATTCCCGAGGGCCTGCCGGTGGCGCTGACGGTCGCGCTTTCAATTGCCACGAAGCGGATGTCTGAACGTCACGTCATCGTCCGAAAACTTACGGCAGTCGAAAGTCTTGGTAGTTGTACCGTTATTGCCAGTGACAAGACGGGAACGCTGACTGTGAATCAGCAAACGGCGCGTAAGATCGTGTTGCCCGATGGAGAGTCGTTCACCCTTTCCGGTGAGGGATATAATGGAGAAGGAGAACTATCTGCCGCTAAAGGGAGTGGGATAGACGAATCGTTCCGTACACAACTCAAGATGCTGGCAGAGCTTTCCATACTTGCCAACGAAGCATCTCTCACAAATGAAGATGGTGAATGGAAGCACCGCGGCGATGCAATAGACGTTGCATGCCTCGCAATGGGACACAAAATGGGCCTGCGTCCCGAGGAAATCAGGCACAACGTCTCCCCTGTTGGGGAAATCCCGTACGAATCGGAGAGGAAGTTCTCGGCGGCATTCTATCAACAAAACGGTACAACTCACGTCGCTGCCAAGGGAGCTGTTGAAGTGATTCTCAGATTCTGTGGCAAAATGCAGTTACGTGATGGGGTGAAACCTCTCAATCGGGAAGTCATCGAGCAACAAGCCGACATGATGTCCGGGAAAGGGTTACGCGTACTTGCTGTTGCAGGGCGTGTGTATTCAGACTCAGTTACGAAAGGCGTGTATGATGATGGCGACATCTCAAACCTTGTCTTTCACGGACTACTCGGATTTATCGACCCACTACGCCCGGAAGCGGTGGAGTCAGTGAAAAAGTGTAAGGAAGCGGGAATCCAGGTAATGATGATTACCGGTGACCATCCTTCAACCGCGGGCGCTATCGCAAAAGAACTGAAACTGACAGATCGTGATGAACGCGTGGTAACCGGCCAACAGTTGAGCGAGACCGGTACGCCCGACAGTCCGGCATACGAGAGGTTGGTTTCATCAACGCATGTTTTCGCGAGAGCCTCACCGGTGCAGAAGCTGGAGATTGTTGATGTATTGATTCGTCGCGGGGAGTTCGTTGCTGTAACGGGGGATGGCGTGAATGATGCTCCTGCCCTGCGCAGGGCAAATATCGGTGTCGCCATGGGGTCGGGGACTGATGTAGCAAAGGAAGTGGGCTTGATGATTGTAACGGATGACAATTTCGCATCAATTGTGTCGGGTGTTGAAGAGGGCAGGTTCGCGTATGACAATGTGCGAAAAGTGATCTACTTGCTGATTTCCACCGGAACGGCGGAAGTGTTCATGTTCATCGCCTCGATTTTTGCCGGACTGCCGATCCCCCTGCTTGCTGTTCAGCTTCTGTGGTTGAATCTTGTAACCAACGGCATTCAGGATGTTGCATTGGCATTTGAGGGAGGAGAACCGGGAGCAATGAAGCGTAAGCCTCGCAAGACGAGCGAGGGTATTTTTAATGAGCAGATGGTCAGTCAAACGCTTGTTTCCGGGCTGGCAATCGGCAGTCTCGCGTTTGCTGCATGGTACTGGCTGGTTGAAATCCGGACAATGGATGAAGCATCTGCGCGTAACATCATTCTCCTTCTCATGGTGCTGATGCAGAACGTACATGTGTTCAACTGCCGGTCCGAAACCGTGTCTGCGTTCAAAGTGCCCCTGCGCCGCAACTACGTACTCATCGGCGGCGTTATGCTCGCCCAACTGATACACATACTGAGCATGCAACTGCCGTTTATGCAGGGAATTCTCCGCACCGAGCCGGTACATCCTTCACACTGGTTGCTGGCATGCGTAATTGCCTTGGTTTTGCTCGCGGTTATGGAGGTGTTCAAGCTAATGCGACATCGGAAGGCGTAACAATGATGTGATTCCGTCATCGGGCAGGATGCTCTGTTATCTCTCTTCTAGATTATGGATGATTCAAAGCCTTTCACTTCTTGCACCATCACCCTTTCGGAATCAACAGGAAGAGCCAGGCAAGTTCTGGAAAGTGTAGCTGCTTTTAGCTATTTTTAGCATACGAAAACAAGCAAACGCCCATACACCCCTCTTGCAAAGGTATCCCATGAACACTCGTACAAAACGCTGGCTCACATTTGGCGGAAGCATACTTGTCACCATTCTCGTCGCGGCACTGTTGATCAACATCTTTGAGCGGCAGCAAGAAGGGAGGGTGACCTATATGAAAATTGTGGAGATATCCCCCGGCGATCCCGACCCCGAAGCATGGAAAGTGAACTTCCCCCGCGAATACGAAGCGTACATGCGGACTGTCAGAACCAGCGAGATGGACGAGTACAGCAAATGGGGACGATACGGCGGCTCCGAGTCGTTTTCAAAACTTGAAAAACATCCCGACTATCGCCGCCTTTTTGCAGGGTATCCGTTCTCTGTAGAGTATCGGGAAGAACGCGGCCACATGAACGCGTTGAAAGACATGCTTGCAAGCCCGCGCCTCGGCGATGAGAAACCGGGAACCTGCATGACATGTAAAAGTTCCCAAGTGCCCGCTTTTGTCGAGCAGTACGGCGCCGAATTGTTCTACAAAACTCCCGTGAAAGAGTTGGTGGAGAAGCACGGATTCAAGCACTCGGTGGTCTGCGCCGATTGTCATGATTCCAAAACGATGGAATTGAAAATCACGCGCATCGCTTTCAAAGAAGCAATGCAACGACGCGGCATCGACATTTCCAAAGCATCCCGCCAGGAGATGCGAAGCTACGTGTGCGGACAATGCCACGTTGAGTACTATTTCAAAGGGCCCGGCAAGTATCTTACATTCCCGTGGGATCAGGGAATGGTGCTGGACAGTATCGATGCATACTATGAGAAGGAGGGATTCTCCGACTGGACGCACGCCGAATCGAAGGCGCCGATGATCAAAATGCAGCATCCCGAATTCGAAATCTGGTCAACAGGAATTCACGCCCGATCCAATGTCAGTTGCGCAGATTGCCACATGCCGTACCGAAGGGAAGGGGCTATCAAAATTACAGATCATTGGATTCGAAGTCCGCTCGGGAATCTGACGAACGCATGCCTTACATGTCACCGGCAAAGCGAAACAGAAATGCGCGAGCGCGTTCTGCAAATCCAGGACCGGACATACGGCCTGATGCAACGCTCGGAGCGTGCTATCATCTCGGCAATTGACGGCATCAAAGCGGCGATGCAGGTTGGAGCAACAGACGAGGAACTGAAGGCCGCACGCCAGTTGCACCGGAAATCTCAGATGCGTTGGGACTTCATCAGCGCGGAGAATAGTATGGGCTTTCACAGCTCGCAGGAGGTAGCACGAATTCTTGGCGACGCTATTGACTACGCCCGCCAAGCGGAGCTTGAAGCGTACAAAGTGCTGGTGAAAAGAGGTGTTCCGGCAAAACAGGTATCATACTCCGAATAGACCCGATTTTCACGTACTGCACGGCAGAGATCTATGAACATCAAGAGGTTACTGGGATTCCTCCTTATTGTCCTTCCCGGGACTGTCATCGGGTTAAGTGTTTACACCTTCTACTATGCCAAGGGATACTCATATCTCCTCGATGATCCCAAGGCGTGCATCAACTGCCATGTTATGCGCGACAATTTCATCGCGTGGGAAGTTTCCAGCCATCGTTCGGTAAGCTGCAACGGCTGTCACGTTCCCCAGGGTCCCGTCTCGAAATATTACGTGAAAGCCGAGAACGGATTCCGGCATTCGTATGTTTTCACATTTGAGAATCCACAGATCTTTCGGTTGGCGCCAATCGGGCAACGGACTGTTGAAGCAAATTGCATTCGATGTCACGTTGCGACAGTCTCAAATATCTCACACGGTGTCAGCGATACCGGCATGCGCTGCTTCGACTGTCACCGTGGAGTTGGACACGCGTTCTAACTTCATTCAGAATCGGAATACGATAACGGAGATTACCAATGCACATTCAGGTGAATACTGACAGACATGTCGAAGGTACCACTGAACTCAAACATCTTGTCGAGAATACCATAAAGAATACGTTGGATCGTTTCAGCACTCGTGTTACGCGCGTCGAAGTTCACCTCGGAGACGAGAACAGCCACAAAGCCGGGGGTGATGACAAACGATGTCTGATGGAAGCCCGCCTTGCCGGTCTCCAACCGATTGCGGTAAAACACCAGGCTCCGACGCTGGAGCAGGCAATCGACGGGGCGACAGGAAAATTGGAAAGAGCCATAGAGAGCCGTCTCGGGCGGTTGAACAAACGGTAAGACGGTCTAAATGTGAGGTTATCACAGGTTGTTAGCAGAAGATCGTTCCGAAAGAACATTCCCTGAAATCTCTCGATACCTTGGCGGATCAAACGCATGCGAAAGCACACGCTCGAAACACTTCTTAAAGAAGGTCTGATAACGGGCGACCAACAGTCATTCCTCTCACGCATCTACGACAAATCAGTGTTCTCTCTCTACTATGAGTTGAGAACAATGTTGTACTTCGGCGTTCTCCTCTTCACGGCCGGCATCGGCATACTCGTCTATCGCAATATCGATACAATCGGACATCAGGCCATCATAGCAGGGCTTGCAGGATTGGCTGCCATCGCGTTCCGGTATGCTGCAAAACGAAGGCCGCCCTATTCACATCGCGAGACAGAAAGTCCCGGATCGCTGTACGAGTATGTGCTGCTCGGCGCCTGCCTTCTGTTTGCCACCATCGTCGGGTACATCCAATACCAGTACGGGATCTTCGGAACACGGTGGGAATTGAGCGCACTGATACCCGCGGTTGTGTTTCTCTATATCGCATACGCATTCGACCATCGCGGTGTTCTTGCCCTCGGCATCGCGGGGTTGGCCTCCTGGCTCGGACTGACGGTTTCGCCGGCAGAATTAATGAAACAGGGTATCTTCTCCTCAGAAGCAGTCATCTTCAACGGACTTGTTTTCGGGATTGTAATTTGCGGAGTTGCGTTTGTTCTTGATCGCTTCGGCATCAAGAAACATTTTACGTTCACTGCGCTAACCCTTGGGTCGAACGTTCTATTTGTTGCATGTCTTGCAGGGCTGTTTACGCTTGGAATGAGTCTTCTGTTCTTCCCCCTCTTGATGCTGTGCTGCGCTGGAGGCATTATCTTTGCCCGAAGGGAACAATCGTTTCTCTTTCTTCTTCTTTCTTGTGTGTACGGATACATCGGGGTGACATATTTTTTGTCGGATGTTCTTGTTGAGGCATTCGGGATATTCTTCTACTTCATTGTTTCGTGCGGCATCATCATCTATTTCATCTTTAACTACAAGACCTTTCTGGCGAAACGATGATCATCTACGACATGCGTTTGGTGGAAAAGTTGCAGGTTGCCCGCGAGGCAAAACAGTGGCGTAACAGCGGGATCATCCCTTCAAATCAATACGATGCAATAAAGGCAGCATACACCACGCCTCTCTACTCTCCGACATTATTCATTCGAATCGTACTGTTCGTCTTTGCATGTATTGCACTTGCTGGAGTGTATGGGATTGTTTTTCTTATTGTGTCGCCTGATCATGATACGACGTTCGCCGCGCTTCTTGTTGTGGTTGGCGGACTCTCCTTTTTCGTACTTGAGAGAGTTGTGAAGACCCGGCAATTGTACAAGGCAGGAATTGAGGAGGCAATGCTGTATGTGGCATTATTTCTCACAATCGCAGGGATAGTGTGGCTTTACCTCGAAGCAACGTCGCCGCCACGCACAGGCGTAGTGCCTTGGATTCTTGCGCTCCCGCTTTTGATTTGGGGCGCTGTACGTTTTGCGGACAGGCTTGTAACGGCGGGCGCCTATATTTGCGCGCTGGCCGTTGTGCTCGTGCCTTTGTCTGAGAGCGGCCCTGTAACGCGTTCCCTTCTGCCGTTTGTAGCGATGCTTCTCGGCTTAGGATCATATTTTCTTGTTCGAAAGTACAGCGGAAAGAAGTTTCTTGAGCCATGGAAGGATTGTCTTTTTGTTATCAAGATGCTGAGTCTTGCGGTGTTGTACTGCGGCGGAAACTACTTCGTGGTTCGGGAAGGAAACGCTGCGTTGATGGGATATGAAATTCCCGAAGGCGGGAATATCCCGTTTGCGTTTCTGTTCTACATACTTACAGCCTTGATACCGGTTGCGTATATCGTGCGTGGCCTCATGATTCGTGACCATCTGCTGTTGAGAACGGGATTGATTGCGGCCGTCGTTTCCGTGTTGACATTTCGTTATTACTTTCATGTTGTTGCTCCCGAGGTGGCACTGACCATCGCCGGTGCGGTGATGTTCCTGGCAGCAATGTTCTCGTTACGCTTTCTCAAAACCGACAGAAACGGTTTCACGCATCGCAATATCTTGAAAGAGAAACTGAAAGATCTGAATGCAGAAGGATTGCTGATTTCCCAGACACTCGGACCTGCACCACAGCCCGCCGCAAAACCTCCACAGGGAGGCGGAGAATTCGGCGGCGGGGGCACGACAGGCAGTTGGTAGGTTTCACAAATCACTTCAAACAACATACAGGAGACACGATGAAGGCAATGCTGCATTGTATTCTTCTTCTTTCACTGATTCTTGTTTCGTGCGCGTCCATCTCGGATGCAATCAAAGCAAAAGATGACGGGACAGTTGTAACATACCCTGTAGACTTCGAGCAGGGCTGGAAGATTGCATTGCGAGTCCTGCGTTGGGAAGATGCAGAAACGATTGAAGAGCACAAGGATGAGAACTACATGGTCACAACAGTCGGTGCCAATCTGATTTCTGCCGGCGCTGTCGTTGCGGTATGGGTCGAGCCGCAAGGGAACAACAGTGTCAAGGTAACGTGTGTTACAAAACGAAAGATGCAGACTAACATAGCAACAGGGTTGACGGAAACCAAATTCCACACACGATTCAAGCAAGCGGTTGACATCGTAAAGCAGGGAAAACCGCTGCCCTCCGACGCCCCGAAAAACTAATGCCCCTCCAACTATCTTTTTCTACAAATCGAGGGGAGCAGTGCCGCAGCAACATGGAAAAAAACTTCACAGTTATGTGGAGATATTTAGTGGAGTGGCACAAGTGAGTCCAAGGTTCCCCGCATCCCGGAACGGTGCGGGGAACCCACTATACCTCAGTCTGTTTCAACCCTGATGGCCAAGATCGGCCCGAATTCTTAGCAATACCACCCTTTCTTTTAGATACAAGCCTGTTGGATTTCCCGCCCTTCTTGTCTATTTTTCTACCCCACCATTTCTCAGCAGACGTTGATAGCGATGTGTGGTAAGATTCTTTGAACTCCCGGAGTGTTTGACAATCAATGGGTTTGTATCCTCAACCGAATAAGTGGCAGTGCGGGCCGTTTGCATTGAAGCACGCGCTCATCATGCTCGGGAAGTTTGTAAACGAAAAGCGGGTTTCGGAAATCGCCGGAACCACATGGTGGTCTGGCACCGATGAAATTCAACTCGGGCGCGCAGCACGGGCGTACGACTGCAAGATGACTGTTGTGCGGGAGAATAATCCGTTGCATGCCAAGCGTGAGCTGCTTCTGACACTCAAGCGGGGCAGGCCCGCTCTGCTGTGCGTTGACAATTGGGGTCATTGGATTACTGTTGTCGGCGCTGAGAAGGGGCGCTTCATTTATCTTGACAGCAGCAAAGCTCCCGTGGTGTGCGTTGCTTCATGGAAACAACTGAAGAAACGCTGGGCGTACAAGGAGCTTGATGAAGGTGATCCGAAGATAGTGGAAACCTTATACGATTTACATCCGGTTATGCCGAAATTCCGGGCACGGACAAAAGCGCGCTTCTCGCTGGAGCGCGCCCGCTACTTGCGCAGACCGGAGAACCATACGTTCGCCACGCATTGGGATGAATACTTCGACGACCTGACACAAATCTGCGCGCCGCGGACGCCGCTCAGCCAGCAAGTATTTCCGATGGGAGAGCTGCTGCGCCGGCACGGCGAAATGATCAAAGATCAAGTGGCGTACTGGCACGGGGCCGTGAAGCGCGAGCAGGTTGCCAAAGTACTGAAGAATATGAAGTTTGTTGCCGACACGTATGATCTTGTCGTTAAGAAGTCGGAAGAGAAGCGCGCCATCGCCGCCATCTGCATCAACCTCTCGCTCTGGGCGACAAGCAAATACGGCGTCGACGAGATGTACGGCAGCAACGAGTAGCTATTTCAATTCATCCAACCATTTCCGGGCTTCTGTGCGTCCGGCTTCCACGACATCCTTACCGGCGCGATACGCCAACTTCCAGTTCGATGACTTGCTTTCGTACGCAGGGTTCACGAACACCCTCTTTCCATATTGTCCATCCTTCAACGCGGCGGAAAAATCAACCTCCTTCGTCTCATCCAGAAATTTCGTGAGCCAGTTTCGAATCATCGGTTTCGGTTCGGCCGGGTATTTCTGCTCCCATTCCGCAAGTCTGTCTTTGTATTCCTGCATAGAAAGATCGTACATCTGCTTCTGCATATCTTCCATTTGCTTGCTGAACATCGGGTTATCAGGATTGTCATATTCTTTCGCCTGCTGCTTGAGCATATCGACTGTCTGTTTGAAGACCGGACGCTGATCGGCGGGTAATGACTTCATGGTGGTTTCTGTTTCTTTGATGCTCTGCTGCATTTGCGCCTTTAACTCGGCGCGTTGCTGAGCCATCGGTTTCGGTTTCTCGGGCGGCTCGGGTTTCCGGTTTTCACGATACTCACTGTATCGCTTCCGAAAATCGTCTGTTTTTATATAGGATTTTGCAAACGCGGCAATCTCACGAACGGCGGCTGCACGATCCCCGGTTGCTACCTGCCTCAACCTTGCAACATTCGGATAGTTGAGATAATTTCCGCTGAGACTGTAGTAGATACAATCCTTGCTTATTGTCGGTGATATTCCGACGCGTTCCAGCGATTGGATTGTAGTACTGAGAACCATTGCGGCCGCGCATACGACTATACCGGCGACAACGATGGCAAGGGTCATTGCTACCCGTGTCCTCATACTCACTCCTTTTTGTTGTGTATTGGGTTTAGGTTTGTGTGAATGTACACTTTGTTTATAGAGAACACAACCGGGATGCTCGAATCGTGCACGTTGATTGTGAAGGGGGGCGTGCGTATCTTGATTACGCATTGGATGAAATTGCTGTTATGAGATATAAAAAGGACATATTGATGGCTATTGGAAAGTTCGTGTCTGCATTGACATTGACCATTGTGCTAACCGCCTGCGGGCAAAAGGAGAGCCAGCAGTTACTCACGCAAGAGGATAGTCTTGCCATCGTTCAGGACAATCTCAATCACCGGCAGGAAGTTGACCTGTTTTTTCGCGACAGCCCCGACTCGCCGTTTCAAAAGGATACGACGATCGAGTATGCCGGAATCAATTGGTTTCCCGTCAATCCTCATTTCAGAGGTCGATCTGTGTTGCACCGGTACGACAACCCGGAAACTGTTGTCGTGTTCGGCACAAAAGGGGAAGAGAGGAAGAACCTTCGCTACGGATATTTCGAGTTCGATGTCCCTGATGAAACAGGAAGTTCAACTACCATTCGCATCAATGCGTACAAGTTCACGCCGTACGATAAGAGGCGTTACGAATTGTTCAGAAACAATCTGAGTGTCTGGTTTACGGACAAAACAACAGGGAAAGAAACCTACGGCGTCGGGAGATATGTGGAAGTGGGAGAAGAACACCCCGATCCGAATTTTGTGTACTCAATCGATTTGAACAAGGCTTACAATCCGTACTGCGCGTACAGCGACATGTTCTCCTGTGCAATACCAAGAAAGGAAGACCGGATTAACGTCGCTTTGCGTGTCGGCGAGATGAACTATCACCACTGACCGGCAAACACTCTCCGGTTATTATCTGATCATTCCACTACAAAAATGAACCAACACAGACTCCATCGAACAATTGAAAGTCTTACAGAGAAGAAATTCAGAACGGATGATCAACTGCTGAATCATGTTCTCGCAAGCATCATCCAGAACGATGAAATCCCGATCCGCGGCGGACGAATCTGGAAGCTTGATGCATCAGCAGGAACGTACCGCCTGGTTCATCAGTACGGCGATGTGGAACCAATAAAAAAGAATTTCGGGCTTCGCATTGCCAACTATCCCATGTTTCTTCAGTTGGCGCGCAAGCAAACCATCGTTGCGAACGAAACAGACAAGTATCTTCGCCAGAGGGGCATCAAATTATATTCCGCGACAGGCATCGGCGAAAAGGTGCCGTGGAAGGGACACAGTCTCTACCCGTATGTCATCGGCTTCAATGCCGAGTACATGAAACAGGACGAGGCCTATTCGCTGAATATTATCGGCAAGGTTCTGACGGCCGCTCTCAAGAACAAGAGAATCGAAGTCAAAGCCGCGGCACTCGAAAAAGACCTGGACAAAGCGAGGGAAATCCAGCGCAGCATTCTGCCCGAACACGAGATGCGCTTTCACAGTTATGAAATGTACGGCGTTTCGCTGCCCGAACGGATTGTCGGGGGAGATTTCTTTGATTACTTGCAGGCCTCCGGCGATAAAGACCGGCTCGGTGTTGTTATCGGTGATGCGGCGAGCAAAGGACTTTCGGCCGCGGCGCAGGCTTTGTACGTCTCAGGGGCGCTGCGGATGGCGGTCGAGTATCAAACCAAGATGGACACGTTCATCGGCAGAATTAACCAGTTGGTGAACAGAACATTCACGACGGAACATTTTCTTTCGATGGTCTATCTTGAATTGATGGCAAACGACAAGGGGCTTATTTTTTACGTCAATGCAGGTCACAGCAATCCTATCTTGCTGCGCGACAAAACCGACGAGATTGAATTGCTGCCGGCAACCGGCCAGATTCTGGGGCCGTTCCCGAATGAGAAGTACAAAACGGATTTCACGTTCATGAAGAAGGGCGACATTATTCTTCTCTATACAGACGGCATCACCGACGCGGCGAACGAGAAGAGCGAGATGTACGGCGAGCAACGGCTCATTCATGTTCTGAAGGAGAACCGGTTCAGAACACCGAAGGAAATCTGCCAATTGATTTTAGAAGACGTTCAAGTTCACAACAAGCTGGTGGATTATTCTGATGACAAAACGGTTGTTGTTGTGAAGCGGGTTAAGTAGCAGAAGATTTCCTCCGGAAACAGACAAGCCGCGCTCAACATCAGCGCGGCTTTTCACTTGTGTGTACGCTCCGCTTATTTCGCAATGATCATCTTGCGCGTTTCCGCGAATCCCGGTGCCTGAATGCGATAAAAGTAGATGCCCGTCGGAAGTTCTTCCTTATTGAACGTCACCTCGTAGGTGCCTGCACTCTGCACGCCTTCAAAAATGCGTGCTACTTCCTGTCCGAGCAGATTGAACACGGCAAGCCGAACGTAGCCGCCTTTCGGGATCGTGTAAACGATATTCGTTGTCGGGTTGAACGGATTGGGGAAGTTCTGTTCAAGAACCGCTGCGTCTTCTTGCTCATCTTCGTGCTTGCCCGGTTCCTGAAGTACAACGAGGATCGTTACGGAGAAGCGTCGCACGTCGTTGCTGAAAACAGCCTCTTCACCGTCTGTTGCCCGAACCCGCCAATAGTAGCTTCTCGATACACGCGGAAGCTGGTAGCTCAGAGAAATGTCCGTTCCTGCAACCACACTTCGTAATGCCGGGCTGTCGAACGTGGCGACCGTATCCAACTGTACGCTATAGCGAATCGTATCAAGGTCGGGGTCAAAAGAAGGCAGCCACGAGAACAACACGGTAGAACCTGTCCCGACGCCAAACACAATCGCTGTGTCCGTTGATGGCGATACCAGCCCGAAACGTGACGGCGGGTCGTTGACATTTTGAACCCTGATTCCAAAATGTTGTTCAATGCTGCCCGCGCCGTTTTCGGCCCGTAGGACAACGGCGTGTGTTTGCTGCAACGCGTGCAGGTTGGCAGGAGTCCAATGAACGGCCCAGGTTGTGGAATCAACGATCATCCCGTCCGGTCCGGCAACAATCGAAAGGCGGGGTGGCGTTCCGCCGAATTGCGGCGCGTACGTGTATGGCATATCCTGCACTGCCTCAATCACGGGAGGGCTTGCGAAAGAGGGAGGAACAGGACGTAGGCGCAACAAAAGTCCCGGCGATGCAGGTCCGCTTGTGGCGTAGATGTATCCGTCCGTTCCAATCTCAATATCTCTGAAACCTGAACCGCTCGCAAAGAACTCCGCAATCGAATCTGAAACAAGTGAGTCGCCCGAGGCGGCAAGTTGTGCAGACCAGATTGTGCCCGGATTGTTTCCGGCAAACAGGAGATGGCCTCTCAGTCGTGGAAACGCCATCGCCCGATACACGGCAATGCCTGTGAAGGCAGGATTATCTGAAACGTAGTGCAGCGGACGGACATAATCGGAATTGTCGGTGTACAAACAATTCCCCTCTTTGGGCCAGCCAAGATTAGCGCCTGCCGGAATGTAGTTCACTTCGTTGTTGCAGGTCTGGCCGGCATCCGTTCCGTACATCTTCCCCGTAAGCGGATCGAAAGTGAAGTCAACGGTATTGCGGTGGCCCAATGACCAGAACGATTTCTTCCCGAAAGGATTGTCGGGGGGGATGGTTCCGTTCGGATTGAGGCGGAGAATTTTACCGAGAATATTGACCGAGCTTGTATCCTGCGCGTTCAGCATTGTTCCGAAATCGCCGAACGAGCAGTAGAGTTTTCCGTCGGGGCCGAAATGCAGACTGCCGCCATTGTTGCTTGTCGTAATCTTCACGCGCTGCGCAAGCACAATCAGTCGCGGATCAACGCCGTAGCCGCTGGAATCGCGGAGACGAACAACAACATTCGCCCTGTCGCCCTCACGCGTGTATTGAACATACACAAACGGCGAGTCGGGGTAGAGGGGATGAACGGCAATACCGAACATGCCCTGCTCGGCAACATTGGTCACGCCGAGTTTGGCAAACGGAACGGGCCGTACAACACCGTTTTCGAAAACCCTGATTTTTCCGGAGTTCTTTTCAGTGAAGAAAAAGCGTACGGATTCGCCCGGCGCAAATGCCATACTGACGGGAGTCGCAATAGCCGGACTCTGCGCGAGTGTATCCAGCGCGAATTCTTGAGCAAAAGAAATGTGAAGAGGTACAAGGATGCCGCCCAGAATGGAGCATACCAACTTCTTCATAGTCATCCTGTAGGTGTTAGCAATTATTCGATACTCTTGAAACCTCCGATTGTCTTACGTACAAAATATTCCGCGCAATGTATCAACTGTGCCGGAACTCGAAATCTCCACAACAACACATCTTCCACGATTCACGATACAAACGGGCACTCGCAAAGTCAATAGGGTACATCACAGAATTCTTGCTAATTGGAACCGACTTCCTTCACGTTCACCTTCGCTTTTCCGTAACCCATTCTCCAACAAATACTTAGAGGAGAGGGCTCTCACTTCTTATACAAATACGCGCAATCGAGCAACCTGGCTGAAGTTCCGTCGTGGAAGGCAAACTTCGGCCCATGCCAAATTGCGGCTCCTCCGAACTCTCCCTTTTTGTTTATTGCGTAGAAGTTGACATTGAAATCCGGTTTGCCGTCGTCGCGCTTCAGGCGGCGCATCGTGTTGTGTTCGGCAATACGCTTGCATACATCAAGGCACGCCTGCTCGGGCGACTTGCCCTGCCGCATGAACTCGACAACCATCACGCTGCTGCAGTTGATCAGATTCGCCTCCCCTCGTCCCGTTGAACCTGCGGATCCGACTTCGTTATCGCAATACAATCCCGCACCGATGATCGGCGAATCGCCGACGCGGCCGGGAATCTTGTACGCGAGTCCGCTTGTTGTCGTGACGCAAGAGATGTTTCCTTTGAGGTCGATGGCTCCGCAATGAATCGTACCGGTATTGCGGAAGAATGGTTCGAACATCGCGCCGATGTCTTTATCATCGGGCGTATGCGGCGGAAGCCAGTCATCTTTTGTTGAGAGATTTTCTTTCCATTTCAGCCACTCCTGACGCGCCCGGTCGGTCAATAAATTCTCCTCGACAAATCCGTGTGCCCGTGCAAAGCGCAAGGCGCCCTCGCCGACGATAAGCACATGATCAGTTCGTTCCATGACAAGCCTGGCAACTTTCGATGGATTCTTGATGTTGCGGATGGAGGCAACCGCGCCTGCGCGATGCGTCGGGCCGTGCATCACGGCGGCATCCAGCTCGACTACGCCTTCTTCATTCGGCAGGCCGCCGTACCCGACGCTCGTGTCGTTCGGATCGTCTTCCACGATGTTCACGCCCGCAATCACTGCGTCCAGAGCGTCGGAGCCGGAACGAATCAACTCTATTGCCTTTGTGACAGCGGGGATGCCGTTGCCGCTTGAAATGGCAACCGGTTTTACAGCAGACTGTGTTTGAGAGATGATGGATTCGGGAAGGGCGGAAACAGCAAGCGCCCCAACACCTGCTGCCGAAGCGCGTTTAAGAAATTCTCGTCGTGTTGTGGACATTGCTTCCTCACGGTGAATGATGATGTGAGAAAGTTAGAGATTAGCTACGTGAGAATCAATCGTAAAGTCCCATCGAACCCGGCGTCTTGGGCGGAACAGGGGGAACCGGTGGAGAAGGAGTCGTTCCGTCATCCAAATACAACGTGATTCCCCAATAGTCGGGATCTTCCGGCGGGTCCTGATTCCAGTTTCGATAGGCGTGGGAATCGTCCGTCATGTAATGCAGTGTGTATTCTCCTTTGTCAAGCATGATGGTGGTGTTCACCATCCTGTTCTTTCGTGCGCCGCCAGCGTGAAACGTCATGGAGTAGGTCATTTCCCAGACAACAGAGCCTGTTCTGTTGTCGGTTATCCATCCGTAGTCGGCCATGCCGCGGTTCACTCCCTCGCCAATGGCGTACACGCGAACTCGCGTCGTTTTGTCGAGCTTGAACTTCTCTTTCTTCTCGACACTGTTTCCTGCACGGATTATCTGCGCAATCACATTCTTGTCCCGTTGATCAACATACTTTCCGACAATCCCCGGATCAAACTTCTCTCCTACACCATACAGTGTAACGCCGTAGCGTTCCTTGTCGAACGGGGGGTCCGCGTTCCATTCATTATATGCATGCGAGTCGTCGGTGATATACTGGACGATGTAGCTGCCTTTGGGAAGCGTGATGATTTCGTCCACGAAGCGGTTCTTTGACGCGCCGCCTGCATGATGCGTGTTATCCGAGTTCATCGTCCAGACACGCGAACGATTCCTCGCATCGAGAATAACGGCGTAGTCGGCCATGACTCGGCGCGTGTTGCTTTGCTCGCCAATCGCATACACGCGAACCTGAGCATCATCCTTCAGTACAAATCCTTCACTTCGGCTCTCATTATCCCGCACTTTTGTAATGCTGAGAATGACGTGGCGTTCTTCCTTTGAGGAAGTCATCTTGAAATATGCCTTGTCCTTCTCGTCGTATGCCATCACGGTAATGCCGTAGTTGAGCGGATCAAGCGGCGGGGCGCAGTTCCAGTCCACTGCCGAGTGGCTGTTATCTGTCACGTAGTAGAGTGTGTACTCGCCCTTGGGCAACGACACCTCACCGTCGAACAACGCATTCTTTGAAGCACCACCGGCGGAGGTGGAGTTGCGCCATTTCATTTCCCACACACGGCTCCGGGTATTCTGGTTCACAATCCAGCCGTAATCCACAAGATCGGCCGAGTTCCGGTATCCTTCTCCCAAGGCATAGATGCGCATCTTCATTGCCTCAACAATGGAGAAACTTTGCTTGACGAAGTCGCCCTCACCGAGTCCCGTTTTCTTGAGAAGAACATTTGAGAATTCCTTCGGCGGCGAGAATTGCTTTACGGACGACGCCTTCGATTCATCGGCGAACATCTCCATGCCCCAATTGATGGATCGCTTGTTCCAATCCACACGAATATCATCGCCGAACCAGCCGTCAAACCAATCCTGAAACCAGCCTTTCAGTTTATTGGCGGGTTGCCGTTCTCCCATGTTGAACAGCCCGGACTCTCTGTGATCGACGTTGATGGAAATATTCTTAAAGGTGGAAATATATGTGAACGTGGCAGCCGAGAAGTAGACTTCATAGCTTCCGCGTTGAAGCGTCACGTCGGCGTCGAATGTCCGGTCGTCGCGTGAACGTGACGTATTGTCGTTCGTCATCTCCCATACAACTTTGCGCGTATCGGCATCGATTATCCAGCCGTACGCAAACATGTCGTGCCGTGTATCCTTGCTTGAGCCGACGTTATCGCACTGGCTGCCGCCTGCGCCTCGCGCGCTGATGCGAAAGGTCATCGTCTGCGGAACAATAATGCCCGCCGATTTCAGCTCCGACGTACTCATGTCGCGCAACGAAACGACCGCCCGCTCGCCCGCCCACGCTGTTGCCGATATGAGTATGGCTAAGATATAGGATGACCTGATCATCACCTGGTGCCCCTGATGTACATTGGGATAGTTGTTTTCTCGTAGATGATACGCCAAATCGTCTTACATGTTACGGAATGTGGGATTTTTGAGGCTATTTTCATTTATTGTTAAACCAAAGCGTTGAGGATTCCCCGTAACTCATTGGCAGAAAGAATGGCAGACGAAGCAATCCGTACAACCAACCTCACCAAAATCTACAAAGAAAAGTCGAAACAACCAGTCCATGCCCTGAACGGATTGAACCTCTCCGTCCAACGAGGCGAAATATTCGGTTTACTTGGGAGAAACGGAGCCGGAAAAACAACACTACTCCGAATTCTCACCACGCTGATCAAACCGACAAGCGGCTCAGCGAGTGTCATGGGATTTGATGTGCAGGCACACGGCGCTGAGGTCAGGAATCACATCTGTGCCGTGTTGCAGGAAAACGCGCTTGAGCAGTTTCTTTCAGTGAGGGATAATTTGACAACCTATGGGCGGTTTCATTCCGTCCCCCCACATGAACGTGAAGCACGTGCTCAGCGCGTACTCGATCAATTCGGGTTGACTGAACACAAGAACAAAAAGGCAATGGATCTCAGCGGCGGATTGAAGCGACGTTTGCAGGTTGCAAAAGTGTTTATGGTGGACAAGCCGATCGTGTTTCTCGACGAGGCGACAACCGGGATGGATCCCATCAACAAGCGGGCGGTGCTGGAATCAATACGTGCACAAGCAGATGGAGGACGAACGATTGTTTTGACAACACATATCCTTCAGGAGGCGGAAGACCTGTGCGACACCATCGCCCTTATTCATGAAGGAAGAATTATTGCCAGCGGCAGCGTCGCCTCTATCAAAGCGCTTGCGACAAGCGTGTTCGAGTTGAGTATTACGTTCGAATCAATGAACGAGGAACTGCTTGCCCAACTCAAATCGCTATCGCCTGTCCGGTTCGAGCAGACAGGTAACGTCGTCGAGTTGTGCATCAACAGCGTTGACGGAACCGTGCTTGATACAATTGCGCAACTTTCACGTATTTCGCGCATCACGCATCTTGAGATCAACGGCGGAACGCTGGAAGACGCTTTTGTCGAACTGCTCGGCGTCTCGCGGGAGGATACGTCATGGAAATGATCCTCGCCGTACTGTACCGTGAGTTTCGCATCCGCACAACGAGCCCGGTGTGGATGTTCTTCGATCTCTTCATGCCGCTCATCTATCTGCTGATGTTCGGTGTGGGATTGGATCGGGCGATGAGCGGCGGAGTGGGCCAGTTCGGCGGCGAGATGAGTTATCAGAGCTTCTTTCTTGCGGGCGTTCTCTCAATGGCGTGTTTCGGTATCGCTATCAATACTTCATACGGGTTCTTTGTCGATCGCGAGAACGGAATTTTCTATGAGTTCCTTACCTATCCTATGACGCGGGGCGAGTTCCTCGTCGGCAAGATTGTCTTCAACTGTCTTCTTGCCGTTGTTCAGTCGGCGCTCACGCTCAGCGTCGGAACGCTGGTACTCGATATCGACATTCGGTGGCAGTATGCCTGGTTTGCCGCTTCGGGAATTGTTGTCGGCACGGCGGGATGGTTCTTCTTTCTCACGATTCTCGCGTTGCGCATTCACCGGAATGATATTTTCAACACCGTGTTGAATGTCGCGTACTTCGTGCTGATGTTCGCCAGCAGCATGTTCTATCCTGTTGATTCGATGCCCGCGTGGCTCCGGACAATCTCCCTGATGAATCCGTTGACGTGGCATACCGACGTTCTGCGGTTTGCAACAATCGGCATCGGAAATGTCGAAACTATTATTCTTGAAGCCGTTGCGTTCGGTGTGTTTTTGCTGGTTTCATTCTGGTTTGCGGTACGAACGCTTCAACATGCGGTCATCAAATAGCTTGAGCATCATCCAGGCCCCGGTTCATGACTCACTTGTCAGATAATGCACAAAGGCACCCGGCCTACCGTGGACTCCGGTCAACATTCATCGGTATCGTGACGAACACCCTGCTTGCCGCCATCAAGGGAATAGCGGGAGTTGTCGGCAATTCGTACGCCCTCATTGCCGATGCCATCGAGTCGACCACCGATATTGCCAGTTCATTTATTGTGTGGGGAGGATTGAAAATCTCCGCCCTCCCTCCGGATGCCGACCATCCGTACGGTCACGGCAAAGCAGAACCGCTTGCTGCCGTCGTTGTTTCGTTGACGCTCATTGCCGCTGCTATCGGCATCGTCATTCAGAGCATACGGGAAATTCTTACTCCGCATCACGCACCAGCCTCGTTCACGCTTGTCGTGCTCGTCCTTGTTGTTGTCACAAAAGAGATTCTCTTCCGATTTGTCTTCACTGTCGGACAAAGCATGAACAGTACCGCAATCAAAAGCGACGCGTGGCATCATCGCAGCGATGCAATTACTTCTGCCGCGGCGTTCATTGGAATATCCGTCGCCCTGATAGGGGGAGAGGGATATGAAAGCGCTGATGACTGGGCCGCTTTGTTTGCATCATCCATCATCTTCGTGAATGCATACCGGATTCTCCGTCCTGCCCTGAATGAAGTGATGGACGCAGCGCCGCCCGCCGACATCGAACATCGTGTCAGGAAGGCTGCACAACAGGTCGACGGTGTCCTGTCACTGGAAAAATGCTTCGTTCGCAAAGTGGGTTTTTCCTACTATGTCGATCTCCATGTCACTGTCGACGGCGATCTGTCAGTCCGTCACGGACACGACATTGCGCGAAACGTCAAGCAGGCTATTCAAGCCGCAAACCCGAACGTCGCCGAGGCGCTGATACATATTGAACCATCCGATCTTCTTCAGGAATGAACACTAACGAGGAAACTCAATGCAGATTTTCAAAGACAAAGTCGCTTTGGTGACAGGCAGTACGGGCGAAGGTATGGGACGCAGTATTGCATTCACCTTTGCACGCGAGGGTGCCAAGGTAGTTCTCAACTACGGAACGGGACATCCCAATAACGCCCATGCAGCGGAGAAAGTGTTGCAGGAGTTGCGGGCGCTTGGCGGAAAGGGCTACAGCTTCAAAGCGGATATGCGCGAAGAGGATGATGTGCAGGCAATGATTAAAGGAATCATTACGCTGTACGGAAAGATCGATTTCCTCGTTTGCAATCACGGCGGAGACTATGCGCCGGCAGATATCACGGAAATCGAGCGTGACCATTGGCGTTCTGTGATCAAAGCCGAAATAGACGGGCTGTTCTACTGCATTAAACACGCACTACCTCACATGCGACGTGAACACTCCGGACGCATTGTTGCCGTTACACTTGCAGGAGCCGAACATACTGAAGGCCCGCCATATGACTACAACCTTGGCAAATCCGCCCGCCATGCTCTCATCAAAGCACTTGCAACGGAAGAGATCGAAAACGGCATCACGTGCAACATCGTAGCGCCCGGACATGTCCCCCACGCAACATTGCGACAGGCTGTCGATTCTGCAAAACACGCGGCGCCATGGAAGCGACGCGTGCATACCCAACCGCAGGATGTTGCCGAAGCGATACGGTATCTGTGTTCCGAGGAAGCACGATTTGTAACCGGAAGTGTGATTGAATTTGCGGGAGGTTCACCCCGCGCAGCGCATTAGCCCAAAGGCGGATTCATCGTGAAGAAAGCTTTCAAGCTTCTGATGGTTGGAATCCTCGTAATGTTGTCGGGGCTTGCGTATCTATATTTGAGAGATTATGCAGACTACTTCGGGAAACAACGGGGAACGTTTGCGCATGCCATTATCACAGCCGCAGAGGGGGATTCTGTTTCTGAGAAATCTTGGCTGAAGATAGAGAATGCTGACGGCTTTATCGTTGAATGTGGATTGTTGGTGCCGCGCGAAAAAGGCAAGCGATATCCGGCCATCATTCTTCTGGGAGGAAAAGCCACGGGGAAGCATGCAGTGGATTACGCCCTTGGTATCAAAGATGTAATTATTGCCGCACCGGACTACCGTTACGAGCCGCAGGAGAAGTACTCAGTAACGGAATTCCTTGCCGATGTTCCCGAAATTCGCAGGGCGTTACTCGACATGATTCCTTCAGTGATGCTTCTGACGGACTACCTCTTCACGCGAAATGATGTCGATACGTCGAAGCTTGTGATTGTCGGGTACAGCTTCGGTGCGCCGTTTGTGCCCTGCATTCTTGCACACGACAAGCGAGCCGCTGTCGCTGCAATCGTGTACGGCGGCGGAGATTTGCGCACACTTATCCGGCACAACGTAAGACGTTATGAAGGAGCGTTCTTGAGTGAGTTTGTCGGGCAGTTCGGAGGCTTGCTCCTGCGTCCAATTGAGCCGATGCGCTACGTTGAACGAGTTTCCCCCGTTCCCCTTCTTATGATCAACGGAACGGACGACGAGCAGATTCCGAGGGAGAATGTTGAGTTGTTGTACGCAACCGCATACGAACCGAAGAAGATCATCTGGATAGAATCGAAGCACGTCCATCCTCGCAACCCTGAACTGACAGCGAAGATTGTGGGCTTGCTGCAGGAGGAACTTGTATCTCTTGGCATTCTTGATGACGAATAGAGTATATGAACTCGTCCGAGATTCCCTGCTTCTGTGCACATTGCATGAATATCACAAAAGACTTATATTATGTGGCAATTTTGACCATCGTTGTGTTCTGAAACCGGCCCCGTAGCTCAATTGGATAGAGCAACAGCCTTCTAAGCTGTAGGTTCCGCGTTCGAGTCGCGGCGGGGTCACGCACCGAATCACCACGCCCCCATCGTCTAGAGGCCTAGGACACGGGCTTTTCAAGCCTGTAACACCGGTTCGAATCCGGTTGGGGGCACAACACTTCTACCCATCAATCACTTCCTTCAGTTCGGCACACAAGGGCTGTTCGAATGGAGAAAGGCATTGGCTCTTCAGTCGATTCACGGGACTGAATTGCAGTTTTCCACAAAAGCGTGCCTGCAACTTTTCTGCTTTCTCCCGTATATTTCTACACAGACTGATCTTTCTAAAGCGACCTCTTCCTTTCTTTCCGAATGAAAGAGGTCGTTGTATTTATTACCGTTCTGTAATCTTCAATGAAAACGAAACTGACACTTGTCACTCTCCTTCTTTTTGTCCCGAAGACCCTTGCGCAGACCTACACCGGTTCCATCACAGGAAAAGTGGTTGATGTCGCAACGCAGGAACCGCTTCCGGGAGCCAACATTGTTGTTGTCGAAAAAGCGTCGCTGGGAGCAAGCACCGATGCAGAGGGAAAATTCCGGATTACCGGACTTCCGGTAGGAACGTTCAGCTTGCGTTCTACTCTCGTCGGATATGAAAGCCAGATTGTCACGAACGTCGTCATTTCGACGGGCCGTGCGACACCCGTCAGCATCAAGATGTCGCAAACCGTTGTCGAAAGCGAGCAGGTGACTGTGCAAGCGAACTACTTCGGCAGGGCGCAACAAATGTCGCCCCTGAGCACGAACGTGTTCGACCGCGCCGAAATTCGTCGTACGCCGGGTGCAATTCAAGATGTGCAGCGTGTTGTGCAAGCGTTGCCGGGCGTTGCCAGCTCAACGGATAATATCAACGAGTTGATTGTTCGCGGGGGCGCTCCGTTCGAAAATCTCACCGTCATGGATCACATGGAAATTCCCTCCATCAATCACTACTCGAATCAAATGAACTCCGCCGGCCCGATCAACATGGTGAATGCCGACATGATTGAAGATGTGCAGTTCTCGGCGGGCGGTTTTCCCGTTCAGTTTGGCGACAAGTCCTCATCAGTCATGAACTTGACGGTCCGCGAAGGAAACAGAAATGTCGGAATTTCCTCCAATACCGGATTCAATATGGCGGGAATGGGGACACTTATCGAAGGTGGATTCGCAGACGGCAGCGGCTCGTATATCTTCTCGGCGCGCAACAGTCTGCTGGAATTGTTGGATAAGATGATCGGGCTTTCATCGCTTTCTCTTACCGCTGTGCCGAAATATTGGGATACGCAAGGGAAGATTGTGTATGATCTCTCTCCGGCAAACACTCTGAAGTTCAACTTCCTCTACGGCGACAGCAAGATAGCAATTGAAGGTGATCCGAAAGAAAAAGACGATCTCAGAAAGAATGTTATTGATTCATCATCCGTCGAACGTATCTATCCACACACAAAGCAGTACGCTGCGGGGCTGAATCTTCAGACGTTGTGGGGGAAGAACGGCTACTCGGTTGCAACACTGTACGCCGTCGGTACAATGACGGATGTAACCGTGTTCTCGGACTTTTCGCGACGCGTCCGCGGCGCCCAAGGCGAAGTACTTGAGTTTACACAACTGAGTTCACGTCCTATCTTCATTAATAAGGGAGAAGAATCGTTCATCGGCTTGAAGTATGAACTGTTCTATCAACCGCATAAACAGCATGACATTTCACTTGGCGGTCAGATTCAAACTGCCAACCTCTGGAAGAACGATGCGTGGCTGCAAGGGGATACATCGCGCTATGATTTGGATCGCGACGGCGTATTTGAAATCGGGCCAGTTCTTGTGCCGCAGTATCGTTTTGTGCAGGAAATCGGGTTTGCAAAGGAGTCGAAATATTTTCTCTACGTCAGTGATAAATTCAAGATCACGCCGCAGTTTTCGGTGACGTTCGGATTGCGGTACGACTATTTCACGTATCCCGGCGTCGGCAACGTATCGCCTCGGGCAAGCATCTCGTACGAGCTCATCCCGCAGCTCTCAACTATCACACTTGCGGTCGGCCGTTACACACAAACGCAGCCTTTTCCATACTACAGCGACAGGCGTCAGCTGAATTACAACAAGAATCTCGAGAACATGATCGCCGACCACATTGTTTTCGGTTTCGATCATATCCTTGACGAAGGATTGAAGTTGAGCATTGAGGCGTACTACAAGCGGTATTCGAAAGTTGCCGTCTTCGAAGATTTCATCTACTCCGCCGACGAAACATACTGGTCAGACAGAATTCTGACGATTGGCAGGCGGCGCTCGTACGGGATGGAGTTCCTGGTCGACAAGAAGCAGGTGGGGGATTTCTTCGGGACGATCAGCCTCTCACTCTCAAAAACTGAAGATGCTGATCCCCGTATTCCGAGAAAAGTCAATTGGTATCCGTCGGAGTACGATTATCCGGTAATTCTGACTGTTATCGGCGGGCATGTTGTGCGGGGAATCCGCGATTGGCTGAATGAGTTGCCGTTCTTCCTCAAATATCCCGCCTGCATTCTTCCCTTCTCCAACGAAGTAGAGTTCAGCGTCAAGTACCGGTTTCAAACAGGCAGGCCGTTCACACCAAAGTCGTACGTGACATGGAAGCAGTTCAGAGAAGGTGGCGTGAAGTGGTCACAAGGCGCCTGGATTGATTCGGACCGCATTAACGCCTCGCGCTACCGCGACTACAGCCGTCTTGACCTGCAATGGATCAGCAGGTTCTATTTTCAAACGTGGAATATCAATGTGTACATTGCCCTGCAGAACCTTTTTGACACGAAGAATGTCTTCTTCCACAATTATCGCAGCGATGGGACGGTCGAGACAGTTTATCAATTCCGATTCTTTCCGGTGGGCGGCGTTGAAGTGGAATTTTGATGGTGTGGTGTCGATACCCGTTACTCTGTTGCTTTCTCGCGCGGAGGCACGCTGGCGAAGAAATCACTGTAGAAGCGATTTGTATAGGAATTCAACAGTTCTTCAACGCGAGCATGATTGGGGGAGCGGAAGATCAATCCGGCGTGGTTCTTTTTGTTCAACCGCCAAACGACTTCCTGATCGTTGTAGCCCGATAGTTCGGGCCATTCCTGCTTTGCAAGCGAAATCATCAATCCCGCATAATCAAGCCTCTGCCGATGCACGGTATAGTCGTTCTCCGTTGAGCATTCGATCTTCGCCCACTCCGCCCACAGGTTCAGGCCGGTTGCGGCCTCTATCAAGTCGGCAATATGCGCGCCGCCGACACGAGCGGAAGTTTCGAGAAAATAGAACCTTCCCTCGCTGTCGCTTCGAATGAACTCCGTGTGGGACACTCCTTCCACCAATCCGAATTTCTGGAGAGTCAGCCTGTTGAGCGCTTTCAGTGTTTCATCGTCGGGAGATTCGCGCAACACTGTGCGAGTGCTGAACACACGTCCTTCGTGAGCGACTTCCATCGGGGGGCGGCCGTATTTGCATGCCATAGAGAAGAGGATATCTTTCTTGTAGATGATGGAATCGACATGGTAGATATCGCCCGGAACATATTTCTCCAGAAGATAAAATGATTGCTTGTCGCCAAGTGTGTCCAGGGCATCCCACAGTTCCTGTTCGTGATGAATTTTCTTGATGCCGATTGCTCCTGCCTGCAAACGCGGCTTCAGAACGTACGGCGGTTGAACGCTTGCGAGAAACGCCCGTATCTTGTCGTAGTTGAGAATAGGAACAAACGGTGGAACAGGAATGCCGGCGTGCGAAGCTTTTGTCCGCATTGCAAGCTTGTCGCGGAAGTGCCGTGCCGTTGTATCCCCCATGCCCGGTATCCTCAGATGCTCGCGCAACGCGGCCGCCTTCTCGACATCAAAATCATCCAGCGCAACTATCTTGTCAAAATGAGCAGTCCGGGCCATGAAACTGACGCCGCTCATTACATCATTCATGTTCCATTCTTTGTCGACATCAGGAATATAGTAGATGTCGTCAATGCTTTCATTCGGCCACTCGGCATGTTCCAGACTTTTTGAGGTCAGGAGAATGACGCGGGCGCCCTGCCGTTTTGCTTCGCGCAGAAAATCAAAACCTTTGTGAAAGCTGGTGATGCAGAGGAGGGTGATAGGCATTTTGTCTGTCCCTAATTTGTTGAAAGTGTCTGATCGTGATACTAGAAGTAAATCTGTTGGTTATTATTCAGCCACCAAATCATAAGTTGTGGAAAGAAGCGTTCTGTGTTTGCAAGAAGGCGTTGAACAAACCAGCTTATTTGAGCATCTGGATTGACGACATCAGAGAGCAGTTCTGGTTCGTACCTTACAATGCTTGCTAGAATGAACAGGGACACGAAGTAGTAGGCGGGACGAGAAAGGAGGGGGATTGTTTCTGTATTCCTAATAAGTGACCAAACATTCAGGTCTCTGTAGACAAGACTTGGTTCCAAGTGTTCGGCACAAAATCTCTCAATGTCTGCTTCGGACTCGATTTGTGGTTTCAAAACCCGCAAAATATTTCCATCTGTGTGTAATTCGGAACATTCAACCAGTTTTGGAAAATCGGTCAACCAAGTGGAGCGAAAGTCTTTCATCCACGGTGGGAAGACTAGTGTCAAGGCACCTCCTATTTCCGCGTCAACCTTGACTGGAACCACAAATGAAGAATCTGGTCTTCCAGCAATGGCGGTATAGTCATTTCTCAATTCAACAATTCTAGACACTGCATCCCCGAAGCTGATTGGAGTATCAACGGGAATGAAAATGTTCATCTCTCTCAGGTAATTCGGGAAAGTACCCCTGTTCAAGAGGAGTGCCCTGGAATCAAACAATCCCTCCCCCCTTTGAAACTTCAGACCGTGCCCAGCTTCTGGAAGCTTGTCGAAAATAAGTGCAGTACAGGCTCTTAGTAGATTCAAAAGAGAGTAATAGAGTGAAAGTGGTGACGTTAGCGGAGAGGCACTATTTGAGGCTCGCTGAAATTCAACTGATTGTCGAATTCGGACGCTCGCATAAGTCAAAATGGATTCCCATTCAGTAACTTCGGGATCCGTTGGTTTGAAATTAGCCCGGAGAAAGTCTTTTGTACCATAAAGAGCTATTGATGCCCACACTTCTCGTAACGGATCTTCAGAATAAAGCAAGAACTTTCTTGATTGAAATGATCCGGTGTACTTCAAGCCCAGCCACGACATGATTGTGTCCTTGGAATATTGTATGACAACCGTCTTCTCTATTGAGAATTCTTGTGTGGAATTCGCATGATGGGATACACTCGTTCACATTTGTCAAAGTACGGCGAGTGCTCATAAAAGAAGTTCAGCCGCACCCCGGGATCATTCTTGAATTCGTCGTCGTCTGCAAGCTTCGCTTCGAATTCTTCCCGCAGCTTCGGATCATCCTCCAACATTTTCCTCGCAATCGGCTCCATAACGTACGGCTCGGCGTATTCTTTTCTCTCAAAGAAAGCGTTGAAGCATCCCCAGCTTACAAAAGAGTCGGCGGATTGCGGTTCCAATAAATGCATGATCACGCGAAGAGTTCGCTGTTGTGTGTACACGATAAACGTTCCGGCAGGCAGGAACGTGTTTTCCCGAAACAATTCCACGTTGCATGATACGCGCTGCCTTCCTTCGTACGGTTTCGGCGCAAACTCTATGTCAATAAACCTGTATCTCTCAACGCTGAGTTTCTCCCCGTCATGGATTTGCTTTGTTTCGATTCCATGCAGCTTCAAGATGTCAACAAGATGGGCAAACTCAGGTGGTATAGCGTATGCAAAGGGGACCTCGACTTCGATTGTGGTTTCCGCCTTGCGGTAGAAGGGAATCTCGAAGTCTGCCGGAACATCAGAGTAACGCGTGACGTTCGAGCCGGTGATATCGGTTTCCTCCTGTGTCGACTCAACTCCTTTGAAGGAAAACATCTCGAACTCGTCCGTCCCTTTGAAAACGAGGGGGAACAACTTGCGCTCGTGGCGATACTCGTGCACTGTATTCGCATCTGCAAAGTAATTCAAGTCTCGCACCTCTTTGTACTGCGAGTTGATGAACTCCAGGACGGCGGTGTTCATTGTCTTAGTCGAGAAAACGCGGTTCTTGAACGGCTTCAGCGAATGCGTTTCAACAAGCAAGCACAATCTGTTCTGTGCGGCAGCGTATCCTGTTGAATAACGCGGTAATGCGGGCCAGTCGGTGAAGCCCTCATGCAATTCTTCTCCGTACAACTCAAAATACGGTCCGGTAACGAAACCCGCTGTCTCCGTTCGCTCAACGACAAATGGCATCAGTAGTTCTATCGCCCAGCGGGCAAGTTCTCTGTCGATGTTCACATGCTGCTCGATGCCGTACGTAATGTGGTAGCGGAAATTGGCGCCGTCAGTCGAATGATTGTCGATGCAGAAATCGGGCAGCCAATCCCGGTACAATTGTAGCAACGCTTTCATTTCGGGCGCGTCGGCCTTCATGTAATCGCGATTGAGATTCAGGTTCCAGCTTGTAGTTCGCCAGCCCATTGTTGCGGGGCCGTTCTGATTCGGGCGGTTGAATGGACTTGTTCGTTCATGACCATCAACATTGAGGATTGGAATGATAACGAGCACGAGGTGGTCGAGAAGGTATGAGAGTTCCTTCGTAATCAACATCTCACGAAGCATCAACATGCAGGCATCTTTCCCCTCGATTTCTCCGGCGTGAATGCCGTTTTGAATCAGCACAACAGCTTTGCCATTGGCGCGCGCCGATTGTGGGGTGAAGTCTCCATCCTTTCCGACAACAATGAACTTCAGTTCGCGACCTTGCGGCGAGATGCCAAACGTGAACATCTCCGCTTTCCCGGTTTGTTCAAATTGAGAAAAGTACTTCATCGTATCGTCGTAACAGGGCGATTCGAAGAAGTTGCTGCGTTCAAAAAGCGTGAGATACCCGGGCGGGAAGTTCATCTTCTCGAAGTGATTGGTAGAACATTCCTTTGCCGATTAACATACCGATCCGCTCTGAAACATACAAGCATCTTGATTCGGAGAAGGAAGGCGAACTAAAAAGGCAGGGCGACGGTCTGGTCAGGGAGATTGTACACATATCCATCAATCACAGACGTCTTGCCTGTTGTTCTGCACGCTGAGCAGCCGGAGAGGTCGGTGTAATCTGTCGTGATGTACTCTGTTATGATCGATGCGGTGGCGACGGAGAACGGCTCACCGAATACAGGGTCGCGGTCCGGCAGAACGATCATCACAACGAGCGAATCGTACTTTGTTCCGTCCGAAACGCTGATGGAGAATCTTCCGCTCGTATCCGTGATGGCCACCGGTATCGACACCGGCCGGATTCCGCCGCGCAAACGTTGATAGGCTGCTGTACCGACCTTGCCCGCAAGCGTACACGTGAAATTCTCTCTTGAGAGTCCTTGGGCACGTTGCACGACACCGTGGACAACATATTGTTGCCACGGAACTATCGGACTCGTTGCGATGCCGAGCGTGGAAGGGCCGAGAACGATGAGCAAAACGGTTATGAGCCGAATGACAGGCTTCAT